>Ga0192263_1106_pt1 | contig 20699 bp, 19 predicted proteins | sample Koala_Koa23_I3_FD_131257 | JGI IMG/M metagenome (GOLD analysis project Ga0192263, IMG submission 131257) | Enriched cells from koala feces incubated with labeled cellulose particles, San Francisco Zoo, California, United States - Koala_Koa2-3_I3 ... | reverse complement strand
TCTGATATTTTTTCCACACAATAAACATTTTGACTTTTAATGCAGGAAAGAACGGACGGAACACAAGACTGCAGTTTTCTCCTGTTTCTGCCAGGTGATCAAAGGTAATTAAAGCGCCCAGTCCTGCCTTGACGAAGACGGAGCCGTTAAAAAACAGGTTGCATGTGCCGGTAATGTTGATTTTGTCCGTATCCTCTCCACACCATCTCGGAAGATCATTTTTGACAGTCTGTTCGGAAGCAATTAATTCAATTCCCTGTAAATCTTCAAAAGTGATGGTGTCTTTTTTCGCAAGAGGATGATCCGGCAGCATAAGGAGTCCCAAAGTATCTGCGCCAGGCATACCCAGGTAGTTATATTTTGACAGGTCAGGTGGTTCGACAATAACAGCAAAGTCTATCAGTCCACGATCAAGACGTTCAAGCACCTGTTCCGAGTTTCCGCTCAGAAGATGATATTGAAATAAAGGATAATTTTTTCTGAACTCCCGGATCGCATCAGCCAGATGGGAAATCAAATAAGACTCCGCACAGCCAATAAACACTTCGCCGCCTGTTATGTTGTCCATCTCTTTGAATTCTGCGGCAGTTTTGTCTACCAGACTCAGAATATCCTCCGCCCGTTTCTTAAGCAGCATCCCTTCATCCGTCAGAATCAGGCCGCTTGCTACCCTCGTAAACAGTTTGGTGTCAAGCTCTTCTTCCAACAATTTCATCTGCTTTGACAGTGTCGGCTGGGAAATATGCATTTTTTCCGCAACCCTTGACATATTCCCTTCGCGGGCAATTTCGACAAAATATTCCAAAACTCTCAGTTCCATACAAACCTTGCCTCCTGTAAAGAGTTCCTAAAGACTGGTTATAGTATAGCACATACCATTATTCCCGACAAGAATAATGCTTTATGAAATATAGCTATTGGACGGAAGGGATTTTTGCTATTATACTGGAGATACATCAGAAGCAGACATCAAAGATCAGAATTCAAAAATTCAGAGAGGAGGTGCGCGTTGGCACTTGCAACAGATACACTTGGTTTTTTGAAGGAAAATCTGATAGATGCAGGATGCGATGAGGAAACGACGAGACGATGTATGGAGCTGGCGGAGGCAGACAAATGGCTGGAATGTATACCAGTCCTTACAAAATACCGGAAATCTCTGATGGACAAGATACATACAGGCCAGGAGCAGCTTGATTGTCTTGATTTTCTGACTTATCGGATAAAGAAAGAATATAAAAATCAATAGAAAGGCGAGGTATAAAATGGAACAGTTAAAATTAGAAAAAGAATGGGACAAGACTTTCCCAAAGAGTGAAAAGGTCAATCACAGGAAAGTTACTTTCCATAACCACTATGGATTCACGCTGGCTGGCGATGTATATGAGCCGAAGAATTATGAGGGCAAGCTGCCTGCCATCGCCGTGGCCGGTCCTTTCGGAGCCTGTAAGGAGCAGGCGGCAGGATTGTATGCACAGAATATGGCGGAAAGAGGTTTCCTGACGATAGCTTTCGACCCCTCTTTCATGGGAGAATCATCAGGTGAGCCGAGGAATATGGCGTCACCGGACATCAATACAGAGGATTTTTCTGCCGCTGTAGATTTCCTGTCTGTACAGGATAATGTTGACCCGGAGCGGATTGGCATCATCGGCATCTGTGGATGGGGAGGCATGGCTTTGAATGTGGCATCTATGGATACCCGCATTAAGGCGACTGTTACATCCACCATGTACAATATGTCCCGCGTCAATGCCAATGACTACTTTGACGCAATGGATGAGGCCGGCAGATATGCCCTGCTTCAGCGTCTGAATCAGCAGCGCACAGAGGACTACAGGGAGAATAAGACCACCTATCCGGGCGGCGTCGCTGACCCGATGCCGGCAGAGGCTCCGTGGTATTTCCATGATTATCACGACTACTACAAGACCGAGCGCGGCTATCATCCCAGAAGCGCAAATTCTAACGAGGGCCGTGTGGATACTGCCAAGCTGGGATTTATCAATATGCCTACCGCTTCCCGCTCCGGGGAAATCCGCAGCGCAGTCCTGATGATTCATGGGGAGAAGGCACACAGCTGTTATTTCTCGAAAGATGAGTTTAAAAAGTTAAAGGGAAACAATAAGAAACTGATGCTTATTCCGGATGCAGTACACACAGATCTGTATGATAATCTTGATGTTATTCCATTTGAAAAGATGGAACAGTTCTTCCTGACGTATTTGAAATAGGGTGATGACAGAATGAAAATATTAGTCTTAAACGGAAGCCCCAGGCCGTCCGGAAATACAGCCAAAATGGTTGCGGCCTTCAAAGAAGGCGCAGAAAGCCACGGACATGAAGTGAACGTCGTGGATGTCTGCAAGAAAAATATAAAAGGCTGTCTGGGCTGTGAATATTGCCATGGCAGAGGAAATGGCAAATGTGTTCAGGAAGACGATATGCAGGAAGTATACAGTCTTTTGAAAGAAGCTGAAATGCCGGTTTCCACCACGTACAGGTTACAGTTGCTCCAATACTTTTCCAATATCATCATTGATACAGATGGATTTCGTTCGTATTTCATCCGGGGCATAGGCTTCATTCAGGTTGATACAGGCATATGTCGCGTCCGGCCACTCGTGAACCATTCGCCAGAAGCTGAATTTTACTATGCCGGGCGTATTCATTCCTGTTCCCAGTTCAAGAAATAGTGTTTTCACATTCTGGTGGCGACGAAGGAACAGAGAATAACGTTCTGATGCATTATGCCAGCCTTCGTCCTCGACAAACGTATCATCACAGCGCAGGTTCATCGTCATTGGCTTGGAGAATTGAGAAAATCCATCGGGCATATTTCGCAGAAAGTGCTGACTGCCCAGCTCCGCCAGATGGAAGAAAGCGGGCTAGTGATCCGGATCGTTTTCCCGGAAGTCCCGCCAGATGGAAGAAAGCGGACTGGTGATCCGGACCGTTTTCCCGGAAGTCCCGCCCCATGTGGAATATACCCTGACCGATCTGGGCTACAGTCTAAAACCGATTCTGGATGCCATGTGGGACTGGGGTGAGAATTACAAAGCACAGAATGGACAGTGAAGTAAAGTTTTATTAATCAGAATAATCCCGTCTTACGAATCGAGCTTAAAAAAAGTAGGGAATTCCTAAGCAATTTCCTGCTTTTTCAGGCAATCAAGTCCGAACATATTTTTATGAAGAATATGACCAGAACAACCAGCATCAGCGGCTTTACAGATTTTGCTCCCCACCGCGCAAAGAACCATGTGCCTGTATAATTTCCTGCTATACTGAAACACCCTGCTGTCAGCCCCAGAATTAAAATCACTTTTCCATTCAGAAGATAGACAGCAAGCGCAGTAAGGTTCGTTGTCAGATTGATTACCTTTGCCACTCCGTTTGCAGATGTAAGCCGCATATGGGCAACAGCAGTCAACAGCAGCAACAGAAATGTACCTGTTCCCGGACCATAAAAGCCATCGTAAACACCAATCACCGCTGCAACGACCATACTTAAAATCGTGGTTTTCTTCTCACTGTAAGGAATCTTCTGTATATCAAGCGAATGGCCGCGCACCACATAAAACGCAGTAAACGGCAGGATGACCAACATAATAATTCTGAAATATTCATCGCTGATCATCAATGCCAGGTTTGCCCCGGCACCGGAGCCAAGCAAAGCACATAAGACGCACAAAGCAGCCTGTTTCCAGATGATATATCCGTTTCTGGCGAATCGCCAGGTTGCCAACGCGGTTCCCATGCCTGAGCTGAGTTTGTTTGTACCAATCGCCATATGCACAGGAAGCCCGGCAATCATATATGCAGGCAGCTTAACATGTCTATTCCTCATGTAGAACAGATTTTGACAAAAGCAAGCGAAACGCTCTCACTGGATACACCGGTGGGCGAAGACGACGGTACGGAGCTGGGTGACTTCGTAGAAGATCAGCGTTCCCTCTCGCCGGAAGAATCCGCTGTGTATACCATAGCCGTAACCACCATTCTGAACTCCGGCAGCTTTGTTCATAAAATCATGTCCCAGTACAATCTGGCCGGAGTATCCTGCCTGAATAAGATTCCGGAGGAGCAGATACCTTGTATGATCCAAATACTCTGTGATTTTGCGGTCCCCCATGCAGTTTCCCCAGCCATCAATGCCGATATTAAATCCCTGCTTTAACAACGAACATGACAGTTCAGGATCAAAGCCATCTTTGTTGATTTTTGCGACTGGATTGCCTGATCCAAGGCTAAGGCTGTCGAGATGGCAGAAAATCACTTTTGCGGCATACTCTGTTAGAAAATTCATTATTTCATTAGACAGAATCCTTCACTTTTCTAAAAATATTAGACGGAATTATGTAGACTGGATCAGAAATGAATTTCCGAAAGCAAAGAAATGCGGAGGTCTTTCTTCGTTCTCATCTAACGAAAAATTTTTCCCTTCCGCATTTTTATGACGCGTCCCTGGCGGGATTCGTCTCCGCTTCGCTCCGGTCGGCGCTAAACGGACGTCCACTGGACGTCCAGCGCCCCACGGCCTTTCGCTTAGGAGCGAGTCCTGAAAATGGTACTTGTAAATCAATCCTGGTCAAAAAAGCTTTGTTTATCAGGCTTTTTTCAAGTTCCGAAACCATTTTGAATTAATTTAAATCTGCCAAAATCAATCAAAATCAACCCTGATTCTTAGCTGGAAATTAGCTGAGCTAAGAAAGTTGATTGGGTTTTTGGAACACATAACAACTTTCTTAGCTGGAGTTGATTGGTTCAGCAGTTATGTAATTCCGCTTTTAAATCTTTATGGCAAGCTGCCGCATCATATAATACAAATCTGCCGTTTTCACTCCAAACGCATTTGCGACATCAGGAATTTTCGCATTCTTATTGGGTGTTTTTGGACTTAAACCTCCTGATGATACCTCACCAGTTATGATTGTATAATCGTTCACCTTCGCCGCTGCTATCAGCCAGGGATCAGCAATACTCGCCGGTGCCCACGCTGCCAAAGCCTGCTCCCGATACAATCCACAGGTCTGTACATACCGCAGAACTTCCTGATATTGATTGATAATTTCTTCAGAAACATGACTGCAAACAATGAATCCTGTCTGCCGGGCCAGCCAGTCACTCAGAGCATCCTGGCCCTTGTCAATTTCATCCTTTACCATATCCAGTAAAATGAGCCTGCCTGTATCAGCTTTTTTTGACAATTCTTTCCAATAGGTCGGAACCAGATCAAAAGCATAATAAAGCCTGTACGGTGCCACAAAGGAGTTTGTGTCGATCAGAAACTTCTCTTTTTCTACCATCCCACACCTCCCAGATTCCGGGCCACCTCTGAAAACGTCTTTCTACTGGTATTGGTCAAACGGTACGCTTCTGTATAAGATGTCCTGCCCATATGGATGCTCTCGCACAACGCCTTTACAAAACATTTGTCAAGACGCGCCCCCTGCGTATTATAATAATTTCCGCCACTGCTTTCCCTGATTTCTTTCATTTTTCGGAAATTATCAATGGCGTTCTGAACGATCTGATTGTAAGCATCTTTGCCTATTTTACCGCAGTCCATTGCTTTTCTGGCTACCACAATCTCACCACACCGAAGCTGTTTTGCCAGCTCCGCAACTGCTTTTGGCACATCTTCCTCTGCGTCATTCCATTTTTCCAGAAAAACGCGTTTGGGAACCAGCAGTTCACCAGCAACAGCATTACAGATTCTTTCCAGGTCACTCACCCCGTCTGCCCTGCTGTGCCTGTCATTATAGAGATCATTCTCACCAATCCAAATGTGCGCAGCTTCATGAAGCAGCGAAAACAGCTTTGCTCCGTTGGAATCACCTGTGTTAATAAAGATAAGCGGTGCCCAATCATCCACCATAGCAAAGGCTCTGAATTCATTTACGTCAAAAACACGGTGCATATTCTTCCCGACAATACCGCTCATCATCACAAGGACTCCGCATTCCTCCAGCCTTTCACGAATATACATGAAAGCATCTCTGGAATTCCGGCAGTTTTCATACCAGCTGACTGGAATCTCTAAATCCTCTCGTATCCTGCTGACGATGGCATCTGTTTCCTTCTGCCCTTTCATGCATCCAACAACCGGCAATATATCAAATCCGAGATCCTGCCTGTACTCCCGCATCCAATCCTGAACCTTTTCCATTTCGTTCATGGTATCTATCAGATTGCGGCTGGGATTGGCAAGCTGGATACTGTCAACAGTGCGGTATTCCAGCAGCTTAATCTCCTCTGCCGGTGGTGTCTGAAGGAAAAAATATCCCAAAGGAATATTGGATTTCCTGCTGAATTCTTCTATTTGATGAAAAGTAGGAGTTTTTGTGCCATTAAGCCAATTCGCTATATTGCCCAACAGCTTTTCTCCGAGCTTTTCTTCCTGCGTCTGGTTTAACGCCCAGCGGATAATCTCTGGCTGAACGTTCACATTAACCATTGGCATAGCACATCCCCCTTTCCTGTCTTCCTTATATTTTATTATAACGATTATATTTCACCGCGCAAGAAAAAATTTAATAAAATATCTTCGGGGATAGAATCTTCAGCCACCAGGTTTAATTGTATCCGGATGCGAAAATCAGCAGGGCAGGACCTGCTTCGCAAACATAAAAACAGCCAGAGCATTTCCCGTTTCCGGTCATCTCTGGCTATGTATTTCAGATATTTTTTGCCAACATTTTCAGGATGGATGCAAGCTCCGGAGAACTTGCCAGTTTCATAAGTGTCTCAACATCAATAGTGCTGTCCGTGCCTGCCCCGGCAGAAGATTCGTTTGCCGCCGCGGGTTCCGATCCCTGCGGTTTTTCATCCTCGATCCCTTTCTTTTCATAAAAAGCCTGCTCGAACAGCTCGGCGTTATGCTTCCTGTCCTCGTCGATGATATGCGAATACTGGTCTGTGACCATTTTCGCCTGCGCGTGGCCGGAGTCACCCTGTACTGCCTTAATATCGCCGCCGTTCCGTTCAGTTTCAGCTTGTAGGTGATACTCGAATGCCGGAGACTGTGGAACACTACCGGTGGAAGATCGTTCTCCTCAATCAGCTTGCGGAATGCAGCCGTGATTGTTGCCGCTTCTGTCGGCATTCCCAGCGGACCGGCTATCACCAGATTGAAATCCTGATACTCGCTTCCCAGCATTTCTTTCGCTGCATCCTGCTTACTTTTCCATTCCGTAAGCATTTCCGCCACTGTCTTCGGCAGGAAAATTTTCCGGTTGCTGGTCTGTGTCTTCGGTGCTTTCAGAACCTGCAGCGTCGTCGTTTTGGATGTGATCGCCGGAAATATGGTTATGACATCTTTCTTGTCCAGTTTCTCCAGAACATTCCGGTTGACCCTCTGTAATTCCTTATTGATATAAATATAAGCGGTACCGGCTTCTATGCTTTCCGGAGAAATATCTACACAATCCCATGTCAGACCGAGCAGCTCCCCAATCCGGACGGAACAGGCAAACGACAGGTTTATACTGAGCTTCAACCGCTCGTCGTCGCATACTTCCATCGCATGAAAAAGAACATCTGCTGTCCAGATTTCCCGTTTGGCATAGGTCACCTTTGGAAGCGTCGCATAGGTGCAAGGATTCTTTTCAATCACTTCCCACTTCACCGCCTGCTCGAAGCAGCTGTGCAGCAGCTTATGTATACTCTTTACAGTAGACGGTGACAGGAACTCGTTCCTTTTCTTACCAATCGTCGGTTCCACTGACGGTGTCTTTAACAGGCGCTGGTAATACTTTTCCATTACCCTCGTGTTAATTTCCTTGAGTTTCATGTTTCCCAGCAGAGGGGAAACATAATGTTCAATCAGAGCAGTGTTGGCACTGTATGTAGAGAACGCCCATTTTTCCTTTCCATATAATGCAACGTATTCCCTCAAAAGATCGTTCAGCGTGCTGCAGGCCGGGACAACTAAAACCCCCAGGTTTTCTTTGTACTCAATTTCCTTTTTTCGGTTGAACGCTTCCGCTTTCGTGCTGTATTTTAAAGAGGCGCGGGTACAAAGTAGAATCCCCGGTTGTTTCCAACGGGAATTTTCTGAAAGATCTGGAACAACACGCGGATAAAATTTCACTGGATTAATAAGATGTCTGCGGCGTGATTTGCCAAAACCAACAAACACCGCTGCAGATGGGAGATGGAGCACCTGCAATTAAATCGCCTTCGGTGATGGGCAGGTGCGTAGGTGGCAAGGAATCCTCCCGCAAGCGGGTCCCGCCTTACCACAGGAGGTGCGTATGGCAACATGGAATCCATGGCACGGCTGCACAAAGGCCAGTGCCGGATGTGCACATTGTTATGTCTACAGGCGGGATGCGGAATTTGGACGCGATGCTTCCGTCGTCCATAAGACCGCTTCCTTTAATCTGCCTCTGCGTAAAAATCGCCAGAAGGAATATAAGCTGCAGCCGGACGGAGACTACGTCTACACCTGCTTTACCTCCGATTTCTTTCATCCGGATGCGGACGACTGGCGTCCGGAAGCATGGGCAATGATGAAAGCCCGCCCGGACCTGGAATTTTATTTTGTCACCAAGCGACCGGAGCGTTTTTCCGTCGGCCTGCCCGCCGATTGGGGAAACGGCTATGAGAATGTCCACATCGTCTGCACCTGTGAAAATCAGTCCATGACCAGGAAGCGGCTTCCTGTCTTTCTGCAGCTTCCCATCCGCCATAAAGAAATTATCCACGAGCCGATGCTTGAGGCCATCAACATCCGCCCGTTTCTCAAACAATACCACGCTGAAATCGAACTGGTCTCCTGCGGCGGAGAATCCGGTGACGATGCCAGAATCTGCGACTTCGGCTGGATACTGGACACCATGACCCAATGCGTCGAGTACAATGTCGCATTCCATTTTCATCAAACCGGTTACAATTTCCGGCGAGGGAACCGCATTTACCATATCAACCGAAAAGACCAGCACGAGCAGGCGGCAAAGGCCGGGGTGGATTTTACACCTCACAAATGACCGCTGCCTACGCGCTGTAATCATATAAATACATCTGGGGGAATGACATCAAATGATGAGTAAAACACACATAACAATGGGAATCGGAACTACCCTGCTTCTCTTACATCCGCACACGGCAACCGGTATATCCGCAGCCCTCATCGGCGGCACGTTCGGAGCCATCATTCCGGATATTGACTGCAAATCCACAAGGATCAGCTGCGACGCGCTCCACGGAAGAATCATTGCTGGGGCAATCATCGCAACTTCCGTATTCTTTGGACAGTTTCAGCGGGTGAGCCTGCTGAAAGACATTTTACAAACACACATCAACCAAACCATCCTTATGGGCTTCCTGCTGATGTCCCTCCTCTGTGTGGCTGGACGAATCAGCGGACACAGAAGTTTTTCCCATTCGTTTCTGTTCTTCGTTCTTATGGGCGGAGCCATTTACCAGATCTACCCGGCATTCCTGCCCGGATTCTGTATCGGATGCCTGTCGCATCTGTTGCTGGACTGTCTGAATAAAAAGCCGGTGCGTCTCCTGTATCCAATGAAGACCGGATTTTGCATGAAGCTGTGTTATGCGGACGGAATGGCGAATAAGGTATTGCTCTGGGTCGGGCTGCTGCTTTCAGTCTGCGGGCTTGCGTTGGCGTGGCTGCAATAATCCGAGATCGATTCAATGCATGGAATAAGGTAATTCCATTGTTTGCCAAATTGTTCCGATTCTGGAAAGCGCTGTCAATTCAAATGCACTTTTCAATTTGCATACATATTATCGTTTATTGCAAATTAGTAATAAAATATGTAAGATTTTCATTTTTACTTGACCTGAGCCGAGAATTCAACTATAGTCTGGCGTATCGCAGCAGTATTTGAACTGGAGGCGTTACCGGTGTTGGCATAGGCATCGGTTCATTAATCGGAAATTACGGAAAACAAAAAGATAATAATAAATTGAAAAATGAGCAGGAGGTTAATAGCTTATGAAAAATGAATATATACCTTTTACGATTGAAAAACAGAAACGTATCGCGTTGATCGCGCACGATGGAAAGAAAAGTGAACTGGTCGCCTGGTGCAAGAAGAATAAAAAAATCCTTCAGCAGCATTTTCTGTGCGGAACCGGGACAACAGCAAGACTGATTGCCGAAAATACGGGGCTTCCGGTGAAAGGATACAACAGCGGTCCGCTCGGTGGCGACCAGCAGATCGGCGCAAAGATCGTCGAGGGTGGGATTGATCTGGTGATCTTTTTCTCTGACCCGCTGGAAGCACAGCCGCATGATCCAGATGTGAAGGCACTGCTTCGAATAGCACAGGTTTATGATATTCCGATGGCAAACAATCGCGCCACTGCGGATTTTCTGATTACATCAAGCTATATGAATACGGAATATGTGCATCAGGTGATCAACTATAACCGGAATATTGAGCAAAGAGTCGACTCCATGATGAATGGGTGAAACGAGCCAAATTTTCATGAAGATACGTGTATACTATGCCTTATTATAGTATCTGGTCAGGAATACTTTGACCTTGAAAATGTTCTCTTTTCACTCCGTAAAAAAACGGTGCAGCTGTTTAAGGCTGCACCGCAGAGAAAAAGGAACTCACTTGCGGCGGTCTATCCGCCGCATTTTCTATATTATTACTCGATGGCAATATACTTATTTTCTTCAACTACCGGCTGCTGGACTTTCTTCGGTACGGTAAGAATCAGAGTGCCGTTCTCAAACTTCGCCTTGATGTCTTCCTGCTTCACATCCTCTCCTACATAGAACGATCTGCTGAAAGATCCGGCATAGCGTTCACGACGAACATACTTACCGTTGCTGTCTTTCTGATCATTATTTGTATTCGTGGATGCCTGGATTGTCAGATATCCATCCTTCAGCTCAGCCTTCACATCTTCTTTCTTGATGCCCGGAAGATTCATTGTCAGCTCATAATCGCTGTCGCTTTCTTTTACATCCGTTCTCATCAGGTCTGTCTGCCCTCTGGATGCGCCTGTACGGTAAAACGGATCATGAAAGAAATCATCAAAAAACTCATCCCACAAATTTTCTCTGTAAATACTCGGTCTCAACATATCTCATCTCTCCTTTTTATCATTCACAATAATTATGTTTTTATCTGCATTGGAACCGGATCAAAATGGAATCTGAATTTGTTATCTATCTCTTTCCTTTGTTCTAGTAGAGTTATAACACCGATTATTAGCAATGTCAAGAGGTGAGTGCTAATTTTGTGTGAAAAATTTGTGAATTATCTGATCATTTGTGTTTTTATAATTTCTGCCGCAATGGGCAGGCCGAGTGTGTGATTTTTTCCGCCAGCTTTCCATACCCCATATCACGCAGGTAGTCCTGCAAAATCGGAATAGACTGTGTGGATTTCGGCCCAACGATCAGCTCCGTAACAGCTTCTTCCATCTGTGTATCCGCAATCTGACACAGTTTCTGCAGATTTACCGGATAATACTTTTTAATGCGTTCATTTGAAATATGGTATCTTGGCTGCACATTGAAAAATCTCTGCTCAAATGGTGAGACAACCAGACGCACTTCTTTTTCGCTAGAGAAAGAAGGATGCTTAAAAGCTGCCGACGCGGCCCATGCATGGTTCAGTGCCGCACGAATGGCCGGTGATGTGTCCCAGGGGGCTTTATGGCGGCGAATCAGACGATAAATGATCTCCACAAGTTCATGCTCCGCCACATCGTCCTGATAGAACACCGTCTGAAGCGACAATGGTTTCACAGCCATCTTCTTCAAAAGGTCATACCGAAACGCAATACAGACTCCCCTCCCATGGTTCACGTAGCGCTCCCACTGTGCCGCATCATCCCGGTAACAGGAAAAGCAGGCTGCATAAGCAGAATAAACAAATTCTTTGTCTTTCTCGGCAGAAAAAAGTTTTTCCGTCCATCTTGCCCGGATCAGATCACCGTCATTCTGAAACCGTTCTGTGACCGCTTTGCAAAGGCTACTCATAAAAAATGTCATTTCTGAAGCATCGTTCATATTCAGAACATTATTCAACCGAAGCTCCGCATTACTCAGGATTCCATCCATTGCGCCAAAATCGGTATAATGATATAGAGTTTTAACTGTTCCGGATTGTTCCATTTGTTCCATGTAGTCTCCTTTGCCGCTTATAAAGCATTTGTAAATAGATTTCAATCTTTCCTGCGTCTCAATGCTTTCAGTAAATCCTTCCTCGGCTCTGTTCCGGTTGGAATATTTTTTAGCCCAGGCATATGCCGCTAGAGCATCACAAGTGACAGGATAACGGAAAGGATTCCTGCCTCATTCCCGAAAAAACAAAACGCCGGAATCAGAAAGGCTACTGGAATCAGGACAGCTCCTATCGGCAGATAATGGCTGATCAGAACACCAATCAACCCAACAATACAGGCAAGCAGCCCATATCCAAATGAGACACTGACCAGTGCAGCACAGGTGCAGGCGACTCCTTTCCCGCCTTTCAACCGGTGCCAGACAGGAAAATTATGACCCAGCATCGCTCCAAGCCCTGCATATGCTGCTGCAATCGCTCCTAATTCAGAAAATAATATTATTCTGCAGAGCAGGCACGGCACAAATGTCTTAAGCAAATCGCCTGCCAATACCACTATCTCATACACATTTTCCAGTGACAATAATTCCTGATGTTCATCCGTAAATGCCCACCAGGTCAGCATAGCTTTTGTAATAGGCCGACCATTGTTAAAACTGAAGTTGTTAAGCATACTCCGCACCTTATCTGCATCAAATCGATAGTCGGCAAAGGTTACCGGCTGATTATTTACAATGTTCACCATTTCTGCATATACAGGCGTCCTCAACGCATTCACACCTGGATTCGTAGCAGCATAGGTCCAGATGAAACCCGTAATTTTATCAAGGAATTCTGCAAATGCCGTTTCCTCCAGATTTCCATCTTCATCACGGTTCTGCATGAAATATACGGACACGAAATATGTCCACATACTGTTTGGTGCATAATTTAATACGAACAGTTTACGGAGTATACTGGTCGAAAACCGATCCTTATCCTGATTAGAAACTTCGTTCCAAAAATCTGCCAACACAACCAAATCTTCAAAAGTTTCTTCATTTCTCAAAAGAATATAGCTATCTTTCTCATAAAATTTGCGCAGGGCATCCGTGGTAGAAGATTTGATTCCCATCTTTGCACGGACAAAGTACATATAACGGGTGAACAACTCATCCATCGGCGTACCGGAAATTGGATGGAAAATCTTCTCACAAAGCTCCTCAAGCTCTTTCCAGCGATTGATGAAGTTATCTTTCTTGCCGATGGAGGAAAAGAATTTATAAAACTGTGCCTTAAAAATATCAGCATCCGACAGCGGTTTCCCACGATCATTCAATGTAGAAAAGATACGCAGAGCCGTGTCCTGAGATTCTGCCTCTATGGGCAGAAGGATACAGTTATTCATGATTCTCGTCGGCAGATACGCAAAATATGAAGGGAATTTGTCCAAGAACGAATCAATGCAGTTCTGGAAAAATTGGAAGTTTTGAGCATAAAGGCTCTTCTGTCCTTTTTTGACTTTCCCTGTCCTTAAAATTTCAAGGAACTGATCTTTATCATTATCTGTCGCAACATCGGAATCTATCTTTAAATCCCTCATGTTTGGATCGCCAAATTCATCTGTTTTCCAAAGGCACTTCTCAATGTTCTGTTTTGTTGAGATAGATGCCTTATCTTGCATATGTCCAAACTTAGAATAAAACGCTCGGAGTAGAAGCATCAACGTCGTCAGGCGTTGCTGCCCATCAATAACTTCCATCTTTCTTTTAGAAATTTCCACCGTGAGAAACGGTCGCAAATTCCTTCAACAATTTATACTCCACCCCATCCGGACAAAGCTCCTGAATCAATTCGTCCAATCTGCTCATATGCTTCCCTCTCCATCCTCAAGAAGTCTTTTCACTTCCCTGTCGAAATCGGAAGTGATGGAAAACTTATCAAATCCCACATCATGCAGGAACATATTAATACGGCAGAGGTTATATGTGGTGATGTTAATTTCCTGTCCATAAAAGCCGTTGCGAACAGCGTCTTTTCCAAGAACTTTTTCAGCCTTCAAAAGTAGGGAACCACTGCCACACGCAGGATCTATCCGGACGCTATCTTTGATACAAACGCTATCTGTAAAAGTAGGGCAAAAGACACCGGAAAAGCCCGGAAAACGGTTATTTTCGCAGGATTCCTTACTGAAAAGAGCGGTGAAAAGTCCGCTGGCTGTCGCTATTGGATTGTAATCATATGCCGCTGCCAACATCGGTTTTTGTCCCCACCTTTCCGTAAGAATGAGCTATTGCCAAAAAGTACAGGCTATCGCTAAAAGGTTTAGCTGTCGCCAAAAAGTATGTAAACGTCAAAAGATTTAACTCAATGAATCACCAAATGCCTGTCGCACTTCGTCGGAGTCCTTGCCAGATATCGTTCTGCCTGTGGCTCGCTCAATAGCGCTCAAAAGTTTCTTTGCTCGGTCAATAATGAAATCTTGAAATTCATTATTTCTCAGCAGATTATGGTCAATCCAATGTGTCTCCACATAGCAATCCAAATCAGACGGCATTACGGAACCTTTCTTTTCAAGCTTCCCAAGATACACAGATGGAGCAACGCCACCTATTTCTCGATTACTGCTTGCAGAAATCGGTGTTTTATTCACAATGCTATTCCATTTGGACTTATCGTACCTTTGCCCGATACAGTAGTCCTTCGGAAAGATGTGATGTATGTCAATCTTCTCATTCAAATATGTCGAAAAATCCATCTCTGCACCGGAAATGAAATCACAGGCATGGTTTTTCAATATCAACGCCATAATGCCTTTGTACGCTGCTGACTGCCTCGACTGTAAACTAAGCAGTCGTGTAGGATTAAAGAAGAAATCCGTGACTGTTTTCGGAAGGTCACCGCTCTCTGTAATCCATTTGATGACCTGCGTTATGTCGTTAGCGTATCGCGTTTCATTTGCAGAGCCGTACAGTTCTCCAAACACGCCGCACCAATACCACTGCTTTACCATGTTCTTAATGGTGGTGGTATAAATCCTATTTCCTTCCATCAAAACGGTGCAAATCGCAGCCAGAGGAATAAACTGTGTGCTGTATGGCAAGTCACAGCTTGAGAATATCCGCTCCTCCTGAAGCAGTTTTTCAGCCACAGAGAATCCTTTGCAAAGGTCGTCTGCATACTTTTTGTATGCCGTCAGCGACAATGCAAGCACGTCTTTCTTCTTGCAGCTTACTGTTCCGCCTGCCTTATACGAAGAGAGCAGCGTAAGTGCAGTCAGAAAGTCCGTGGCAGTAACAATATTCAGCAAATCTCCTGAAAAGTACTTCTCTTTGCGTTCCTCCCAATCCTTACGCAGCGGAAAATTGTCCATAGCAAAGACCGCCGTAACAAGCTCAAAAACTGTAAGAGACACACCACCGGTATTGACATTTTCAAAGACCTGGCAAACTGCCTCTTTCGGTGTTTCCTTGTCCAACGAAATGACAGGCATAGCATATTTCTGTGATGGCATGATGATTTTAGAGAAGAGCTCGGTAAACTGCCGGATAACATCCGGAGCATAGTTATAATAGGCATAGTACTCGTTCTGCCATCCTTGCTCCTCACTGGAATTGAGAATGATGTTAAGCGGGAACATCTTCTGCCTAAATTCATCCTGCCTTGTGGAGAGATCCATCTCAATTTTTCTTCCGAAATCTGATGTCACTTGTTTCGTTGCAGGAATCGAAATAACAACATTCTCATCGTCAGCACTCGGGTCAACGGCCTTTTCAATATCGAGATAATAATACCTGTCTATCTCTTTGCCCTTGTCTGTTTTCGTATGCACAGGCTTCTTGCTGTAGAGGGCATTATAAAGAGACGTCAGTCTCTGCTGCCCGTCAAGAATCAACTCATCCGGCTCTGTATCCGGATTCGCACCCGAGCCTTCGATGGGCTTGTGCTTAAAATGAATGCTCTCATTCCCGTATTCCAGAAACATCGCAGCACCAACGGGGAAGTTGTGAATGACACTGAGTATCAATGCCTTAATACGTCCATCATCCCAAACCCAGCCTCTCTGGAAATCGGGCAACTGTGCCGCACCGCTATCTACGGCTTTCATTAAATCTGTAAGCGGCCTGTCATTCGTTTTCATATGGTTACCTCTCAATCATCATTTCTCGAATTATATTGCATCGCATCTTCGACTATCATTATAACTGTCTAAAAGATTACTTCCCAGTCAATGCTGCGAACTCCAAGTCAAACTCCTTCATACGATTCTCCTGATTAAAGAAGTGGAGTCCCCATATCTTATAATCGTTGTCGTCAACAAAGATTGTGGCTGGCACAGCTTCTGTTTTTAACTGGAGCAGAAATTTTTCTTTCCATGCATCCTTTTCGAGGAGTTGAGTACCTTTCGGCTCGATAAAAATCTGGAGCTGCTCAAAGCCATCCGTCTTATCACTCTGCAAGAAAAGAACATAGTCTGGCTCGAACCGTTCACCATCCTCAAACGAATAGATGTGGAATTCCCGCTCGTTTCTGACAAGGTAGATGCGGTTATACACCTTTCGCAGTTCAGCAACATATCCACGAAAATAAGCAACAAACGCCTTTTCTTCCGACGTTCCGTAGTTGTCCGTATAAGCAAACCAGTCCTCTGTAGTGAGGTCAATTTTCCATTCGTTCTTTACGGACGGGTCGTTTTGCGAGATACCAACGCCACCATCATGTGGGTCAGTATAATTGACGGTCTTGTTACGAAAGACATCTTTGACGTTCCTTGCCCTAAAAGTCTTCGTTCCTCGGTATGTTTCCTCAATGTCGGAAATAGAACCAGCGATTTTGCCAAGAACATAGGAAACGGCAGCATAGAGCGTTTCCATAGTTGGTTGTGTATCCTTGCTCTGAATGTCTATACGGACAGCGCCGAGATATTCATTATCCGTGATGAACTGCCTCGTGGATGTTACATTCGGAAAATATGAGCGGAGCGAGTTAAATTTGAAAATCGGGTACTTCATGAGTGCCTTGTTAACAATAGCGTAATTGATTGCCGCAATCTCTCCAATCGTCATATGCGCTGTCGTTAAATCAAAAACGAGGTCGACACCTTTTGAAGTTTCTACCATAATGGAATCGATGCCAGATGCTCCCGTTGCCGCTTGGAAACGATAAATGTCATCTCGCACGGTCGGTGTAAGACCGCGCACGTCTTTTCTATCTTTTACCTCTCTGTCATTCAAGAATATCAACCCCTTCCGGTATAAATCGGTAGACTTAAAATCGTCCTTTAGGACATATTCGCGCTGGACGATTTTGTCGGTATCCAGACCGATTTCACGCAGGGCAGTACGCAGTTCTGTCACATAGCGATGGTCATTCTGGCAATGGTAATAGAGTGTCTCGCAGACACGCATTTCGCTGGTTACATCCTCATCGTATTTCCTTTGAAATTTCGGTTGCTCGTCGTCAATCTGGAACGGGCAGTACCGTGCTCCATGCCCGATTAGCTGTGCTTCCGCTATAGTAGCGGGGGCTATTTTTTTGCCGCCTGACTGTCTTGTTTCATAAAGTCGAACAATGTCAAACAGGTTGAGAACATCCCAACCCTCATCCAGTTTCTTAACCTCAAAAATCGCACGATAAGGATTGTCCGCATCCTCAAGAGAATTAAGGAGAATTTGCTTCTGTGCAGCATCCTTATCATCATTTACAGAGACGCAATGCTCCTCAGAAAAATCATCACGAAGCTCCGCAGCAAGCGTATCAAAAGAGATGCCTGTGTTTGAGAAATAAGCAAAGGCTGTATGCATGACTTCATTGTTGACGGCAGTAGAAAGGTTTCGCAGCTGTGTGCCTGTCAGCCTTTTCACCGTATCGATAAACTCCGCCATAAAATCCTTGCTGTCAGCAATTTTCGCAGCCTTAAAAAGTACAACAGGTTTAATTGCAAGACGATGATCTTGAAACACTTTTAAACGGTACTGACTGAGAACAAGTGCCTGCAATGCCCTCTCCATAACAGTCAGGTCAGACCATAGCGTGATGATGTCCTTGGAATATTTGTCATTATAAAATTTTGCCAAGGCATAATCGAATATAATCTTGTTCTCATATGCTGCACGGATTACCGGATTTTCAAGGTCACAGGTAGCTGTAAACTCCAGCAAAATGTTATCAGTATTTCGGCTGAAGATATTCTTTACAGTCTGCTCCCAAGAATGATAGCTTGATTCTTCATCAGCAGACATTTTCTTCTTTGTGTCAACATTCAGATGATGGGCCTCATCGGAAATCAGCACGACCTTCTGCTCCTCAAAGTCGTCAAAGGACATCCCATTCTCCTTTGCCATCCACATATCCATGTGAAGTCCCTGCGTAGTAGTAAAGCAAATGTTGATTGCGTCCTAGTCGGAGTATTGGAAATTATCCACCTGGTTGATACGAACACGTTCTCCATCCAGCACAATCTCATCTGCAAACAAATATTTTGCGGATGCCGGATTACGGAAATTTCCCCGTGTCTTTTCGACAATATTCGAAAGGTTGACAAAGAACAGGAAATTCCGATATCCCTGCTTATAGAGATACAGCATCAGCCCTGCCATAATCAGCGTCTTCCCGCTGCCGGTCGCCATATGGAAAAGCACCTGAGTAGGCTTTGGTCGGTTACTGCTCTCAAAGTATGTTATAAAGTTTTCAAATGCTTGCTTCTGATACGGACGAAGTTCAAAATTCGGATTCAGGTTCTCCGGGATATAGGACGGGAGAACAGCGCTGCTGCCGTATTCACGCAAGGCATCTATTTTTTCGTATAAAAATGCCATCGATTATCCCTCCTTGTAGAAACTCCTCGTGAACGCCTTATCCTCGTCGGAGATACCAAATTCCTCATCATCAATATCGCAGTAGTTCACATACAGAAGATTCTTGTCTAAAATCTCCATCAAGAACCGCTTTTTGTCAGCAAGTGTGAGTGCCGCATAGTCATCGGCAACCGCATCAATGTCCGCCGGATTCACCTTGTAACTGATAAAACCAGACTTTGCCATCTTTCCGTAAATATCGGACAAGGTGGCATCATCAGTTGCGGCTTCGATTTCTTCCACAATCGTCTGGTTTAGCTTTGCAAGTTCACGGTAGGCAAAGGAACCGCCGCCTTGCCAGTCAACTTCCTTGGATATGCCACCATCCTCACCAGCAACTACTTTCTCAAGCCGTTTAACGATGAACGTTTCGACATAGTCCATTTGCTCACACAGAATATATTGCCTTTTCATTTTGTGGGCTACCGCAGCTGACGTTCCACTCCCTCCAAAGAAATCAAGCACAATATCTCCTTCCTCAGTGGAAATGTCATAAATCTTTTTAATCACTCTTTCTGGCTTCGGAGTCTTGAATAAATCACTTGTTGTTACGCCAGGGTAAAGTTTCTTTTGTTCATACTTTGCCTGTCGAGTGTGGCCTGTTTCTTCAATATCAACCCACAGAGGTTTTTCACAAATATCCCACAGAGTTGAGGGTGGCAACCCTTTTTGCTCGTTAAGGTATGTTCTACGAATAATTCCTGTCCCAGACTCATTGAATCTAATTTCCCCTATAGCCATTCTTCTCGTGAGTTCTTCCTGATTCCATCTCCATCCATTCGCAAGAGGATTGATAATATTGCCATTCGGAGCAGTAATTGTATATCGTAAATTCGGTCGAGGATTTGGTGAATTTACGGGATTTCCATCAAACCACGGTCCACGCGGATCATTATCTGGATTCTTGTAGTGTTTAGCTTGACCTTCGGTTCTATCCAGTTTGAAGCTTTCCCATCCTTCATTACGTGAATAAACGAGAATATAGTTGTGATCCTGTGAAAACTGCTTTGCATCATTATTGCTATTATCACAGTTCCGCCAAATCACAGTTTGGATGTACCTTTCCCTGCCAAAAATATCATCCATGAGAACCTTTAAATACGCCTGCTCATTATCATCACAGAAAACAAAAATCGTGCCATTCTTTGACAACAATCGGAACGACATTTCCAGCCTTGTTTTCATAAATGTAAGCCAAGCAGAATGATTAAAGCTATCATTGTATCCAAACCCGCTGTTGTTTGTATTGTAAGGTGGATCAATACAAATACACTTAACTCTTCCTTCATATCTCTTAAGAAGCGATGAAAGGGCAAGAAGATTGTTTCCCTTTATCACAAGATTATCATCGTCTGCAATTGCGGTAGTAGAAGTAGCTCCTTCAGGCGAATATATTTTCGCGGAAGTGAAAACCTTTGGAAAAAGAAGTCTATCAACCTCATCGGACGCTAATGCCTCATTATAAAAAATCTCATGGCGCTTTTGCTCTTCTGTTGTTTGCCCGCCCTCAAGAATACAGTCTTTGTAGGGGAATACCAACTCGACTTTGCCAGATGTAGAGATAAGCTCTCCGTTTTCATCGATAAGTCCAATCTTATTCTTGAAACGGGTATAGCTGTCTGGCAGGAATTGCCGGTTATTGATTACCCAAGCAAATCCCATCTTGTCAAAAACCTTGACACCATCGACTTCCGTAAAGAAACGAGTGCGTGTCTCATCATTAGCAAGAAGAAGTCGGATAAGCCCCTCGTCCATCTTCATTGCTGCTTCGTAAACCGCATTACGCAGGAAAGTGCCATCCTCG
>Ga0192263_1105_pt1 | contig 20949 bp, 18 predicted proteins | sample Koala_Koa23_I3_FD_131257 | JGI IMG/M metagenome (GOLD analysis project Ga0192263, IMG submission 131257) | Enriched cells from koala feces incubated with labeled cellulose particles, San Francisco Zoo, California, United States - Koala_Koa2-3_I3 ... | reverse complement strand
GGGCATGAAGCGTTCACGGCCATGCGTATGCGCGGCGCGAATTCAACCGATATCGCGATCCTTGTCGTTGCGGCGGACGACGGCGTGATGCCGCAGACCATCGAAGCGATCAACCACGCGAAGGCAGCCGGGATTGAGATCATTGTCGCGATTAACAAAATCGACAAGCCAAGCGCGGATATCAATCGGGTAAAGCAGGAGCTGACCGAATATGAGCTGGTTCCGGAGGACTGGGGCGGAAGCACGGTCGTGGTGCCGGTATCCGCACATACACGTGAAGGCATTGACAATCTGCTTGAGATGATTCTTCTGACTGCGGAGGTGCTTGAGCTGAAGGCGAATCCGAACCGCAAGGCGCGCGGCCTTGTGATTGAGGCAGAGCTGGATAAGGGCAAAGGACCGGTCGCGACTGTCCTGGTTCAGAAGGGTACACTTCATGTCGGCGACCCGATCGCGGCAGGCTCCTGTCACGGCAAAATCCGTGCTATGATGGATGATAAGGGACGCCGCGTAAAACAGGCGGGACCGTCCATGCCGGTGGAGGTGCTGGGACTTTCCGATGTGCCAAACGCCGGTGAGATTTTCATCTGTATGGATAATGAGAAGGAAGCCCGCAGCTTCGCAGAGACCTTTATCAGCGAAGGCAGAGAGCGGATGCTTGAAGATATCAAGATGCGGATGTCTCTGGATGATCTGTATTCGCAGATCCAGGCAGGCAAGCTGAAAGAGCTTGACCTGATCATAAAGGCTGATGTGCAGGGTTCTGTGGAGGCCGTCAAGCAGAGCCTCCTGAAGCTGTCGAACGAGGAAGTCGTCGTCAAGGTCATCCACAGCGGCGTCGGCGCAATCAATGAGTCCGACGTCATCCTGGCGTCCGCATCCAACGCGATCATCATCGGATTTAATATCCGTCCGGATGCGATGGCAAAGTCGACCGCAGAGCGTGAAAACGTGGATATACGCCTGTACCGTGTCATCTATGACGCGATCGCAGATGTGGAAGCAGCGATGAAGGGCATGCTCGATCCGATTTATGAGGAGAAGATTATCGGCCACGCGGAAATCCGCCAGCTGTTCAAAGCGTCCGGCGTCGGCACCATTGCCGGCTCCTACGTGCTCGACGGCGTATTGCAGAGAAACTGCAAGGTGCGTATTACCCGCGACGGCACCCAGATTTACGAGGGTGCGCTCGCATCTCTGAAGCGTTTCAAGGACGACGTGAAGGAAGTGCGCTCCGGATTTGAGTGCGGCCTGGTGTTTGAGAAGTTTAATGATATTCAGGAAGAAGATAAGGTAGAAGCCTATATCATGGCAGAGGTTCCGAGATGAGAAAAAACAGCATCAAAAACACCCGTATCAACGGGGAAGTATTAAAGGAACTTTCGGCGATCATCCAGATGGGAATCAAGGATCCGCGGATTGCCCCGATGACCTCGGTGGTGTCCGTGGAGGTCGCGCCGGATTTGAAGACCTGCAAGGTCTGGATTTCTGTGCTTGGTGATGAGAAAGCCGCCCGGGAGACCCTTGCAGGCCTGATGAGCGCTTCCGGCTATATCCGCCGGGAGCTCGCACACCGGGTAAATCTGCGCAATACGCCGGAGATTGAATTTATACTGGATCAGTCGATCGAATATGGTGTCAATATGATCAGAAAAATCGACGAGGTCATCGATGCAGACGAGTCTTCCGCGCAGGTGCGCGGGGAGGCTGACATTTAACGATTGCCTGACCGGACGTTCAGTGCCCGGCTTCCATCATATAAAACAGGGAAGGGAGACGTCGCTATGATAAATCTTGCAGAGGAATTACAGGGAGTAAAAACGGCAGCAATGGCAGGACATATCCGTCCGGACGGGGACGCGATCGGCTCCTGCCTTGGCCTGTACCTGTATCTGAAGGAGAATTTTCCGCAGATACAGGCAAAAATTTATTTAGAAGAGGTGCCCATAGCGTTTTCTTCGGTCTGCGGAGTGGATGAAATCTGTACGGACTGCAGCGAGGATGTGGAATACGATGTATTCTTCTGTCTGGACTGCGCGGATGAAAAGCGCCTTGGATCCGCGGCTAAATACCGGCGGAGCGCGAAGCGCACTATCTGCATCGACCACCACATCAGCAACGGCGGGTTTGCCGACGTCAATTATATCGTTCCGGACGCCAGCTCCGCCAGCGAGCTGGTCTACACCGTTCTGGACAAAGAAAAAATCCCGTTCCATGCGGCAGAAGCCCTCTATATGGGAATTGCGCACGATACGGGCGTTTTCAGGTATTCCTGCACCGCGCCGCAGACCATGCAGATTGCTGCGGAGCTGATCGGCAGAGGCATCAATTTCCCGGCTATTCTAAATGCGACATTTTACGATAAAACCTATTATCAGAAGCAGATCCTCGGCCGCGCGCTGCTGGAAAGCTTCCGGCTGATGGACGGAAAAGTGATTTTCAGCGCCGTCAAAGCGAAGGATATGCGTTTTTATAATGTTACGCAGTCCGACATGGACGGGATTGTGGAGAACCTGCTGCAGACATCCGGGATTGAAGCCGCAATTTTCATGTATGAGATCGCGCCGAACGAATACAAGGTGAGCCTGCGCTCCAAAGAGGTGATTGACGTGAGTGTGATCGCCGGCTATTTCGGCGGAGGCGGACATGTGCGCGCCGCAGGATGTAATATGGTTGGGAGCATTTACGATGCGGTCAATAATATTACGCTGCATATGGAGGAGCAGCTCAGGGCGGCCGACCAGGTGTAGCCCGGACGCTGCATTCCGGCATAGTGTGGTGCTGTGCAGAGTATGCGGTATGCTGCAGGTTATACTGCGCATTGAATACATTTGCAGTAATTTAAACAGGGCAGTATTTAAAAACTATAAACATTACAGGAGTGCAGTGTAGTTAGATATTTGCAATTACTGAAAAACAAGGATGGTTTGGACTTGGACGGCATTATAGTGGTATATAAGGAGCGTGGCTTTACGTCGCATGATGTGGTGGCGAAGCTGCGGGGAATTCTGGGCCAGAGGAAGATCGGCCATACGGGGACGCTGGATCCGGAGGCGGAAGGGGTTCTTCCGGTCTGCCTCGGGAAGGCGACGAAGGTCTGTGATATGCTGACGGACTGGGATAAGGAGTATTGTGCGACCCTGCTGTTGGGCCGTACGACGGATACGCAGGACACGACCGGGAGGACTCTTAGGGAGTGCCCGGTTTTCTTATCGGATGCGGATGGTGAAATGTGTCTGACGAAATGTGTCGGCACTACTGCCCCGGAAAAGGATGATAGCCCTGTCAGTCCGGCAAAATGTGATGCCAGGACCGGTTCGGCAAAGAGCGACAGCATGACTGGCACAGCAGAGGGCAGCGGCATGATTGACCCGGCAGAGATCGGTAGTACGGCTGCCTGGTTGCCGGACGACAGCGTAGTTTGTCTGACAGAAGATGCGATTCGCCGCTGTATAGAGGGATTTGTCGGGGAGCAGAGGCAGGTGCCTCCGATGTATTCTGCTTTGAAAGTAGATGGAAAGAAGCTGTATGAGCTGGCGCGGCAGGGCGTCTGGGTGGAGCGGAAGCCAAGGCGGATTACGATTAAGGATATTCAGATTGAGAGCGTGAAGGCGGCAGGTCTTTCGACAGTAGAAGTGGAGATGAAGGTGCGCTGCTCGAAGGGTACTTATATCCGTACTCTCTGCAATGACATCGGGGAGAAGCTGGGCTGCGGAGGGTGCCTGGCTCATTTGCTCCGCATGCAGGTCGGACCTTTTTCTCTTGCAGATTCTTATCAGCTCTCCGAGATTGAAGAGTTTCGGGATAAGGGCGGGCTGGGACAGTGCCTTTACTCCACAGATACCATATTTTCCAATATGACCGCTGTGCGGCTGACCCCGGAGGCGGAGAAGCTTGTGCGAAATGGCAACCCGCTCTCAAGAAGGATTCTGGCCGGATGCGAAAAATACGACTGGCTTGATGAGGAAGAGGTGAGATTCTCTGATAAAAAAGGCTGGGAGTACGGAAACTGGATGATCCTGCAGGGGCGCAGCCAGATGGAGGTGTTTGAATCCGCCCCGGATGGCCCGCAATCACTTTCCGCTGCTCTCCGCAATAAATGGCTGGATCCGGACCGGGTGCGCCTGTATGGGAAAAACTGGGAATTCCTCGCGGTCTATAAATTTAATAAGGAAAAAAATATCTGGCGAGCTGAGAAAATGTTTTTGTGATAATACCGGAAATACGTTATACTGCATATCGAATACATTTGCGGTAATCTAAACAGGGCATTATTACTCATGCATAAGCCTGTCAGTAAAAACTGTAAATTTTACAGGCGTGCAGTATAGTTCTGTCTCTGCAGGTATAACAGAAGACTATCTGCTGACCGGAATTCATTATGTTAAAAATAGCAAGAGTGTGTGATTGAACAGACATGAAATATATACATGACACTACAAATTTTCAATTAGAAGAAATAATCGCTTCGCGACAAGAGACTGCTATGGAAACGTCCCCTCGCCTGTGTCCCACGCCAGAACGCAGTTCCCAAATGAAGACCGATGCGCAATGGGGGACAGCCGTGACGCTGGGGAAGTTTGATGGGCTTCACCGGGGACATCAGAAATTGCTTGGTGAGATATTGCGCCTGCAGTCAGAAGGGTACTATGGGATTGTTTTTGCCATCGCTCCGGAGAATCAGACCGTTTTGTTTACTCCTGAGGAAAAGCGGCATATGCTGGAGACATATGGGATAGACTGCATGATCCGCTGCCCGTTTGTCCCGGAGATCCTGAGTATGGAGCCGGAGAGCTTCATTGCGGACGTTCTTTGCGCACAGCTGCACGCGAAGCAGATTGTGGTCGGCACGGATTTTCGGTTTGGCTATCAGCGGAAGGGCGATGTTGATTTTCTGAGGGCGATGCAGGAGAAATACGAATATACGCTCTGCGTGATGGAGAAGGAACGCTTCAACGGGCGCGAGATCAGCAGTACGTACATTCGGGAGGCTCTGGCCGGGGCGGATATGGAGCTTGTGCGGAATCTGATGGGGAATTTTTACACGGTGGAAGGAACCATTCTGCACGGTCATCAGCTCGGCAGAAAGATCGGGATGCCGACGATCAACCTTCGGCCGGAACCGTATAAGCTGCTTCCCCCGCCGGGCGTTTATTACAGTGACGTGATATTCCCGGGGAAGGAAGCTTCGCGAGAAGGAAAAACTCAGAAAGAAGACGATACCAGACATACAGAGAACATAAAGGCTGCAGACGATAGTCAGCATGCAGGGAATATTCGGGAGAAAGACGATTTCAGGCGTGCGAATAACATTCGGCCAGAGGACATGGGCTTGCAGCCAGACCAGATGCCGGTTGACGGCGAAAACATGTGTATCTTGCACGGTATCACAAATATTGGCTACAAGCCGACCGTAGACGGCTCATTCCTCGGGATCGAGACCTATCTCTATGGGACGAATGAGGATCTGTACGGACAGAATGTGAAGGTACTGCTTCGTTCCTTCCGCCGCCCGGAACAGAAATTTACTTCGGTTGAGGAACTAAAGGCGCAGATGGAACGGGATATACAATCCGGGAAGGAGTACTTTGGTGCCGGGTAATTTGTGGATGAGGGGAACCGTGCTGGTTATTCTTGGTCTGATTGCGGATGTTGCCGGGCTGATCGTAAAGATTTACAGTGCGTATATAAGACCTTACGAAGGATATTCCGAGGCGGAAGTGGTGGATATTATTTCGATGGAACGGGATCGAAATGCCGAATCCAGATACCGCAACCGTCAGGTGGCCGTGTTTCAATTCTTTGCGGATGGAAAGCTGGTCAAAATCGTCGACAGGGAAGATGCCTACCCCTGTCCTTATGAACTGGGTCAGCGCGTCCGGCTCTGCTATGATCCGGAAAATCCGGAGAAGTATGTTGTGCTTCATGGGGAAAAAATGAGATACCGCGCGATCGCGCTCAACGCGGTTGGGGCCATTCTGATCCTGGCGGGCGTGCTGATGTTTCTGGCTTATGCGATGCGATATACCATATAGTAAAAGGAGAACTGTGTCGGGTCGTACAAATGCCTGCATTTTAGCATTTGCACGACCCGAAGTGTTGTAGCCTACGCCAGCCCATACTGCTTTTTCAACTCCACCAGAAGACTATTTCGGGAATCTTCTTCTGGTGGGAATCAATAAAACGTAGCAAAACACAATAAAACACATTAAAAGGAGAGAACCAATGAATTACACAATTCGAAATGAACATCTGGCTGTGACAGCCAGCGATGCTGGAGCCGAGCTGCAGTCTCTCAGAAGCGCGGACGGTGTGGAATATCTGTGGCAGGCGGATCCCGCCATCTGGCACGACAAGGCGCCGAATATTTTTCCTTATGTCGCGCGGCTGACTCAGGGCACCTATACACTGAATGGGAAAAACTATAATATGAAAATCCATGGCCTGGTCAAGTATCATACGCTTATGCTGGAGACGCCGGTTCCCGGCGGGATTTCCGGGGAGAACGGCGACGGGCAGGGGGCGATTTCCACAGCGGAAGTAATAGAGATGGGAACGGATCATATGACCTTTCGCCTGGAGAGTACGGAACAGATGAAAGAGCAGTATCCGTTTGATTTTATTTACAGAATTACCTATACACTTTGTGGGAAAACGCTGGAGATTACCACCCAGGTAGAAAATACCGGGTCTGGGCGGATGTTTTTTGGCGTGGGAGGCCATCCGGGGTTTCGGGTACCGCTTGAAGAGGGACTCGCCTTCGAGGATTACTATCTGGAATTCGACCGCCCGTCACACCCATACCGGGTGGGATTTACTGATACTTGCTTTCTGACAGGGGGTGATCAGGAATACCCCCTCGAGGATGGCAGGAGAATTCCGCTTCAGCATGAGCTGTTTGATAATGACGCGATCGTACTCAAACATGCGCCCAAAACGGTGCGGATTGCCAGCAATCTGGGAACACGCAGTGTCACTGTGCACTATCCGGATTTTATGTATGTTGGCTTCTGGCACGCAGTGAAAAAGGAAGCGCCTTATGTCTGCATAGAGCCGTGGACCTCGCTGCCATCCCGCGATGGGATCATCGAGGACTTTTCCTGCCAGTCAGACCTGATCGGGCTGGATGCCGGGAAAACATATACGAATACCTGGACGGTTGAGATTGCGTGAGGCTTTTAGAAGGGAGAATATTCACCGGCGCCTTGACAATTTGAGAATTCTCTGCTACAATGCAGCTGATTAGGATAAGCTAATGCCAGTTAGCAGAAGCTTACATCTTCCTGGTCATTCATTTCAAGGGCAGAAAAGGAGAATTTTGCGATGAATTATTCTGAAATTGTTGATGTGGCAGGCAGAGAGATTCTGGATTCAAGGGGAAATCCGACTGTGGAGGCTGAGGTCACGCTTGCGGACGGCACCGTGGGCAGAGGAACCGCTCCAAGCGGCGCGTCCACTGGTGAGTTTGAGGCGCTGGAGCTTCGCGACGGCGACAAGGGCAGATACCTTGGCAAGGGCGTGACGAAGGCGGTGGGGAATATTAATACCGTGATCAGAGAGGCGGTCGTCGGGCTTGACGCGGCGGATACCTATGCGGTGGACGCGGCCATGATTAAGGCGGACGGCACGAAGGACAAGTCGAATCTCGGAGCAAACGCGATTCTGGCGGTCTCGATCGCGGCAGCCCGCGCGGCTGCACTCTCACTGGAAATGCCGCTGTACCGTTTTCTGGGCGGCGTGTCTGGCAATCGCCTTCCGGTGCCGATGATGAACATTTTAAATGGCGGCGCCCACGCGACGAACACGGTCGATACGCAGGAATTTATGATTATGCCGGTCGGTGCGTCCAGCTTTAAAGAGGCGCTCAGATGGTGCGCGGAAGTGTTCCACAACCTCTCAAAGATCCTCAAGGCAAAAGGCCTGGCGACCTCGGTCGGCGATGAGGGCGGATTTGCGCCGAATCTTTCCAGTGACGAGGAGACCATCGAGACCATCCTGGAGGCTGTGAAAGCGGCAGGGTATGAGCCGGGCACAGATTTTATGATCGCGATGGATGCGGCCTCTTCCGAGTGGAAGAGCGAGAAGGGCAAGGGCTTTTATCATCAGCCGAAGTCCGGCCTTGATTTTACTTCTGAAGAGCTGATTGCCCACTGGGAGAGTCTGGTCGAGAAGTATCCGATCATCTCCATTGAGGACGCACTGGATGAAGAGGACTGGGAAGGCTGGCAGCAGCTGACTGCGAGACTCGGCGGCAGGGTACAGCTCGTAGGCGACGATCTGTTCGTGACCAATACGGAGAGACTGAAAAAAGGCATCGACAACGGCTGTGGCAATTCGATTCTGATCAAGCTGAACCAGATCGGATCGGTTTCTGAGACGCTGGAGGCGATTAAGATGGCACACAAGGCCGGATATACTGCGATTGCGTCCCACCGCTCCGGCGAGACAGAGGATACCACGATCGCTGACCTGGCAGTCGCGCTGAATACCTGCCAGATCAAGACCGGCGCTCCGAGCCGTTCTGAGCGTGTCGCGAAGTACAACCAGCTTCTCCGTATCGAGGAAATGCTGGGCGAGGCCGCCGTATATCCGGGTATGAGTGCGTTCAATGTAAAGAGATAGATTTTTCCACTAAAATAGCAATATGTGATTTATTGAAAAATACAGGATACGTATTTTAAAATACTGTATCTTGTATTTTTTTTATTTCTTCCATACATCATCTGCCAAAATTCGACAGGATATTACGAAATATTACAAAATTATTACATCACACATAATGTCGGTTAAAAATTGTTTCAGAATTCAAAAAAAACGCGAAAATAAAGGGAATTTGCCGCGATGTCTGAATTCGATAATTCAATTAGCAGACGCAAAATTCGGGTAAAAAACCCGGGAAACCGCAAAAATGCAGGGGATTTTCGAAGAAAAAAATGGTTTTTGTCGAAAAAAATCGAAAGAAATATTACGAAATTGTGAAAAAAGTATTGACACAATAAGTGAGAACAGATATAATAAAGTCACCTGATAACGGCGGGTATAAACGATAAGGGGCATTTCCCGGTCCTCTGGGGAGACGGGTCGGAAAGGCCGCGACGAAAATCACATATGGTTTTAAACGCGGCACTGTTGCCGGATAGCGAATCCACGCGCGACCCGGCGCATGAGAATAAACGCACAGGAGAGTTTATATGCTGTTAGTGAACAGGGAAAGGACTTTGATTCGTCTCGCGAAATGCTCAAGATGTCTGAGGACTATTACGTTCTTACTGCTTGGCATATTCCTGACAGGCTGTCTTACGTGGATGATCTCGGAGTTTAACACAGGAGGGCGCAGCCATGTATATGCGGTTGGCTCTTCGACAGAGACCGGCAGCAGTCTGGAGATACAGGCCGGGCTGATGGGCGTGGTGAATGCTGTGGCAGATATGGAGCGATATTCGGACGTGACCAGAGTGGTCAGCGTGGCGGATTCAGAGAACGAAGTGCTGGCAGGAGCCAGCGGTGTAGACAGGAGAGCCATCCGTCAGTCGGTGTTCTCCCAGGCGACGTCGGAGGCGCGGCAGCTCGGCTATTACGCGCAGCAGACTGTTCTCAACAATCAGATGTCCTCGACGGATTATTATACGTTGCTTCGGATCGTTGAGGCAGAGGCCACCGGAGAGGATGTCATGAGCAAGATGATGGTGGCAGGCGTCGTGCTGAACCGTACGAAGGATTCTCATTTTCCAGACACAATCTATGGAGTCGTGTATCAGGATTCCCAGTTTCAGCCGACATCGGACGGGAGGATTTACTCCTGTACCGTGACCGATGAGACGATTGAGGCGGTAGACCGTGTTCTGGCCGGAGAGGATTATTCTCAGGGCGCACTGTTCTTCGTGGCGCGTGACGCTGCGGACACGTCGAATCTGGCCTGGTTTGATTCAAGCCTTGTCTGGCTGTTTGAATACGGAGGACATGACTTCTATACATACCAGAGTGACGGAAACTGACTGTCTGCAAACCAGAAAGATTATTTTCAGGAAAAAAGCTGTTGCATTTTCTATTGCAACAGCTTTTTTCCTGTGTTATGATAATATATGATACCCAGGGGGCTGAAATGGAACGACTGTGTTCCGATCCATGCCCGCGGGAACCGCAAAAACAAGAGGCATGCAGTAAAGGAAAAAGGATTAAAACAATGGATTTGATGTATAACAGTACGAGAAGCACGGATATTCAGGTGACAGCCTCACAGGCGATTTTGAAGGGCCTCGCCCCGGATGGAGGACTGTTTGTCCCGGAGCTTTTTCCGGCGCTTCCTGTTCCGGTGGAGGATCTCGCCGGGATGTCTTACCAGGAAACAGCTTATGCGGTGATGAAGCAGTTTTTGACAGATTACACGGAGGACGAGCTCAAAAGGTGTATCCGCAGGGCATACGACGGCAAATTTGACACGCCGCAGATTGCTCCGCTTGTCAGTGCTGGCGGCGCGTACTACCTGGAGCTGTTCCATGGAGCGACGATTGCGTTCAAGGATATGGCGTTGTCGATTCTGCCCTATCTGATGACGACAGCGGCAAAGAAGAACCATGAGACGAAAGAGATTGTGATTCTGACGGCCACCTCGGGGGATACGGGGAAGGCCGCGCTTGCGGGGTTCGCCGATGTGCCGGGGACAAGGATTGTCGTGTTTTATCCCAAAAATGGGGTGAGCCCGATTCAGGAGAAGCAGATGGTGACCCAGAAAGGGGCAAATACCTGTGTGATCGGCATCCATGGGAATTTTGATGACGCGCAGGCCGGTGTGAAGAAGCTGTTTTCGGATAAAAGGCTGGAGGCGGAGATTTCGGCGGAGGGCTTCTGTTTTTCCTCTGCGAATTCGATCAATATCGGCCGGCTTGTCCCTCAGATTGTTTACTATGTGTATGCGTACGGACGGCTGCTGGCAGACGGCGTATTAAAGGCTGGAGATCCGATGAATGTGGTGGTGCCTACCGGAAATTTCGGCAACATCCTGGCTGCTTTCTACGCGAAGAATATGGGGCTCCCGATCGGGAAGCTGATCTGTGCCTCCAATGAGAATAAGGTGCTCTATGACTTCTTCGAAACCGGGGTGTATGACAGAAACCGGGAGTTTATTCTGACATCCTCGCCGTCGATGGATATCCTGATTTCCAGTAATCTGGAGCGCCTGATTTACCATGCGTCCGGTCGGGATGCCGCGAAAAACGCCGCGCTGATGGGTGAGCTTGCCCGGACGGGCCGCTATGCTCTGACGGAAGAGATGGCGGCCGCCATGCGGGATTTTGCCGGCGGCTATGCGACAGAGGAGCAGACCTTTGCAGAGATCCGACGGGTATATGGGCAGTGCGGATATGTGCTGGATACCCACACGGCGGTTGCTTCCAGTGTGTACCATACCGGATTCGCGCAAAAATGCGGTGATGTGCCGGCGGTGATTGCTTCGACGGCCAGCCCGTATAAATTCGCCCGCAGCGTGATGACGGCGATTGATCCGCGCTATGCCGGGATGGAAGATTTTGCGCTGATTGACGAGCTCTACGGGATTTCCGGGATCAGGATTCCACGCGCGATTGAAGAGATCCGGACGGCGCCGGTGCTGCACGACACTGTTATTGAAAAGGATGAGATGGAGGCGGCTGTGAGACGTTTCCTTGCTCGTTAGGAGCTTAAAAATAATTTCCTGCGAGAAATAGCAGAATTTTGATTCCGGCTTGTCCGGATCAGGAGCTTAAAATCATTTCCTGCGCGAAATGGCAGAATTCCCGTTCCGGTTTGCCGGGCAGGGAGTTGCGTATGAAATCAGATACAGAAGGGAGAATATACATTGGATACTTCTTTTTATTTAATGATAGATATTTTTGTGACTGGCTGCGGAATTTATGTGGTGGTGCAATATTTGTTTATGGCGCGGACGCATGAGCTCAGGAAGAACATGCTCCTGCCGAAGGAGATCCCGGTCGAGCGCTGCAAGGATGTCGAAGGCTATATCCAGGCGATAGGTAAAAAACAGCTCGTGTTCGGCCTGGCTGCCACGATCTGCGGAATTATTTCTCTGCTGCAGGATCTGCTCGGCTCGGTGAATATTTATATCTCTATGACGGCGATGGTTGTGTTCATTGTTTTGTGCATCTGGTACGGGCGCGCGTCAAAGCAGGCGATTGAGAAATTCTGGTAGGATCCAGCAGGCGGCAGGGAGGACAGGCGCGTGAGCGGTCACGCGCCGTCAGCCGGTGCTATGAGTGGCTCCAGCTGCCGCTGGTGATTTGGTCACAGAGAGGGGAAGAAGATGTCTGGTAAAAATGACAGGGTTTTTGGCTTTTTCAGATCGTTTTTTATCGGCCTGGCGGTCGCGCTGCTGATCCTTCTTGGCGTAATCGGGTACAGGCTTTATACGAGTGCGACAAGGGAGATAGAGGATTCGGATCTTGTCTATGTGGACGATACGGAAGGTACGGAGGAAGAGACCGGAAGCATGGCTGACGATGCTTTGGAGACAGAGATGACAGGCACCTCCACTGAGACTTCGGGGGAGGAAGCAGATGGCACGGCTGCGCAGTCCGCGGACGGGCAGGACGGGGACGGTACGCAGGAGTCGTCGGATGTGGAAGCCTCTGCGGCTGCCGGCTCTGTGACTGATGCGGATGATACGTCAGGAAATGCGGATACGGATGGGTCAGATGCAGACAGTTCGGATTCTGCGGACGAAACAGACGCGAATACGGCTATTGAAATTGACGGCGAGGTTGTGTCTCTGGAGGAGACGGAGGCGGCGGAAAAATCCACCGGCGTGTATTCGACCCTGAATGCGGCCTGCAATTTCCGCAGCGAAGCGGGCTATGAGGATGCCGATGGAAATGATACGACGATCAGCACCTGCGCAGCGGGTACGGTAGTAGAAGTGCTTGAAGAGGTCGGCGGCTGGACAAAGGTTAAAATCGACGGCGTAGTCGGCTATGTGGGGGCGCAGTTTATCACATCCACGGATTCAGACGGCGATTAACCGGGATTTTCAAATACGAGTAAAAAGAAACGGGAACAGAGAGGAAAATACAAAGATGATACTTTCCTGTCAGAATATTTCGAAGGCCTTTGGAACAGATGTGATCGTGTCAGACGCATCCTTTCACCTGGAGGAACGGGAAAGAGCCGCAATTGTCGGGATCAATGGGGCCGGCAAGACGACGATCCTGCGGATGATCGCCGGGGAGCTTGACCCGGATCAGGGTGTGATATCCATTGCCCGCGGCAAAAAGCTGGGCTATTTAAGGCAGCATCAGGATGTGAACAGCACCTCATCCATTTATGAGGAGCTGCTGGACGAAAAAAAGACCTGCTGGCGATGGAGCAGTCGCTCCGGGACATGGAGACCCGGATGAAGGAGTTTGCGGCCGGTTCAGCAGGGGGATCCTCATCGGACGAGTATGCGGCGCTTATGGAGCGGTACAACCGTGTTTTGACGGAATTTGAAAATCAGAACGGATATGCCGTCCGCAGTGAGGTGACGGGTGTTCTGAAAGGCCTTGGATTTTCGGAAGAAGAATTCGATAAGCCGGTCTGCACGCTCTCCGGCGGACAGAAGACACGTGTGGCGCTCGGCAGGCTGCTTCTGTCCGAACCGGACATCCTGCTTCTGGATGAGCCGACAAACCACCTGGACATGAATTCCATCGCATGGCTGGAGGGCTATCTGCAGAATTATGACAGAGCAATCCTGATTGTTGCGCACGACCGCTATTTTCTGAATCGGGTCGTCACGAAAATATTTGAGCTTGACAACGGCCATGTGATGACCTTTGAGGGCGATTACAGTGCCTACTCGCAGAAAAAAGCACAGCTGCGTGAAATCCAGTGGAAAGCATATCTGAACCAGCAGCAGGAAATCCGCCGCCAGGAGGCAGTGATTACGAAGCTGAAATCCTTTAACAGGGAAAAATCAATCCGGCGGGCCGAGAGCCGGGAAAAAATGCTGGATAAAATGGAGACTCTGGAAAAACCTTCGGAAATCAGGGCTGACATGCATCTGCGCTTTTCACCCCGCACACCCAGTGGGAATGATGTCCTGACGGTGCAGCATCTTGCGAAGGCCTGGCCTGGGAACCTTCTTTTTTCAGATCTGAATTTCGCGGTCCGGCGCGGGGAACGTGTCGCCGTTATTGGAGACAATGGCACGGGGAAGACGACGATTCTGAAGATCATCAACCAGCTGGAGAATGCTGATGCCGGTACCTGTACGCTTGGCAGCCGCGTGCAGATCGGGTACTACGATCAGGAACACCAGCTTTTGCACATGGAAAAGACGCTGTTTGAGGAGCTTTCTGACGTCTATCCGGATATGACGGAGACGGAAATCCGCAGCGTGCTCGCTTCTTTTTTGTTTACCGGGGACGATGCCTGGAAACGTGTCAGCGAGCTGAGCGGCGGAGAGCGGGGGCGCCTGGCTCTTGCCAGGCTGATGCTTTCCAGCTCGAATTTTCTGATTCTCGATGAGCCGACCAACCATCTCGATATCACGTCGAAGGAGATTCTGGAGGAAGCACTGCGCAATTATACCGGGACTGTCCTCTACGTGTCCCACGACCGCTATTTTATCAATCAGACTGCCACGCGGATTCTGGAACTGAAAAACCGGACGCTGGTCAATTATCTGGGAAATTACGATTATTATCTGGAAAAAACACAGGAGCTGAGCAGAATCTATGCGCCCGGTGAGACGAAAAGGGAAGAGACCGTCAGATCTGCGTCGAAGGAGGAGCGGGCACGCCGCAAGGAGGAGCTTTCCCAGAAGCGGCGGATGCAGAACGAGCTGAAGCGGACAGAGGAGCGCATCGCGGCCCTGGAGGAGCGGGACCGCGAAATTGACGCCCTCCTGGCGGATGAATCTGTGTTCACGGATGTGGAGCAGTGCCTGAAGCTGACGGGGGAAAAAGCGGCTCTTTCCAGGGAGTTGGAACAGCTCTATGAAAAGTGGGAGGAACTGGCAGAATAACATATAGAAAAGAGGAAAAGCAGTGTCGGAGCATGAGATTTCAAAAGCGGTAGTGAAAAGACTGCCGCGGTATTACAGGTATCTTGGTGATCTTTTAAATGCGAATGTCGAGAGGATTTCATCGAATGAGCTCAGCAGGATGATGAACGTGACAGCCTCGCAGATTCGCCAGGATCTGAATAATTTTGGCGGGTTTGGCCAGCAGGGATATGGCTATAATGTCAAATATCTTCACGGTGAGATCGGGAAAATTCTGGGTCTGGACAAATCCTACAATATGGTAATTGTAGGGGGCGGACATCTTGGACAGGCACTCGCGAATTACGTCAATTTTGAAAAGCGCGGTTTCTCAATTATCGGGATTTTTGATATCAATCCGGCCATCAAAGGGAAGATGGTACGCCAGATTCCGATCCGCATGACGGATGAGCTTCCGGCGTTTTTAAAGGAGAACGAGATTCAGATCGCCGCACTCACACTCCCGAAGAGCGGTGCGGAGAAGGTGGCTCCGGTTCTGGTGGAGAACGGGGTAAAGGCTATCTGGAATTTTGCACACACGGATCTGCATGTCCCGGAGGACGTCGTCGTGGAGAATGTCCACCTGTCGGAGAGCCTGATGCAATTGTCTTATGATTTGAATCATCGGAGGGTGAAAGAGTAGGGACGTTATATGGAGCTTTTACTGAATGCGAAACAAATGAAGGATTGTGATGAGCAGACGATTCACCGAACGGGGATTCCTTCCGCCGTACTGATGGAGCGGGCGGCTCTGGCCGTGGTGGATGAGATGCAGAAAGCCCGCCTGGATTTATCGCAGGTACTGGTGATCTGCGGATCCGGAAATAACGGCGGAGATGGATTTGCCATAGCACGGATTCTTTCTGAGAGGAGCGGTTCTTATGAGATGTCCGGATGCCATGAGATGGGCGGCTCTTATGAGATGTCCGGATCCCATGAGACGGGCAGATTTCATATGGCGGCCAGCCCCCATGTGACGGTTGGGTTTGTCGGGAACGATGCTTCCATGACGGAAGAGACTGCGCTGCAGAGAAAAATCTGCGAAAATTTGGGAATAAATATTTGCAGTAATTTCACGGAACGTGAATATACTGTTATAGTAGACGCGATCTTTGGTATCGGGCTTTCCAGGCCTGTGGAAGGGCGTTACGCGGAGGTGATCCGCTGGGTCAACGCGCAGAAGTCCGTGACGGTGTCTGTGGATATCCCTTCGGGCGTCAGCGCGGATGACGGGGGCAGGCTGGGGGCGGCTGTGAACGCGGATCTGACAGTGACCTTTGCCTGCCGCAAGATTGGCCAGATTCTTTATCCGGGCGCCGCCTGCTGCGGACGTCTCATCTGCAGGGACATTGGGATTCTGGTGCGGGATCCGGCCGGGACATCAAAGCCGGAGACTTTAAAGCGGGAGATTCCGAATTCGGAGATTTTGAATTCGGAGACCGCTCTGGCGCCGGGGGTGCGCGTCTTTACATATACGAAGAGAGATCTTGACGCGATTCCGCCCCGCAGGCCTTATTCCAACAAGGGTTCCTACGGAAAAGTACTGCTGATCGCCGGAAGTGAGGGGATGAGCGGAGCGGCATACCTGGCCGCAAAAAGCGCCTTTCGAAGTGGCTGCGGCATGGTGCGCGTTTTTACACCTGCATGCAACCGGGCTATCCTTCAGGGCAGTCTGCCGGAGGCGATGGTCACGGTATGGGATCCGCAGGGATCTGAGGCGGAAACGGCCGCGAGGCTGCAGAAAGCTCTTTCCTGGGCGGATGTGGCGGGGGTCGGCCCGGGGCTTGGCACGTCTGACCATGCTGCTTTTGTTCTGAAGCTTGTTCTGGAATCCTGTGAAAAACCACTGGTAGTCGACGCTGATGCCCTGAATCTGCTTGCGATGCGGCCGGAACTTCGAAATGAGCTCCGAAAGGGAGAAGAGATGCATCCGGAACTTCGAAACGAGCTCCGAAGGGGAGAAGAGCTGCGGCCGGAATCCCCAAATGGGTATGCTTCGGGAGAAAACCTACGGGGAGCGTGTGCCCGGACTATTCTGACGCCGCATGTCGGAGAAATGGCGCGTCTGACCGGGAAAGAGAAGGCTGTGATTGCAGGCGGCCTGCTCGCGTCTGCGCGGAATTTTGCCGCCGAAAACGGCGTGATCTGTGTACTGAAGGATGCCAGGACGGCTGTTTCTGATGGCGGGCAGGTTTATCTGAATACTTCCGGAAATGACGGTATGGCAGTCGCAGGCAGCGGGGATGTGCTTACTGGCCTGATCTGTGGTCTTCTGGCCCAGAGCATGCCCTGCTTTGACGCGGCGGTGCTTGGCGTATATCTGCACGGTCTCTCCGGCGATCTGGCAAAAAGAGAGCTTGGCGCTTATGGGATGATGGCGGGAGATATTGCAGAACATATCGGACGAGTGATGGATATCGGAAGAAAACACGCCGGGCCGGGAGCTGCCATGGCAGAGGACCTGGCAGACGGGAGCAGGGAGCTGCCATGGCAGAGGACCTGGCAGACAGGAGCAGGGAGCTGCCGTAACAGGGAGCCCGGCAGACGAGAGCCAGCGGTTTGTCTTATGGACGGATCAGATACGGGGAGAGACGGATGAACAGGCATAATCGAATTACCGCGTATATTCATATGGACGCGATCGCGCAGAACCTGCGTGTGATGAAAGAAAATCTGCGTCCGGGCACGCGGGTGATGGCAGTCATTAAGACGGATGGATACGGACACGGCGCGGTCCCGATCGCGCGGATGCTGGAATGTGACGAGGATATCTGGGGCTATGCGGTGGCTGCTGTTTCTGAGGCAAAGGAGCTGCGCAGCGCCGGCCTGAAAAAACCGATCCTGATTCTGGGATACACCTTTTCGGAGGACTACGCCTGGATGGCTCAAAACGGCGTCCGGCCGACGGTATTTACCAGAGAGATGGCGGAGGAATTTGCCGGAGAGGCGTTACGCTGTGCACAGAACACATGTCTGGCGGATGCAAAATCTCCCAATGCAGATTTTTCTGAGAAAAATTTATCCGGCCGGATAATACGAAACCGATTCCCGGTTCATCTGGCGGTTGACACAGGCATGTCCCGGATCGGTGTGGCTGACACGCAGGAGGGGCTTGCTGCCGCGCTTGCAATTGCGCATGTGGATGGGATTGAGCTGGAGGGCGTGTTTACGCATTTTGCGAGGGCGGATGAGAAGGACAAGAGCTCTGCCAGAAGGCAGATAGAGCGATATACCGCATTCTGTGACCGGCTGAGGGAGGGCGGCGCTGCCGATTTTATGCGTCATTGCTCCAACAGTGCCGGCATTCTGGAGCTTTCAGAGGCAAATATGGATATGGTCCGCGCCGGAATCACCCTCTATGGAATCTATCCCTCTGACGAGATGGACCGCCTGGCGAACCGCCTGCGTCCGGTAATGGAGCTGAAATCCCATGTCGTATACCTGAAACGGATCCCTGCAGGGACTCCGGTGAGCTACGGAGGCACGTATGTTTCTGATAAAGAAATGGAGGTCGCCACCATTCCGGCAGGCTATGGCGATGGTTACCCGCGTAGCCTGAGCAATAAGGGCAGCGTGCTGATCCGGGGAAGGCGCGCCAGAATCATCGGGCGTGTCTGTATGGATCAGTTTATGGCTGATGTGACCGGCATGGGCGTCAGGATGCTTGACGAAGTGACCCTGATGGGGAAGGACGGCGCAGACGAGATTACAGTGGATGAGCTCGGGGCGATCTCAGGCCGGTTTCCCTATGAATTCGTCTGCGATATCGGAAAGCGTGTTCCCCGGGTTTACTGCAGGTAAGGGACGCATACCTTTTAATCTGGTATCATCACATGAATATACAAAGGATTCCTGGGAATACTATGATCAGAAATTCAGATTTTTGTATAGGAGTGTGATCTTGTGAATATCCGAAGAGGAGACATCTATTATGCTGATTTGAGACCGGTGATCGGTTCTGAGCAGGGCGGCATCCGTCCGGTCCTGATTATTCAGAACGACGTCGGGAACCGGCACAGTCCGACGGTCATCTGTGCGGCGATCACGTCCAGGATGAATAAGGCGAAGCTTCCGACACATGTAGAAATTGACGCCGCGAGATATGAGATTGTGAAGGATTCCGTGATTTTGCTGGAGCAGCTGCGCACGATTGATAAAAAAAGACTCAAGGATCGCGTCTGCCACGTGGACTACGAGCTTCTGGAACGGGTAGACCGGGCTCTGAAGATCAGCCTGGAATTACAGATCCTGCCCGGGGAGTGCACCCTGCCTCGCAGACAGGCATGTACCGCCAGAGACAATGCGGAGCTGCTTACATAAAGCTCCCGAACGATGCAGGTTCACGCCCCTCGCCGGGGAGACATTCCACACTCCGCGTGTGATGTCTCCCCGGCGAGGGGCGTGAACAGGAATCTCCCGATACATCCTTGACGAAACAGCGCGAAAATGGTATTCTGTTACAAGAAATTGAAAAAAGGAGCAGAATGAAAATGTCAGGACATTCTAAATTCGCGAATATTAAGCACAAAAAAGAGAAAAATGATGCTGCAAAAGGGAAAATTTTTACGATTATCGGGCGTGAGCTCGCGGTCGCTGTGAAGGAAGGCGGTCCGGATCCGGCGAATAACAGCCGTCTCCGCGACGTAATTGCGAAAGCGAAGGCAAACAACATGCCCAACGACACCATTGACCGCGGCATCAAAAAGGCCGCCGGCGAGATGGGAAATGTAAATTATGAATATGTGACATACGAGGGCTATGGCCCCGGAGGGATCGCGATCATTGTGGAGGCACTGACCGATAATAAGAACCGCACGTATTCCAATGTCCGCAATGCGTTTACCAAGGGCAGCGGCACGATCGGCACGCAGGGGTGCGTGTCTTATATGTTTGATAAGAAGGGGCAGATCATCATTGACCGGGAGGAGTGCGAGATGGATCCGGACGATCTGATGATGACAGCGCTGGATGCCGGTGCGGAGGACTTTTCGGAGGAGGAGGACAGCTTTGAGATCCTCACGGATCCGGATGATTTCAGCGAGGTACGCCAGTCCCTCGAGGATCAGGGGATTCCGATGGCTTCTGCCGAGGTCACGATGATTCCGCAGACCTATGTGACCCTGACGGACGAGACTGACATCCGGCAGCTGAACCGCACACTGGATCTGCTGGATGACGATGATGACGTGCAGGCGGTCTATACGAACCTGGATGAGTGAAACGCGGCGTTTTATCTGCACAAGCCTGGATGAGTGAAATAAAAATGCGATTTGTACGAAACCGGGTGAGTGAACTACCATACAAGCTGGAAGAAGGGCCGAAAGATGAGTGATTATCAGACGGGCATCGAAGGCATGTCGAAGCTGTTGGACTGCTGTGACGGCAGGGTGATGGAATATTTTCAGAAAAAAAATTATGCGGATTCATTCCAGAAAATGTATCAGGAAAATATCGCCACCTTCGACGCGATTGAAAAAGTTTACATAGAAGAGTCTGACAAGGAGAAAGTGCTTTCCGATATGGCAGCTGCTTTGACGGGATACGCCACTCGGCAGATGAATGAGTGCACCCGTAAAAGCAAACGGGAACATCTTCAGATGGATCTGAATCTGACGATGGCGGTTTTTGTGCTGCCGATGGTGTTGGAGTTCCATGGGGAGTCTTCAAAGCCGCTCTCTGAAAAACTGGTCGAATCCTGGAAAGAAGCGTTTCCGAAATCAAACATTCAGGCAGCAGAATATGCAACGATAGAGTCTGGCTTCCACAAGACCTGGTGCTACATTACGACAGCAGTCTGCCGGACATTTGGTAAGCCGGATGACTGCTATGAGCTGACGACCCTGCGCGAGTACAGGGATACCTATCTGGCTGAAAGCCCCGGCGGGGCGGAGCTGATCCTGGAATATTATGATAAGGCGCCGAGCATCGTGAAACAC
>Ga0192263_1102_pt1 | contig 21187 bp, 17 predicted proteins | sample Koala_Koa23_I3_FD_131257 | JGI IMG/M metagenome (GOLD analysis project Ga0192263, IMG submission 131257) | Enriched cells from koala feces incubated with labeled cellulose particles, San Francisco Zoo, California, United States - Koala_Koa2-3_I3 ... | reverse complement strand
TTCATATTATAATGAACAAACCAGATGGAGAATATCCATCCGGCGGACTGGACAGAATTGTTCATGATTATAGAAAAAACCAGGAGGAAATAAAAATGCCGGATACAATCACGAAAGACATGACAATTGGGGAAATTCTGGAGATCAATTCCGGGCTGGAGCCTGTTCTGATGGCGGGAGGGATGTATTGCATCGGATGTCCTGCTTCTCAGATGGAGTCTCTGGAGGAGGCGGCTATGGTGCATGGTATTGACCTTGACCTGCTGCTGACGCGCCTGAACACGTACCTGAAAGCGGCGCAGGGCTGAGGACGGCGTAAGGCTGAAGGCAACGCAGGGCTGAAGGGCAGCGCAGGGCTGAAGCAACGCAAGGCTTAGGACGGCTCCCCTGGCGGCTGTCACCCAGGGCCTGCGCCGGGCGGAATAGTAAAATGGTATGACTGCCGGAATGGAAGGGAAGGTGAGAGCATGCGTCTGCTTGACGCGCTTGCGGCGTCACGTCCGGGGAAGCCGAGACAGACGACGCATTTTCAGCTGATGACGCGGTGGGGGCGCGAGATGGATCCTGAGCATGTTTTGCCGGAGTATCCGCGCCCGCAGCTTCGCCGGAGAGAATGGATTTGCCTGAATGGCACCTGGGCGTACGCGATTACGAGGAGCAGCAGCCGTCCCAGACATGTGGATGGCGATATTCTGGTGCCTTTCTCTCCAGAGACCCGCCTTTCCGGGGTGAACCGCCGGCCAAAGCCCGGCGAATACCTCTGGTACCAACGGAATGTCCAGCTTGATGAGGTGCCTGAGGGGAAACGGCTGATCCTGCATTTTGGAGCGGTGGATCAGACCTGTACCGTCTGGTGGAACGGACATCTGGCGGGAAGAAGCGAGAACGGTTATCTGCCCTTTTCACTGGAAGTGACAGATTTTGTGAAGCAGGGGAAGAATACGCTCCGTGTTCGCGCCCGGGACGATACGGAGGAGTGCCGGCGCAGCCGGGGCAAACAGTCTACGCATCCGGGTGGGATGTATTATACGGCGCAGAGCGGGATCTGGCAGACCGTGTGGCTGGAATGGGTGCCGGATAATTATCTGAAAAACCTGAAAATTACGCCATGCTTTGATGAAGGATGGGTGCGCCTGGAGCTGACGATGGTCCGCCCGGCGGATCTGAAGATCCGCATCCGGTGGAAAACGGACTTTATGACCCATTATGTGAAGGCGCGTGAGTTTTCGCAGGGCAGCAGTCAGTTTACACTAGAACTGGCGGTGCCGGACTTCTGCCCATGGACGCCGCAGAATCCGTTCCTCTACACGCTTTGGATTCAGGCGGGGGAGGATCTGGTCGAGAGCTACTTTGCGATGCGGAAGTTTTCCGTCGGGATGGATGAGAAGCGCCATCCGAGGCTGCTTCTGAACAATCAACCCTATTTTTTCAACGGAGTGCTAGATCAGGGCTACTGGCCGGAGAGCCTGTACACGCCGCCTTCCGACGACGCAATGTGTTCGGATATTCAGAACATGAAAGACCTGGGGTTTAATACCCTCCGCAAGCATATGAAGATCGAGCCAATGCGGTGGTACTACCATTGTGACCGTATGGGCATGATTGTCTGGCAGGATATGGTAAACGGCGGCGGAAAGAACCATCCGCTTTTTACGTGTTATCTTCCGAACGCGTTTCCGCCCATAACGGAGCGCATCCGGGACGACCGCCATTATATCCTGTATGGGAGAGCCAGCGCGGATGACCGCGCACAGTGGGAAAAGGAGTGTAAAAGGACCGTTGAGACGCTCTATAATTGCCCATGCATCGCGCTCTGGACACTGTTTAACGAAGGATGGGGGCAGTTTGACTCGCTCCGTCTCGAAAAAGAAATCCGCACGATGGATCCGACCCGTTTGATCGACCATGCAAGCGGCTGGTATGACCAGGGCGGGGGAGACATCAAGAGCACACATAATTATTTCCGTACGCTGAAGGTGAAAAATGACCGCAGGCCTTTTGTCCTTTCCGAATATGGCGGCTATTCCTGTACGGTGCCCGGGCATGTATACAGTGATGTGCCTTATGGTTACCGGGCATACGCTTCGACGGAAGAGCTGTCTGTAAATCTGAAAAAGCTGCGGCAGACGATCTGTGACCTTCAGGAAAAGGGTCTCTCCGGCGCGATTTTCACGCAGCTGTCGGACGTTGAGGAGGAGACCAACGGACTGTATACCTGGGATCGCGAGATCTGTAAGGTGCATTGACCTGCGTATGTTACTGTGGATTGCCGGATATCCTTCTGGCAGCTTGAAGCGAAAACCGCGGGTGAAAACGCAGTGGGATCGAAGTGACAAGATTCATACTATTTTTGAGCAATATTTTGCTTGTGTGTCAGTTTTAGGCGTAGTACAATAGAAGGTGATTTTTCTAAATATGAAAAAAATGTTGTTTGTGTACAATCCGACGTCAGGAAAAGGACAAATCCGGTTTAATCTGGCGAGGATCATTGAGCGGTTTTCGGCTGCGGATTATGACGTGACCGTCTATCCGACTAAAGCGGCCATGGATGCGGCGCGGACGATCAGCACACGGGCGGACGAGTTTGACATTGTTGTCTGCTGTGGCGGGGACGGCACGCTGGACGAGGTCGTGACCGGCCTGATGGAAAGCGGCGCAGGCTGCCCGGTCGGATATATTCCCTGCGGCAGCACAAATGATTTTGCGGTCAGCGTTGGCATTCCGCGTCAGATGGAACAGGCGGCAGATACGATTCTGAAGGGGGTTCCTTTTCGCTGTGACCTCGGTCGTTTTAATGATAAGGATTACTTCGTCTATGTGGCTGCCTTTGGACTGCTCACCGATGTTTCCTATCAGACAAAGCAGGAGCTGAAGAACGTGCTCGGCCACGCGGCCTACATCATAGAGGGCGTGAAGCGGCTGGGCAGCTGGCGTTCCTACCGGGTTGAGATCGAGAGTGAAGAGTTTACGGACAGCGGCGATTTTATCTACGGCATGGTGTCAAATTCCGACTCGGTGGGCGGCATCAAGGGCCTTCCGGGCAAGGACGTTGAGCTCAATGATGGACTTTTCGAGGTCATGCTTGTGCGGACGCCGGCGGATCTCATGGACTGGCAGAAGACGATCAGCGCGCTTCTGTCCGGCGAGGGAAACGGCGATAACGTCATCCGTTTTAAGACTCGCCGGCTCCTCGTGCGCTCTGAAGAACCTCTCGCCTGGACGCGGGATGGGGAGGATGGCGGTGAGCACACACTGGTGGAGCTGGAGAACATGCACCGGGTTTTTGACATCGTGACAGATGCTCAGAAATCATCTGGTGAGGTTCTGGACGAAGCTATCCAGGAAATTGCGGCGGCGGATGCGGAAGCAGATGCTGCCTCTGTGGCGTCTGCGGCAGAGAATTCCGGCAGCGAGACGGACGCCGGGATTTGCCCGGACGCGGAAGGATCCGGCAGCGAGACGGATGAAGCATCCGGTTTGCCAGGCGGTATGGAAGCATGCTTGCCGGGCTCTGTCTCCCCGCTGCGGGAGAACGTGCTGCGCGAAAAAGAGCTTCTGGCTGAATTTGTCCGCTCCCTGACGGAGAAGAAGCCGGAGCTTTCCTGAGAAGACGCTGCGCTTGTACAGAACAACAACACAACAGGAGGTTTTACAATGTTTTATATCGGTGTAGATCTGGGTACTTCGGCAGTGAAGCTTCTGCTGATGGACGGAGGCGGCAAAATTCATAAGATCGTCTCCAGAGAGTATCCGCTGTATTTTCCAAACCCCGGTTGGTCGGAACAGGCTCCCGGGGACTGGTATGAGCAGACCATGGAGGGTCTGAAGGAATTGCTTGCAGACTGTGACCGCAGCCAGGTGGCCGGCATTAGCTTTGGCGGCCAGATGCATGGCCTGGTGATCCTGGATAAGGACGACCAGGTGATCCGTCCGGCGATCCTGTGGAACGATGGCCGCACTTCCAAAGAATGCGACTACCTGAATAATGAGATCGGGCGCGAAAAGCTTTCTGAGTACACGGCGAATATCGCGTTCGCGGGCTTCACGGCTCCGAAGCTTCTCTGGGTAAAGAATAATGAGCCGGAGAATTTTGCCCGTATTGAGAAAATCATGCTTCCAAAGGACTACCTTGCATACCGCCTTTCCGGCGTGCACTGCACGGACGTGTCGGACGCGTCCGGCATGCTGCTCTTTGATGTGAAGAACCGCTGCTGGTCGCAGGAGATGCTGGATATCTGCGGTGTCCGTAAAGAGCAGATGGCGCAGATTTTTGAGAGCTATGAGGTGGTCGGCACCGTGCTTCCCGAGATTGCGGCCGTGCTCGACATTCCGTCGAATGTAAAGGTGATTGCAGGAGCCGGAGACAATGCGGCGGCCGCGGTCGGCACCGGCACGGTCGGCGAAGGACAGTGCAACATTTCCCTGGGTACGAGCGGCACGATTTTTATTTCATCTGAGAATTTTGGTGTGGACAAATTCAATGCGCTTCACGCCTTTGCCCACGCGGACGGGCATTATCATCTGATGGGCTGCATGCTCAGCGCGGCGTCCTGCAACAAATGGTGGATGGACGAGATCATCGGCACGAAGGATTACGCGGCGGAACAGGCGCAGATTTACGACCCGGAGAATCCCAAAGACACAGGAAAACTGGGTGAGAACCATGTCTATTACCTCCCGTACCTGATGGGCGAACGTTCCCCGCACAACAATCCGAAAGCGCGCGCGACCTTTATCGGTATGACGATGGATACGACCCGCGCGGACATGACGCAGGCAGTGCTTGAAGGCGTGGCCTTTGCGCTGCGCGATTCTCTGGAGGTGGCGAAATCGCTCGGACTTAACATAGAGCGCACGAAAATCTGCGGCGGCGGCGCGAAAAGCATGCTCTGGAAAGTCATTATCGCAAACGTTCTGAACCTGAAGGTGGATCTGATTGAGAGCGAGGAAGGCCCGGGACTGGGCGGCGCGATGCTCGCGGCGGTCGGTTGCGGAGAATATGCGACCGTCGGGGAGGCGGCAGAGAAGCTCGTACACGTGGTTGACACGATCGAGCCGGATCCGGTGCTTGTCGCGAAGTACGAGGCCAGATACGCGCAGTTTAAGCAGATCTATCCGACCTGCAAGCCACTCTTTGATATCATATAGGCCAGGAACACCGGCAAAGCTTTAAAAAAATACATAGCAATAAATATCATTTTAAGGAGGACAAACCAAATGCAAAACATTCCAAAAGTAAAACTCGGTATTGTCGCGGTGAGCCGCGACTGTTTCCCGGAATCGCTTTCCGTCAACAGAAGGAAAGCACTCATCGACGCCTACAAGGCAAAGTATGACGAGGCAGATATTTATGAGTGCCCGATCTGCATCGTAGAGAGTGAGATCCATATGGTGCAGGCGCTCGAAGACATCAAGACGGCCGGCTGCGACGCCCTGGTAGTTTACCTTGGCAACTTTGGCCCGGAGATTTCGGAGACGCTCCTTGCGAAGCATTTTGACGGTCCTGCGATGTTTGTGGCGGCGGCGGAAGAGTCCGGCAAGGATCTGATCCAGGGTCGCGGCGACGCTTACTGCGGTATGCTGAACGCCAGCTATAATATCAAGCTGCGCAACATCCACGCTTACATACCGGAATATCCGGTTGGCACCGCAGAAGAGTGTGCGGACATGATCCACGATTTCGTGCCGATCGCGCGCGCGGTGGTAGGACTTAAGAACCTTAAGATTATCAGCTTCGGTCCGCGTCCGCTGAATTTCCTGGCGTGCAACGCGCCGATCAAGCAGCTGTACAACATCGGAGTAGAGATTGAGGAAAATTCCGAGCTGGATCTGTTCGAAGCATTTAATAAGCACGCGGGCGACGCGCGGATCCCGGAAGTGGTAAAGGATATGGAGGCGGAGCTCGGCGAGGGCAATCAGAAGCCGGAGATTCTTTCCAAGCTGGCGCAGTATGAGCTGACATTGCTTGACTGGGTTGAAGCGCACAAGGGTTATCGCAAGTATGTGGCGATCGCGGGTAAATGCTGGCCGGCATTCCAGACACAGTTCGGGTTTGTGCCGTGCTATGTGAACAGCCGCCTGACCGGACGCGGGATCCCGGTATCCTGCGAGGTAGATATCTACGGCGCACTCAGCGAGTTCATCGGCACCTGTGTCAGTGATGACGTTGTTACCCTGCTCGATATCAACAACACCGTTCCGGCCGATATTTACGAAGAGGATATCAAGGGCAAATTCAATTATACGCAGAAGGATACCTTCATGGGCTTCCACTGCGGCAACACCTGCTCAAAGAAGCTGACCTCCTGCACGATGAAGTACCAGATGATCATGGCAAGAAGTCTTCCGATTGAGGTGACCAATGGTACACTCGAAGGCGACATCATCCCGGGCGACATTACGTTCTACCGTCTGCAGAGTACCTCGGACAACATCCTTCGCGCGTACGTGGCGCAGGGCGAGGTCCTTCCGGTAGCGACACGTTCCTTCGGCGGCGTTGGCATTTTCGCGATCCCGGAGATGGGCCGTTTCTACCGCCATGTCCTGATCGAGGGCGGATTCCCGCATCATGGCGCGGTAGCGTTCGGCCATTATGGCAAGGCACTGTTTGAGGTATTCAAGCTCATCGGCGTTTGTCCGGAAGAAATCGGCTACAATCATCCGGCTAGTCTTTCGTACCGGACGGAGAACCCGTTTGCGTAAAGAAATTACACAATAATTGCACAGTGTCCGCTGTTCATCCTGCGTCTTAAGAGGCGCAGGATGCCCGTTTTCTATTCGATTGAAAATGGGACACAAAAAACAGTGGATGGAAGATCAGGAGGATACAATGGAAAAGAAACCATTTGGAAAACTGGCAGATGGCGCAGAGGTAACCCTTTATTCTTTTACGAATAAAAACGGAGCGTCCCTGACCGTTATAGATCTGGGAGCCACAGTAGTAAACGTGGTCATCCCGGATCGCGATGGCAATTCAGTGGACGTCGTACTCGGCTATGACACTCCGCAGGAATATGTGGACGGAGGCTGCTATTTTGGCGCGGTCATTGCCCCGAACGGCAACCGCATTGACAAGGGCCGTTTCTCCATCGGGGAGAAGACCTGTCAGCTTCCAATCAATGACAATGAAAACAATTTACACAGCGGCCCGCATGGAGCCGATGAGAAGATCTGGGAAGTGTCCGCGATTGATGATGAGACAAACAGCATTTCCTTCCACATCGTGATTCCGGACGGCACCAATGGGTTCCCGGGAAACATTGACACTACGGTGACTTATACACTGACCGAGGATAATGCGGTGACGATCCATTATGAAGCCACATCCGATCAGGATACCATCGCGAATATGACGAATCACACGTATTTCAACCTCGCAGGACACGCATCAGGCTCCATCGAGGATCAGACCCTGATGCTCACCGCGGACTGCTACACACCGGTGATTGACTTCCAGGCGATTCCGACGGGTGAGATCACTCCGGTTACAGGTACGCCGATGGACTTCCTCACAGCAAAGAAGATCGGTCTTGACATTGACGCGGAATTTGAGCAGCTCAAATTCGTCGGCGGATATGATCACAATTATGTCCTTCCGGACGGCGGCGGCGCGGTGCAGAAAATCGCGGAGGCCCGCAGCGAGGAGAGCGGCATCTGCATGGAAGTATTCACAGACTGCTGCTGTGTCCAGTTCTACGCGGGCAATGGGATCACCGACCAACCCGGGAAAAACGGCGTGACCTATCATAAACGCCAGGGCTTCTGTCTGGAATCTCAGTTTGCGCCAAACGCCATCAACGATCCGGCGTTCCGCTCCCCGGTGCTTAAGGCGGGAGAAAAATACGACACGCAGACCAGCTACCGGTTTTCGGTGAAGTGAGAATGGCTCCGATAAAACACACGGTATGTAATAGTATAAAGCATGTAAATAATACAAAGCATGTAAAAGCACACATATGAATGGGCAGGGCAAGCCTGGCCTGTCCCCTGTAATAAAACGGTTTGTCCGTAGGGGACCGGGCTTGCCCTGCCCAAAACAGTGTATTTCTGGAGAACAGAGCATGGACTATGATGCATTGCTGGACCTGGCAACGGAGCTGGGCTACCAGCTGGCCATATGCGGAGCAGAGACATTTCGGATAGAAGAAAGCATTATGCGGATACTGGACGCGTACCGTGTGGAAATTGCAGAAGCTACAAAAACTGCAGGGACGATGAAAGCAGCAGAGACCATGGAAAAGGCGGAGGCAGCAAAAAAGGCAGACACCCAAAAGGCAGACACCCAAAAGGCAGATATCAAAAAGGATCCTGCGGCCTGCAGCCGGTTCAAAAGTCTCAAAGCACAGGCATTTGCCATCCCCAACTGTCTGATTGTGAGCATCCGCACCCCGAAGGGGGAGTCCCTGACACGGATGCGCCGCATTGGCTATCATGGAAACGATCTGGACGGGGTAGAGCATTTCAGCAATCTGAGCCGTCGGATCTGCCGGGAAAAGCCGGACATTGAGACATTCCGTCTCTGGCTGGATGAGACGAAGGATTCCCATAGGGCCTATCCTCTGCCAATGATGCTTCTGGGAAGTTTTCTGGCGGCGGGAGGCTTTTGCATCTTGTTTGACGGCAGCCTGAAGGATGCAGTTTGCGCCAGGATATGCGGACTGATCATCGCCTGTGTAAGTCATTTCCTGGATCGTTTCCAGACCAACCCATTTTTTGTGACGATTCTTTCTGCGTTCACAATGGCAGTTCCTGCTTACGCGATGGGTGCCTGGGGACTTGCGGACAATTCGGATGCGGTCGTGATTGGCGCCCTGATGCTGCTTGTGCCAGGACTTTTATTTACAAATGCTATGCGTGACATTATTTTCGGGGATATCAATTCTGGTGTCAACCGGGTCGTGCAGGTGTTTCTGACTGCAGTAGCGATTGCGCTTGGAACCGGTGCGGCATGGAATCTCTCCTCAAGGCTTTTGTGGACATCCCTGCCGGGAGGGGATCCCGGATATTCGTATCTGATTCACGCATTAGCCTGTTTCATTGGCTGCGCCGGGTTTTCTATTCTGTTTAATATCCATGGGATCGGTACAGCGATCTGCTGCCTGGGCGGTATGCTGTCCTGGACAGTGTATTTTTTTGCCATGCGCTTAGGGGCGTCCGAGCTGACTGCCTATTTTCTGGTGACGGTTTTTGCCGCGGCTTATTCGGAATTAATGGCGCGGGTTCGCAAATTCCCGGCGATTTCATACCTTGTCGTATCAATTTTTCCGCTGATACCGGGAGCGGGTGTATACTATACAATGAATTATCTGGTGAGCGGCGAGACATCGCTTGGTGCCGATCAGGGACTTTGCACCATCGCGGTTGCCGGGCTCATGGCGGTCGCCATTCTGCTGGTTTCTACTATTGTAAGGCTGTGGAGTGTGGCCCGACGGAAAGGATAAGGCGAAAGAGCAAGGCAGAAAGAGTGAAACGAAAGGTGCAGAAAAAAAGAATCTGACGTAGAACGAAAGTAGTCAGATAAAAAACACGACATAAAACGAAAAGACAACGGGAAAGGGAACAGTATGAGAACGAAATTATGTCAGAGCTGGCTGTTTTGCAGGAAAGATTTACCGGATGGGGCATTGCCCTCCTGTGAGGAATCCGGATTTGAGACGGTATCGCTGCCGCACGATTGGGCGATTGCGTCCGCCCGAAATCCGAAGATGCCCTACGGAGGAGAGCAGGGATTTTTTGACCGTTATGGGGTTGGCTGGTACCGGCTGCACTTTGTAGTTGGAGAGACGCCTCTGCGTCGATTTCTGCGCTTTGGAGGCGTGTTTGAATGCTGCAGTGTGTATCTGAATGGGACACTTCTGGGTACCCATAATTATGGCTACAGCGGCTTTTCCTTTGAAATTACCGACGCCGTACACACAGGGGAGAATCTACTTGCGGTTCGCGTGGATAATTCCGTGGCGCCGCAGGACCGTTGGTACAGTGGCTGCGGTATTTACCGCCCGGTGGAGTTGGAGGAGCTGCCGCAGGTGTTTTTAAGGATAGAGGATGTGGCGCTGACTACGGACTATGAAAATGGCAGGGGCAGTCTGCGGCTGCGCGTGAAATTTCCGTGGGACACTATACTGGCAGAAACGGATGATGATATTACCGGGGATGTATCGACTGCAGCGGAGAATTCTACATGCCTTGCTTTACCCTGCGTGGTCGCGTCCATTGACGGTCTGTTTTGCGAGAAAATCCCGGAAAATGGGGAGCTGACCGTTTCTGATCTGGAGGTATCTCCCTGGAGCGCCGAGTCGCCCGTTCTTTATGATTTGAAGCTGGCAATATTGGAACCGGAAGAATCTACCCTGCAGATGCGCATCGGCTTCCGCCGTGTGGAATTTCTTCCCGGTAATGGGCTGTCAGTCAATGGCACCCCGGTAAAACTCAAAGGCGTCTGCCTCCATCATGACGGAGGCTGTGTCGGCTCTGCGGTCACGAAATCACTGCTGAGGCATCGTCTGGAGCTGATTAAATCGATGGGCTGCAATATGATCCGCACCAGCCATAACATCGTCTCGGAGGATATGATGGATCTCTGCGACGAGATGGGATTTTACGTACTGGACGAGTGCTTTGACAAGTGGGTGCAGGGCTCTTATTCTCGTTTCTATGAGACGGATGCCAAGGCGGATTTATCTTACTTAGTATTGCGCGACCGCAATCGCCCGAGCGTGGTGATGTGGAGCGTTGGAAACGAGGTCGGCGACCAGGGATCGGCGCCGATGCTTGCGATACTGGCGCGTCTGTGCGGGATTGTCCGAAAGCTCGATGTTTCCCGGCCGGTCACGGCGGCGTTAGCTCCGCATTATACGAATCTTGCCGGAGAGCCGGTGGAGGAGCATGTGGAGGATAAGATAGCTGCGATCAGCCGCGTCGCCGCAATCGTGGATGTGCTGGGACTGAATTATCAGGAGCAATGGTACGAGGCCATCCATGAGGCTCTTCCTGACAAACTGATCTTCGGTACAGAGATGTATCTGTTTTTCCGCGGGAGCTACAACCATTACTTTAACTATGGTACGGACAGCTCCTGGCTGGATGTCGAGAAAAATCCTTATGTCATCGGCTGCTGCCTGTGGGCGGGCGTCGATTACCTCGGAGAATCCTTGCTCTATCCTTCCAGAGGCTGGGCGGGGGCCGCGATTCATACGAATCTCGTGCGCAAGCCGATTTCCTGGCTGTGGGAGAGCTGTTGGAGCGAAAAGCCTGTCGTACATATTTCCATCCTGGATTACACGCAGCCGATGGAGATCGTCCGCGAGCACTGGTCGGAAATGCCGTTTTCTGACTGCTGGAATTATCCGATGTTCCAGCTTGCTCCAATGCCGTACGCGATCTTTACAAACTGTCAGGAGGTGCGGCTCTCTCAGAACGGAAAAGGACTGGACATTCCAAAGCCTGCCGGGTGCAAAAACCATATGATCACCGGATTTTTGCCTCTGGAGCCGGGCGAGGTGCTTGTGGAGGGAATCAACGACGGCGAAGTCGTGTGTTCTCACCGCCTGGTCAGCAGCGGGGCGTCCGCGCGGCTGGAATTTGAGGAGACGCTATTTGATAAAGAGACGATTAGACAAGGTACCGCTGGTATGCCTGCTGATAAGGAACTGACAAGGCCAGCTATGGAAGATTCGCCAGCCCCAAAAGTGCTAGCGGAGCCGATGCAGCTGCTCTTTACGGTTAAGGCGACGGACGCAAATGGCGTCTGGAATCCGCGCGAGAGTCAGGAAGTAATCTTCTCTGTGGAAGGACCATGTAAAATCGAGGGAGTGGACAACGGCTATCTGTGCAGCCTGGACGCACCTGCATCCGACCGCATCCATATGCACCAGGGACGCGCGTCCGTGGTACTGCGCATTAAGGGATCCGGAAGAATCGTTTTGCATGTCCGTGCTGCCGGACTGGCCGGTTCGGAGAAAATCCTGCAGTTTTCCGGGAAATGGATACGAGAGGAATAAGCGCAGGAGGGAGGACGCACATGAAAAAAATGAATCTGGCAATTTTGGGAGCGGGGAGAATCGCGACGACGATGGCGACAACGGTTTCGCAGATGGATGAGGTCAATCTGTACGCGATCGCGGCTCGCGACGGCAGCCGCGCGAAGGTGTTTGCCGAAAAATATGGGGCGGAAAAGTCCTATGGAAGCTATGAGGAAATGCTGCGGGACGATCAGGTGGATCTGGTCTATATTGCCACGCCGCATTCCCATCACTGTGAACAGGCGAAGCTGTGTATCAGTTATGGAAAGCCGGTATTGTGCGAGAAAGCTTTCACGCAGAATGCTGCAGAAGCACGCGAAGTGCTGGAGCTTGCGCACCAGAAAAAGGTCTTTATTACGGAAGCCATGTGGACGCGCTATATGCCGCAGTCGGTAATGCTGAGGAAGCTGCTGTTTGGAGAAAGTGCTTTTAACTGGAACACAAACCCATCCAGGACGACGCTGCCAAAGCCGGATTCTATAAATAATACTGGTGCGGCAGCATCGCAGAATATCGTAGTTGGTGAAAACCGTCCAGGCGGCGGGCGGATTGGGAAAATCGTTGGCTTGACCGCGAACCTGGGTTATTCTCTTTTGTACAAGGAACGCATGGTGCGGCCTGAACTGGCCGGAGGGGTATTGTTGGATCTGGGCGTGTATACATTGAATTTCGCAACCTGGGTGCTGGGCGATGATGTGCAGAGCCTTTCGACATCCATGGTGCTTCATGAGACCGGCGTAGACAAGTCCGAGTTTGTCAATCTGGTGTATCCGGACGGTACGATCGCGGGACTTTTTAATACCATGGAGGCAGTCTCGGACCGCCGGGGCATTGTCTTTGGCACGGAAGGCCGCCTGGAAGTGGAAAATACGAATAATTACGGAGAAATTCGTATTTATAATAACCAATACGAGCTGGTAGAGACGATTCCGAAGCCACCGCAGATCACGGGTTATGAATATGAGGTGCTGGCCTGCAAACGCGCACTGGAGGCGGGTGCTCTGGAATGTGAGGAAATGCCGCATGCGCACACTCTCCGTGTGATGGAACTGCTGGATGAGATCCGGGGCAGATGGTTTTGACAGAGAATAAAATGGATTGAGGGATATGGTTATGAGGGATGAATATGACTTCGACAATTATGGATTTCAAGCAGCTGATGCTCACCGAGCCTTATGATTTCCTGCGCACGGATGAGCACCTGGGCAGACGAGTCGCCCTGCTGGGACTTGGTGGAAGCCATGCTTACGGGACAAACAATGAAAACAGCGATGTTGATTTTCGGGGGATTGCGATGCAGAGTCCGTCGGATCTGATCGGTCTGACGACGTTTGAACAGTATGAAGACCGGAAAACGGATACGGTCATTTACGGCTTTAATAAGATGATTCGCCTGCTGCTGCAATGCAATCCGAACACCATCGAGCTGCTAGGCCTGGATGAGGATCAGTATCTGGTCTGCACGGAAATCGGACAGGAAATTCTGGAGCATAAGTCCCTGTTTCTGAGCAAACGGGCGGCCAGAAGCTTTGGCGGATACGCCAGCGCACAGCTCCGCAGGCTTCAGAATGCGATAGCGCGGGATTCGGTTCCGCAGTCGGAGCGGGAGCGCCATATCATGAACTCTGTGAAAAACGCCTGGGAGGATATGCAGCAGAAATGCAGAGCTTTTGACAGAGGAACTCTGAATATTTATATTGATCAGGCGGAAAATCCGCAGCTGGAAACAGAGATTTTCATCGATGCCGATTATAAGCATCTTCCTTTGCGCGACTATAAAGACATACTGTTTTCTATGAATAACGTGATCCGTGAGTATGATAAGATCGGCAAGCGGAATCACAAAAAGGATGATGACCATCTGAATAAGCACGCTATGCACCTGATCCGACTGTATATGATGGCGATTGATATTCTTGAAAAAGGAGAAATCCGCACGCACCGGACGCAGGGAGGCGATCTGGAGCTGCTGCTTAGCATCCGGCGCGGAAAGTTTATGTCCGAGCCGGGCGTATTGTCGAATGATTTTTACCGGATTCTTTCCGGATATGAAAAAAGGATGGAACATGCCAGCCGCGTCAGCCGCCTTCCGGACGAGCCGGATATGGAACAGGTGGCCGCGTTTGTGGAATCGGTAAACCGCAGGGCGGTGGAAGAAAACGATTGCTAGAAACTATAGCATTTTCTTTATCCTGGCGACTGCTTCCTCCACGGCGGAGGTGTCGCCAAGGATACCCAGACAGGTGAGGTGCTGCGGGCAGCTGCCCATAATCTCAAACACCTGCACATCAGCGGCTTTCTGCGCCAGATCACTGGCGTAAATCATATCACAGACATCGCCGTGTACGAGCGCGAGTGCCGGGTATTTCTGGAAAAGCTCCTCCAGCTCCGGCATTTTTGCACGCCTTAAAATAATTTCTTTTGTCCCTTCAGAGACGGTTTTCATTACATTTATTTTCACATCATGAGCTGCCATGGTTAGCATTACCTCCTTTGTAAAGGATCCAGATCAAAATTTAAGGGCCGGATTCAGGAACTGTTGCAAAATTACTTGCTCATCCTGCACCGCCTGACGCGTGAACCGCGGATCATAAAAGCTTCGAATCAGCCCGCCTCACAGACACGAAAAAAGCAAATAAATTCATAGTCAGTATCACTCACATTTCGACTTTTGTCAACGAAAAATGATGGCTGAAATATGCATCTCCTGCATCCTGGCAGTGTACAAGCCCGGCAATCCCAGAATCTGGAAAAAACTGCTTGACAATATGCCCTGCAGGTGGTATGGTTCATTACATAAGTAATGAACCAATGCATTGGAGAACGATCTGACCAGTCATCGGACATTGTCTGAGGGACTGTTACAAAATGACAGCTCTTTAGCGCATGGAAAACTGCACAGATCCAGAATGTGCATGAAAGGAAGTGGGTAAGTGAGCGAGATCCTTTCACAGGAAAAATCCATATACATTCAGATCAAAGAAAAGATTGAGAACGATATCCTGCGGGATATTCTGCTGAAGGAGGAGCGGGTGCCCAGCACGAACGAGCTGGCAAAAGCGTACACCATCAATCCGGCTACAGCGGCGAAGGGGGTAAACCTGCTCGTGGATGAGGGTATCCTTTACAAAAAAAGGGGCATCGGGATGTTTGTCCAGTCAGGGGCGAAAAGGAAGATTATGGAAAAGAGAAAGAAAAATTTTTATGATGATTATGTGAAACGGCTGATGGCAGAGGCGGCCAGCCTCGGAATCACTACGGACGAGCTGATTGATATGATCCGGGAGAACGATGAACAGGTGTAACTGACCGAGAATATCCGGGAAAAGAGTAAGCAGGTGTAAATGGTCGAGAATATCCGGGAAAAGAGTAAGCGGGTGTAAACGGCCGAGATGGTCAGGGGAAAATAATGAGCAGTCGTAACTGACCGGGATAATCAGGAAAAGCGATGAGTAGCCGCTGCTGAGAAGGTACAAAGCAGTTACGGGCAATCGGAATAAGGAAATTACGAGGAGGAAAAGGTATGAACAAAATTGTAGCATTAGGGATTGTGAAGCGATACGGAGAGAAGGAAGTGCTTCACGGCATTGATCTGGAGCTGGAGCAGGGGAAAATTTATGGGTTAATTGGCAGAAATGGAGCAGGAAAAACAACGATGCTGTCGATACTGAGTTCGCAGAATCCGGCGACAGAAGGGACTGTAATGGTGGAGATGACGGATAATGCAGGCTCTACAGCAGCTGACGAAAAAAAGGATTCGCAGCCGATGATCATTCGTGAGCCAGTCTGGGAAAACCCGAAGGCTCTTTCCCATCTTTGCTTTTCACGGGAGCTGAATACGATGGTCGGGAACAGTGCGAATACGATGAAGGTGAAAGAGTATCTGAAGATCGCCTCGCTGTTTCTTCCGCACTGGGATCAGAAGATGGCAGACCGTTATGTAGCGGAGTTTGGGCTGGACACGAAGAAGAAGATCAGCAAGCTTTCCAAAGGCATGCTTTCGATGGTGACGATTGTTGTGGCACTTGCCAGCGGGGCGGAGTTTACGCTTTTGGACGAGCCGGTCGCGGGACTGGATGTGGTCGCGAGGGAAAAGTTTTATCAGCTTTTGCTGGAGGAGTTTACCGAGAGTGGGCGGACTTTTGTAATTTCGACGCACATCATTGAAGAGGCTGCAGACATTTTCGAGGAAGTTATTTTTCTGGATGAGGGAAAAATTCTTTTAAAGGAAAAGCTGGAGGAGTTGTTGGAGCGAGCCTGGTGCGTGAGCGGACGCGAGGATGAGGTAGACCGCGCGACCGCAGGATATACGCAGCATCATGTGGAGCGGCTGGGGCGCAGCAAGAGCGTGACGATTCTGGCACCGAAGATGGGCGGCAACGGGGAAAGTGGGCGCGCGGACCGGCCGGCGGACACGGACATGGAGTGTGGTCGGTTGGGTCGACAGCCTGGGCTTTCATGGGGCGGTGCTGACGTGACGGTTCAGAAGGTGAGTCTGCAGAAGCTGTTCGTGGCACTGTGCGGCGAGGAGCACTGATCATAAGAAAACTGGCCGCAGGACAGAACGCATCTGTTTTTGAGTTCCATTGGAATACTTAACGGGAATATAAAGTACTGGTATGCGGGTGTGGGAGGAAGCAAATGAATGCAGATCATTTTTTGAGAACAGCGGTACAAAACGAAAGGAAGGAGACCATGAAGCCTGAGATGGCAGGGACATCCCGGATACTGCGCAGATTCTGTTTCCTTGGCAGGCTCTGCCTGCAGATGTTCGGAATAGCGCTGCTTGTCACGGTATTCTGGGATCTGCTCGTGCCGATAGTGAGAGGAGAAACGGGCGGTGGCTGGCCGCTGTCATGGAAGACGGCCGCAGCACTTCTGGAGGATTTTCCGCCTTACCTGCTGCTGGCAGGCGGCGTAACTGTCTGGATTTGCCCGACATTCCTATTTAATAATATCATTATGACGATGATTTCCATGAACGCTACGAGAAGGCTGACTGCTTTGAGCATGTGGCTCTGCGAGGGCACGGTGATACTGATCGTGATCGGAATCGCCTGGCTTTTTTCTGTGTTTGGAATGGGGACATATTGGATGGAGTGGCTGCCGCTGATCTTTGCAGCCGAGATATTTGCGGCCTTTATTGGAATCCTTTCTGGCATGGTTTCTTTACGATACGGAACGCTCGGAATCATTTTTAATGCTGTGTTTGCCGGAGGCTTTGCTTTTTTCTGCGGACTGATGGCGGGACTGGAGGGTGAGACAGCGATTTTCAATCAGAATGTTCTGAAATGGATACATACTCCCCTGCTGCCGCTGACCGGGTTTGGGCTGTACGCGGCTGCAGGAGCGGTGAGTCTGAGGGGACTGTGTAAAATGGAAGTGCGCAGGTGAAAGGCCGGCTTTTGTGAAAATACTGATTAACCCCAAAATGAAAAATATGCAGATCGTATTACTTCGCAGAGAGAAAGGACTGTGCACGGAGAGGATTTCAATATGATTACGATGAAAAAGGCAATCAAAAATCAATTTCAGATCAATAAAAACAAATGCCTGGCTGTTTTACTGCTCGAGCTGGGCGGCTTCCTGGCCGGGATGCTCGTTCTCGCCATTCTGATGAGATTTGCGGTTGACGAGGGAGAAGGGACGTTTCCGCTTGCGACGATCCTTGCGGCATTTATGGGGGCAGTGCTTCTGTTTGCGGATTTCGGGAATGATTATACGTCGCAGTTTCATACGCGGATTTCCCTTGGCTGTACACGAAAAGGATTTTTCGTGTCTGCGCTTTTGAGTCATCTGGTTCTGAGTACATTCGCAGTGGTGGCTCTCCTGGCGCTCGCAGCGGCTGAGGACGCATTGAATGCCCGGTTGTATCCTGCAGAGGAAGCGGCTCTGATTATCTTTCCTTTATTATCGCGTTATGGGATCGCGGCTGTGCTGGGTCTGCCCGCGGCGGCGGCTCTGTTCGGAACGCTGGTGAATCGGTTCGGACAGGTCATGAGAATTATATTTCTGGTCATGTGGATGGCGTTCTGGATCGGATGGCCAAGGGTGAGCGAGGCACTACTTCATCCAGAGGAGGCATCTTGGGTCTATCGAAGCATCGCGCAGTCGATTATGGCAGTTCCGTCCGGTGTGTGGCCTGTTGTGGGTGCGGCGGTGCTTGTCCTGGCAGTCGGGACCGCCTGGCGGCTCATGCGGACACAGCAGGTAAACTTATAAAAATTTACCTTATCTTTACATGATCTTAATGGAAAAATCAGACTTTTCTGGTTGCTCTGTATGCGGAGTCTTTATATAGTAATAAAGAATCCGCTCTTGTAAAATCGGCAATTTAAGCTGCATCGAGGCTTTTTGAGTTTGCGATTCGCGTATTAGGTGGTGCAAGATGGGCATATAATTCCGCGACAGATCCTAACCCGGATAAACCGGAATAGAAATTTTGCCATTTTGCGCTAAAAAACGTTGATAAGCGGCCTAAGCATGATAAGAAGAAAAAATATCGGGCGGAGATTGAAACAAAGGAGAAGGGAAAAATGTTGAACGTATCACATGTGACGAAGAAATACGGCAAGGTGACAGCCTGCGATGATCTGAGCTTTCATCTGGATCCGGGGACAGTGACTGTTTTGTTAGGCCCAAGTGGTGCCGGGAAAAGTACGATCTTCAAGGCGATGATTGGCTTCCTGAAATACGAGGGCGAGATCAGGGTAAAGGGTCTTTCTAATAAAACGCCGGAGGCACGCCGTCTGCTCGGCTACATACCGGAGATGCCCTCGCTGTATCCGAACCTGACGGTGTCTGAGCATATGGAATTTATCGCGCGGGCGTATAAGCTTGGCGGAGGCGCGAGACGGGACAGCAGAAACACGGAGGGGAATAGCGGAGGTGCGCCGAATCTTGTCCGCGCACGCAAAACATTTTCCACCCTGGGCTTTGGCTGCTTTGCGATCCTGGTGACCGCCTCTGTACTGCAGATTGTCGCCGCGATGCTCTTTCCGGAATGGCTCTCGACCTCGTGGGGGCTGTGGATCTATACCTTTGCGCCCCTGTATGTGATTGCGGTGCCGGTGGGACTGCTGATCTTCCGCTGCGTGCCTGCTCATTCTGGAGGAATGTACTCGGAGCGAGACTATCTTGATGAGGATGACAGGGAGTGCCAGAGTAATAGCGAAAAAGAAGAAAGCGTTAGAAATACCGGCGCAGGAAATGATGATATTGGTAGTAAAAGTATCTTCACAAAAAAGAATGCAGTTGTGGATAAAATCGACAGCATGGAAAAAAATAAAAAACAGGGCGGGAGCCGCAGGGAAAAACGTACAATGAAGCCATCCCAGCTCGTGCGAGCCGTATTTATTGCCATCTTCCTGATGTACGCGGGCAACATCCTTGGCAACCTTGTCACCGCCGCGATCAGTGCGCTGACCGGCACATCGGCGGAGGCGGCCATCACGACTTACGCGCTGGCGGACTCTCTGGTGCTGAAAATTCTGTTTATGGTGATTCTGGCGCCGTTGATCGAGGAATATGTGTTTCGCAGGCAGCTGATCGACCGGATGAGCTGTTATGGAGAGAAGCTGGCGGTTGTCACCTCAGCGCTGATGTTCGGGCTATTTCATGGGAATTTCACACAGTTTTTCTATGCGTTCGCGCTGGGGCTGCTGTTTGGGTACATTTATCTGAAAACCGGAAAACTGCGCTATTCGGCGGGACTGCACATGGGGATCAATTTTCTGGGAAGCATCGTGCCTTCCGCGCTGCTTAATATGCTGGATCTGTCGGCGCTGGAGAGCCTCGACAGTCTGGAAATGCTTTCGTCTGAAGCCTTCGAACCGATGCTGCTGCAGCTGGCACTGTACGGCGGCTATGTGGTTGTACTTCTGGTTTCCTCGATCGTGGGACTGGTACTGCTCTGCCGCGGCTGGCGGCGAGTCAGCTTTGAAAGGACAGCTATGGAGCTTCCGAAGGATGCCCGGTTCCGGACGGTTTACCTGAACGCAGGCATGATTGTATTTGTACTTTCCTGCGTGGCACTGATTGTGTTTTCTGTTTTTGCATGAAAGAAGCTGCCTGCAGAGCAGAAGCAGGCAGCTGGGAAATGGTCACTGCGGTGAGATATTTTATTCGCAGCAAAACCAGTTGCTCGTTAACAGGCGAGGTTATATTATTTCCAGATAACCTTCCCCTTTTTCACAGTCATGGTATAGACTGTGTCACAGCGCAGCCGGTACGGATAGGCGGAGCGGGTGACCAGGAACAGGCTGACATCTGTGTGAGCCCTTTGCATGCTGCAGTCTATCATTTTCCAGGTAGAGCCGATTTTGACCTCACACCAGCCGTGGCTGCTCAGTGAGCTGGTGGAATAGGCGGTCACCCCGCCGACTGCCACACGGCTGTCGTATCCGAGAACCCTCGCGATATAGGCCATGGCAGCCGCATACCGATAACAATTTCCGGACTTATTTTTAAACATATCCGTCGCAAAAGAAGCAACTGTCGAGGCGGTCGGGGCGCCGGATATGGAGCCGCGGTGCGAATAGGAATACTTGCAAAGTGCCTGGAAGCAAGCTTTCAGGCGCTGTTTTCGTGTCTGAGAGCTGTCAGAATTACTCATGACAAACGCAACGGCATACTTGATCTGAGACGCAGTCACCCGAACCCCGGTCGAGTCCACATAGTAGTAACCATTTTCCTCGGAACCGACGATCTTGTTGGTCTGCAGCTTCCCTGACTTGCTGAAATAATAGTACTTGCCGGAAATCTTCTTCCAGCCGGTCACTTTCTTCCCATTTTTGTAATAGTACTTATATCCGTTTTTGGTTTTCCAGCCGGTATAGGACTTACTCGCGGCCTGTACAGTCAGGGTTTGCGACATCATTACAGGAGTGGCGCAGGCGAAAGCCAGAATGAGCAGCAGCAGCGGCAAAAACTGTCTTTTCATTTTCTTCATGACAAAAGTCCCCCATCCGATTCTTGCAAAAACTGGTTTTGAAAGTATGTGAGCTATTATTTTGTGCATCCTACATAGATTATGCCATAACTGGTGGAGGATTTCAATAGAGAATTACAATGATTAGATGCGATTTGTAAAGAATCAAAATCTACTAAAATCAACATAGCATTATTTGAGAAATAACGACAAACAACATGCTTTTGCTTGAAAAACG
>Ga0192263_1101_pt1 | contig 21646 bp, 13 predicted proteins | sample Koala_Koa23_I3_FD_131257 | JGI IMG/M metagenome (GOLD analysis project Ga0192263, IMG submission 131257) | Enriched cells from koala feces incubated with labeled cellulose particles, San Francisco Zoo, California, United States - Koala_Koa2-3_I3 ... | reverse complement strand
CGGGAGATGCAGATATCCTGTGATAGTTACCGACATCATTTTGAAGGATTTCCAGGTATTTGTCAAGAGTGGAGCAGATGCGAATTAACATTGCATTTTTTGCTTCTGGAATGTATAATGTGACAAAAACCGTGAAGCAGTAGCAGGTGTACGTTAGCACCGTTGACTTCCGGGATGTTATGAGAAATGATAAGCGTTTTTTCTCATATAGCGATTTGAACGATAAATGGGACACAAGAAAAAGGCAGGGATGAAAAAAGGAGGGATAATCAGGTGCAAAAAAAGAATATTGTTTTTTATTTTAGTGACCAGCAGCGGGCGGATACCTGCGGCTGTTATGGACAGCCTCTTCCGATCACACCGAATCTGGATCGCCTGGCGGGGAACGGCGTACTGTTTGCGAACGCGTTTACACCGCAGCCGGTCTGCGGACCCTGCAGGGCTCTGTTTCAGACGGGGCAGTATCCGACACGGACGGGCTGTTTTCGAAATAATATTATGCTGCCGGCGGGAATTAAAACACTGGGCAGTTATATGGAGGATGCCGGATATGAGACGGCTTATGTGGGAAAGTGGCATCTGGCCAGCGATGGGGATCTGAATCAGGCGCCTGTAATTGACCATACCATTACGGCGATTCCAAAGGAGCTGCGCGGCGGATATACCGGGTTCTGGCGGGCGGCGGATGTGTTGGAATTTACCTCACATGGCTATGATGGCTATGTCTTTGATGAAAATAACCGGAAGATACTGTTTACGGGTTATCGCGCGGATTGTATCAATGGGATGGCTCTCGAGTTTCTGGATGTACGTGACAGGAATCGGCCGTTTTTCCTTACTGTTTCACAGATTGAGCCGCATCATCAGAATGACCGTGGCCATTATGAAGGTCCGGTCGGCTCGAAGGAGAAATACAGGAAGTTTGAACTGCCGGGCGATCTGAAGGCGCTGGGTGGGAATGCGGCCTGTGAGTACCCGGATTATCTTGGCCAGTGCGCCAGTCTTGATGAGAACCTGGGACGGCTGATTGCGAAGCTGAAGGAGAAGGAGCTTTACGAGGATACGATTATTATCTATACATCGGATCACGGTTCTCATTTTCGGACGAGAAATCTCGATGCCCATCTAAATGGCGGGGATGATTACAAACGAACCGGGCATGACGCAGCTCTGAAGGTGCCGCTGGTGATTGCAGGGGGCGCATATACGGGCGGACAGGTGGTGGATGATCTGGTCAGTACAGAAAGCCTGCCAAAAACGATCCTTGCAATGGCGGGAGTCGATGTGGGAGATGCGATGATTGGTGAAAACCTGTTGGAAGTTGTTGAGAAAAAGTATCCGGGGAGGGAAAATCAGGTGTTTGCGCAGATTTCTGAGAGCCGGATCGGGCGGTGCATCCGAACGCCGGAGTTTCTGTATGCCATCTACGCGCCAGGAATGAATGGATGCGCGAGTGCGTCCGCGGATGTTTATGCGGATGACTATCTCTATGATATGCGAAATGACCCGTATCAGCTGAACAATGTGGTAGAGGATGCTGCATATCCTGAGATTAAAGCCGACCTGCGCAGGCGGTTGCTTGACTGGATGGAAAAAGCAGAGGGAAACCGTCCGGTTATTATTGATTCTGCGAATTATACACAATCATGCAAATTTATCGAACAAATGTGCAAATGAAATTTGTCTAAAAGTGCTAAAATAAAGCAAAGGTCGGTGCAGATATTTTGGGAAATAGATAAATCTGTCAGGACTAATTACTTTTTCATGAGATAAGGAATGTCCACTTGTGGGAGAATACCTTATCCCCTGCGCAAAGCTCATCCGACTGGAGTGAGGATTTTTACCGGCTTTGCTCAATATTTTTTAAGGAGGAATATTTATGAACATGAAGAAGATTCTCAGTGTAGCAATTGCTTCTGCCATGGTGGTCGGCGTAGTTCCGGTGGCTGCTTCTGCGGAAGAAGGCGTGACGATTACTTACTGGTCTATGTGGTCCGAGGGTGAGAGCCAGGCGATCGCGATTCAGGAAATCATTGATGACTATGAGGAAGCGACCGGTGTGACAGTAAATGTGGAGTGGAAGGGCCGTGACATCACGACATTGATTGCTGCCTCTCTGGATGCAGGTGAAACGATTGATCTGTATGAGGATGACTTCCAGAGGCTCTCTCAGACGTTTGGGGATTACGCACTGGATCTGACCGAGATGGCGGAAGCTGTGGATTATTCCAGCCTTTCCAATGAGGCACTTACCTCCGCGGTTACGGGCTGGGCGGACGGTTCGCTTGCATGCTTACCGTATCAGCCGTACATTTCCGGTATTTTCTATAACAAAGCGATTTTTGATGAGGTTGGCGTGGAGGAGCCGACGACCTGGGAGGAGTTCCTCGAGGTTTGCCAGGCGATCAAGGATGCAGGATATACCCCGCTGACATTGGATGATGCTTACATCAATCTGAATCTTGGCTATCATCTTGCGAGATACCTTGGACAGGACGGCGTAAAAGAAGTCGTGAATAACGGTGACTGGGCTGAGAATGAAGCAGTTCTGAAGATGGCAGAAGACATGCAGGCGCTCGTGGACAACGGCTATCTTTCTGAGTATGCGCCGGGCGCGTATCCGGAAGGCGAGAATGAAGTAGGCTATGGCGAGACGGCTATGGTTGTAAATGCGTCCTGGGTACCGGCTGAGATCGAGGGCAATACGGATTCTGACCTCGAATGGGGCATGTTCTCTTATCCAGCAGTCGATGGCGGCGTAGACGGCACGGAAGCAATGATGGTAGGTGCACAGGGCATCTCCGTAAGTGCGAATTCCGAACATGCACAGGAAGCGTTTGATCTGGCGCTGGCAATTGTAAGCGGCGACGGTGATGCTGCTATTTCTGTAGCGACGGATTCCATTCCGGCAGACCCGAACAATACCGAATGGCCGGAGCTTCTTGCGAACTGCAAGGCAGCTTTTGATGCGGCTACTACCAGTTATGAATGGGATTGCGGAATTGACGACAATGCGGATATGAAAGAGACCATTCAGGAAGCCGGCGCACAGCTCTTCTCCGGTTCGATTACCGCTCAGGAGTTTGTGGATAAGCTGGAGGAAGCAAGTAACTAATCAAGCAACAAAACAGGACAAGTGTTGGGTTATGCTGCACTTTCGGGGGCTGCGGTCAGATATGCGCAGCCCCCTTCCTATACACAGGGATGGAAAAGTCCGCTGGCAAATCTGACACAGGTCTGCATTTTTCTTTGGTCGCAGCGTATTTGATTTTACACACACGTTCTGTTTATAGTTACGGCCTCGAAAGGGGATTTCACATGAAAAAGAATAAGAAAATGATGGTTGTCTTTTTGACACCGGCACTGCTGATTTTTTCCATCGTGTTCATTTATCCGGTAATCCGGACCGTGCTGATGAGCTTTTTCGCAGTGGAACGCCCAAGCACGGCCATCTCGGACTGGGAATTTACCGGACCGGGGAACTATCTGAATGTTTTTTCCAAAAATACATTCTGGCGCTCCATGCGAAACCTGCTGACAATCTGGGGCGTTGGTGGAATTGCGACCATGCTGCTGTCGCTTCTGTTTGCGGTGATTCTGACAAGCGGAATCCGATTTAAATCCTTTTTCCGCGCCATGATTTATATGCCGAATGTAGTCAGTGCCGTGGCGCTGGCGGCGATGTGGATGTATTATGTGTTCAGTGAGCGCTATGGCCTGCTTCATAACTTTTTCGGTGCGCTCGGGCTGACTTCCCTCTCGAAAATCAAGTGGCTTGGTACGGATATGAAGCTATGGGTGATGATCATTGCGTTCGTTTTTGGCGCAGTCGGATACTATATGCTGATCTGGATCAGTGGGATTGAGAAGATACCTCAGGATCTTTTCGAGGCGGCCACGATTGACGGTGCGGGCAGGATTAAGCAGTTCCGCTACATCACACTGCCGCTTCTGAAGGGGACATTAAAAATGAACCTGACATTCTGGAGTGTGAATGCGGTCGCGTTTTTTGTCTGGTCCAAGATGTTTTCGCCCGTAACATCAGAGAACAGCACGGTGGTGCCGATGATCTACATGTACGATCTGGTATTCGGCAGCAAAACGATTACCGAGACGGATGCGGGGGGCTGGCGCTGCAATTGGCTGCATACTGGCCTTATGCGTTCTCGTGATTTTCTTCCTGATGAATCATCTGATCAAAGATGATGATCTGGAGTATTAGAGAGGAGGGGATGAAAGATGGAGCTTCGGAAAAAGACAAAAAAGAAAAATTATCATGAGCCGTTTAACTGGAGAAAAGAAGTTCGGCTGCTTCCTGGATATATTCTGCTTTTGATCTGGCTGGTGTTTACCGTATCGATGATCGGATGGATTCTGGCCGCGAGTCTTTCTACCTCCGGGTCGATTTTTAAGGGAGAAGTGTTTAAATCGCTTCTGACCGGCTTTGATAACTGGCATTTTGAAAATTATGTCACTGCCTGGACGACCCAGCACGTCTCAGTTTATTTTATGAATTCTCTGATCTATGCCACAACGTCGATGGTGCTGCTGATCCTGGCCTGCGCTCCGGCAGCCTATGTGCTTGCACGCTTCACATTTCTCGGAAATGGCGTGATCAAGACCGGATTCGTCACAGCGATGAGTCTGCCGCAGATCATGATTATCCTTCCGCTGCTTTCGATTACGACCAGACTGCACCTGACCGGCAGCAGAGTTCTTCTGATTTTCCTGTATGTGGCAATCAATATCCCTTATACGACGACGTTCCTGATAAACTTTTTCGCAACTCTCTCACGGGCGTATGAGGAAGCTGCGGCGATTGACGGATGCTCGCCGATTATGACATTCTGGCGGATCATGTTTCCGCTGGCGCAGCCGGGTATTATAACAGTCAGTATTTTTAATTTCCTGGCAATCTGGAACGAATACTTCATGTCGCTCGTATTTGCGAGTACGGATTCGAAACGCTCGGTTGGCGTCGGACTCTATACGATTATCAGTGCGCTGAAACAGACAGGCGATTACGGCGGTTTGTTTGCCGCGGTTATGATTGTATTTTTGCCGACTTTTGTTTTGTATCTGCTACTCTCCGAGAAGATTATTGCGGGCGTGACCGGGGGCGGTGTGAAAGGATAAGGAGAATGCGTTATGGCCTTTGAGAGAATGGCACTGAACACGGATATTCAGGTTGATGCACTCTATACGGTTCATTATTTTGAATACCGCAGTGATTTTGACTTTCCGGGGGAACGGCATGACTTCTGGGAATTTCAATATCTGGATAAGGGGAATGCTGAGGTCAGAACCGATGATGGGACGCACCTGTTGGGCAGCGGGCAGGCTATTTTTCATAAGCCGAATGAATTTCACACACTGAGTGCGGCTGAAAAAAGTGCGCCGATTGTTATCGTTGCCTCTTTTGAATGTCATTCCCCTGCCATGAAGTTTTTTGAAAAAAGACTTCTGACATTCTCAGACTCGGAACGGAACCTGCTGGGACAGCTGATTGCGGAGGCAAGGCATTGCCTTGCCTCGCCGCTGGACGACCCGTATCTGCAGAAGATGCAGACTCGCCCGGACAGTATGTTTGGAGCACAGCAGCTGATGGGTATGTATCTGGAGCAATTGCTGATTTCGCTGATTCGCCGCAACACGATTCCGCAACTTTCTGTGATTCTGCCGCAGACGAATTCGAAGGCGCCGTCCGAGACATACAATCAAATCCTGTTTTATCTGGAGGAACACATTCAGGAGACTCTGACAATTGCGCAGATCTGTCATGACAATCTGATTGGGCGTTCTCAGCTGCAGACCATGTTCCGGGAGCGGAATGGATGCGGTGTAATGCAGTTTTTTCTTCGGATGAAGATTGAGTACACGAAACAGCTGATCCGGGAAAATCAGATGAATTTTACGCAGATATCGGATTTCCTCGGCTATTCGTCCATTCATTATTTTTCCAGACAGTTTAAAACGATTACAAAAATGACACCTTCGGAGTATTCGTCTTCAATCCAGGCGCGGTCAGAGCGCGGTCAGTAAAATTAAAAATAAGGTTAGTAGTCATGCGAAAATAAATTATGACACTGCAAATTCTCCCTTATACACTACATTGTAGAAGGACATATCGTTCATGGAGGATCAAATGATCGCAAAGAGAACAGGCCGGGTAACGCTTCCGAGTGAGGCGCACTTCCTGGCGGAAACAAAAGAAATCATGGAGAGGTGGGGCGCGGATGCCCTCCGCGACAGCGACGGCACGAAGCTGGATGATGAGCTGAAGGCGCTGGACGCAAAGATTTATACGACTTATTTTGTGGCTCGCGGGCACAATGCATTTGCAAAGGAGCATATGGAGGAATGCCAACAGCTCTATCTGATGTCGAAACGGTGCACGGCAGTCGGCGAGTGGCTGAAGATCTGTTTTATGGACGGATATTTTCAGGAACAGGTGATTCCGGACTACCTTCATGCTCCAAAAAGGTGGTGGGAGGTGATGGACCGGACAACGGGAGACGTCGTTCCGACGGATGCCTGGGCGCTGGATATGAGGAGGCATCTGGTGACGATCAAAGCAGAGCCATTTCATGAGTACACGGTGTCGTTTCTGGTGTACGCCATCTGGGATCCGACGCAGATGTACAATCACATCACCAATGACTGGGGCGACCGGCCGCACGAGATTCCGTTTGATGTGAGGCAGGACTGCTCCTGGCGGTTTGCGAAGGAGTACCTGGTGCAGTGGCTGAAGGACAATCCCTCGACGGATGTGGTGCGGTTTACGACTTTTTTCTATCATTTTACACTGGTGTTCAATGACCGGAAAAAGGAGAAATTTGTAGACTGGTTCGGTTACGGAGCGACGGTTTCTGTGCGTGCACTTGAGGAATTCGAGCAGGAATATGGCTACGCGCTGCGCCCGGAGGACATCGTGGACAACGGATATTATAATTCTACGTTTCGGGTTCCGAGTAAGCACTACCTGGACTACATGGATTTTGTGCAGCGGTTTGTCGCCAAAAAAGCAAAAGAGCTGGTTGCCCTTGTACATGAGGCGGGACGTGAGGCAATGATGTTTCTGGGGGACAACTGGATCGGAACGGAGCCTTATGGGAAATATTTTGGCGAGATCGGGCTGGACGCGGTGGTCGGCAGTGTCGGCGGCGGCGTAAGTCTGCGGCTGATTTCGGAAATTCCGCATGTGAAGTATACAGAGGGGCGTTTTCTGCCTTATTTCTTCCCGGATACGTTTTATGAGGGAAACGATCCGGTGCCGGAGGCGATGAAGGACTGGATTACGGCCCGACGCGCGATTATGAGAAAACCGGTCGACCGAATTGGATACGGCGGATACTTAAGCCTTGCATATAAATTCCCTGCGTTCGTGGATTATATCGCAAAGGTAACGGACGAGTTCCGCCTCATCTATGAAAATATCAGGGGAATTCGCCCCTACAGCGGCCTGAAGGTGGCTGTGCTGAATTCCTGGGGAGCGCTGCGCTCCTGGCAGCCCTATATGGTGGCGCATGAGCTACGCTATAAGCAGTGCTACTCCTACATGGGAATTCTGGAAAGTTTAAGCGGGATGGCGGTGGATGTTACGTTTCTGAGCTTCCGGGATATCCGGGAGAATGGGATTCCCGGGGACGTCGATGTCATCATTAATGCCGGAGATGCGATGACCGCATTTTCCGGCGGCGAGGAGTGGCTGGATGAGAAGCTTGTATCGGCTATCCGCGAATGGGTATACCAGGGCGGCGGTTTTCTGGGCGTCGGTGAGCCGACCGCCTGTCATGCAAACGGGCGGTTCTTCCAGCTGGCAGATGTGCTGGGTGTGGATAAGGAGCTCGGCTTTACGCTCTCGACGGATAAGTATTTTACCGAAATGCAGACCAGCCATTTTATCCGCAGCGACCGGACGGAGCCCTTTGATTTTGGCGAGAGCATGAGAAATATTTATGCGCTGGATGAGACGGTAGAAATAATTGAGTACTCGAATGATGAGGTACATGCGGCTGCGCATCCTTATGGAAATGGGTACGGTGTGTATCTGGCCGGGCTTCCGTACAGCTTTGCGAATACCCGCCTGCTGCTGCGCACACTTTATTACGCGGCACACCGGCCGGAGAATATCCGCCAGTAGTTTTCTTCCAACCCTGCCTGTGAGGTACACGCGTACCCGGATACCGGGAAGTATGCGGTACTGAACAATACCCCACAGCCGCAGGACACGAGGGTATGTGACGGAGAAAAATGGGTGGAATACCATCTGCGTGAGGGAGAAATCATCTGGGATATACCTGTGGCGTGAAGCGGCATACCTTTATGGATGTTGAGCATGTACGATTCCGGCTTTGTCCGGAACAGGGAGGAGAGATGTATGGATCTGCAGAATATTACCCGTGTGGCAGGCCTGTTTTCCTTTGATGGAGAAGTGACGGAAGCCATCCCGTATGGAAATGGACATATTAATGATACGTATCGGATTACCTGCCGCTCGGATGAAGGCGCGAAACGCTATATTCTTCAAAGAATGAACCGGAATGTGTTTAACCGACCGGAAGAACTGATGGAGAACCTGTGCAGCGTCACCGAATGGCTGAAAAAGAAAATTACGGAAAATGGCGGCGACGCGCAGTGGGAAACGCTGAGCCTTGTTCCCGTTCGTAATGGAAAGCCTTATCTGAAGGATGCTGGCGGAGAGTACTGGAGAGCCTATCTCTTTATTGAAAATGCCACCAGCTATGATCTGGTTGAGAAGGATGAGGATTTCTATCAGAGTGCAGTTGCGTTTGGCCGTTTCCAACGTCTGCTCGCCGACTATCCGGCTGATACACTGCATGAGACGATCCCGGATTTTCACAATACCCCGGACCGGCTCGCTAAATTTGAAGCTGCGCTTGAGGCGGATATGTGCGGGCGGGCAAATAAAGTTCAGGAAGAAATTTATTTTATCCTGGAACGTCGTTCTCTCACCCATATGCTTACGGATCATCTCGAGAATGGCACATTGCCGTTGCGCGTGACACACAACGACACAAAATTAAATAATGTGATGATTGATGATCAGAGCGGAAAAGCCATCTGTGTGATTGACCTGGACACGGTAATGCCCGGGCTGTCCCTTTATGATTTTGGGGACTCCATCCGCTTTGGCGCCAGCACGGCTGCGGAGGATGAGCAGGATCTGAGTAAGGTTTCCTGCAGCCTGCATTTGTTCGAGTTGTATGCCAAGGGGTATATCGAGGGCTGTGCTGGCGCGCTGACCGATGCGGAGCTGGACCTGCTGCCGATGGGGGCAATCGTGATGACGTTTGAGTGCAGTATCCGTTTTCTGACGGATTATCTGGAAGGGGATCATTACTTTAAAATTCATCGTGAGGGACACAATCTCGACCGCGCCCGCACACAATTCCGGCTTGTATCGGATATGGAAGAGAAGCTGCCGCAGATGGAGAAGATTGTGAGGAGGCTTCTGCCATAAATGAAGTAAGCGGCAAGTCTGTCTATACGTGAGGTCTGTGGTATCGGTCATGTCAAGGGTGAAGTATGTTGTTAGCTTTGGTCACATAGTGTCATACAGCGGACGCATCCTGTCATAAATCCGCGCGAAATCCACCTTACAGTCCCCGCCGTAAATGCCGACCGGCACTTCATCTTCAAATCCATAGACTGTCGCAAAATCGCTCTTTTCGAACTCATAGATGAAAATACGCTTCCGCTTCGGGTCGATGATCCAGTATTCGCGTACGCCTGCAAGCTTGTACTTTGCAAGTTTCAAACTTTGATCCTTTTTTGAAGTAGATGGAGATAGTACTTCCACTACCAGATCGGGTGCCCCATACACGCGACCATTCTGAAATTTTGAGCGATCACAGACAATCAGCACGTCCGGCTGGACAATTGTTTTCTCATCGCAGTCCAGCTGGACATCCACAGGCGCAACAAACACAAAGCAGGAGCCACGCTTCCCCTCTATGTAATGGTCAAAAGCTATATAAAGTTTACCACCTATCCCTTGATGAATATACGTCGGTGCCGCCATGTCATAAATCACACCGTCAATCAATTCCACGCGCCTCTCCTCCGGCAATGCCAGATAATCCTCCAACGTATACTTTCCCCATATTTTCATCTTCGCATATTCTGCCAGTGTCTCAGATACGAGACGCGGCGCTAGTCCCCCCTTTTCCTCCCGATACCTTGAAAAAACATACTGCTTCGCCGCCTCCGCTATTTCGGAGGATTCCGTCTCTTCAATGGAATACATCCCAGGCACAGCCTGCGTATCTGGTTTTTCTTGCGTATCTGCTTTTTCCGGCGTATCTGGTTTTTCTGTGGCATTCTGAATATCTGGCATGCCCCATTTCTGATTTTTGATTATTTTTGCAGCATTCACCTTATTTTCTTTCACTCCCTAATTCCTCCCATAATCATTTCATGAACATCTTATAGTCATCCGGCGATATTCGTTGATTTATCCATGATTTACTATCGCTATTGGTTTGTATGTGCAATTGCATCTTTTTTATGTAAATATACAATACCACATATCGCGCTGAATTGCAAGCCATTTTCTCTTATTGTTTCTATTTCTTATGTGATACTTTGGACGAGTAGACACCCCTTACGGGGCATGCATAACGAATAAAATCACGCCAGTCTCCAGAGAAAAACCTCTGGCTGCTTGACGTGATTTAAAATCAGCTATGAATAGTAACATAAAGGTAACTATTTATAGCGATCTGCTGATTGATTTTGCAGCGCTGATGGGTGGGATATAAACGGAAGAAAGCGGACAGTGAGAATCTTTCTTTCTGCCCGCTTCCTTATTATTTCCTTCTTCCAAACCCTTCCGCAAAGATGATCTTGTTCAGTACAAAGAACACGACCATTGACACACCGCCGTTGAGGACGATCGTGACGATGTTGTAAATCGCCGCCGGTACCAGGTAGCTTGCCACTCCGACCCATACGCTGTTAATGGAGTTTACGACCAGCGTAATCACGACCCAGCCAAGGAAATAGATCGGAATCTGCAGGATGAGCGGCCCATTGCTCCGGAACGTGACGTTCCGCTGCAGCGGGAAGTTGATGCACTCTCCCAGAAAACTGGATACCAGGTAGGCAAAGAGATACGCCAGCCCGCCGTCCTCGACTGCATAGCCAATCACGTTGAAGGTAAAGGTGACGCCGAACAGGCTGCCCTGTACGGACGGCCAGCCCCAGCCGATGTTTTTGTACGCCGCAAACAGCGCCGGAAGGAACATCAGCATGAAGTATTTCGCAAATGTCACAACATAACTGAATATTATAAACAGCCCGCCTTCCCGGAACCACCGGGCGATTTTGGGATGTTTTTCCGTGTAGATCAGCCAGTGACTTTTTACTGCTTCCATAGATACTGCTCCTTTCTTAAATTTCTTATTTTGCTGAAAATTTTTGCCGGATCGCTTCTCAAAAGCTTCTTAATGTCGTTTTAGTTAATACGGATGCTTATCCGCACAGGTCTTTCTGCCGTTTCATTTTTCTGCGGCAAATTTCTCCGCATAGGCCTTGTTACCATTTCACTTCTTTGCCGAAAGCTTCTCCGCGTAGGTCTTGTTGAGCTTCCGGTTTTTAAAGAATCCTCCGATGATGGTGCCCAGTCCGCGGAAGAAATGCCCGTTCACTGCGGTGACCATTCCTTCGGTCATCCGGATGCTGACCATGCCGCCGGTCATTTTGGCTACGCTGCGGAATGGCATATTGTAAATGAAGAGTACATTCAGATCCGGTTTGCCTTCCTGCTCGCTTTTTTCTTTTTTGTTTTTCAGAATTTTGCAGATCCCGCGAGCCAGTGGGTTTTTGGCGCTGCTCATCTGGCAGATGGCGTCGTTGATCGTCAGCTTTCCATTGGACGCTGACCAGCGGTCCTCCGGAAGCTCACTGCCAAACATGACCGCAAATTCTTCGTCGTTTACGTTCTGAATCTGACCGCCGTAGTAACTCGAAAGCTTCCCGGCTGCAGTCTCTTCTTCATATGGCAGTCGTTTTGTCGTGCCTTTTACCGTGAGGCTGCCCTCCAGGCGGATATCGTCCGCGCTCGCGCCGATCTGGATCTGGTAATCCGCCCCTTCTATATCCCAGCGGTTCGTGCACGTATTCCAGAAGCGGAACGCCCTGTTGTCGAGCGGGATGCTCACGCGGCGGCTCTCTCCGGCCTGCAGAAAGACCTTGCGGAAACCCTTCAGCTCCCTGACCGGCCGGAAGATACGGCTGTCCCTGCAGCCGATGTAGAGCTGCGCGACCTCGGCGCCATCCCGCCCGCCGGTGTTTGTCAGGGTAATGGATACTTCCTTTTCTGTAACCTTCAGATCAGAATATTCAAAGGTTGTATAGGAAAGGCCGTAGCCAAACGGATAGCGCACCGGTTTTTGAACAGTCTCATAGTAACGATAACCGACGAAAATGCCTTCGCGGTACTCGCTGTTTCTCTTTTTGGCCGGGAAATAGTTGTACGCCGGCGTATCTTCGTAAGATATCGGATAAGTTTCGTTCAGCTTTCCGGAAGGATTCACCTTTCCTGTCAGGACGTCCAATGTCGCGCCGGCACCCGCCTGTCCGCCAAGGTAGGTATGCACGATCGCCTGGCAGTGTCCCTCCCAGGGCATCTCAATTGCCGAGCCGCCGCTCAGGACGCCAATCACGGGCTTTCCGGTCTTCGCGAGAATTTCCAGCAGTGCCGTCTGGTTCTCCGGAATCCGCATATGCCGCCGGTCGATTCCTTCCGATTCGCTGACCTCGTCGAGACCGAAAAAGTACAGAATCTGGTCTGCCTGTGTCGCCAGGGCGGTTGCTTCCTGCTCCAGCGTCTCGTCCCGTCCGCTGTTTCGGTGATATCCCTGTGCGAATCCCGTATAGTGGAATGGAGCCGTTTCTATTAAGTCCAGCACATTCTCCACCTTCGTGCTGTTGACATTCGATGACCCGGCGCCCTGATAGCGGGCTTCCTTCGCGAAATTGCCGATAATCACCGTTTTTTTCTGTGTATCCAGCGGCAGGATATTGTTTTCATTTTTCAGAAGAACAATGCTCTCCTGTGCCGCGCGGCGGGCGATGGCGTGATGTTCGTGCACAGGAATCCCATAGCGGGCCGCTTTTTCCATGTTTCCGTCTGCCAGTGTAGCCGCACTGGTCTGTTCTGTCGGTTCGGATTTTGCATTTTCCACAGAAGCATTATCCGCAGATTTTCTGCTTTCTCCCGCAGATATTTTCTCCGCATAAGCCTTGTCAGCAGTTTTTCCAGCCTTGGCAGCAGCCGCTTTCTTCCGATTATCCGCAAGCTTCAGCACTGCCTCCAAAAGCCGCGCCACACACTCATCAATCTCTTCCATAGAAATGCGTTCGTCTTTGTACGCCTGGATGAGGCTCCGTGCGGAATCGTATCCGGGGTTGGGCATCTCCAGGTTGGAGCCGGCGCGGACGCCCTCTACGTGGTCGTTTGAGCCACCCCAGTCTGTGATGACAATGCCGTCATATCCCCAGGCTTCGCGCAAAATGTCCTTCAGAAGATGGGAGTTCTCGTTCGCGTAGGTGCCGTTTACTTCATTGTAGCTCGTCATCAGAGCCATCGGTTTCGCCTCTGTGACCGCGATCTCAAACCCGGTGAGATAGATTTCCCGGAGCGTCCGCTCATCGACCACAGCATTCATCGCCATGCGCCGCTCCTCCTGGCTGTTGACCGCAAAATGCTTGGGACAGGCGGACACGCCCTGGCTCTGGATTCCTTTCACATACCCGGCCGCCATCTTTCCGGCCAGGTACGGGTCTTCTGAAAAATATTCAAAATTGCGGCCGCATAGCGGGCTGCGCTTGATGTTCAGGCCGGGGCCAAGGAGGAAATCAACCCCGAGTGCCTGCGCTTCTTCACCAAGCGCCCTGCCCACCAGCTCGGCCAGTGCTTCATCCCAGCTGTTCGCGACCGTCGCCGCGCTCGGGAAACAGGTCGCCGGAACCGAGGGGTTCAGGCCCAGGTGATCTCCTGCCCCCTCCTGGCGGCGGACGCCGCTCGGACCGTCCGAACAGGTCGCGGACGGAATGCCAAGGCGCGGGATATCATGCGTTTCCCACTCATTCTTGCCTTCCAGAAGCGCCGCCTTCTCCTCCAGCGTCAGTTTTTTCAGCAGTTCTTTGATTTTTTTCGAGTTGCTCATACACATTTCGTCCTTTTCCGTATCGGTGTATCATTTTTCGTATGCATCATTTACAGGAGCAGGCTCCCTGTCTGACAATTATTTTTTCGCGCCCTTCTTGCGCCGCTTTCTGTAATCCACCGCCATGGCCGCCGCTGACCCGACTGTCAGTGCAGCGAACACGGCGATCAGCACTCTCAGCAGTGTCTCCCACCAGGTCGCCACGCGGATGATTTCCGAGGTGGAGGATACCCCGTTCATGGAGCTGCTGTAGTTTGCCATCACATGCTGAGAGGAGTATAACAAAATTTCTCCGGTTTTCACGCTTTCTTCACAAACAGTCCGATTTTTGCGTAAACGGTTGGATAGTCTGCGCATTTTCACAATTTTGCGCTCCGTTTTTTGTGCAATTCGCAGTCTGGTAAGCTCTGCAATCGAGCCGGGTGCGGCTTTAGCCGCAAAATCTCCTTATCCGGCTCTGTGCAATCGGATAGGGAGAGTCCTCGCCCCAGTCCGCCCGCACCGGCCGCGTATGGCGTAAGCCATAGAACTCCTTTCGCACCCCTGTACATCGAAGAGCAGGAGGCATCTCTTTGCCTCCTGCTCTTCTACGCGTAAATCCTATGCATTTAATCTTCTCCCGGATGGGTTTCCGGTGAATTCTCAGAACCTTTTGGAAATGCTTCCTTTGCCGCATCCACTGGCGCTTCTTTCGAGCTTTCTTTTATAACTCCTTCCGGGCCTGCTTTTAAATCCTCTCCGGATGGTTCTTCCGGGCCTGCTTTCGCTGTCACCTTTTTCGGTTTCCTGTATACAAAGAATCCCCAAAGTATCAGCAGCAGCGGGATGAGAACATCGACCGCAATCAGCACCATGCGCCAGTAGGCCATTTTCAAAGTAATCGTCGTGTTGTCTGACACCAGGTTGAATGCGTTGCTGTTCACAATCGTGTAGAGGACATGCTTCATGGATTCCTGCAGTACATAGACATCAAGCGCGTTCTCTTTGTCGTACCAGCTCGTGACAGCAATCGTGTCCAGCCAGAGATCCGCTCCCGCATAAATCTGCTGCTTGAAATTCATATGGCTCTGCCCTGTCGCAAAGTCACAGATGACCGTCCCTTCAAAGCCCCATTCGTTTCGCAGCACCTCCGTAATCAGGGCGTAGCTGCCTCCTGTCCAGGTCGATCCGATCCGGTTAAAGGAGGACATGATCGCGGTCGCACCGCCTTCTTTCACCGTGGTTTCAAATGGTTTCAGATACAGCTCCCGCAAAGCCTGTTCCGTTACCCAGGTACATACGCCGCCTCTGTGCGTCTCCTGATCGTTGACCGCAAAATGCTTCACGTAACAGTACACACCGCGCTCCGAGGCGCCAGCCACCACCTGTGCCGCCATTGCGCCTGACAGACAGCTGTCCTCGCTGTAGTACTCCGGATTCCGTCCGCCAAAGGGTGTGCGGTGAAGATTTGTCGCCGGTGCGTAAATACCGGAATAAGACTGTCCATTCGCCTCATCGCCGATCAGGCCTTCATCACCGAGAGCGATGCCCATCTTATAAGCCAGCTCTGTATTCCAGGTTGCGGCCACCACACACTCACTGCAATAGAAGCAGGTGTCATAGATTGTACTGGTATCCCCCAGAAACTTCGTATAGCCAGATGGCCCGTCTGATTCAATCGTAGACGGCTTTCCGATATAGTCAATCGCGTTCGTCTTAAAAGCAGCGTCCGAAAGCGTATCCCAGATCGAGCTTAATGTAATCCGGCTGAGGATCTGATTCCACGCGTCATCCTCATAATCCAGCCCCACCAGCTCACTCAGCTGCATGCCGTCCGCGCTTTTCGCCGTCGCCGGAGGCCGCTCCGCATTCGTGGACACAACGATATCATCCGTCGCCTGAAGTGGATTCCCCGAATCCGTGCTGTTCAGATCCGCCTGGAACCCGTCATAGGATTCCATCTGTTTCTCTTCCTCCGTCCGTGCTGACGGCCAGGTGCCTTCCCAGTCCGCGCGGGATAACACGCTTCCCAACTGATCATCTGTATCATCGAAACGGTTTGTCACCTCGTACCCGGTGGTGGTATCCGTCTCATAAATCACCGCCTCATTCAGCGTCGTCGTCACAGAATCCAGTACCGTATGCGCGTCCGAGCGAATACTGAATACATAGTCGCCCGCATCCAGCTCATAACCGGCATGTCCGTTTCCATTTGCGTCTGTATAATCATAGGAAGCAAAATCATAGGGTTCAAACGTAATTGTATATTCCTGCGTCTCGCCCGGCTCCAGATTGTCCGTCTTTGCAAACCCGATCAGAACCACCTCGGATTTTTCAATTTCTCCTGTGTAATAAGGCGCTGTCGCGTAAAGCTCAATGACGTCTTTTCCCGCGACGGAGCCGGTATTTGTCACGGAGACGGTTATCGAAAGCGTATCGCCGCCATCCGCGCTCCATGCAGATTCCTCGTCAATATCACTCTCTACGATCTCCTGGCTGAAGGTCGTGTAGCTCAGGCCATAGCCAAAGGCATAGACGACGTTCTCCTCGTACCATTCTTCATCATCCGCGCCGCGGGTCTCAAAATAGCGGTAGCCTACATAAATTCCTTCCTCATAGTCGATAAAATATTCGTTCTGGGTACTGCCGTTTAAGGTATAAGAATCGGTATTCGCTTCTCCGTTGCAGCTATAGTTGGCGACTGCCGGGATAGTCATGAAATCACGGGCATAGGTGTCCACCGTTTTACCGGATGGATTCACCTCGCCGCTCAGGACCTCACCCAGAGCATAAATTCCGGTTTCACCCGACATTCCGATCCAGAGCGCCGCCTGTACTCCAGACGCAAAATCATAGTCCAGCATGGTCTCATCCCCGCCGTTATTGCCGTCAAGGAAGCCCAGCTCGATCGGGGTTGCACTGTTGAGTACCAATATGACCGTATCAAAGTTTTCACAGGCAAGCTGAAGCATTTCCTGCTCATTCTGATCCAGCTCCAGGTAATGGTCGTCCGCAGAAGCAGCCCCTTCCACAGGCGTATCCTCGCTGCCGCTGTACATCGTCGTCGGCAGGTCATAATTTTCTCCGCTGACACGGGTAATCACAACCAACGCCGCGTCATGGTATTCTTCAAAAGATTCCAGTACATCATCCGTGTAAGAGGAAACCGGCGTCTCCCCCGTCTCAAATCCGGTCACAATACTGCCGGAAAGCATAGAAGGCGAGGATGGCCGCCCGCTCCCGGAGAGAGAATCATCCTCGTAAAACTCCCTCAGCACTGTATTGTACTCAAAGTCGGCTGATTCCAGGCTGTCAAAAATAGTCGGTGCATCCGTCGATGTGCCGCCAACGCTCCCGCTGCTGCCATAGGCAAGATCCACCGAATTTTTGCCAAATACGCTGACCTTTGCCCCCTCCGCCAGCGGCAGAACGGAATCGTCATTTTTCAATAAAATAATGCCCTCTTCATTGATCTCCAGATTGACTTCATTGGCAGCGGCAAGCGCCGTTTCCTTATCCGTCACGCCCTCCGAAGCCGTATAGCTGGCTTCCGAGGTGCCGGAAATCTCCATTCTGGTTCCGCCAAACATCAGATCCATCGTCCCGGGGATAATCTGAGTCAGCACAAGAGATGCAACGATGAGGAGTATCACAGCCGTGGCTGAGACGCCCTTCCATGCTTTACGTGATCTTACCATCTCATTTCCTCCTTGTCATATTAATCGGATAGGGGGAGTTCCCACCCCCTATCTGTCTTTTTTACTTTTTCATCTGTTTTCGGCCAGGCTGTTTTTCATCGGCCACTCTATAAACAAAAATCATCAGTCATAAGTAGTATTCGCTGTCTCCAGATTCGACTCCAGCGGGAAACCATCCGCCCACGTGATCGAGGAAAGGTCTCCGTCTGCGCAGATCTTGATCGCGTCGACAACCGGTGCATAGGAATACATGGTTCCGGTCCGCTCGCTCTCCGGCTTGAAGTTATTGACCACCAGCTGAATCACATTGTCCCCTTCTTCGAGCGAAAGGGTCTGGGACACCAGATAATCCTGGAAAGGATTTTCTACACTGGAGCTGGTGACGCCGCCCGAAGAACCTGCGTTGTTAATGGCGATGCTGATGCTTCCATATTCCACCTGCTCTCCGTTCACGAGTACCAGGAAATCATCATCCGTGATATCCAGGTCGTAATATTCCGCGCTGAGGCGCAGGTACAGCAGCGCATTTTCTACCGCTTCATCGGCATGGATATTAAAGGTAAGTGTGATGCCGCTGTAGTACAGATAGCTAACATACCAGCCATTGCTGGCGCCGGCAACGCCGTCCTGGTCGCGGTTGATAATTTTAGTGCCGCTTAAGGAGCCTGAATAGCCGTAGCCGGTGATTCCGCTCACGTCCGTATACTCTGCTTCAAATACTACGCAGTTGTACCACTTTGCATACAGTGTGGTGTCCTCACTGATTTTTTCGCTGGAATCATAGTAGGTCGTGCAATCCGGGTCGGTGTACCAGTAGATAAACTTATAATCATCTCCGCGGTCAGGTGTCGGCAGGGACAGATAAGACTTGTAGGCGACTCTCTGAGAGCGGTACACACCATCATCCGGAGCGTCATCGTAATTCCACATATAAGTCACCAGTACGGAGCTTCCATCGTCCTCCGTCCAGCCCGCGTAGACAGATACATCCTCTGTAATCATCGTGGTAAAGTCAAAGCTTTCCGAGCAGTCCGCGTCCTGATACCAGGCTTCAAACAGATAGCCGTCCGAGGAAGGCACGCTCACCGGCTCCGTCGCGGTTCCGTTTTTCTCCACAGTCTCAGTCGTGAACACATCGTCCGTCCCGTCATTCATGTAAAAGGTAACCGTAGCTTCCGACAGTTCCCATCCGGCATAGAACGTAGTATCCGCCGTGATCACATATTCAAAATCTGCCTCGCTTGTGCAGTCCGCCTCATTGTACCAGCCAGTAAAGCTGTAATGCTCGCGTGTCGGATCCTCCGGCGTCTCAGGCACATTGTTTTCCGCGACCGTCTGGGTCTCCGCTTCGGGCGCGTCCTCATAGTTCAGGTCAAACGTAACCAGATATCCATCTTCCACCGCTGTCTGCGTATTTTCCTCTGTTTCGGCTTCTGTCGCAGCCTCTGTCTCTGCTTCCGTCTCAGCTTCCTCTGCCACGTCCGTCTCCGCCTCTGTCTCTTCCGAAGCGCTCTCTTCTGATCCCGCCTCCGTCTCAGTGTCTTCTGTCGCGTCCGTCTCCGCCTCTGTCTCTTCCGAAGCGCCCTCTTCTGATTCTGCTTCCGTTACTGTCTCACTGCTTTCTTCCGACACAGTCTCTGTCTGCACCGCCTCTTCGGTCTGTTCCTCCGTCTGTGCCTCTGTCTGCGCTGTCGTCTGTGCTTCCGTCTCTGTATTGGAACTGCTGTTACCGCAGGCACTCAGGCACAGCACGGAAATCGCGGCCAATGCAGCCATCGACAATGCAGATCGTTTTCTTTTATTCAGCATTTTTTCTCCTCACATACTATTTTTCATTCAACTCGCGTCCGGCTTTAGCCGGAAGAATTCCTTACGCGTCCGTGTGCATAATATTTTGCGCAGACAGGAAACCTGCCTGCGCACGGATGATCGTTGCCTGTCTCCCTCCTGTTCTGCCCTGCCGGCCACACCGTCCTGGCATGACCGGCTCCGGGTGAACTCTTTTTTAAGGTTCTGCAGTTATGTATGGTTTTTCTGTTACGATTTTTTGCTCTGGTTTTACGGTTTCGATTGTTTCGATTCTGATTTACGGCTCTACATAGAAGTTCAGCACATAGGTGCTCTCTATAACCTTTGTTGTGTAGGATGTCGCGAACTGAATGGAGTAAACGGTCTCGTCTGTCAGCGCGTTAATCACTACACTGAAGTGGCCGGATTCCGTCGGGGTACCGGTGATCAGACCATCCTCATCCATCGTCAGTCCATCCGGCAGATACGAGCCGTCTGCAATCTCATAGGTATAACTCGAGCCCGAATCAGAGCTGCCGCCCATCAGCATCATCATCATTTCATCGCCGCCTTCGGAGCTTTCTTCCGCAGCCGGAGCATAGGCGATCGCGCCATAGCCGGAGAATGCCTCTCCTACCTTCGCGTTTTCAAGATCCTCCGTCAGATCTGAGTCGCATTCCCACGCCGAATTCACCACAACTGTGAATTCCATCTGCGCCGTAAGGTCGAAGCTGTTGTCAATCGAGCACTGAATCGTCACATCGAAGGTACCGGATTCTGTCGCCGTGCCGGAAATGGTCCCGTCCGAGCTTAAAGTCAGGCCATCCGGCAATGCGCCGTCTCCTTCATTGATGTCCACGGAATAGCTCACCTGGTAAGAAGCCCACTCCTCAAATTCAGGTACTGCCACGGATATAGAGCTCTCCGTTCCCTGATTGAACTCCAGCGCGGAGCTGTTACCCTCGATCGCAAGGTAATATTCCTCATACGGAATCGTGTAATGCAGGCCCATTCCGCTGCCGTCCGTGTACTCCTGATTATCAATTCCGTTCGTGGAAATGTTGGAATAGAGCTGGCTGTACAGGATCCGCATCGCGGCAAGCCGCACATAATACCACTGGCTGTAGTTCAGCACCGCGTCCTCCGGCTTCTCGTCCGGATACTCCTCACCGGCATAGGTCGCCGATGTATATACGCCGTCCTCATACCACTTGCCCGAGAGGCTCGATTGTGAGTTCGTAAAGATGTTGACATGCCCCATCGGCACTACATAAGAGCGGATCATCGCGTCCATCGGCAGATAGAAGCTCGCGCCGTCATAACCGTCGGTTACGATAAAGCCGTCCCAGCCCCATTCTTCATAAATCACTTCCTGCAGAGCTGTGTTGTTGGAAGCGTCCACATCGCCTACGCATGCCAGAGAGTTCATCATCTCGCCTGCACCGCCTTCCTGCATGCACATCTGGAAAATCTTGAACGCGCCTTCGCGGGCCGCCTGCTCATTGACATAAGTACGTACGCCCTGACGATCGGTTTCCTGATCATTTAAGATGCCGTGCTTTACGCATACCAGCGCGCCGCGGGAACTTGCTCCGGCTACCATGGCTGCCGTCATATAGCCGCCGTGGATGCCATCGGATGACATATAGTCATCATAGCGTCCCAGGAAATGGGAACGATGAATGTTCGCGCCAGGTCCCTGCCATACATCCATGCCGCCCCAGAGGCCGACATTCGCGTAAGCGATACCCACCTGGTACGCCAGCTCCTTGTTCCATGAGGTCGCAAGTACGCACTCACTGCCCCAGTCATAAGCGGTATCCGGCCAGTGGCGCGGACCGTCCGCATCCATCGTAAACGGCTTGTCAATGCTGGATACGTCGGTTGAATATCCATTGTAAGAAACGATGTGTTTTAAGGTGTCATATTCCAGCTGGTTAATAAAGATTGTCCAGCATTCCCATCCGGTCTTTCCGTCAAACTCCT
>Ga0192263_1100_pt1 | contig 21746 bp, 21 predicted proteins | sample Koala_Koa23_I3_FD_131257 | JGI IMG/M metagenome (GOLD analysis project Ga0192263, IMG submission 131257) | Enriched cells from koala feces incubated with labeled cellulose particles, San Francisco Zoo, California, United States - Koala_Koa2-3_I3 ... | reverse complement strand
TCCATATTAATCATATACGGAATCGTAAATACACTTTTTGTTATGGATTCACCGCTTTCATTTTTATACGCATAGTATTTCTGGCTATATATGCACCTTGCTTGTTGTAAAAGCGGCTTATAATACATATATAACCCAGACGCATCTGCACCGTTAAAATCGCTTGTCTTAATCCGAACAGTTTTTACTCTTCGAAAAGAGTTCATGCAGTATGCCAATCTTTTGGAAATTTCTGAGCTTGGCTCAAAACGTCTGCCTATAATTTCTTTGCACCGAATTAGCGTTGCTTTGAGGATTCTGTTTTCTATGTTATCCTCTGTAAAATCAATAAAACGGCAGTAAAATCTATCGCTGCGTCCCTTGCAAGTATTTTCTCTGATATTCTTCTTTACATCGATTTTCCCACGCACCTTTGAAGCATAGTTTTCTTCCTGATGGTACATGGTCTTTTTTAGTCCTTTTTTGCATAGTCCATAACACGATGAAACAAAGCTAAGTGCATATAAAATTTCTCCATCGTGCCTTACATCTTGGGAAAGACGAATTAATGGCTGATCATAAAATACAGTAAATAAAGATTTTCCCTCCATCTCCATTTCTGCCATATAGTCATCGTATTCATCATCCGTCATGACAGCCTCAAGCATTCCCCAAGGTTCCATTCCATATTGAGAAGAGACTACAGCAATATGCTCTTTACCGCCAGATTGCAAAAAATGCCCGTGCTTATCATAAAGCCTTCCAACGCCAACATAGCCGCTACTCCATAGCTTTCCCTGATAAGTATGTATACCAAAATTTTTGTCTGGTGACGATAAATCTATTTTTGACCAGACCTCATCGCGCTTGTCCAAAATAGACCAATCATGAATCTGGTGTATGATAACATCTCGTGCCATAGTATCACATCCTCACTAAAATCCGATTTTTGTTCGCACCTCATCAATAAAGTTTCCGACATACTCATTGTCTATCTTTCTGCCAGATTTATTGAGATTTCCAAATTCTTTTGCATATAGCATAATGTTATCACTCAAGAAACGAACCATTTCCCCTCGGTCTGTGGCGTCCTTAATTTCAGCCGGAGAATGCTCAATGGTTTTCAAATCTTCAATTGTATCCAATATTCCATCCTTCACATATTCACGAAGAATAGGAATGATTTGAAACACAAAGCGTTCAACAAAATCCTCTTCATAACCTTCCTTGCGTTTGCGAAGGAAATAAGTATGTCCAAGCTTTACATCGCTCTTTTGGTATTCATCATTAAAATAGGTTTCATTATCAAAAATTTCTTGCACTGCATCAAATAAGAGAAGCTCAATAGAGTTTTCATCCTCGTTTTCAGACACGTTCTGGTAGCAGTCAATAACTATATTACGGTCAGCCGGGCTGTCCACAAATAAGAAACGTCGTCTTATAGCATAATCGATGGAATCTATTGATTTGTCAGCCGTGTTCATCGTACCAATAATAAAGAGATTTTTTCCAAGGACAATGTCCCTGGTCTTTGCTACACCTTCGTCAATTCTGTCGTTGACTTCATAAGGCGTTGAAACTCTACTGTCCCTATATTCAAGTCCATAGATTAACTCACCAAATACAGTTGCAATATTCGCTCTGTTGATTTCATCTATAACAAGATAAAATTTAGGGGCGTCCTCAGCACTTGATTGTTCAGCAATCTTCGCAAATTCAGCAATCTTCCCCAAAATTCTATTTACACTGTTATAAGAAGGCAGTCCACCATCAGCCTTAACCTCAATACCACGGATAAAATCCTCATAACCATATGACGGATGAAACTGAACTAAATCCCATCCTCCTGTGACCAGTTTGGAGGAATTGACCGGATTTGCATAGTCAGCCTCAGTAAGTTTAAATCTATCAAGTTCACGAGAGATATCTTCTTGACTAATATATCGTTGAGAGAATATCTCCGAACCGGGATTAAGTTGCTTAAGCACAAATTTTTTGCTCTCAAATGTTTTTGAGGTTCCCGGAGGGCCTTGAAAAATCATCTGGCGAACTCCGATATTCTCCATAATTTGCTGATAATCTTTTAAGTTAGTCATTTTAACTACTCCTTTTATCATGATATTTTTTTCTGCTCCGTCGGTGACAGAATATACGTCTTCATAAGCAGCAACACTGAATGGTGTTCTTCCTGATGTCAAATTGAAGAACTTTTGCTTATCAACACAAACCGTTGTTCCTTCCTGTGTCCACAAAGTTCTTAGCTGCATCATTTTCTTTCCAAAAAAATCTATGCGTGCTTTTTCTCGTTCCGTTTGTGTTGCAGCCGTAACATTTCTCAATTCCTGATTGAGTGCATCGAGATATTTTATTTCCAGCAAAATCAGGGCATCCAAGTCATTGTACTCTGGATCATTTCCTTTAATAAGTGCAACATTGCTCTCATATATTCGAAGATAGTATTGCATCAGCCTGTAAACAGCCCCATAAATCTCTGCCGGATTGTTATCTTTGCAGACATTGTTTACAGTAAATGTATGAAGTCGCAACCCATTAAGAGGAAGATAGGTCTCGCTCGGCGAACCGTTTGAATAAGAAATTTCGTAAGCCGCTACATCAGACCTGCCTGCCCAACGTCCCACATTACCAGGTTTGGTTGAATAATAAGCATGAGGATTCCTGCGTGTAGTTCCTCTTTTTGCTGTTTCATAGTAATAACTTTGTGCATCCTGTAATTTCACCAAATACGATGCATAAGCAACAGGTATAGATTTACTTGGTACAGATGCTATCTCCACGTTAAAAAGCAAGGAATCTGTCGCAACATCACTGGGTAAAACACCATTCAACACAACGGCATCAATGACACTCTCAAGCATTCCTTTATAGTCAGAACAGTGTCCTGGGATTATTTCTGTTTCATAATATCTCTTTGTATCCTCCAAGGAATATGGCGTCACTCGTTCGCCGGAATTGACCATAATTTTTTGGATATCAGCAATTTTGTTCAAACCGACTATTCCTGTATTAACCATGCCCTCCAAAGCCTTTTCATAGACATCGATGTTGCCTAAAATGACTTTTGAGGATGACAAGTGATTCAAGCAAGGAAATATTTGGTATATTAGCTTTTGCTTAAACTTATCTAACACAAAATACGAAGTTCCACTTCTGTCCACCATGAACATTCCATGTCCCAGCATATATTTCTCAACAGGAGATGAAATACCTGGTGCGTAATTATTGGCTATATAATCTTTAATACTATCAAAAACATCTATAATTATGCGCCCAGCATTTGCATTTATAGAACCGCCGTAGTAGTTTTCAAGAACAGTTTTATCCGATTTCAATTCAAGAACATAATCCATTCTACGCCTTATTGCATAATCAAGTGTTCCTGTCCGAAATTGAGTACATTCCGTAAAAATCATAATAACATTTTCAGGAACACACAGACTGGTGCCATCAGGAAGGGAAACTGACTCACCGCGACATTCCATTGCATATAATAGTGAACCAAGTAGGGAGCCAGCATCTATCCTTGATATATCATCAAAAATGATTGCATACAGGTTATCGTTTTGCATGGCTCGATCACAGAGTATTTTTACTCTTTTTTCCGCATAGGAAACCGTCATCGTTCCTTCTGCTCTGATGTCTATTCCATAAACGATGTCTTCATATGTCATTGTCGGGTGTACCTGAATAAATTCGCAGTTATTCCCTTCAATGAAATTTTCTATTTTATCCAAGTCAGCATAAATATCCTTAGTGAATACATCGTCAATTCCGATTTTCTCAACACACAAATAATATGCTGTTGCTCTTGCGAGGAATGTTTTTCCCGTTGCAGGATTCCCCGTAAATAATAGATTTTTCATCAACATCATTCTCCAATATCATACTGTACAGCCAAAATGTTAATAACTAACCGTGCAAGAAAATATGACACTTTTGGCGGCACCGCATTACCAATCTGTCTACTAATAGAACGCTTATCACCCGTAAACACAAAACTATCTGGGAAACTTTGTATTCTCGCAGCTTCTCTTGGCGTAAGCGTCCTGTTTTCATCTGGATGAGTAAAACGTCCACCCGCTGGTGTGTCAAATCTGGTAGTGATTGTTGCTGCCGGCTCATCCCACGAAAGGCGTCCATAAGAACCGCTATGTACGGAATTAATCTTCTCATTTAAAACGGTGTAGTTTTCACCATTCTTTACCTGCTTCATCCTATCAATTGCCGTTTTTGAATGCATAGATTTTGTGTGATTGCCAATTGTAGCAGCATCACAGGACAGATACTTTTGATATTCTGTTTGCGGCTGCGGATTGTCAATCTCGCCATTTTTAGTTGTTGGTGGTAAATTCCCTATCGCATCCCTCACGGTCACAGCATCAAAATACGAAGGTGTTTCCGTTCGCATTTCTTTTTTCGTTTTCTCCCATAATGCATCAATGTCACAGTTCGCATTCAGGATACCAATAATTATGATACGTTCTCTTTTTTGCGGGACGCCAAAATCAGCTGCATTTATAACTCGATGATATAAATGATAAGAGGCGCCGTTTAGCGATACAGGGTCTTGAAATATTCTTTGAATTTCTTCAAATATTTTCCCGCCTTGCATAGTCATAATACCTTTTACGTTTTCCATAATGAACACTTTTGGCATTACAGTTTTCACTACATTAAAATAGTGCTTAAAAAGATAATTTCTTGGATCATCAATGAATCCATGCCTTATCCTTGCTCCTGCCATAGAAAACCCTTGGCACGGAGGTCCGCCTATAATTATATCGGAATGGTCACCCGCAAATGTACCCTCCGCATCTATATTTTTAATATCATCTACAATCATCTCAACACCCGGGTGATTCAGCTGATATGTATTTGCTATTACAGAATCGAACTCTACTGCTTTTTTTACATCAAACCCGGCTTGGATAAATCCTAACGATAATCCACCGCATCCGGCAAAAAGGTCAATCACATCCATTTGCAGCCACACCTCCACTTGTTCTATATTTAAGAGCAAATGATTTAATATATTCACTTTCTGTTTCATCAAGCCCATAAACAGAATTGATATAATCATCAATTGCATGAATTTCTGTCAGACAATCTTTATGCTTGTACTCATATTCAGTTTGCTTTGTTCCAACATATACCTTCGTTTCTTCAAGTCTTACCATCAGAGCATTGGCTAACGCAGAAGCAGGATATGTGTCCACATCAACAGGCATTGTAAATCCATTTAAAGCTTTACTAACGTGCCAGCAATCTGATACGCAAATCCAATACCACCAAAAAAGAGAGGAATTAATCACACAGTAACAAAAGTCAGCCTCCTGAGCAGATTCAAAACTGAAAATTTTATACTCAGGGTCATCCACCTTAGTCCTATATGCTTTCATCCAAAATGCTTCACGGCGGTTCAGATAAACCGATTCGTTTCCTATACGAGAAACAGCATATATAGATTGCATTTTTTTCGTATCTGCAATTTTTCTATATATCGAAACATCCTGTTGTGTTCCGAGTTTTGGTATAAAGTCATCCGAGCAAAAACTATTTTTGACAAGTTGAAGATTATCAAACAACTTGCCTCGCTCCTCTTTGTACCAGTAGATATAGTTCCCTGTATAAATGTTTCTTCTGCTTTTTACATTCTTCCCAATTAATATGCACAGTTTTTGATGTACAGAATCAAATAAGCAATCCGGTCTATCAGCAAAGCTTAAAATATATTGTTCTTGCACCAAGTCTGCCAATTTCTCGCGAAGTTTTTTCATCCTCGGAGTTGAAACATATGAGAGTGGAATAATAAATCCAATTGCGCCATTGCTTTCCAAATGCTCTGCGGCATTAATTAAAACATTAGCATAAATGTTCCCATATCTTTCATCGTGGGATAATCCACTGCTTTTGTCTTCGACATAGGGAGGATTACCTACTATTATATTATACTTGATTTGAGGTTGGTTTTTCTCTACTACAAAGTCGTATGCTGTAAAACGCCGATTCATCAAATTTCCAAGCCCGTCACAATTGTCCATTCCATACATTTCAGCCGTGCAAAGGAAAAGACGCAGTTCGGAAATAATGATAGAATCCACATTTACATCATTGCCATAGATAGTGGAAACAACCTCTCTTATAACAGTTTTACTCGCTCTTTTATTGTATTTTTTTCAGTAGTTCAAACTTTAATTCAAGCGCAGCCAACAAATACTCACCTGCACCACAAGTTGGATCAAAAACTGTTTTTTTACAACAGAAAGCACGATAAGGAATGTTGTCAAGTCCTTGGTCACTTATATTAGCCGTATTAAGTTTTCCAAATGAAGCCTTTAAGCTGTTTGTCATTATAAATCTCACGACATCCGTAGGTGTATAATACACACCTTTGCTTTTCCTAATGCTTTCTTTTTCGTTCAATGTCGATAGCTGTTCTTGGATTTGCTTATAGCTATACCCACAATGTGCAGTTTCATCGAGAAAATCAGTGTTGTCCAACCTTGCAATAATCCTCAATTCTTCACGGATTACTGCTGTATCCGTCATCGGATATTTCCGGCATATATATGAATAAACAAGTTTTACGGCACTCTCGATTAACAAGTCAGCCGTATTAAACTTGGGTAAAAAAGTCATATCAGTCATAAATTATTTCCTTCTTGTCCAGCTGAAAGAATCCAATCCCATGTTCTTGATTTTCAGCAGTGTTAATGCAAGCAATTAAGCTGTATCCCAAGCAGGATTTTATATGCTATTGCCCACTAATTTTTTCATTCCTTTACTACTTCAACAATATCCTCTATTCGGCAATCCAAGGCTGTGCAGATTTTGAGAAGGACATCTGTGGTCACATTCTCACCCTTGCCCAATTTAGCAAGGGATGAGGCACTGACTCCGGCCACCTTTCTCAAATCTGATTTCTTCATATTTTTATCGATTAATAGTTTCCACAGTCTGTTGTAACACATCTTCATATTATTTATTCTCCTCGATATTCCATCCTCTGCCGTAAAGCTGGCAGTTGTTGTCAGAAAGTTGCAGGACACGGTTACGCTCAAGAATCTGCTGAGTATCCTCTGTATAAGCAGATTGCTTATCGAAAGCAATGAAAATCTGTTTTTTGCTGCTTTCATATATTTTCATAATGCCATCTACTGAACCATCGCTGATATTTTTCAATATCAACGAGTCATGGGCAATTGCTGGTAAAGCCGTGGTGAAGAGTACCGATAAGTCATAGATTACCATACTCTTAAAGTTTGACCCCGTGCCAGTGTCATCAGGAGTCTCAAATTTGTAGCTATTATAGCTATTAAACCGGATATATGGTGGTTTCCGAGACTCCGCATATAAAGTGGCATCAAACTCCTTCATCTTAAAATTTAGCTCCGTCTCAATCTCGTGCAGGATGTCTTCGATACTTCTTCTTAAGAAATCTTCAGCATTCGCTTTTGCCTCCTGCAAGGATTTCAGTTTTAGGAAAGCGTCGTTCTGCGTTTGCAGAGCATTGATTTTTCCTTTTATTTCAGAATGCCTGTCGAGAAATTCTTTTGACATAGAGCCAACAAAACCAAGTTCTTTAATCTGGATTTTTACATCTTCTATAGCAGCCTCTAACCGTGCAATTTCCTCTTCTATAGATGCCTTCTCAGCGATAAACTGCTCATCCAAAATTCCCGCTAACTTCTGATGAAATTTTTCGATTTCATAAAGCTTGCGGATATTCACCTGCGGAAAAAACTCCTGCAGAGACTGCAAATCCGCATCAGTTGGATAAAGACCATACTCCAGGCTCATATCAACCAGTGTCAATTTTCGGCGCTTCTTTTGAAGCTCTGTTTCAAGTACCAGACGTCTTGAATCGAGCTGTGCCTTTATCTGGCTTTTTTCTATGTCCTCTTCTGAATACCCTTTCTCTGCCTCCGTCGTTAAGAGTGATAGTTCTTCATAAAGTGATTTGATCGTTTCACGATTTTCTTCAAACTTTGCCTGCCCGCCTACAAGATTTGAAATAAAATCATACTTTCGCGCATCCCTGTATACTTCCAGCTTTTTCTTTTCATCGGACAAATGCTGTCTTGCACCCTCTACATCCCCATAACGGTTAAACAGGGTCAGCAAAACAGTGATTGATTTTTCCATATCCTGACCAGGGATTCCACGGAGAGGTCTATGCTCGTCAGTATTGTCTTTCCCATAAATGCGGAAAAAGCTGCTGACTGCTGTTCTGAACGAAAGCCCCGGAAAATCAATTTTATATTGCTGTTTCAGCCAGTCGACAAATTCCTGCTTTGTCCAGCTTGCGCCAATCAGATTATACTCCTTGTCACACAGATGGACAGTGTCAGCCTCGCCAGTATTACGGGCAAAATAGTGTGGTTCTTCGTCAAACTGAAAAGCAAAGAATATGGTGTGATGCCCAATGTGCTTCACGCCATCACTTTTAATATAGGTGTCTCCACCAAAAGCAAAATCGATTGCAAGCATGGCAGAGGACTTACCAATAGAATTCTGACCATCATCCTTTCCGAGAATAACATTCAGTCCTTCTTTGAAGTGAATGGGTGGTCGAACCTTGCCGTTTTCTATAAAAACGGGAGAATACATTTCTATAAGCATATATACACCTCGCCTTCATCATTAATATCCACTGCTCTCAGGGCATAAAGACAATCCATTGCCGACATGAAATCAGTGGTATCAATCAGTTCTGATTGCATTTCGCTGTATAATTCAGTTACAAGAACCGGATGATTTTGAATCCTTCGCAGCACCTTAGGTAACAATGCCAAGGTGCTGTCTTTATATGAATATAATTTATTTGGTAACTGCATCGAATACCTCGCAATTCTCTATAAAATAAGCTACAACAATCTGGCAGTATATTTCCTCCTGCAGGCTCACACGGTGAATCTTATTTACAATATCATTAAAAATCTCACTTCGTGATTTTTTGCCCTTTTTTTTAATCGCCTATAGATGGCTTTCATCTGATCCTGTACTTCTGCATAATCAATTACTCCGCGTTTATCAAGGCTAATCATAATTTCTTTGATTTTTACATAGTAGGTTGTCACGATGTTGTTGACCATATTGTAAAGTGCGAAATACTGATTCGGCGGCAGTTTGTATCTCAATTTTATCGGGTCAAAAGACGCATCGGCCAAATCGGTTTCTTTGAGTTTTTTTATTTTACCTATAACCTCAATGATTCCTTTTTCCAAAGGAAGGTCATCCATAAGGGCTTCGCCCTGCGCATAGGTCTCAAGCAACTTTTTTATGTGTTTCAGCTCTTTGCAGAGCTTTTTGTTGTTGTCGATAGAATATGTAGCGTAGCATCTCGGACAGACCGCTATCAGATTATCAAGTTTAGGTTCAGCTTCTTTATCAATCAGACAAACCTCATAGGAATCCATCGTTTTCCCATCATTTGATAATGTCAGGCTTCTGCCACATCCAGGGAATGGGCAGAAATGATTTGCTTCATGTATAAGGAACTCCCCATATTGCCTTTTTAAATCTGCAGCAGCTTGCTGCATTTTTTGTTTTTCAAGCTCATTCGGTGCCACAAGCCCTGCCGCTTCACGGAGAATTTCAACAAAGCAGTTTGCCAATAGTTCCGCAATGTTATCAGCATTCGCACTCGGATCGTAGCTCCTATAATCATCCGCCAACAATTCCAGCACTGTGGCAGGACGCGTTTTTAAAGATTCCACAAAATTTTCCGGCGTTAATCTGTATACAATGCTTTCTGCAAATTTCTTTGTTAAACCGCGTTTGGCGTAGGACCTTAGTGTGCTTTCCTTGGATAGCTTTGTTGATGGATCCTTAGGCGTTCCCCATTCATCCTCTGTCACATCAGTAATCATGGCAACCAAGTCCTTAAAGAAATAAGGAACATCTGCACCATCGGATATTCTATTTTTCATCATTGAAAAGAAGGTTTTGAATTCCACGCTTTTGCTCCTTCTGCTTTATTTGTACCACGATGTACCACGGTGTACCTTTTCATCCCCATTCGAGGACAAGCCATTTTATATAATATTCTCGCAAACCACAAACGGGCCTGCGAACGCAAAAACCAACAAATTTATTATACCATGCGTTCAGTCCGTTTGTCAATGCTTTCGTTCGAGTTATGGACATTTTAACATTGTAAAAGACATTTACTCGGCGAAAAAACTGCCTTTTTGTACATCCATTGGCCGTGGATGATCCAGTGCAAACTGGCAGGACAACTAAATATAATCAGCTGCCTACTGGATAAGGGAGCTGCACACCCGGAATGGAGAGATTCCATCAGGGCTGCAGTTTATTTGCCATACCCTTTTGCAGCTGTACACGAGGATTTCCTCCATTCCAACCAAACCGAATGGAGGAAATTTTTATGTCAAGCAATGAAAAGACACGTTTTATCTATCTGCACTCTCTGGATGAGAAGATTCCCATTACCGAAGAGGAATATCAGAAGTTCAGCAAAGAGGCAACTCGTATCCGCAAATATGAGCAATACCATCATCGCTGCTTCTGCCCGAAACAGTTTAATTGGAAATGTGACGGCGACTGTGATATCTGCGAGTATCATTCCACTGGAACCCTTTCTTTGGATGCAGGCAACAGCGAAGAAGGGACACGTCTCTATGACAGCGACCTGATAGCTACATCCTGCCTGGAGAATATCGTCGAGGACCGTATGCTTCTGGAGCAGCTCATCAAGCGGTTCCGCGAACTTGACCCTGATGCAGACCGCATCCTCGGTATGTGGGCTGATGATGACAAGGTTTCTGACCGCAAGATTGCAGAAGCACTCGGTAGACCGCAGCGCACCTTCTCCGACCAGATGCAGCGTTACCGTGCCGAGTTCCGTAAAATCAGGGGCTATTAAAATGTAGCTCAACCACCCGGCTGTCGGCTGATATTCACTTTCAGTCGGCAGCCGAAATCTTTTCTAAAAAATAATCCGCTCAAATCCTGTCCTTTTCTCCAGTGGAGAGTGTAAGGCGAAACGATACAAGCCTTGCAGAAACGAGGTGAATCATGCAAACCTGTCACGACACCGGCGGACACGATGATGAACTGGTTGAGGTTCTTACCGAAATCAGCCGTGTATCCGCACGAATGGCGAGGGATATAAAGATTCTCGCCGCACACAGACAATCCAAGGAAGGAGGACAAGCTAATGTCGAAGATGAACGAGATGGCACAGACCATCGAGGAGTTGCGTACTGCTGCCGCTGCTATTTCTGATATAGCAGACTGGCTGACCGCTCAGTTTGGTGGGGCGGACGATAAGCAGGCGGTTGAAAAACCGGCTGTCGAGCCACAGAGTCCACCCAAGCCGACACTTACGCTGGAACAGGTCAGAGCTGCTCTGGCAGAGAAGTCCCGTGCCGGTCGCGCTGCGGAAATCCGCGCTCTGCTCCAGAAATACGGAGCTGCAAAGCTGTCGCAGATTGACCCGGCAAACTATGAAGCCCTTTTACGGGATGCGGAGGTGCTGGACAATGCCACCTAAAGCACACGCAATTTTATCCGCATCCTCATCCGACCGCTGGATACACTGCCCGCCATCGGCAAGGCTCTGCGAAAGCGTCAGGGATAAAGGCTCCGATTATGCCGCCGAGGGTACCGATGCCCACAGCCTCTGTGAACACAAGCTGAAGTCCGCACTGGGAATCAGGTCGAAAGACCCTACTGAGGACTTAAGCTGGTACGATGCCGAGATGGAGGACTGTGCTTCCGAGTACGCCTCTTACATCATGGAACTGGTAGCCGAGGTCAAGAAGACCTGCAGCGACCCCATTGTTCTCATCGAACAGCGACTGGACTTTTCCAAGTATGTCCCTGACGGCTTCGGCACCGGCGACTGTCTGGTAATCGGCGACGGTACACTGTATGTTATCGACTTCAAGTACGGCAAAGGCGTGGAGGTGTCGGCGGAAAACAATCCGCAGATGATGTGTTACTCCCTTGGAGCTTTGGAGCTTTTCGATGATATCTACGATATAGATGCCGTCTGCATGACGATTTTCCAGCCGAGACGCAGCAACATCAGCACCTTCACTATCCCAAAGGACGAGCTTCTCTCCTGGGCAGAAACGGTGCTTGCTCCAACCGCACAGCTTGCTTACAACGGCGAGGGCGAATTCGCTTGTGGCGACTGGTGCCGGTTCTGTAAAGTGAAGACCGAATGTCGTGCCAGAGCCGAAGCCAATCTGGAGATGGCAAGGTACGAGTTCAAGCAGCCACCACTGCTTACAGATGAGGATGTCGAAGAAATCCTCGGCAAGCTGGATGAACTGACCGCATGGGCATCCGACATTAAGGACTACGCTCTGCAGGCGGCAGTCAGCGGAAAGAGCTGGCGCGGCTACAAGCTGGTCGAAGGGCGCTCCAACCGCAGATACACAAGCGAAGCTGCTGTGGTGGATGCTGTTACTGCTGCCGGGTATGACCCATATGAGAAAAAGCTCCTCGGTATCACGGCAATGACCACGCTGCTTGGCAAAAGCAAATTCAATGAACTCCTGGGTGAGCTGACCTATAAGCCCCAGGGCAAACCGACACTCGTGCCGGAGAGCGATAAGCGTCCGGCTATGACAACCATTATGGATGATTTCAAGGAGGAAATTTAAAATGGCAAACAATACTAAAATCGCAAACCCTATGAAGGTAATCACCGGCAAGGACACCCGCTGGTCCTATGCAAACGTCTGGGAGGCAAAGTCCATCAACGGCGGCACCCCTAAGTTCTCTGTATCCCTCATCATTCCGAAGAGCGACACGGTCACTGTAAATAAAATCAAGGCAGCTATTGAGGCAGCCTACCAGGAAGGGCAGGCAAAGCTCAAGGGCAATGGCCGCTCCGTCCCTCCGCTGACAGCGCTGAAAACCCCGCTGCGCGATGGCGACACTGAAAGACCCGATGACCCCGCCTACGCTGGCAGCTACTTCGTCAACGCCAACAGCACGACCGCTCCGGGCATCGTTGATGCTGACCGTAATCCCATCCTGACCCGCTCCGAGGTTTACTCTGGTGTGTACGGCAGGGCAAGCATCAACTTCTACGCATTCAACTCCAATGGCAATAAAGGCATTGCCTGCGGCTTGAACAACCTTCAGAAAATCCGCGACGGCGAACCGCTCGGCGGCAAGGCAAGTGCGGAATCTGACTTTGCTACTGATGACGACGATGATTTTCTCGACTAAGAAAGGACGGTAAAGCTATGACAACGATTCTCTGTTATTTTATGCTCATCTGTGTCGCAACACTCTGCATCTCCCTCGTTGCGGGGACAATCCAGAGTATGTACGACGAGTACAAAAGGGACAAACGTGCGGAGGCACAGGAAAAGCGTGATACCGAATATCACCGGGAGCGTATGAAACGTGAGCAGGATGCGGCAGCTCGTGACCTGGAATACCACGAAAAGCGCATGAAGGAACTCGAATAATTAAGCTGGGCGGCGGCGGAGATATATTTTCTGCCGTCGCTATTTTATATGACAAGGACGGTGTATATGAAAAATCTCAGTATTGATATTGAAACCTACTCCGGCGCACCCCTGCAAAAGTGCGGTGCATACCGCTATGCAGAGGACCCGGATTTTGAAATCCTGCTCTTTGGATATTCTGTGGACGGCGGTGATGTTAATGTCGTAGACCTTGCCTGCGGAGAGACAATTCCGCCGGACATCATAGCAGCACTCACGGATGATTCTGTTACGAAATGGGCATTCAATGCTTCTTTTGAACGAATCTGCCTGTCTCGCTATCTGTCGGATATGGGTATCAGCCTGGACCCATTTCATGATAACCATGAGCTGTCCACGGAGCTTGCAAAATACCTGAACCCTGAAAGCTGGCGCTGCTCTATGATATGGTCCGCATACATGGGGATGCCTCTCTCCCTTGAGGGTGCCGGAACCGTGATGGGACTGGAAAAACAGAAGCTGACCGAAGGCAAAGACCTCATCAAATATTTCTGTCAGCCCTGCGCACCTACCAAGGCAAACGGCGGACGCACCAGAAATCTTCCTGCCCATGCTCCTGACAAATGGGAGCAGTTCAAACGATATAATGCCCGCGATGTAGAAACCGAAATGGGCATCCAGAAGAGGCTTGCCAAATTTCCTGTGCCGGAATCCGTGTGGGACGAATACCATATCGACCAGGAAATCAACGATAGAGGTGTCCGTCTGGACATGGAGCTTGTGCAACAGGCAATTGCAATGGATACACGCTCCCGCAAGGAACTGACTGCTGCCATGAAGCAACTCACCGACTTGGACAATCCCAACTCCGTGGCACAGATGAAGCAGTGGCTTGCCGACAACGGTCTGGAGACAGAAAGCCTTGATAAAAAGGCTGTGGCGGAACTCTTAAAAACTGCGCCGCCGGAGCTTGCCGAGGTATTATCCCTGCGCCAGCAGCTTGCGAAATCCTCCGTGAAAAAATATCAGGCGATGGAGAACACAGTCTGCTCGGACGGACGGGCGCGTGGGATGTTCCAGTTTTACGGTGCCAACCGCTCCGGCAGATGGGCTGGTCGCCATATCCAGCTGCAAAACCTGCCCCAGAATCATCTCCCTGATTTAGCGGAGGCTCGTGCGCTTGTTCGCATGGGCGATTTTGATTCCGTCTCCATGCTGTATGAAGACGTCCCCGATACACTCTCCCAGCTGATCCGGACGGCATTTATTCCGAAGGAAGGCACACTGTTCTATGTGGCTGACTTCTCTGCAATCGAAGCCAGGGTCATTGCCTGGTTTGCCGGAGAGACATGGCGGCAGGAGGTCTTTGAAAGCGGCGGCGACATCTACTGTGCCAGTGCCAGCCAGATGTTCAAGGTTCCTGTAGAAAAGCACGGCGTCAACGGACATCTACGGCAAAAGGGCAAAATTGCTGAACTGGCTCTCGGCTATGGCGGCTCTGTTGGTGCGCTGCGGGCGATGGGCGCTTTGGATATGGGCTTAACCGAAGAGGAACTTCCTCCGCTGGTCAGTGCATGGCGTCAGTCCAATCCGAAGATTGTCGAATTTTGGTGGGCAGTTGACCGTGCTGTCACAGAGGCTGTCCGTAACAAGACCACCACCAAGGATTACGGACTGACCTTCTCCTGTAGGAGCGGGATGCTCTTTATCACGCTGCCATCCGGCAGGAACCTCGCCTATGTGAAACCCAAAATCGGGACGAACCGATTCGGCGGGAGCTGCATCACCTATGAGGGTGTTGGCGGCACAAAGAAATGGGAACGCATCGACTCCTACGGGCCGAAGTTCGTGGAGAACATCGTGCAGGCGACCGCCAGGGATATTTTGTGCTATGCCATGAAAACGCTGCGGTGCTGCTCCATTGTGATGCACATCCATGATGAGCTGGTAATCGAAGCTGACCCCAAAGTGTCACTGGACGCTATCTGTGAACAGATGGGCAGAACTCCAACCTGGGCAAAGGGGCTGAAGCTCCGGGCGGATGGGTACGTCACGCCATTTTATAAAAAAGACTGATTTCCTTCCGCTCAAATCCGTCTCTCTTCTCCAGTGGAGATTAGAGGCGGATTTTTTATGCCCGCCGGAAAGGAGAATCTATGTTTTGAGTATCAGTAAATACAACACGGAAGGATACCCAGACCCTACGGCATACGGTGCGCTGTCAGCAATCGAAAAGGAAGAACGTGCGCTCCGTGCTTTCCGTCCCATCGTGTATATCTGCTCTCCCTATGCAGGAGACGTTGAAGTGAACGTGGCGGCGGCGAGGAGATACAGTCGGTTTGCCGTGGACAAGGGATACATCCCCATTGCGCCGCATCTACTGTTCCCCCAATTTCTAAATGATGCTAACCCAAACGAGCGTGAGCTTGGGCTGTTCTTCGGAAATGCCATCATGAGCAAATGCTCTGAGGTGTGGGTATTCGGCAGCATCATTTCAAGAGGAATGGCAGCGGAAATCAAACGTGCCGAATGGAAGAACTACCGACTGCGCTATTTTACAGAAGGATTGGAGGAAGTGCCTCATGCGTGATTTAAAGATTGCCTACGGTAATTCCCGTCAGGCAAAGTTCTGGTCAAACAAAACCATAAAATTCGATGAGCTGTGTGACAGACTAAAAGACCCTATCCGCACCTCCGAGTCTGCAGAGGAATATCCAAAGCTGCCCAAGGCACAGCGGGATGACATCAAGGACAAGGGCGGCTTTGTTGCAGGGCACCTTAAGGATAACCGCAGGCAGAAGGACAAGGTGGCCTGCCGCTCCATGCTGGTTTACGACATGGACTATCTGTCGCAGGAATTCCTCGCTGCCATCAAAAGCAACATCCACAACGCTGCCTGCTATTACTCCACCCACAGCCACCTGCCGGAGAAACCCAGAATCAGAATGCTCATCCCTGTCACCCGTGATATGTCGCCGGACGAATTTAATGCTGTGGCGAGATTCTATGCTGCAGAAGGCGACTTTATTGACATGATTGACCCCTGCTCCTTCTCTCCGCACCAGCTGATGTACTGGCCGACCTGTCCTGCAAACGGCGAGTACCTTTTTGATGTGATAGACGGCGACTGGCTCGACCCGGATACTGTTCTTTTGGCACACCCAGATTGGAGGGACTGCTCCTTGCTCCCCACCACACCGAAGGAAAGCACGGTCATGGAGAAAAAGGCACAGCACCAGAAAGACCCCTTTGAAAAGGATGGGGTTGTCGGTGCTGTTTGCAGGTCATATACGATTCAGGGAATCATCGACCACTATCTTTCGGATGTATATGCTCCAACCGCTGACGGCTCCGGGCGCTACGATTATATCCCAGGCGAAGGCTCTGCCGGTGTCGTGATATACGATGATAAATTCGCATACAGCCACCACGCCACGGATCCGGCGGGTGGAAAGCTCTGCAATGCTTTTGACCTTGTTCGCATCCATCGGTTTGGAGATATGGACGAGAAAAAATCCTACTCCGCCGCCGTGGAATATCTACTAAAGGACGAACGTGTCAGCGCCCAGCTTCTGCAGGAAAAGCAGCAAAAAGCCCAGCAGGAATTTGACGACTGGACAAAGGGACTGGAAATCGAGAAGAACGGCAGCCTGAAGAACAGCCTCCACAATATCACTCTGATTTTAGAGAATGACGAGAACCTGAAAAATATCGTGTTTAACCAGCTGGCTGACGGCATGGAAATCAAAGGCGACGTCCCTTGGAAACGCCCTGCACGGTTCTGGCGGGATGCGGATGACGCGCAGCTCATCTGCTATGTGGACGCCAACTATGGCAGCTTCTCCGCACGGAACTATCAGATTGGTGTCACGAAGGTGGTGGACGACCGCTCCTATCATCCGATACGGGAGTATTTCGACAATCTGCCCGAATGGGACCGCGTTCCCCGTGTAGACGCCCTGCTGATTGATTATCTCGGTGCCGCAGAAAACGCATACACCCGTGCGGTCACCCGGAAATCTCTCTGCGGAGCCGTTGCGAGGATTAAGCAGCCGGGTGTCAAATTTGACAGTGTCCCTGTGCTGAACGGTCCGCAGGGTGTCGGCAAGTCAACCCTCATCTCGCGGCTTGGCGGCGACTGGTATTCCGACAGCCTGTCTCTTACGGATATGAACGACAAAACTGCTGCGGAAAAGCTGCAGGGCTACTGGATTATTGAAATTGGTGAGCTTGCCGGTATGAAGAAAGCCGACATCGACAAGGTGAAAGCATTTGTCTCCCGCCAGGATGATAAATACAGAGCCTCCTTCGGCAGACGTGTTACGCCGCATCCGAGACAATGCATTTTCTTCGGCACTACCAATTCCGAGAATGGCTATCTGCGTGACATCACCGGCAATCGCCGCTTTTGGACAGTCAAAACTCCGGGAACAGGGAAAAAGAAGCCCTGGGATTTGACCGAAACGGATGTAAAGCAAATCTGGGCAGAGGCGCTCTATCTGTATAAGCAGGGAGAAAAGCTGTATCTCGATTCCGACTTGGAGGAAGTCTCACAGGCGGAGCAGGCTGCTGCTATGGAGCAGGATGACCGTGAAGGACTGGTACGCGCCTATCTTGAGATGCTGCTGCCGGAGAACTGGTCTGATATGGATATCTACGAACGGCGCAACTATGTGAATGAACCAAATGACCCAACAAGGCCGCAAGGCGTCGTGCCTCGCAACAGTGTGAGCAACCTGGAAATCTGGTGCGAATGCTTCGGCAAGGGCAAGGAGGATATCAAGCCATCCGACTCCTATGCGATAGCGGCGATTATGCTGCACATCGAAGGATGGACAAAAACCGAGGAACGCAGACGGCTGCCCATTTACGGACTCCAGCGTCTGTATAAACGTCAGTGACAACTGCCTGTGACAACCCATTAAACCTGTCACTGTTACAAAGGCTGTCACGGACAAAATCCTCTGTTTCAGAGGAAAAATCGGCCTTGCTGTGACGACTGTGACAACAATTTCTATATAGCACAAAAACATATAAAAATTTATATAGAAATGGTGTCACGTCACACGTATTTGCGCGCGTATAGGATTTCTTGTCCGAGTTGTCACAGCTTGTCACCGATGGAGAGGAAGGAACATGAACGAAAAACAGATAGAACAGGCTCTTGTCCGAAAGGTAAAAGCTATGGGCGGCATCGCACCCAAATTCGTCTCTCCCGGTTTTGACGGAATGCCAGACCGTCTGGTGCTTTTTCCGGGAGGTCTTATTGCCTTTGTTGAAGTAAAGGCTCCGGGCAAAAAGCCGAGGGCAATCCAGACAGCAAGACATGAAATGCTTAGACGCATGGGCTTTTTGGTGTATGTGCTGGATGACCCAGACCAGATTGGAGGGATGCTGGATGAAATACGAGCCTCATGATTATCAGAAATATGCAATTGAATATATCAAAACCCACCCGCTTGCCGCCATCCTTCTTGACATGGGCCTTGGCAAGACAAGCATTACTCTGACCGCCATTAACGACCTGCTGTTTGACAGCTTTGAGGTGTCAAGGGTGTTGATTATCGCACCTCTCCGCGTGGCGAGAGATACATGGAAGGCAGAAATACAGAAATGGGACCATCTGAAAAACCTCATCTACTCCGTAGTGGTTGGTTCAGCAGACGAACGTAAAGCGGCGCTTTGCCGGAAGGCAGACATCTACATCATCAACCGTGAAAATGTGCAGTGGCTGGTGGACAACTTCCCATTCGATTTCGACATGGTGGTGATTGATGAGTTGTCATCCTTCAAAAACCATCAGGCAAAACGGTTCAAAAGCCTGATGCAGGTGCGACCGCAAGTGAAACGCGTGGTCGGGCTGACCGGCACTCCTGCCGGAAACGGTCTGATGGATTTATGGGCAGAGTTCAAGGTTATCGACATGGGCAAACGGCTGGGGAGATTTATCACACACTACCGCGATGAGTTCTTTATCCCCGATAAGCGAAACGGACAGGTCATTTACAGCTACCTCCCAAAACCCGGTGCGGAGGAAGAAATCTATCGGAGAATCTCCGACATCTCCATTTCCATGAAGGCATCCGACCACATAAAGATGCCAGAGCTGGTCACTTCCGAGTATACGGTGTATTTAAGCGTTGGCGAGAGATCCGCTTATGACGAAATGAAAAAGGCGCTGATCCTGAACCTGCCGGAGGGAGAAATCACGGCAGCCAATGCCGCGTCCCTTTCCGGCAAGCTGTCACAACTGGCAAACGGCTCTGTTTATGACGACAGCAAAAAGCGGATTGACATTCACAGCCGGAAACTGGATGCCCTGGAGGACATCATCGAATCCGCAAACGGGAAACCGCTGCTTGTGGCCTACTGGTTCCGTCATGACCTGGAGCGCATTTCAGAACGGCTCCATAAATGCCACATTCCCTTCGTCCAGCTGGATTCTGAGGACAGCATCCGCAGATGGAACAACGGCGAGATTCCTGTGGCGCTTATCCACCCCGCTTCTGCCGGACATGGTCTAAACCTTCAGTCTGGCGGCTCCACCATCGTCTGGTATGGGCTGACCTGGTCTTTGGAGCTTTATTCCCAGACTATTGCAAGGCTCTGGCGGCAGGGACAGACATCAAAAACCGTTGTTGTGATGCACATCGTCACGGACGGCACGATTGACCGCCAGATACTTACTGCACTGAAAACCAAGGACAAAACACAGACTGCACTGATTGCTGCAGTCAAGGCAAATCTGTGACACGGTTCGACAAAAATCGACAAAGATAAAAATCCCATTCGGAGGTAGGTGTATGGACTCATATGAAAAATTGGCGAACGCCATTATATTGCAGGCGGTCAAGGATTACCGGGACGCACTTAAGAAACTGGCGAGAGGCAGGAAGAACACCTCCGCCGAGGATACAAAACGGGAGTGTGAGCGGTTCTTCCGCTCCCAGTGGTACAGCGCCCTGACATCCGTTGACGGAGAAATGCTGATACGAAAACTGAACGAGGAGGTAACCGATTTATGACGGCAAAAGAATATCTGCGGCAGGCTTACCGCTTAGACCAGAAAATCAACAGCGACATCGCAGAGGCATCAAGACTCCGTGAAATCGCATCCGGCGTTTCCGCACCATCCCTGGGTGAGCGGGTGCAGACGTCCCAATCGAATGAAGCGCCCTTCGTCCGCAGGCTGGAAAAGGTGATGCTGCTGGAGGAATCCATTAACAAGGAGATTGACCTGTATGTTGATTTGAAAAAGCAGATACGGACGGTCATCGACACGGTTGAGGATACCGATGAGCGGCTGGTTCTCAAATTCCGCTACATCCACAATTATACCTGGGAGCAGATTGGCAACGAGCTTAGAGCAGACTCCCGCACGGTCAGGCGCTGGCACGGCAATGCACTCACCCATGTGGTGATGCCGGAAAATCCTATCCAGATTTGAAAAACGCCCGAAATGTCCGCAAATGTCCAGGTTGAAAATATGATATGATATAATCAGCGAAAATATAAAGACGAGCCTTTGTGGGATACACCCACAGGGCTTTTCTTATAGGCAAATATATGCGGATATAGATTTTTTGAGAGATACACCTGTCGGCACAGGGATTTCCCTGTAACGATATATTCTCAGGCGGCAAAAATATATCCCGATATATTCACAGCCCTATATCGAGAGCGGTTATAGCGGAATATGGCGGTATATCGGCTATATTGGGCGGCAAATATGGTGCTTTCAGCAATAGAAATATATGCCGGATATATTTTTGCAGGAGAAAAGCCTGTGGAAATATATTTTTGTGTATATCCCAACCTGCCGATATATATTTTTTCCTGCCCCGATATAGTTTCAGAGTATATCCGCCCAGGCAGATACAGCGATATACGGCGGATATGGGGCATATATCGGTTATATCCGCCCACAAATACGGCAGATTTTCCTGTCGGAATATATCGAAATATGTCGATAGGCTGTATGTCCCTGTCGGGATATATTTTTAAATCTGTTTTTTATATGCGGATATATTTTTGCCTGTATTTACAGGAGATTATTATATTTCGAGCCTTGCGGAACACACATACCGCAGGGCTTTTCTCATGCCATAAAGGAGGTGCGGCACCATGCCAAGGATGCCGAAGAAACCCTGTTCCTACCCCGGCTGTCCAAGGCTGACGGACGGCACCTATTGTGAGGAGCATGGAAAGCTGGTGGCACGGCAGTACGAACAAAACGGACGAGATGTCAAGCACGGCAAGCGTTACGGCCGCAGCTGGCAGTCCATCCGCAGAGCCTACGTCCACGCCCACCCA
>Ga0192263_1098_pt1 | contig 21864 bp, 24 predicted proteins | sample Koala_Koa23_I3_FD_131257 | JGI IMG/M metagenome (GOLD analysis project Ga0192263, IMG submission 131257) | Enriched cells from koala feces incubated with labeled cellulose particles, San Francisco Zoo, California, United States - Koala_Koa2-3_I3 ... | reverse complement strand
ACGGTGGTTTGGAAGCATGCATACAGGCGTTCACGGTTTCCGCCCACAAGACGCCTCAGGGCGCGGGCATGACTGCAGCACGCATTAGCACACATTCAATGCTATGTGGAAAAATGGTTGTCTGCGCGGCGTAAGCGTTCTAACTTGATTGTAAACGAGTAAATCCCGTTTACTACAATAACGATCGCATGATCGGATTTTATGGAGGAGAAACCTATGGATTTGTTTGAGACTTTAGTTGAAACACTGAAGAAAAGCCCGAAGAAAATTGTATTTACGGAAGGTACGGACGCGCGTATCCTTTCCGCCACGGATCGTCTGGTAAAAGGCGGCGGCTTCCTGCAGCCTGTCCTGGTGGGCAATGTAGATGAGGTCAAAGCAGCTGCCGAAAAAGGCGGTTTCTGCATTGACGGCGTCCAGATTCTCGATCCCCTTACCTATGAAGGTATGGAGGAAATGGTAGCAAAAATGGTCGAGCTGCGCAAAGGCAAGATGACGGAGGAGCAGTGCCGTGAGAGCCTGAAAAAGGGCAACTATTTCGGCACCATGCTCGTAAAGATGGGCGTGGCGGACGCGCTGCTCGGTGGCGCTACATACTCAACCGCTGATACGGTCCGCCCGGCACTGCAGCTGATCAAGACCAAGCCGGGCAACAAGAGCGTCAGCTCCAGCTTCATCCTGATCCGCGAAAAGGACGGCGTGGAGGAGCGTATCGCGATGGGCGACTGCGCGATTCAGATCGCCCCGGACGAGGACGCGCTGGTTGAGACCGCTGTTGAAACCGCAAAGACCGCTTCTTATTTCGGCATTGACCCGAAGGTAGCCATGCTGAGCTTCTCCACAAAGGGATCCGGCAAGGGTGACGACGTGACAAAAGTTGCAAATGCCACCGCAAAGCTGAAGGAAGCTTATCCGGATATGAAGGTAGACGGCGAGATGCAGTTTGACGCGGCCGTTTCTCCGGAGGTCGGTCAGCTGAAATTCCCGGGCTCCCCGGTGGCCGGCCAGGCGAATACCTTTATCTTCCCGGAGATCCAGTCCGGCAACATCGGCTACAAGATCGCGCAGAGACTGGGCGGCTTCGACGCCTTCGGCCCGATCCTTCAGGGACTGAATGCGCCGATCAATGACCTGTCTCGCGGATGCAATGCGGACGAAGTATACAAGATGGCGCTGATCACGGCAGTGATGGCGTAACTGCCGCAAAACTCCCGGTCCTGCATATCGAACAGGAGACGGTTTGACAACTCCCGTTCGCCGCGCGGGTCGGATGCGGCCTTAGCCGGAAAGCCCTCTCCGGGATGGCATCCTCGTCCTTCGGACGGGATAAGCCCCAGTCTTCGATTGGGGGCGCGGTATGTCCCCAATCGAAGACTGGGGATGTGGGCATCCCACGCTTCGCATGGGATGGGATATGCCCTCGCCTGGCTCTGCGCATAAAAGAAAAGACCGCTTTGCATACCGGATGATGTTCATCCTGACGTGGAGCGGTCTTTTATTATCCAAATTTTCTTATTAAATTAAAGGTTAAGGTGATCTTTTCGTTTCTCCGGAACTCTACATCCCCAGATACTGTGCGCTCGACCTCTCCAGCGCCTCTTTCGCAGTCTTTACATTTTCCAGGTCCTGATCCGTCATCTTGTCCAGGCGGAATTTGGACAATGCCTTCTGCAGCGCGTTGATTTCATTCTTAATCTGCTTTGAAGCATTTTTGTCCAGATCCTTCTTGCGCTCCTTCAAAGCCTGCTGCGCCTTTGCGAGCAGACTCTGCGCCTCATTCGTGATCTCAATCGCTTCTCTTCTCTGCACATCCTGCCCCGCGTAAGCCTGGGCTTCAAAGATCGCCTGCTGAATCTCAGAATCTGACATGCGGTCGTCGGCGGTAATCGTGATCGACTGTTCCTTCTGCGTGTCCAGATCCTTCGCAGACACCTTCAGAATACCGTTCGCGTCTATGTCGAAGGTCACTTCGATCTGAGGCACGCCGGCCGGTGCGCGGCGGATGCCCTTCAGCCGGAATTTCCCAATCGACTTATTGTCACGCGCCATGGTGCGCTCGCCCTGAAGGACGTTGATCTCCACGTCACGCTGATAGGCCGCGGCGGTGGAAAACACGCGCGAATAACGGGTCGGAATGGGGGTATTGCGCTCCACCAGGCGGGTTGCGACGCCTCCCACCGTCTCAATCGACAGGCTCAGCGGCGTGACGTCCATCAGAAGCAGATCCATCCCCGTATCTGCCGCCGCCAGGGAATTGCCCTGCAGTGTGCTTCCGAGGATCGCCGCACCCTGCGCCACACACTCGTCCGGGTTGATGTTCTTTGACGGCTCCTTTCCGGTCAGTTGATAAACCTTCTGCTGTACTGCCGGGATCCGCGTCGAGCCGCCGACCAGCAGGACACGCCCCAACTGGGCCGCCGTAATCCCCGCGTCCGAAAGCGCGGTCTGCACCGGCACCTCCGTGCGCCGTACAAGATCCGCCGTCAGCTCATTAAATTTATTTCTCGTCAGTGTGCGCTCCAGATGGACCGCCTCTCCCCTCACCTGTGTCAGATAAGGAAGCACGATATTCGTACTCTCCGACGTGGAAAGCTCCTTTTTCGCCTGCTCGGACGCCTCCCGGATGCGCTGCATCGCCGCGACGTCTTTTGAAACGTCGGTGTGATGCTCCGACCTGAATTCCGCGACCAGCCAGTCCGATACCCGCGCGTCAAAGTCATCACCGCCCAGATGGTTATCACCGGAGGTCGAGAGAACCTCGATCAGCCCCTCGCCGATCTCAATAATCGACACATCAAAGGTGCCGCCGCCCAGATCGTAGACCATGACCTTCTGCGCTTCGCCGTGGTCCAGGCCGTACGAGAGCGCCGCGCTCGTCGGCTCGTTGATAATGCGCTTCACATCCAGACCCGCGATCCGTCCGGCGTCCTTGGTCGCCTGCCTCTGGACGTCATTAAAATAGGCAGGCACCGTAATCACAGCCTCCGTCACCGGCTCGCCGAGAAAATCCTCGGCGTCCTTTTTCAGCTGCATCAGAATCATCGCGCTGATCGTCTGCGGCTTGTACTGTTTCCCGTCGATGCGGATATCCCAGTCCGTACCCATATGCCGTTTCACAGAAGTAATCGTTCTGGATGAGTTCGTCACCGCCTGTCTTCTGGCCGGATCTCCGACCAGCCGCTCTCCGTTTTTCGAAAAAGCCACAACGCTCGGCGTCGTACGCCCGCCGGTCGGATTCGGAATAATGACAGGCTGGTCATTCTCCACCACCGATACACAGCTGTTTGTTGTTCCCAGATCAATCCCTATTACTTTACCCACTTTTATTTCCTCCAATTTTTCGCCTTTTAAGTCAGTCTATCGCAACACAGTATAACTTTCCATAAAGTGAAAATCAAGTCGCCAAATTTCCTGATGTTACATTTCGCATGATTATGTTCATTAAATTTTTCTAACATTTCTAAACTTCCACTTTAAAATTTGCCGTCGTTACAATTCCACGATGTTTGACAGTTTCTTCGCAATTAATACACAAAATCTGCACATCTTTTTTATAGGATGGTGCGAAAAGAAACGCCGTCATATTTTCGTCTAAAAGCGAATACCCGGTTTCAGGAGAGCCTCAGCCACCAGATCCATCTCCGGGCAGCGCGGGAACGAAAAAACAGGCAGACAACTGAAGGGAGAAGAACAGGCATGAAAAAAGAAAACAAAAAAATGGCACAGGAGCGGCGCGCAGAGGAACGACGCAAAAAGGAGCAGCGGGAACGCGTGAAGAAGGTGTTATCCATCGGGATCCCGGCTGCACTTATCGCGATTCTGATTATTGTCATTCTTGTCGACACATTCAAACCATTTAGCAGCTCGACAGAGGAAAGTGATGAAGCCTCTACCGAAAGCGTGACGGAAGAAGCTGCCACCTACTCAACGGACACTTCCCTGACAGTTGCAGACGGCGACACGGTAAACATCGACTATGTCGGCTCAATTGATGGCGAGGAGTTTTCCGGCGGGAGTACAGATGGGACAGGCACCGACCTTGTCATCGGATCCGGTACTTACATTGATGATTTCGAAGAACAGCTCATCGGCTATCATCCGGGAGATACCGTAGAAGTCACCGTGACATTTACGGAGGATTACGGCGTAGACGAGCTCAACGGACAAGAAGCACTGTTCGAAGTCACTATCAACGGTATCTATTAAAAAGGTAAGTACTAAAAAGAGCGGATTGCTTTCGGGGAGGAAGCCCCTGATGCATATCCGTCCGCAGGGAAAGGACTGGTGAAATGGCGCAGGACAAGGAGGCTACAAAGGACTGTATTTTTTCAGCACTGATAGCCTTAATGGAACAAAAAGAATACAAATATATCACAGTGACGGATATCGCCCGAAAATCCGGCGTATCCCGCATGACCTACTACCGGACCTACTCTTCCAAAGAAGATATTCTGGTACAGCATTTCAGGAAAATTGCGAAGCAGATGGTCACCCGGGCGGAAGGGGACGTCAGCCAGGCGTTAGCTGGCTTTTATACCTACTTCCAGAAATATGATAATCTGACGGCGATTTTTGCACAGTCGGATCTGATGCATCTTGTCGTAGAGAGTTTCTCCGAATTCACGGACTTTCTATACGACGGTCTCCACCCGGACTCCGCCAAAACAGCGGAAACCGGCTATGCAACCTGCTATGAAACCGGCGGTCTTTTCTCTATCCTGACCGGCTGGCTTGCCGGCGGTGCAAAAGAAAGTCCCGCAGAAATGTCAGATATTACTCTTAGAATCATGAAAAAGTGAGTGCGCGATCCGCACTCACTTTTTCAATACACAATTTGGGCAATCAGTAATACGCGATTATTGTGTTGTCTGTCTCATTTAACCGCTATATCTTGTGGTTTTACTTCTCCGTACTCCGCATCGTCGGGAGACGTGGATCTTCAAAATCATTCCATCCAAGCTCCAGCGCACAGGAAATCTCATTCTCCGATACTGCCGCAACTGAAATCACCTGGAGCAGTTGTCCTAGCAGGGTTCGTACCGCATTCTTATCCCTCAACGACCTGTATGCAATATAATAGATATCAGTAATTGCCGATGCGGAAACGAACTCCTGTACATCACCCCGGCTGCTTAACTTCAGCACACTGGCACCCGTTTCATAAAAAGGAACTCTTTTCAGAAGAACATCCAAAACCACATTAGTATCAATCAGCAATCTCATACTTACTCAGCCTCTCTGCCCGGTAGTCATCCAGCGACCTTCCATCATCCGGAAGAATTCCAACCAGTGAATCAACAATACTGTCCACTTTTAAGTTCTTTTTAGCTGGCACTCTGATATCAGCCCTCTCACTCTCCGCAGGAAGTACAATAACTTCCAGTCTGCTGTTCTGCAGAGACCTTGGCAGAGCCATCACTGACATCAATTTCTTAGCATCTATAAACTGACGTACCACTTCCAAAACAATCACCTGCCTTTCTTTCCAGATCCAGTCCTGCGGCATTATTTATTTGTGTAAAGCTGCATTTCTGTATTTATTCTCCAATCTATCGCAGACTTCATTAAAATCCTTCGTCTTTCCCTTGCGCACCTGTTCCAGGCCCTCAAGAACCATATCGCGAACCTCTGACTGCTGCTTTTCTAAAGATATTTTATATTCATCTCTTGCCGCAAACGCTATAATATTCCAACCTTTCTATCCGATACAGACGTTTTAATCTCCTGCATTCCTCTATTTGTAATATACTACTCCCAGGAGCAGCCTCTTACTGACATCATGGTGTTTCTGTATGTCCCCGTATATGTACTATAACATACTCTCAGCCAAAATGCCATCCTAATATTTCAAGAAACACTGCCAAATCACTCCTCTTCATCATCATTATTTCTGTTTTCATTGGTCTTATGCATCTTCTCCTGCAATGAATCAAATTCCTGCTTCTTCAGCTCTTTTGTCACGTCAGCGTATCGCTTATGACAAGCTTGTCATAAGGTCCATTTGCGGTGCGGGTGGCTGCAACCTCATTTTCTTTCACGGCTTCCCCTTCGGTGTGTCCGCCAGCTTCAACGATAATCGTCTCGCGGCTGATTTCTGCGCCACAGACGGTGCAGTAAACCACGCTATCATAGGAGCCGTCCGTCGTGCAGGTCGCCGCTACTTCATTTTTCTTCACGGCCTCGCCTGATGTGTGGCCGTTGTTGACGGTGACAGTACATGCGGTACTGTTCCCTGCCTTGTCATATGCGATGACCTTATAGGTTGAACCATCCGCCTCCAGGGTATAATCCGTAACCATCACACCCGTCTCCCGAGCCGCCGGGAAAGCAACAATCCTGCACCGCAGCAAAGCAGCAGGCCGACCATAGTATACATCCATGTGCCCGGACCGCCAGTGGATGGTAACTCGTACTCTACGATATAGGTATTTGTCACCGTGAACCCATCCGTCAGATTACCGGTGACTTCGGAGGAATAATGATCTGCTTCCACCTCCCTGATGGTATACACGATCTCCTGACCACCAGAGCATTTAGGCAAATCCTCCCAGGTGTAAGACCAGGAGTTGCTCTCGTTCAACGTCCCATCCTTTCCGTCAACCTTTTCGTCATTGACATACAGATTCACGGTCACCGTTTCAGGTCTGTTAGCCGTATTGCCCTCGTCGCCAGCCCAGACCTTGCTGACGGAAACGTCAACATAGTCCACCTTATTGATGACGCCGATCGTTCCAGAGGTGATACCGTTATTATTGATGTAGGTGGTGAGATAATTCCCCTGAGTGACCTCCTGCACATAGTAGGTGTAGGTATAGGCCACACTGACACCGTTTACATCCTCCGTACCTGATTTTGGCAGATTCTCCCAGGTAGCCGTCCAACTGTTGCCTGCCGACACGATGACCGGACTGCCATAGGCTTCCTCGGTATCATAGGTGTCATTCGCGGCATCCTTGACTTGGTAAAGCTGAAGCTCTACGCCATTGGGCGCTACTGCCTCAATCTCCGCAGCGGAAAGCGCCACGTTGCTGCTGTTGTACCAGCTCTTCACTGCGGTGATGGTAGTAGGCACATCGGTAATAACCATACTGATACTGTTCATCAGCGACGCAAAAGTGATATTACCATAGGCAATTGTCTCAGACCCAGACCCGCTCGGCTTACTCACTGTAATACTGTCGCTGCTGTTATCAAGGCCAGTGGCAGATGTATAAGCAGTCTCATTGCTTTCATCTTCACCAGAGAAGATGATGTAATAAATCTCATCCGTCACCACATAGCCGCTGGGGGCGCTGGTCTCTTCCAGCCGATACAGGGTGTCCGGCTTCACTTGCACACTGGAGGTATCCTCGTCTGTAAAATAGTCAGTTTGACTATTAGAAACGATCACCTCTATCTGACCGTTTGCATCTGTGGTCAGGGTGACGGAATCAGAATCCCACTTCTTGGCATTGGTATCATAGGCGTACAGGGTGAATACGGCTCCCTTCAGCAGGATTCCGGCGTTGGTGCTGTCCAGCTTACTGACGACCAGCTTACCCTGGGATACCTGGGTTCCACTGCCGGCTAAAGTAATGGTCACGGTATTATCGCTGCTGATCTGTGTTCCGGCGACCGCCTTGTTAAAGACGTTCACTGTATTTGCGCTTCCAATGTCCACCTTATAGGTATACACCAGAAGAAACGCCATCTCATCCGGGAGGGTAAAGGTTGCCGTGTTGGTGGCGCTGTTATACGAGTACAACCAGAGGCTGCTATTAACTGTCGTCAGCGTACTCAAATCCACGTTCTCATAGGAGTCGGAGCTCGCGTAATCCCCGTAATACAGCTTCACCGAGGTATAATCCAGCGTTGCCGTCGCGCCTCCTGGTTCGAGCGTATCGATCAGGGTGACCTCATCAGAGCCATCACTCAAGTTCTCTGCACCCGGATTGACAAGCAAACGATAAGTAACGTCATAGGTGCCGTCCGCATTTGGCGCCACATCTACTGAGCCAGATTTTTCAAGCTGGCTGGTGTACTGCGTGATGGTGCCGCCATCGGTGCCGCTGTTGGCAGCAAGTACCGCATAGTCGGAGAAGGAATCCGAATCGAAGGTAATAGACAGATTACCTTCCTCATAGTCCTCCGCCACACGCATCTCGGTAACAACCACATCTGCGCTTTCTGCCTGCCCTTCCTGGGTGGTCGTATCTGACTGCGCAACACTACTTCCAGAGCCATCCTCTTCCTCGAAATGAATGACCGTATAATTTCCGGATACTTCCTGATTCAGGCAGGTGATGGTCACGCTCACTGCTGCCAGCGGCTCGATCTTTTCTCCGTCCGCTTCGAAGCCGATATCAAACAGACGGAATTCGTCGAGTGCTCCGTACAGTGCCACAGCCTCTGCATATCGCGACTGATAAACCTCGGATGTCTGCGCATATTCACTCACCTTCAGCTTAACATCATCCGGGAAGCCTGCGTCTTTATCATAAGTTACGGTAATCAGATAGTCTGCTCCCTCAGAGATCAAAATCTCTGTGTTGCTGATGTCAGATATTTTGGTTTTAATTTCTGTTTCCGTTTCTGTCTCGGTTTCCGCCTCTGACTCAGTTTCCGTCTCAGTTTCTGACTCAGTTTCCGTCTCGGTTTCTGACTCAGTTTCCATCTCGGTTTCTGACTCAGTTTCCATCTCCGATTCTGTTTCCGCCTCAGAATCTCCCGGCATCACGCCGAAGCCTTTGATCATGCCCGCTGTAAGAGAGTAGCTGCACTGGGCGACAGCGTCGTTGACGTTCCCCTCAATGGTGGTGAGAGTGTCAGTGGAAGAGTCGCAGGCGACAATGATACCGACATGGTCAACTTTGCCGTCCCCGTCATTATCGAAAAAGACAAGGTCGCCGACTTCGGGCGTGCAGGAGCCTGCACTGGCGTACATCCCGAGGGAATTCAGGGTGACGGTCCACGCGTAGGAGCCGGTGGATTGTGGGAATACGGACGTCGGGATGTTTGCGTAGTTCAGGCAGAAGGAAACAAACATAGCATCCCAGTCACCATACTGGTTGCCGGCCCACGCGCCGTAACGGGTGTAGCCCTGGCGGGTTACGCCATCGTCGGCCAGCCTGAAGTTTTTGGCGCTCTCGGTGTAGCCAAGCTGGCTCTGTGCCACTTTGACAAGGTCTGTGCTGTAATCGCCGGTCAGTCCGGATGGGAGGGTAGCGGTCCAATCGGAAGCGGTCTCCACATCCGCAGTCTCATCAATCATGCATTCGATGGTGTGAATATGCTCTTCCAGTGTGCAGACAAGCTGTGTCTCATAGCAGTCTTCCGTGTGAGTGTGCCCCTCAGTCTGTGTACAGGCAAGCACCTGTCCGATCTCATAGCAGGCATCCGTATGCGTGTGGCCTTCGCTTTCTTCCTGACCGCAGGCCAGAGTAACGGTATAGCACCTGTCCGTGTGGGTATGTCCTGCACTCTCTTCCAGCCCGCAGGCAAGCACCTGACCGATCTCATAGCAACCGTCGGTATGCGTATGGCCCGCGCTTTCTTCCTGCCCACAGATCAGATTTCCATCCTCGTCGTAGCAGCTGCCACTATGGGTGTGTCCCGCACTCTCTTCCTGAGTACAGATCAGTGTGGTCACGGTCGTGTAACAGCTATCGGTATGCGTATGACCCGCGCTCTCTTCCTGGCTGCAGGTCAGAGTTGTTGTATAGCAGGCATCGGTGTGAGTATGGCCTTCCCTTTCTTCAAGGCCACATACCAGTGTGCTCACGGTCTGGTAGCACTCCTCTGTGTGAATATGACCTTCCGATTCTTCGAGGCCGCAGACGAGCACTTCCTCATAGCATTCTTCCGTATGAGTATGCTCTTCCCTGCCGCAGCAGACTTCGTTGCTCAGGGCGGCGCCCTCAAGCCTGAACTCCCAGTATACGCCACTGGCAACGATAAGCGCCAGGACGGCCATCACCGCGGCCATCCTGCGGCGTACTGACCTTTCATGTCGGAAATTGTTTACATATTTCTGAACCAAATTCTGCATCCTGCTACCTCCCTTGCCCTTGCAGTCTATGTCAGGAAACAAATATCTATGGATTTATATGGTAATGACATAAGTTATATCATCAGCGATATCGTGTTCAGGGGCCAGACTCTCAGGATGACTTTCCCGACGATCTGGTCTTTCTCGATGCAGCCGATCGCGCTGCTCCGGGAATCGATGGACGTCGCCCGGTTGTCCCCCATCACAAAATACCGGCTTTCCGGCACCTGATAGGGATAGACGAGGTCGGTCTCTCCAAGGGCTTTTTCAGTCAGGTACGGCTCGTCCAGCACAGCGCCGTTGACGGTGACGTTCCCTTCGTCGTCAATGTCTACGGTATCTCCCGGTCCGGCGATCACCCGCTTCAAAAGCAGTTTGTTCTGGTAGTAAAATCCTACCAGGTCACCGGCCTCAAAGTCTCCGGTCTTCAGAAGCAGGATAATATCTCCGTCGCTGAGGGTCGGCTCCATGCTGGTGCCGGACACCTGCAGTACTGGTAAAAACATGGTCGCCAGCATAATAGTCACCGCTGCCACTATGATCAGAGAATAGATGGTTGAGCGGAGTGTACGCATATACCGTTTCCGGTACTCGAGCCGTTCTTTTTCGGCAGCTACCTCTTCCTCGGAAGGAATCTTTGCTGTAGGTATATTGTCATGCTTTGCCACTGCTGCTCCCCTTCCCGCGTCTTGTCTTTTTCTATCTATCTCCAGGCAGAACCGGCGAAAACTGTTTTCGATTCTCTGTCTGCCTGCGCTGCCTGGCATTTTTACTCCTTTATCCGAACGCACCGGACGGTTACTCTGGTCTGTCCGCCCAGTGTGCAGGTAAACAGAGTCAAATCCCATTCACCCGCCTCCCGGCTGATCATCTCCTCCACGGCTGTCGGCTGGAGGATAACAACTTCCTTTACTTCATATACAAAAACATTGCCATCCACATCTTTGAAAGTGATGGAATCGCCTTCTTCCAGATTCTTCAGGTTGCCAAAATGCCTCTCGTAATTGTGTCCGCAGATAACCAAATCGTCGTTCCAGATGGAGCCGCAGTAGCGGGCAGGCGCAATTCGCAGCCCCGGATAATTCCACTCGGCCATAATCGGGAGCTCCAACCCATACCCTGGTATGGAAAGTGTACCGATGTATTCATATCCATCAATCTCAACGGTAGCCATAGAAGTATCCGTATTGCCCTCATTCGAGGTCTCATCCTCTGCCGCGGCCGCATCTGCATCCATGGCTATATCCTTATCCGCTTTGGTCTGGGAAAGCCCGGCCAGTTTTTCCGCGTCTCGGGATTTTTTCGCTTCCTCCAGCGCATCCTGGATATCCGCCACGGATTGTCCGGCACGCCAGTCGTCCCAGTAGTTGTATGCCAGCAGAGCGACCGCTGCGACCAGGCACAGTATGCCCAACATCAGAAATATCCGGCCGATCCTATGCCGCATGATCCTTCCCCTTTCTGTTGGAACGGGTCAGATACCAGCCAAGCACAATCAGCACCAGTCCGCCAGCTAACAGCAGAGGAATCGGCCATATCAGCCGACCGGTCTGGGGCAGATTCTCAGTTTCAGATTCCGTCTCAGTTCCCGACCCGGACGCCGCCCCCGATTCGGACTGAGGTTCCGTCTCCGTTTTTGCTTCGGTCTCTGCTTCCGTTTCTGTCTCGGTTTCCATTCCTGCCTCGGTTTCTATCTCCATTTTGGTTTCGGTTTCTGTTTCGGTTTCTGTTCCGGTTTTTGTCTCCGTTTCCGTTTCTGTTTCTATTTCGGTTTCTGCCTCGGTTTCGGTCTCCGTTTCTGTCTCGGTTTCTGCCTCGGTTTCTATCTCCGCTTCTGTCTCGGTTTCGGTCTCCGTTTCTCTTTCCGTTTCAGTCTCCGTTTCTGTTTCTGATTCTGACTCCGTCTCTGGTATCGGCTCCAGCTCACACTTCGGGCTTGCGTTTACCACATATGTCCAATTCCATACGCTGCTTCCGTCTTCTTCTGTCTCGCCTTGCGATTCTTCCGCATACGGCACCGTCACGATAAACGGGTTAATGGTATAATACCCTGTGGACTGCTCCGTCTGCACCACCAGATAAAGGCCCAACGTGAGATTTTCAAATGTTACAGTTCCATTAGAAGAAGAGGTGATCGTCTGCACCGTCCCGGATACCTTTTCTTCTTCCACATACGCCTCCAGGCTTGCGGAAAAGTCAGCCACGTACTTTTCGATCTCATCCGCACCCGGCTCGTTGCCTGCTGTCGTATACCCACCAGATGCTGCCGCCCATGTATTATATCCACTAAAATCATTCGTCCATTGATAGGCCATGTTTCCGTCGTCCAGGTAAAGTGTCGCCACCTGGTACAGCGTAAGTTCTCCATCCTTCACAGCCGTTTCCGTTCCCCCGCTTATCGTATAAGCAAGCTTTACCGTAATGCCGCCTGTCTGTGTCAGGTCAAGCGAAGCGGTATCCGCCGCCGCGTAAGAAGTTTGCCTCACGCCAAACGCAAACAGCACACATAGCAGGATCGCCGTCCACAGAACCTTCACGCTCCGAACAATTTCCCCTCTCCGCCTCATAAACTTATTCCTCCAAATTCTTCTATAATTTATACTGCACGTCAGTAAAATTTACTATAAACCCCGACTACAGAGCGCCGGCAAGATACCTTTGCTCTTTTTTCTACTGTAAATTCCGGCGGTCTGTAGTATATTTCCATTTCTGTACCAGAGTAAATTGATTATCCTTTTTTCTTCCGTGTACTGACAGCCACCCAGACCAGGAGCACCACCACTATCGGCACGGCCAGCACCGATGCCACCATCAGCGAAGATACCCGGTATGCCTCAGCTTCCACATGGATCAGCTTCACCATCTCCGTCCGCACACCGCGCACCAGCAGGCGGTGGCTGTTCACCCCATAGGGCGTACAGGTCATCAGTGTGCAATAATCTTTTCCTTCTTCAATGTACAGGTTCTCAATCTCGTCCGGGAGGACAATCGTAATCTGGTCAACCTCATAGGTCAGAACCTCATCCAATACCGTGATGGTAAATGTGTCCCCCACCTCCAGCTGATCCAGATTCGTAAACAGTGTGGAACTGGGCAGTCCCCTGTGCGCAGAAATCACACAGTGCGTGCCTTCGCCGCCCACCGGCAGGCTGGTGCCTTCCAGATGCCCGGCGCCTGCCTGAAGCACACCCGCATCCGTTCCATGGTAAATCGGCAGCTGCACATTAATCCGGTCAATCGTAATGTAGCCCATGATACCCGTACCGCCGACATCCAGCAGATTCCAGTAATCCTCCTCTACCAGATCCGGTGAAGTGATCGTCTGGTTCGAGCCTATCTCCCGGAGCATGTCATTGTAAGCATAGGCAGCCTCAAAATACTCACTGTAATCTTCCTCTTCGACAGAATCGACTGCCTCTTCATATGTAGCGACGGCACGCGTCTGCACCCTGGAATTCCACCAGTCACTGACACTGGGGTAAAGCAGTATGCCAAAGCCTATCAGAAGCACGGCAACCAGAATGATCGTCACCAGGGTATCCCGTTTTCTCACTCTCCCTGTCTCACCCGCATCTCTCATAGTCATTTGGCCTTTCCTGTGCTGTCTGCCGCTGTTGGCTCTTCGACAACCGCCTCATCTGCCGCAGGCATCGAACAGCCAACAGAATCATCTCAGGTACCTGCCCTGCCCAGAGGGCTAAGACAAGTACCTTTTCTATTTCTTACAATTTCTCATTATTTGGACATGCGTCTTCTTGTGATAAGAAGGATCGCCGCGCCAAGTACCAAGATAGAGCCGATCACGTAGAAGACTGTCGTGCCGATGCCACCGGTGGAAGGTAATACAGACCCACTATAGCTGGTAATGGTTGTCGAAATAACGCCAGTACTTTGATCGATGTTAAAGGACTGGACACCTGTTGTAATAGGATTTCCAGACGAATCTGTCTCTGTGATGGTCAGGCTGGAAACGGAACCGACCTGGCTGCTCTCCGTTGTGGCAGCTGAAATAGTAAAATAAATGTCATCCATTGTGTTGTAGCCATTCGGAGTTGTGGTCTCCACTAATTTGTAATCACCAATACCCAATCCCTCAAAGCTAAACAGGTTTTTGACATAATAGGTTATGCTGCTATCTGGTGTACCAGATGTATCTGTCACTTCGGTATATGTAGTTCCATCACTGATGTAATATGTAACTCCCGTCTCAAATGCTGTGAGAGATGACACAGCCTGATACCCTGCAGTTGTCTCGCTGCTTACCGCAACATAGTTACCACTTGCATTTTTCTTATACAGCGTGAATCCTGCACCTTCAAGAGCGTTGCTGCCGGATTCAAATATGTCGACTTCCAATGTAAATGTGAAAACGGTTGTCACATCCTCTGGCGTTTTTCCGGTCGTCCCTCCGTTTGTTTCATTTGGATTATCAGAATACTCCAGATATGCCCTGTTTGTTTTTCCGGTGCTGGCTTCCGCAGTCAGTCTGGCCGTAAAGGAAACAACAATCTTTGATGAGCTTGTAAGCGTGATTATATTTCCGTTTGTATCCGTCAAAGCCTTGACGTCGGGAATCTGAACCTCAAAAGTACAGGTGCTGTCAGTCAGAGCTGACGCAGATGTCACAACGGTATATCCATTTGTACTCACCACGGTTCCCGTTCCCATTGTATCGCCATCCGCATAGACAGTCACTGTAACGTCATTGTTAAAATTCAGCGCGGAATCCATGGTGTCATGAAACGTCAGCTTGTAAACTGTGTAATCACCATAATTGCTCGGCATTGATGCTATCAATTCAAATGGGACATCATCTCCAACACTGTAATCAGCCGTGGTCTCGTCTGAGTCAGTGTCTGCAGAATCTGTTGTGCTGGTCACTTCCTTGTCGAGCGCAGGATAAGATGACTTGATATTTGATACAGTCACGTTTCCCACAACCTCCAGGATGTAGCTCGAATATGCCGCATCTGTAGTTGGAACGCTTGTGGTGGCAATCAGATAATAACCGGCACCAGTTACCGAAATGGTATAGTTGCGTTCTGTATTATTATAATCAGAAGTACCTGCGGAGGTAAGCGTATAAGCTCCAACCTTCGCAGCAAAATCTGACGCCGCAATCTTTCCAGCAGCCAGAGCCTCAGCCAGACCGGCTGCAGAGCTTGCATAACTTCCAGCAGTCAAAACAGATGCATATTCATTCAGCAACGCTGTCTGATTTTCGCTGCTCAATGCAGAGCCAAACTCAATGTTTGACAGAGTCTTGCCATCCATTGACAGGTCGCCTTTAAAAATCTGATAAGCGGTATAGCCGTAGCTTTCCGCAGAATTACTGATGGTAATGGTATACGTCGTGTCTGCCGCAAAAACGTTCACCCCCACCGCCATCATCATTACCGCCGCCAGCAATAAGCTGGCAATTTTTTTAATCTGCCCATTTCCATACTCCTTTTTCTTTTTTATTTTTTAATCTTGCATGTACACCCATTATTCCCTGCGGGACATTGATTCACGTCCGCGTTTGCCTCATTAACAATCTGTCCGGCTTCCTCCCGGGTCTGCTCAACCACAGCTCGTGCTTCTGTATTTGCCCTATCAAGAATCTGCTCTGCCTCTTCTCTGGCCGCGCCGACGATCTGGTCAGCCTGTCTCTTCGCCTCTTCCAGTATCTGCCTGGCTTCTTCCTCCACACCGCTTTTGGTTGCCTGGACGGAAGACAGAAACTGATCAGCTGCGTTCTGGGCGCTCTCAAATATCTGGTTCAGGCTAAGTGCCGCTTCTGCGATAGACCCAGAGTTCTCGATGCAAATCGTCTTCTCCTGCAGCCGCTGGTTCAGTGCAATGTTCTCTTCGCGAATGGTTTTCTCATTCTGCTGCAACGCATAGATGATTTCGATCAGCTCTGCGCGGTTCATTTTTCGTAACTCTCTGTCCGCCATGTCTCCATTATCCTCTTTTCCAAGCGGGGCTTTCCTGTTCTTCCGACCGTGTCAATTTCTCATTCTCACAACAGCTTTGACACCTTTTAAACACAACGAATCTCTTCCAAAATTTTAATAATTTGCCCAACAAAAGGTTAATCTCGAGCCGATAAGCGCTATATGTTGCATGTGAATTAAGCACGTAATACCAGCATAATACCAGACCCTTTAGAAACAAGCTTTTGCCATTTACATTATATCACATATTCCTGATTTGACATCACTCATTTCGCCAGGGCTGTTTCATGAAACTGAATTGAAAAGTTAAATTCTTTTCTGTAACTCCTTTCATCTTCCTCTCCTTTCTTTCCGTATTCTGCCCGGCTATTGTTTTTACAGTTTGCCCGCTGAATTCCGACGTATTTTCCGATTCCTCCGGCTCATCATCTGTGTGGCTCTCCGTCTCAGCCTCCTCCTGCGCGTAGATACCGGTATCCTCACTGTAACCATAGATATCGTCGTATACATACTCGTATTCTGACGCTGCCTCTGAAACAGGCAGCACGTTTATACAGAGTGCAAGAATCAGCAGAAAACTCAGTGTTCTTTTTTCCTCATAATCCCTTTCATCCTCCTATTCATCTTTTGGGGGCAATACCTGGCCAAATTCACGAAAGACCTCTGTTACAGGCAGCAATCGAGCAGGAGGCGGCCTTTTCACCTCCTGCCCGTCTGCGCCAGGCGGGTACGACACAAGTCGTAAATTTCCTCACCCGCCTGTGTGCACAACAAAAAGGCACATCCCGCCCGTGGTAAATCCACGGGCGAAACACGCCTCGAAAAATCGTTTTATTCTTTTCGGGGCAACAGAAAGGGACAGAATTATGCTCTGTCTGTCTATCTGTCAAAATTATAGCGGTAAACTTCATATTGTCAACCCCTTTTTTTAATTTCCAGTAAGCTTTTTTGAATTACTTTTTTGAATTTTCTGCAAGCTTTTTAACCTTATAAAATTCTTTTCCTAAGGGCAGCCCCTTCGCGAAGCGACTTTAATGGGCTGCCCAACCCGCCGCCTGGCGAAGCGAGTGGGCATTTCCTATAGAAATTCCTTCTGCTTTTCCTCCAGATACCGGACAATACCGTCTAGCGTCTCCTGGGCGATTTTTGTAAAATCAAACCCTCCGACAAAGGAAATTGCTCTCTGAATTTTATCTTCCGGCACACGGTAAACAGCCAGTGAAGTCTCCAGGAATGCCGCTACCTTCTCCTCCATCGAGAACCACATGGAGCAGGGGACAGCCATAAATCCCCGCATGATGCTGCTGGTGGCAATCTCCAGTTTATAAAAATCCTTTATCCCAAGGCCGGGCCGTCTCTCTTTAAAAAGGGATTCCATTTTGTCGGTGACAGCCTGCCGTATAAGGGTAGACGTCCTGGAAAACAAATAGGCGTTGCAGTACACTTCGCGCAGATTTTCATTCAGCTCCGCAATATGAAGCTGCAGGACTGTCTCCGAGGCATACAGCAGAACCTGGTCGTCCGTGACGCCATGCAGCAGCTGGCCGGTCACCTCAAACTGCCGTTCAATCACCAGCTGCACGAGACCGCACAGGATATCTTTCCTTGGAAGCATACAGGTTCGTCACCGAACCACTGCTTAAGCGGCTCTTTGCAGCAATGCTGCGCATCGTTGTGTCTGTGTAGCTAAGCTACATGCCGCCACATACAAAATTCTCTGCTCCAGTAACTTACGGTTCTTTTCCCGTTTGCCTTCAGCCATCAGCCACTATCCCCCTATCATGCGTTACGCCAACGCCAAAGTCACAGCACACGCGAATTAAAACGCGTTCTATTTTTGCATTATAGCATACGATGTCCAGAGTTGCAATAGTTTTTAAACACTTTCATTGGCTATTTTTTCTGTTTTTCCTGCTTTGAGATATTTTATTGTACGTCAAGCATCCTGTGTCTGGCAAGCTGAATTTTAAGAGAAGATGGCGGTTTACCCTCTTCCAAGGACTCGGAATTGCCGGATCCAGCATAAATTTTGCTCTTTTTTCCCTGTGCAGATATGGATTATCCACGGCCTCTTTCATGAGCAGCAGAGGCGTACTTTCCGTCTACTGTTTTCATAATCGTCTCTCTTTCTTTCATTTCAAATCTTCTTACCGTTCTGTCATAAGCCCATCATCATAAATCCGGAGAGTAATATAAATCACAAGCTCTCTTTTCTGGGCAAAAGAAAGGCAGCCTAAATGACTGCCATCAGAACTACTTCTTTAGTTTCTCCTTTAGTTTCTCCTTTATCTTCTTTCAAATAATTCCGGCTCATTTTTAAGCAAATCATTTGCAAGATATTTATAATCCATATTGTCAATCCCATAAAGTCCCTGCTCAATTTGTACAGCAAGTTTACTTGAAAAATATACATCCGTCATTTCTCTGATATCACGCCCACATATTTCCGCAAGATAACAGATAATATCATTTTCCAGATTCTGTCGATAGATTGTTTTTATATATTCATTTTCCACTAATCACGCCTCCGTCTGATATGATTCCATGAATACGATTCTCTCCAATGCCGCTTCGGAAGTAATACAAATCTGGTCATTTTTCCGGAAATAGCGCAATTCTTCCAAAGCCTTTTCCTTATCCCAGATTCCCCTTAAATACATATCAACTGTCTTAAATACATCATCATCTGCAACATTGCCAATAATCACATCGTATGTTTTATACAGTTCTTTTCCCTGACGTGACGCACACAAACTCCAGCCACCTTTCATCTGCCTCATGAAATGTATTTTGTCAAGAACATGAAGCCCATCCCAATTTTCAGGCAGCTGATATATATTGACAATCGGCTGTCCGCCAGTTCTGGCTGCTTTCCTTTTCGCCCATTTTTCTGCCTGTTGCCTGTAGGTTGTCATATAAAAGCCTCTGCCAAAGTCAAGATATTTCTTTGAATGCTTTACGTCAGGATGCTGAATCTGTATTGTGCTTCCATGATAGGCAATCATACAGCCACCCCTTTTTCTCTTGCAAACTCTGTTACATCCTCAACAAGATACTGCTTTCCTAACGTATGGAGCGTATCATAACACTTTATAATATAATCATCTAAAATGCCGCTCTTATTCAAAATCTGATACACCTGACTCGGCGTCTTTTTCCATTCTTCCGCCAGGCTGTATATCATAAACAATACAAATGTAAGTTGTGATTTATTACACACATTCGCCATCTCCTCTCTAAGGTTCTTTTTCATAATTATAACAGATATCTTTCATTCTTACATTCTTTTTTTGAAGGTATCATGAACTTTTAGAATAAATCCATACATTTTCAAAAAGCTCACCCCTCATATCTGGGAATAAAATGAAAGAGCAATCATCAACTGCTCTTTCATCCTGTTCTTATTTAACTGTCACTACAAGCCTCATTCTTCTGAATCATCCAGGCCCATCTACCACAACCCTGTATAACTTTTCAAAAAAGTCCTTCTGGCCTGGCAAATTCTGGGCAAATCATAAATTGGGCGTCTCGAAAATTGCTATATATTGTTGTGAAGCTTTAGTGCGAACACTATATCTTGTGGTTCTACTTCTCCGTGCTTCTCATTGTCGGAAACATTATGACGTCTTTTTTCGTGTCTCTGCACAGTTCTCCATAAGCCTTTATTTCAAGGGTTTCCGGCAATCGGAAAATTTTATAAACCTGCTTATTTCTTCCTGTCTCTGAACCAAAATGGTTCAAAATTGGTTCAGGATTGGTTCAGACAAATAAGCAAGCATCATGCTTCATTCTCTCCATTCTCCAGAATCTCCATCATCTCAGCAGGGGTTACTATAAAGCTCCGGGCAGGAAAATGTTTCTGATTGCCTGTCACCAGCCATGCGTCATCGCTTCTTTTTTCCATGGCAACCTCATAAAAAATAAGATCATCCATATCTAAAAGAATCTCTCCTGTCGGTTGAGGCCGCACTTCCAGTCCGTACTGCCTTATAGCTGTAAGGACAAGCTGAATCGAACTTTCTTTTAAGTGGAACTTCTTGCGGTGAAGAACCTCATCATACTCCAGCAAAATATCTTCATGATACAACGGTGTAATGCTGCCGTCGAAAACAGCATGCAATACTCTTAACGTTGCAGCATCTGAGTTTTTTGTGAGAAGAGCTGCTATAATAACATTCGTATCAATTACTGCATAAATCTTCATGCCCATTAACCTCGTGCGTTTCTTACCTCAGCAATCTCCTGATTTATTTCTTCCAATGACATTTCTGGGACATCAGCCGCCTGCCTGCGTAATTCTTCAAATGCTTCTAACGCTTCCGTCCTTGTGACCATCCCCTTGGGTAATGTCGTTTCAAACGGAATTCCGCGAACCATCTTACTGCGAGTCAGGAACATGCGAATCGCTGTCGGAAGATCCATCCCCAGCGACTCATAAATATCACTCACCTCTTCCTTCAATGACTTATCTACACGCACTTGCACCAATGCCTGTTCTGCCATATCTACATCCTCCTTCATATCGCCGTTTCCGTATTTGTTTTGTATTTCTGTATTTGTTTGTAATATTTATGTATGTCTATTATACATCTTTTTGATAAATATACAAGTAAATTCAGTCAGGAAATCACCGTTCAGTCATCTCACATTTCCATATACCCGAAATCTGCTTTCTCATATTCCTGAAGCATTCCTTTATTCTCCATAAAGTAAGATTCCCTCCTGTTTCACAATTTTCTCAAGCGTATTGCTCTGAGCCCTTCGGTCAAATGATGATTCATAACCAACAACGATATCTACCGGGCGGTTTCTTACTCCTCTCAGCGATTTATATGCTCTTTGTGATAACTCAATTTTATCACCAGCATCATCAGGAACTACTACATAGAAATTATAGTCACTGTCATCATTATAAGTATCTTTCGCAAATGAACCAAATAAATAAACTCTTATCGGCCGCAATGTAGAACAAATCCGCTCCTTGATTGCATTAATTTCATTATTGACCATTCACATTTACACCCTTTCTGATATACAGTAACAGGAAGTCAGCATAACACCCCATCCCTCTCTACATTTTGATAGAAGGGAGACACAGACTTGTAACACTCAAAGGAATCATATGACTGAAAGATTGACGAAATCACACAGTCGTACTTCAAGTCCAGAGCATCTGCAATGCAGCGCATCTTCTTTCTTGCTTCTGCCATCTGTTCTTCCGGCAGATCAAGCAAAACCATAATATCAATGTCGCTCTCACTATCAAAATCTCCTCTGGCATAAGACCCATAGAGTATCACCGCTTTCAGTCTGTCCCCAAAAATCTTCATGGCCTCTTTCGCGTATATTTGTATAATCTTCCGTACCGGAGTCCCGTCAGTACCATCTGACAGCAATCCTGCGCCATCCATTGCTCTCAAGGCGGTAATATTGTCTGCTTCTCTGCTCACCATATCAATCACCACTGCTTTCTATAATCCATAAGGTTCCTGTTCGCCATTTGCCTTGCGGAAACAATCCTGCTTAAAATCTTTTAAAATGGATCAAAATCCAAACATTCGTCGGATTTCATCATCCGATGGTTCCGGCTCCTCATTCATATACTTTTCTGCAGTGTAATCGCCCTCGCCGCCATGGTCATATTGCTCCAGGAATCTGATGGTTTCGGTAACCCCCCAACTTTTCCTGCAATGCACTTAACCCATTCTTCTGAATCTCTGCATTTGTTTTTATATTCAATCTCGTCGCAACCATTAATATAACACCTCCAATAACCACTGATTTGGATTCATGACTCTGGTAAATGTCTTAATCCTGCTACAATTATTCATAAATTTTCTGTCTGTTGTCAATAGTACATCAGCTTTAGCAGCTTTAGCACATGCAAGATGGATACTG
>Ga0192263_1097_pt1 | contig 21949 bp, 26 predicted proteins | sample Koala_Koa23_I3_FD_131257 | JGI IMG/M metagenome (GOLD analysis project Ga0192263, IMG submission 131257) | Enriched cells from koala feces incubated with labeled cellulose particles, San Francisco Zoo, California, United States - Koala_Koa2-3_I3 ... | reverse complement strand
GATTTTAATGATTTTGACTTAGAAGTTTTTAATGAAACTATGAATTGTAATTTTTATACACCTCTTATATTATCTATTGGCCTTAGAGACAATATTAATGAAGGGGGAGCAATTGTCATTATGTCGAGTAATGATGCGTACTCTGGAGCATATACAAGCATATCATATACTGTCAGCAAATCATCATTAATCAGTCTTGTGAAATGCTTAAGCGTAAATTATGGGATGAGGAATATTCGTGTAAATTCTGTTGCACCAGGAGCTATAGACACAGACATGAATACACCAGAACAAATGAACATTGCACCTTTTTTACTCCCATATCCAGAGCAGGAAATGTAGATGATGTTGCAAAGGTTGTATATTTCCTGGCGTCAGAAGAAGCATCATTTATTAGCGGAGAAAATATTACAATTGATGGAGGATATAACATAATGAGCATTCTGTTAAAGAGTGAGGCATCTCCGGCTTTGAGCGGTGTTCTTCAGGATTTCACTAAAACTCAATATAAAACCAGATGATATTGATATTCTGTTAGTCTACGAAAGATGGGCAAGAGATAATAATGACAATTCTCAGGAAAATATATAGACATTTTATTAAAGTAGACAGCGCTGTTTCCTTTTTTACATCATTAGTAAATGAAAAAGCGCTCGCGTATTATATTATTGTCAAATTGGTTTTTGGGGGCGGAACTGCAACCGTTTTAGGTGATACAATTATAAATAACAGTTTTATAGCTTTGATTATAGTATCACTTGTTGACATAGCAATGTGCTTGGGTTATTTAAGCACAATTATAAAATCAGATGGGATACAAGTGCAAGAAATACCAGCAGAAGTAGATTCTGCTGTAAAATTTGCTTCTGATTTGATGGAATTGCAAAGAGGGAATATTCAATCATCTGACATCTATAATTATGAATATGTTACCAACATAGAGGCCAATATTTCGAAAGGTGAAGAAATATGGATTGTATCGGGTGATCTGGAGGAAGATACACAAAATGGTGAATTAGAACAATTAATTGCTGAAAATCTAAAAAATGGAGTCAGGTATAAATATTTTATTACAAAAGAAAATGGGAAAGTTTCGAACAAAGCGAATCTTGGGAAAGCAAAACTTCAAAACCAGAATGAAGCATATTTGAAAAGACTAAGCTTTGAAGAGATCGATCAAGAGCTTTTTGCTCCTGATATTGATATTATTATTTATAATGCGAGTAATGTTGATACACGTATCGGTTTTGCCTGCGTAGAAATAGGAGATGATAGCCAAACATATATTTATCAAAAAATCGATGAAAGAATTTTACAGGGTATATATGATAGCTTGAGTAGGAATATAAAGAATAAAAGAAATTTTAGAATCGGTCAAATAATTAAAAATCTAGCTCAAAAAGGTTTATTGTTTTGCGTAAAGAACTTGTCTATTCCTTATGCGGTTATCAGTTACGGAATTCTTGCTATTATGAGCTTTAATAAAATTATGACAATACGTAACCTTATCATGTTTGTTGCTCCTGCTATTGGTGAAACATTTATAACATTTTTGCTTGCCGTTATTTTTTCTGATTTGATATCTAATTATAAGAATATCTTATATAAGTCAGGAAGCGATGAGAAGATGTTGGCAAGCATATTTAATTCGCAGGAGATTAAATATGTTACAGAACAAATGAAGGGACAAAAGCTGGAAGAAATAAAGAAATCTAAGAAATTGGGAAATGCAAAGGAAATACTGAGGATTGATAAGAGATGTAAATGCATCTGGATCCTAAGCGATTTATCTCATGATATTTCAAATGAAGTATTTTGTGATTGGCTGATGGAAGAGATGGAGAAAAACAAACGTTTGAATTGTAAATTTATACATACCGAAGACCCTGCAGCTGTTGGAAGAACTTCCGATTTGAAAGAAATACAAGAAGCATATGCACCCAGAATAACAGATAAGGCACTAGGAGATTCTTCAGCTCATTTTATCTGGTCGGAAACTTATGGAATTGTTTTTGCCCAGAATCATGGGAAAAGTCATGATGTATATATTTCAATTGGGAATGGCAATGATACATTTTACAAATGTGTTCTGTTAAATGAAAACGAATCCGCCACGTTGTTAGGAAGGTTTAAGCTTCTCATGAATTAAACAAATGAATTATTATTACTTGAATTTGGAGGAATTCATATATATGAACGAGAAAAGAATTATATTTTCTGAACCGGTTTTGTATGATATTTTCAATTCAAACTGTACGGATGATATTGGAATGTACTTAGAGATGTGTAAAAATAATGGATCGGTTCTTGAACTGGGAATTGGAACTGGAAGGGTTGCAATCCCATTAGCAAAGGCAGGAATTCCAGTATTCGGAATAGATAATTCACGAGAAACACTATCTTTCCTAGAAAGAAAAATCAATGAAAATGGGTTAAGAAACATCATAGTTACTAATCAGGATATGAGAAATCTGAATCTTAATTTAAAGTTTAAAATCATTATTTGCCCATTTTGTACATTTAATTTTCTTCTTAAAGTAAATGACCAGGAACGCTCTATTGACGCAATAGTGCGTCATATGTATAGAGATAGCATAATTATTTTTGATCTACTTACTATAAATACATTTAAAGATGCTTTTTGCTGTAATGAATTAGAATACTATGATACTTATTTCGGCTCTGAGCAAACATCTAGAATTGATATATATATAAAAAATGAGTTCGATCAAAGCAATCAGATTATAACGCAAGAAAGAATATTTCGTTGGAATAATCCAAATGATGTGGTGGAAGAATGTCGAACAAATATGAAGAACCGATTTTTCTTTTTATGTGAATTTCAATTTTTGCTTGAAAAATACGGTTTGAGAATATTTAAAATATACGGAGATTATAATTTCTCACCGTATAGAAGAGAAAGTAAATCCTTAGTGGTTATGGCTTGTCTCAATTAAAATTTATATTATATTGGCAACTTCTCATCTTTTGGATGAATCAGACGGCATGAAGATAGAATTCGGGATGAAAGCGAAGTTAAAGCCCTTCAAAGCGTATGTAAGAATCAAAATAAACGGAGGCTTAATCATGAAGAAAATTGGAAATGCAATTACGGGATTATGGAACGGGACACCTGCAGGCCTGTGTGGGATTCGCAGCCGCGAAGTATTTTGTAAGTTTGTGATAAAAGAAAGGTGAGGTTAAATATTGCAACCAGGCCTGGAGGTGCAACCCCTCCGGGTCCCACAAAAACCAAGAACAAATGAGAGACATTAGTAGATCTTTTTGTAGTTACTTTTAAGTTAAGGAAAGCATATGCGAATTTTAATCATAGCAAACAATGACAATGGCTTATATATTTTCCGCAAAATGCTGATAGAAACTCTGCTAAGCAAAGGGCATGAAATATATATTTCGAACCCGGAAGGGGAGTACACACAGGCGTTTTCGGAAATGGGATGCAACTGCATTTTTACGGATATAGACCGCCGCGGCATTAATCCCATGACGGATATAAAACTGATAAGAAAATATTTTGCTATTGCAGACCGTGTTCAGCCGGATCTGGTCATTACATACACGATAAAGCCAAACATTTATGGCGGAATCGTGTGTAGATGTAAAAAGATTCCCTATGTCTCCAACATCACTGGTCTTGGAACTGCTTTTCAAAAAAAGGACTTTTAAGAAGTCTTGTAATCTCCTTATATCGAACCGCCCTTAAGAAAGCAAGGGTGGTTTTCTTTGAAAATGCAGAAAATAAGAATACGATGGAGACGCTGAAAATGTGCAGAACAGATCAGACAAAGCTGCTGAATGGTGCGTGAGTAGATCTGGAGCATTTTTCATATGCGGAATATCCGACTGATGAAAGCACTACGCAATTCCTGTTTATTGGCAGGGTTATGAAAGAAAAGGGTATTGATGAACTTTTTGAAGCGATGCAGCGTTTACGGAGTGATGGGGAAGAGTGTGTGTTGGATATCGTTGGTGAATACGAAGAGGATTATTCTTCTGTGATAGAGCGTTACCAAAGAGAAGGCTGGCTGAATTATTATGGCTTTCAGAAAGATGTCCGGCCTTTCATAATAAAAGCGCACTGTTTTGTCCTGCCGAGCTGGCATGAAGGAATGGCAAATACGAATCTGGAAGCAGCCGCAATAGGCCGGCCGATTATCACGAGTGATATTCCGGGATGCAGGGAAGCGGTGATAGATGGGGTGAGTGGATTCCTTTGTAGCAGTAAGAATACGGATAGTCTTCAAAAGACTATGATGAAGTTTTTATATATGCCATTTAGAGAAAGGACAGCAATGGGTCAGGCAGGAAGAAAACATATGGAAGATGTTTTTGATAAAAAGATAGTAGTTGAAGAAACAATAAAGTGGTTATATTAATGTTCTAATTTAAATCATGATACTTGATAAAAGAAAGTCAACAATCATTAGCAATAGAATAACATAACGTGTATTTTTTGAACAGGGAATTATTATTATGAAAATAAGGATTTTACATATCTTAAATACTGGTTCTTATTCGGGTGCTGAGAATGTTGTAATAACAATTATTCAAAATACTGCAAATAATTTAGATAATATTTATCTTTCATTGAATGGCAGTATAAGAGATATTTTAAACGAAAAAAAAATCAGGTTTTATGCAGTCGAAAAATTGTCAGTACATAATATCAGAAAAGCAATCAGGGAATTGAAGCCTGATATTATACATGCACACGACTTTACTGCAGGTATTATTGCTTCCTTATCAACAAGTAAGATACCGATTATCAACCACTTACATAACAATTCGCCCTGGATAAAAGAAGTTGGGATAAATTCTATTGCTTATGGGCTTAGTTGCTTGCGGTACAGGAAAATTTTGACAGTTTCAGATTCTGTGATGAATGAATTTGTGTTTGGATATTGGTTTAAAAAGAAGAGTATCGTGGTGGGAAACCCAATTGATGTTCGGACAATTTATTCGAAAATAGAGAATATCGAGTTAACAGAATTTCCAGAATCAGATGTGCTATTTCTCGGAAGATTATCTGACCAAAAAAATCCGATTTTTTTTAGAGATTATTGCTGAACTAAAAAAATTCCAGTACTGTCAGTTTCAATGGTGGGGGATGGCGAAATGCGTTCCTCTGTGGAAGAAAAAATAGAGGAACTCGAATTAAAAAATACGGTGACACTTTATGGATTCAAAAGTAATCCGTATCCTTATCTTGCAAATAGTAAGGTCCTGTGTATGCCATCCAAATGGGAAGGGTATGGACTGGTGGCTGCAGAAGCACTTGTGTTTGAAAAACCGGTTATTGCATCACCGGTTGGTGGAATACCGGGAATCGTGAATGAACCGTGTGGCAGCTTATGCAAATCAAAGGAAGAGTTTGTAGATGTGCTCGAACGATATTTAAATGATATTGCATTCTATGAGAAAAAAGTCAAAGGGGCACGTTTGAGGGCAAGTGAATTGGATAATTTTCCGCAATATTTTAAGCTGTTAATGGATACATATTATACAATAATAAAGAATTAAAAATGTGGCGGAGTGAAAAATGGATACAGTAAGAATTGATAATTTAGAAAGGTTTCAACTGAACATGGTCCGGATTGTGGCATGTTTGAGCATATATTTGTGTCATGTGATGAATGAAGTTGGTGGGAAAGTGGGTGTGGCATTTGGACAGTTATTAAATGTTGGTGTACCAATATTTCTTATGTTGTCCGGAACGTTATACGGTTCTAAAGAAATAAGGACTGGCGAGACAATTAACTGGTATAGAAAGCAATTCAGAAAAATTATGCTCCCATTATGGATGTTTTTGATTGCTTTATTTGTAATGTTAGCTATCAATAAAATTTTTTATGATTGGATATTTTGGCTCCACAGCATTGTGCCAATTATTGGAATTTCAGGAATATCTATACCTGCTGCAGGACATTTATGGTTTATAACTGATTTGCTGATATGTTATTTGTTTACCCCATTATTTATGAAAATAAAAAAAATTAAATTTTTAACATTGGGGGGGTATATACATTGGTTAAGCTGATAGCAACTTATATCATTCCATCAGAGTTTAGTGTATTGCTTGGAACTGTTGGTTCATATCTGTTTGGATTTTATTATTTGCGTAGATTTAAACCACATTTTAAAAAGATTATGTGGTTGATGCCAGTAGCTGTTGTACTAAGGCTTATATGTAAGCTGATTTTTGATGGAACGTCTTTATATAATGAGTTTTTAACAGACCTATGTCATAAATTTTTGGCTCTCACATTAATTGCAGCAATTTACACTGTTTCGGAATTATTCTATAAAAAGAAAATTAATGTGATTGCAGAGAAGGTAAGTGGATATACCTATGAATTTTACTTGGTACATTATCCTGTTGTGTGTGGACCAATTGCAATATCTTGTAATTCTAATTATATACTATTTGGAACAATGGGATTTATTGTTAGTGGGATTATGACTTTTTCCCTTCACCAAGCTGTTAAATTAATTAATCGGATTTTAGGAAGAGAGTAGGCAATGGTAAAATTAACTGTTTTTACACCTGCATATAATCGGGCACATACAATTAGGCGTACATATGAGAGTTTGAGAGAACAAAGCTGTAAAGATTTTATTTGGTTGGTCGTTGATGACGGATCCACTGATAATACGGCAGAACTGGTTCATCAGTGGATGAAAGACGAGAATCAATTTGAAATTAAATATATCCATAAAGAAAATGGTGGAATGCACACAGCTCATAATACAGCTTATGAAAACATGGATACTGAATTGAATACATGCATAGATTCAGATGATTGCATTGCTAAGGATGCTGTGTCTAAGATTCTGACAAAATGGGAAAAGGTTAAAGATAAGGGATACGCTGGAATAATTGGTTTGGATGCTGATATGAAAGGCAAAATTATTGGCAAAGGTTTTCCGAATGATTTGAAAGAGACTACTTTGACTGAATATTATGCTTTAGGCGGCAGGGGAGACAAAAAAGTTAGTTTACCGTACAGATGTTATAAAAAGATATCCGCCTTATCCTGTTTTCGAGGGCGAACGATACGTTGCTCTTGCCTATAAGTATCGCTTGATTGATCAAGATTACAAAATGGCTGTTTTGAATGAGATACTCGTGAATGTGGATTATCAAACAGACGGATCCAGTGCGACTATGTGGAAGCAATATGTAAAAAATCCAAAAGGTTTCGCATTTTGGAGAAAAATATGTATGCAGTATCCAGAATCCAGGAAGAGGACATTTATTGATTGCATTCATTATGTGTCTAATTCTATTATGGCCAAAAATGAACGGTATATAAAAGAATCACCAAGACCTGTATTGACAGTATTGTGTACTCCGATGGGTTTAATTCTTTATATTGTAACATTAAGGAAAGGACGATAGGAGGCTACTGTTAATAATTAGAATATATATCCTATTTCCAGTATCATATGATATTAATAAGAAATTTAATATCGTTAAATTGCAAATCATATAGATATATTCTTCAAAAATAGAGGCCTATTTATGCTAAAACTTATACCTATAATGACATTTTCTGTGATTATGTCCATCATAATTTCGAGAAGAGATTTGTATTACAATTCATATTATAACGAAGAATCACGGGAAAAGTTATATACATTTATTTTGATAATTGTACTCGGCACTTTTACGGGATTGCGGACATTCTATAATGATACTGTTACATATACAGGTATTTATGAGTATTTAACCCCTACCTTATCAGAATTGTTTTCAGATTTCAACATTTCTTATGCTGATGCAATAGGATTTTCCGTTTTGAATAGTATCTTAAAAACAATCGGGGCAAGTTCACAGGACTTTGTTATGTTCTATGGCATGCTTACTATGGCGCTCTATATTACCTTTTTACATAAGTATGCAGAGTCGTTCTCTTTTTCAACATATCTTTTCTTTGTATTTGCAGGGTTCATATTTGCTCAAGCTGCAATTAAACAAAGTATAGCAATGGCACTTGGGTGCTGGGCCTTCCATTATGCATCAAATAAAGAGTGGAAGAAATACATTTTTATTACAATATTGGCATCATTATTTCATCCGTATGCAATTATATATTTTCTGATTCCATTCATGACTTTTCAACCATGGACTGGAAAATCATATGTATGGATTGCATTATTTGTGGTTGTAGCATTTTCATTACATTTTATGTTAGGAACCATTTTGGATATTACCACCTTGATGGGGGCAGATTATGATGAAAGTTCCTTCAGTGGAGAAGGCGTCAATATTTTTCGTGTACTTGTTTGTCTCATACCAACATTTCTTTCATTCTTATTTCGAGACAGTTTATATCCAACAGAAGATGACAGCGTATATATTATTATAAACTTGACTATGGTAAATGGATTGATAATGTTTGTTGGGCTTTTTGGTACTGCAAATTATTTTGCCCGACTGGCCAATTTTTTTGCTCCATTTCAATTACTGGCAGTTCCATGGATTATACGACGAAGCGGCAGTAGAAATCGCACATTATTATTTATCTGCAGTATAGTATGTTATTTCTTATTTTGCTATTATGAAAACGGTATTTTGCGTCCGTTTGATATAACATATGATCAGACTACTCTGTGGAATTATATAGGAGAACATTTTTGATGGTGAAAAGAGTACTCTTTCTGATTCCTAATTTAGCACACGGCGGAGCAGAGCGTGTGTTAGTGAACTTGGCTAATAATTTAAATAAAACAAAATTTGAGGTTACAGTACAAACCTTGTTCGATGTTGGTGTAAATCGACAGTATTTGCAGAATCATGTGCATTATATATCAGGTTTCAAATATTACTTTAGAGGTAATTCTCAGCTTATGAAGATGATTCCATCAAAATGGCTGTATCGAATGATTATTAAAGATGAATATGACATAGTTGTTTCATATTTGGAAGGACCAACTGCTAGAATTGTGGCAGCATGTCCAAATAGGAACACTAAAAAGATCAGTTGGATTCATGTTGAATTAAGCACACCCAAATTGGCTGCTATCGGATTTATAAATCATAGGAAGGCACAGCAAGCATATAATCAGTTTGATCGTATTATTGCTGTTTCTGAGCAGGTAAAAAAAGTATTTCAGAAGAACATGCCGACCACTGCACCTGTTGAAGTACTTTATAATACGAATGAAACAGAAATTATCCTTGAAAAGTCCGAATCAACAGATGTATCCCCTGTTTTTAAAACAGGAGATATTCCTGTAATCTGCTCGGTTGCAAAACTTGCACAAACAAAGGGATTCGATCGTTTGTTAAACGTACATAAAAAATTGATTGACGAGGGTTATAACCATCGCATCTATTTACTTGGCATTGGTGAAATGCAACAGGAACTGGAAAAGAAGATTTCGAAATACAAAGTACAAGATAGTTTTATTCTTTTAGGATTTCAGGATAATCCATATAAATATGTATCAAAATGTGATTTGTATGTCTGTTCATCGAGGAGAGAAGGATTTTCAACTGCTGTAACAGAAGCATTAATTGTTGGGGTACCAGTAATCAGTACGGATTGTTCTGGCGCTAAGGAACTTTTAGGGGAGAATAATGAGTATGGCATAGTGGTTGAAAATAGTGAGGAAGGTATTTATACGGGTATTAAATGCTGCCTTGGAAATTCAGAACTTTTGGCATACTATAAGAAACAGGCAAAAGGTAGAGGACAGTTTTTCAGCCGTGAGAAGACGGTAAAAGCTGTGGAAGAGATGCTGCTCAAATTGTAGACATATATATTCAAGAAAGATAATAAGATGACAGAGTTTTAGTGCTATATCCAAAAATCAAGAATATAGGGAGGAAATTATTAGTGGATAACAGATTTGATTTGACTAATAAAAAAGTAAAGGCCGATAACTTGCTGGATAATCTCGGGGGGGGCAGACTTTGCAAGTATAGGTAAAATTGCGCGAAAGAAGCCGCTTGTTTCCGTTATAATTCCTGTTTTTAATGCCGAAAAGCACTTGAAACAATGTTTAGTGTCAATACTTAATCAAACATATACAGAGATTGAAGTAATAGTCATTGATGACGGTTCTACAGATTGTAGTTATACGATATGCAAATCTTTTCAAAACATTGATGCTAGAATAAAAGTCTTCCATCAAGAAAACCAGGGTATTCATGGGGCACGAAATACAGGGATTAAGCTTGCCTTAGGAGAGTACATTTTATTTGTAGATGACGATGACTATATTGATGAGAAGTACATAGAATATTTATATAGTTGTATCATAAAGAATGATGCTGATTTGGTTATTGCAGGTTGCAAATATGTGAATGATGATGGAGTTGAGATATCTGTTTCTATTCCAAACTCTGCAGAACTTTCCGATTTATTAGAAAATCATTTGTTGGGATATCCCTAGAACAAATTGTATAGGAAAAATATTATTGCATCTATAGAATTTGAAGATGTTATACGAGAAGATTTGATTTTTAATTTATCGGTATTATCGCATGATTCAAACTTAAAATATATTACAATTCCATATGCAGGATACAGCTGGAGACAGAATCCAAATAGTGAATTTCACTCGAAATATGAATGGCCTTATTCGAAAGTGATTAGAAGCATATCTCGAATAAACGAACTGATTAATAAAATAGATGATTTGTGCTGCAAGGAAGTATATAGTTCAATTATTTATATTTTACTAATAGATGCATTTGCTAGATTGGAATATCGAAGAGAAAGATATACACATAATAAAGGCTATATTAAAGGTGTGCTCAATCAAGTAAATAAAAAACTATTATCTTTTAAATGCGCACAGAATTGGATTCAAAAAATCACTTATTTTGCGAAATGCTATGAGTGGATTAATCTATATATGGCTATACTTTCTATTATATATAAATAGGAGATTTATAATGAATGTTCTGTTCCTTGAAGGTGATATGTCCAGAAGAGGTGGCACAGAGCGAATGACAGCGATTCTTTCTGGATACTTTGCCATAAATCAAAAAGTACATATTATCAGTCTGAGACAAGCAGGTAAAAGTGTTTTTTATCATTTGAACAAGAATGTTCAATACACTGTGCTTTCTAAAACTGGCATGATAAATCAAATATTTGAAATTCGAAAATATATCAGACAAAATTCCATTGAAATAGTGATTAATGTGGATGTTGGTATGGGAATCTATGGAATAGTTGCTTCTACGGGGATGAAAACTAAAGTTATCACTTGGGAGCATGCCAACTATTACAATAATTGGGGTTCTAAAAATTTCCCTAAATTGCGAAGAATTGCTGCCAGATATTCCGACGCAATGGTTGTCTTGACTGAAAAGGATAAGAAAAACTATTTGGACAACATACGTAGATGTGTATCAATTACAGTGATTCCGAATCCATCTGAGAGTCAGAAATTTCAGTATGACGTTGGTCCCAAAATGATCCTCTCCGCTGGTCTGTTTAGCGAAATAAAACGGTTTGATTTAATTCCGGAAATAGCAGTGAAAATTTTTCAGATGCATCCAGACTGGAAATGGGTGATTTGCGGAGATGGGCCAGAGTATGAAAACGTTCAGAGCAAGATTCAAAACTATAATCTTACAGACAAAATTATCCTTTGCGGTTCTGTTTCAGATATGAGTAAATTTTATCAGAGTGCGGCAATGTATGTAATGACTTCGCGTATGGAAGGGCTTCCAATGGTATTGTTAGAAGCGAAAGCATTTGGCTTGCCTCTTGTCAGTTTCGACATTATGACAGGACCGTCAGACATCATTCGAAATGGGGTTAATGGATACTTAATTCCAGATGGAAATCTGCAGGAAATGACAACTAGAATTATAGATTTGATGGATAATTCTGGTCTCAGACGGCAGTTCTCAAACAATGCAAAGCTTGATATGGACAAATTTAGTACAGAAAGTGTGGTTGAAAAATGGGAGAAACTGATCAGAAGCCTTTGATTTCTGTAATCATTCCAATATACAATGTTGAACTATATCTAAAGAAATGCGTAGACTCTGTATTAGAACAAACGTATCGGAATCTTGAAATCATTCTTGTAGATGACGGATCTCCCGATCTATGCCCCCAAATTTGCGATAAATATGCTGAAAATGATCATCGTGTCATAGTAATTCACAAGTCAAATGGAGGTTTATCAGATGCACGAAATGCTGGACTAAAAATTTTTAAAGGTCAGTACTTGATGTTTGTCGACAGCGATGACTGGTTACCTGTTGATGCAATAGATAAGCTTTATAACCTTGCGAAAAAATATAATGCACAGTTGGTTGTGGGAGGATACGAGCGAGTACAAACCGATTCTAATGTCGCTTTGGAGATAAATTTTAATTCAGAAAGTGCACTTACGCCGAAAGAGGCTATGAGAAATGCTATGAGAAATGGTTGTGCGGCCTGGGCGAGATTGTATGAAAGAAGAATTCATCAGAATGTATTTTTCCCAAAAGAGGAAATCAATAAGGATGAAGCAATTGTTCTTCAAATATTAAATTTATGTAGTACAATTATTCAGACAAATACATGTGTATATTACTATAACACTCGTGAGGATAGTATAACAACATCCCTTTTTAGTGCAACAAAATTAGCATGGCAGAATCATTGCGTTCAGAATCTTGAATGGATATCAAGATACTATCCTGATTTAACAAAGGATGCACTTTATAGATTAATGTCTTGCATTATATGGGAATTGCGCGAAATGGCCTTGTCAGAAGAAAAATTTGACAAGGAGGTTGAATACGCGAAAACAACATTAAAACGATATTATGTGGACTTTATGAAGTTGAAGTTAAATAAAACTGAAAGATTAAGGATTATGATGAATAGGTTTTTGCCTTTTAGCTTATATCAGATAGTAGAGAAAAAAATTTCACTATATAAAACAAAAAGATAACAGAGGTTTATTATGTGTGATAAGACGCCGCTGGTTTCTATTATTGTACCGGTTTACAACGTTGAAAAATTTTTGAACAAATGCGTGGAATCTATATTGAAACAAACATATCAAAATATTGAAGTAATACTAGTAGATGATGGATCCACAGATAATTGTCCTTTTATATGTGATAAATATAAGAAAGAGGATTCGCGAATATCTGTCATTCATAAAGAAAATGAAGGACTTTCGGATGCTCGAAATGTGGGAATTAAAAATGCTACAGGTGAATACTTCTATTTTATTGATAGTGACGACTTTATAGTAGAAGATACAATCCAATGTATGTTAAATGTTGCCATAAGTGTGGATGCGGATATCACAATAGCAGGTTACAAGAGTATAGACGAAGATTATAATCAAGAGATATCAGGAAAAAACTATGGAAAACTTGAGCTATCTCCAATAGATGCAATTAAATTCTTTACTAATCAAGATTGGGGAGCATGGGGTAAATTATATAAGAGATCAATACATGAAAATGTATTTTTCCCAGTTGGTAAAATACATGAGGATGAAGCTATCATGTACCAATTAATATGCAACTGTAAAAAAATTTGCACTATTCCATATCAGCCTTATTACTATGTACAACGTAAGGGCAGTATCACGGCCACTAAATATTCAGAAAAAAAAGATGGACTGGTTTTATGCATGGAGTAATAATACGGAATTCATCAGGAGATTGTATCCAGAATGTTTATCTTATGTGTTTGCTAAAACATGTGATGTTTTGCTATATAACTTCTCCAACTCAATAAAAGACAGAAATAATATAAATAATACATATGAATTAAAAAAATACATTACCAATTACCGATTTCAGTTATTGTTTTGTAGTAAAATATCGGTTACAAGAAAACTTCGTCTAGTTGTAGCATTACTGTCCGATTTAAATAAAGAGAATTGTCTATATATTAGAATTTATGGTAAACGAGACAAAAATAATTAAATTCTTAGGATGTTTGCTTCTTTGATTATGTTAATAAAGCAGAGATGGAGATTAGTTTGATATGAAAATAGCAATTTTATCAATGCAGAAAGTTGTAAATAGTGGATCTTTTTTACAAGCATATGGATTACAACATGTTATAGAGAATCTAGGCCATACAGTCATTTGGAAAGACTATAAGAAAAAGAATATTAATGTTTCGAAGACAAGAAAACACAAAGATGAACAAAAAAACTATATTTCGAAAGCAGAAATGGCTTTAAAGTGTATTTTTAACACGGCATATCGAAACAGAGTAAGAGCGGGGCGAGTGATGAAAGATTTCTATGTCAGATACCCGCAATGGCTTACAGAGTCAAATATAATAGATGCCACATCTGTAAATGACGCATTTGATTGTTTGGTAATAGGAAGTGATGAAGTATTTAATTTATGCCAATTTATTGAGTCTTCTTATCCTATTGAGATACCATGGGAACTACTTGGGAAAGGATTTGAAAATCACAAAATAATATCATATGCAGCCAGTGCAGGGCAAACTAACATTTCAAAACTTAGAAACTATGAAATGCTGGACATGTATAAGGAATGCTTAGCTAAATTTTATAGTATTTCAGTAAGAGACAGCAATACAAAAAATATCATGAACGAGCTTGGATTTGAAAGCAATCTTCATATTGATCCGGTTTTGTTGTATGATTTTCATGATGTTGAATTATGTCGCAAAGTAAAGGAACCTTACATTTTAGTTTATGCATATGAATTTAGAATTACTACTGATGAAGCAATTGAAATAAAAAAGTACGCGAGAAAATACAATAAAAGGTTAATTTGTGTAAACTTTATGCAAGATTTCTGCGATGAAATGATTGTTATTAGCCCTCTTGAAATGTTGTCTTACTTTAAATATGCAGATTATGTGATTACAGATACATTCCATGGAGCAGTCTTATCAATGAAATACAACAGTCAATTTGCGGTATATATACGTAAGTCTAATGAGAATAAATTAAGGGATTTATTAGAAAGCTTTAATCTAACAGATCGAATTATTGAAAATGGATTGACACTTGAGAATATTTTAAACTGCAAATGGAATTATGATGAGTTTAATGAAGAGTTGCTAAAAAAGCAATATGAAGCACTTGATTATCTGAAAAGAGGATTGCAATCATGATACCTGTGTGTGAATTAAGTAAATGCAATGGTTGTCAGGCTTGTTTAAATACTTGTCCTGCAAATGCGATTGTTCCGATAAAAGATAAAATGGATAGAACAGCTTATTATATTGATGAAACAACCTGTATCCATTGTGAAAAATGCCAGGCAGTATGTCAGGTAAATAATCCGGTAAGCAGTTTTACACCACATTTTGTTTTGGCTGCATATAGCAGAGACTCGGAAGATAAGAAACTATCGGCTTCTGGAGGAATAGCTTCTGTGGCTTCGAGAACTATTATCGAGAAAGGAGGATATGTTGTTGGGGCAGCATGTGTAGATCAAAAAACTCAGCATATTATGATTGAATCTACTAATGATATTAGTTTACTTAGAGGCTCTAAATATGAAAGAAGTGATGTATCTTTTATATTTAGAGAAATAAAAGAAAAACTAAAAGATAATAAAGAAGTACTGTTCACTGGCACACCGTGTCAGGTCGCAGGATTAAAATTATATTTACAATCCGCTTACGAAAACCTCTATACGATGGATCTTATATGTCACGGAACTGCACCTCACGATTATGTCCTTGATCATATTAGATATAAAACAGCCAAATCATGGTCTCATTACACATTTAGAGGAAAAGATGACTTTTGGTTTTGTATTTATAGTGGAAAGGCAATAATGTATCGAAGACAGAGTATATCAGATGAATACTTTGTGGCATATTTAAATGGCCTTATTTTTTGCCATAATTGTTATAATTGTCCGTACGCAAAGAAGGAACGTGTCGCTGATATTACAGTAGGGGATTTTTGGGGTCTGGATCGAGATTCTTTGGAAAAATCTTACGATGGAAAAATCTCCGTTGTTTTAGTTAATACGAGTCAAGGCGAACGACTTTGGTCTTTTTTCAAGGATAAAATTATATTTGAGGAAAGAACTATGGAGGAAGCAGCAAATGAGTTTCAAACTAATTTAAACGGCCCTTCCTTGATGCATTCGGAACGTAAAGTGTTTGAACGATATTATCCAAAATATGGGTTTGAGAAGGCTGTAAGAAAAACAAAACTGATTAAAAAGATTCATTTTGATTATGCTAAGCATTGTATTATTTCTCTTATGAGTGAATTTAAACATAAACTCATAATGGCATGATTCTATAACAGTAAAAATTATTCGAAAGTTTGCAAGTAAGCTAGAAGGAAGGAAGATCATGTATTCAGCATGCTTTATCATACCTTATTTCGGGAAATTACCTGATAATTTTGAAGTGTTTCTTCGAACATGCGAAATAAATTCGGAATTCGATTGGATGATAGTTACAAATGACAATACTAACTATGAATATCCATCAAATGTACATGTTAAGTATATTGAGTTTTCACAATTTGTCGATAGCGTACAAACATGTTTTGATTTTCCAGTTGCAATTCCACAACCATATAAGATATGTGACTTTAGGCCTGCTTTTGGTAAAATTTTTGAAAAAGAATTATATGGATATCAGTTTTGGGGTCATTGTGATTCAGATCAATACTTTGGAAAAATATCCAATTTTATAACAGAGAATATTTTGAATAGTTATGACAAGATCCTTTGCCTTGGACATTTTACACTTTTTCGAAATATACCAGAAATTAATAATCTTTATTTAATAGAGGATAAAGCGTATAAGCAAGGGTATAAGGATGTGTTAACGTATGAAGGACACTGGATATTTGACGAGTGGCCAAAAAGCAAGAGAACAAGTATTAATAGAATTTCAAAGCAAGAAAATATAAAAACATATATATGTCCTGAATGTTTTTGTGATTTGGTTCCTTTTAAAAGTTTGTTTCGAAGAACTATATTTGATTTTCAAACTGAAACTTGGGCGTTAGATATAGTTAAGTCAGAAATATACCTTTGGAATAATGGACGCCTCTTTCGCTGTTATATGGATAGCAAGAAATTAAAAACAGAAGAAATATTATATGTCCATATACGTCAAAGAAAGCTGCATTATAAAAATTACAATAAAGAAAAAAAGAGTTTCTTAATCATACCTGACTCGTTGCTTTCTGCAGATAGCTTTTCTGATAAAGAAATAATTAAAATATTAAGGAAAACAGATTTTAGAGGAATATTTCATCCTGATGAGATTTTGTGTCAAATGTACGGAATAAAATACTACTGTATAAGAGCTGCAGAGGAACTAAAATCTTTTTACATTGATTTTATGAAAGGCGAGATGTAATGATTAAGCGAATTTCGTGGAATATTATAGGGCAACTAGTTGCTTTTGCCTGCTCCTTGGGCATTAGTTTTTTCTTGTCTCCTTTTGTTGTTAATAATCTTGGCACGGAAGTATATGGGTTTGTTAATTTAGCTAATACGTTCACAAGTTATATATCGCTTTTTACGGTGGCAATCACAAGTATGCTGTCGCGATATGTCACTATTGAATATAGTAAAAAGAATTTCGATGGTGCAAGTCAGTATTTTTCATCTGCATTAATTACACAAGGAATTCTTGCGGCTATAATATTGCTCCCTGCCTTATTTTTGACATACAATTTGGAATCTGTGGTAAATATATCTACAACTTATGTTTTTGATGTAAAGATTTTGTGGGGGCTAATTTTTTTGAGTTTTCTTATAAGTTTGCCAGGTGGTTGCCTTAGCGTTGGATCCTTTGCATCAAATAGGCTAGATTTGAAATCTATTGTAACTGTTGTTTCAAATCTTACCAGAGTAATAATTTTAGTAATTACCTTTGTTATTTTTACACCACATGTCTGGTATGTCGGCTTAGCTACGATTTGTTCGGAAATTATTACTATTTGTGGAGACTATATACTAAAAAAGAAACAGACCCCAGAAATTTGTCTTTCTGTAAAATCATTTCGAAAGGAAAATATATATGATCTTGTTATTGTAGGAGTCTGGAATTCAATCAGCAGATTGAATCAGATATTAACCACAGGTCTCGATTTGATACTGACGAATCTATTTATTAATGGATATGAGATGGGTATTCTCTCTATAGCTAAATCTGTGCCAGCACAATTAGGTAATTTATCGGGGAGTATTTATGCTGCGTTTGAACCCGGAATGACGATTGAGTATGCAAATGAGAATAAACAATCTTTTGCTAATACCACAAGGTACGCCATGAAGCTCAATGGTTTTTTATGCGCAGTTCCAATAATTGGATTTACATGCTTTGGTAAAGCCTTTTATTCTCTCTGGATGAGTTCTTTAACAGAGACAGAGGTAAATAAGGTATTTTTATTGGCTATACTGACGCTTTTGCCACAAATCTTTGAAATCTATATTCAACCATTATATGCAGTAAATACTATAACTAAAAGGATAAAACTTCCTGTAATCATTAATCTTTTCGCAGGTATTTTAAATGTTTTGATTGTCTTTACACTATTAAATATTTCTCAACTTGGCGTGTACGCAATTGCTAGCGTTAGTTCAATTATAGGAATTATTAAGATCTTCACTTTTTATCCTTTATACGCCGCAAAATCGGTCGGAATTAACTGGCGGAGTTTTTATCTGCCGCTTATAAAAGGGGTTATAAATACTTTTGCTTTGATTATATTATTCGAGATAGTATTAATTAATATTACCATTGCTACATGGACTAAATTGATAATAGTTGCCTTATGTTGCGGAGCAGGTGGATACATCTTAAGCTTTTTTATTATATTTGATAATCAAGAAAAAAATAAACTATTTGCTATGCTAAAAAACAGAATGTTAAAAAATTAGGTGACAAATCATCCATTAAGAAGTCGTCTGCGAATACCATTTAGAGATAAAAATAATTTCCGGGAATGTCGAGTAATGCTTTAACTTATGGTATGTTAAGGGATTGTACTATTGATAATCCTAGATAAAAACGGAAATGTTTAAACGTCTTTTACATGGAATTACAAACGATACATATTGAAAGGAAGACAACCCATGAAATATATTATTAGTAGAGATATAGATGGAGAATATAATTCTTCTCCCAAAGCAAACAATGATGTTAATATTATTGCCATTAAGTATGGATTTCAACCTTTAGTCAGAATGAAAGAAATTCAGCGATTGTCGATTTTTAAAGTATGTTGGTATATTAATGTGGTAGTTTGCCTTTTTCTAAAAGTGGGACCAAATGATGTAATCTTTTGCCATGACTCTAATAATGTGTTAGACATTGTGATAAAAATCAAAAGACTTAAAAAATATGCTGTCATAACCTTGATTCATGATTTATATTGTGTGAGATATGATGATATTAATAGTCACAGAAGCAAGATTGATTCCGAATTATTTCTGATTAAGCAATGCGATTTTCTCATAGTACATAATGATAAAATGAAGGGGAAATTAGCAACAATGGGTCTTGAAGCAAGTAAGATGTATTCATTGGAAATTTTTGATTATCTTTTGAAAAGAGATTATGAAATTAAAAGCTGCGATTATTCTGACAGGACAATAGCATTTGCTGCTAATTTGAAGTATGCATCTTTCTTACCTGAATTCGAGCGAAAGTCTAGGGGGGGGTATATACGTCAATGTGTATGGTACTCCCGAACCTGAGCTAATGTATTTTAACTATTGTGGTGTGATTCCATCAGATATTCTTCCTGAAAAAATAGAAGGCAATTTTGGTCTCGTGTGGGGCGACCATTATGATTTAAATGAGTCAGATAGTTATTTCAAATATAACAACCCACATAGAGCTTCGTTGTATGTTGCTTCAGGTCTGCCATTGATTGCATGGGATAAATCTCCTATTGCAGATTTGATCAGTAAATATAAAATTGGAATAGCAGTAGACTCCCTTGATCATATTGAAAAATATTTGAATTCTCTTTCGGATGAAGAATATAAAAGTATGAAAATTAATGTCCTTGCATTACGGCAAGATGTTATTAGAGGGAATTTTTTGATTCATGTGCTGGATCACATATTAAATGATTTGAACTCTCCGTGAAAATGGCGGTGAGAAAACAGTTCTAAGTCGCATAAATGCTGGATTTGCGGCATTTCGGTAAGATTTTTCAGAAAAGAAGGGTGCAGAAGCCCCCTCCTATCCCATGATTTTTCAGAAACAGGAGTGGTTCTGGCATTCAGTTCAGTCGGCAAGTAGGTGGCAGGGTAAATTCAAGGGGTATTATTATGAAAGTGACGAAAACATTTTCGATTAAAAAAATTATATCAAGGAGCAAAGCAAGCGATCATAGAAAGAAAAAATTGTTTATCAGCCATTCTCAAAAAGATTTGGATTATATAAAAGCGCTGGTTAAACTGTTGGAGTCGATTGGATTAAACACAGAAAATGTTGTATGTTCTTCCATTCCAGGATATAATGTTCCACTATCAAAAGACATTTACAATTGGCTGCAGGAACAGTTTCAAGAGTACGATCTGTATGTTTTATTTGTTCTGTCAGACTATTTTTATGCAAGTGCTGCTTGTCTGAACGAGATGGGCGCTGCGTGGGTGCTGCGCTCTACATATGCTTCAGTCCTACTCCCTGGATTCCAGTTTGATAAAATGAAGGGTGCAATAAATCCTGATAGAATTGCAATTAATTTGGGCGCTGAAAGAGAAGACATAAATCATCTTCTAAACGAATTCGAGGAAGAACTTGTCACTTTTTTTGAATTGAATCCGTCGAAGACATCTGTCTGGGAGCGTCATCGCAATGAATTTGTCAATAAAGTAAGAGAATTGAAAAATCGTGAGTATACTAAAGAAGGCACTTCTGCTCATGTAAAAATGAAACTGGAACCAGCTCTTACAAAAGATGCAATTTGGATTCTTTTATATGCAGCCACCAGTGTATCAAAAAGCCTTTCTGTGTTGAACAATTCATCTGGTGTGGTTGTTCAGATAGGAGATAAGACGTTTGGGCAAAATGATTCAAAAGAAAAAAACGTTCGAATTTGGAAGGCGTAATCCAAGAACTGGAAAATGCCGGAATGATAAAAGACGTTGAGGGCGAGAAAAAACTGTTTTGCGTCACTGAAGCAGGAATATCGGAAAGCCAGGAGCTACAAAAAGTATTTAATTTGCACCTAAATGAACACGGATAATGAAGTGAATTAGTCATGAGAAAGAAGACAAATGTTTAAAGATATAGGATTGTGGATTACAGGACAATTGGGTGAAATTACGTTTGAGGAGGCAGTGAAAGGCTTTGTTGAAGGAAATTACGGCAGGATGCTATGGTTTATAACAGCGGCAGTTGTATGTATTTTTCTTTTTAATATTGCAAAGAAACATAATCTGCTGTCACATTTGCTATCGTATTTTGATTTATTCTGCACTGGGAAATTTCGTGGTCTTTGGAAAGGGAAAGATCTCCAAAAGCAAATTGAAAATAATTTTTATGCTTCGAAAGATATAAAAATGAAGGTCACTCGGGGGGCAGACTTATTTGATCCTGCCAATGAACATGGATTAAAAAATGTTTTTGATAATTTACTGTTAAATCGAACACATGATGAGCCAGTTTCAGTAAAAATATTACTTGCTTGTCCCTGCTTTGATAGTGAACATGTGGATGAACGGTATAATATGAGAGAATGGAAAATGTCCAAGAAGGAATTTATCGAGACCTGGTATCATTTTCTTGAACATATAGTATATTATTCTGTAAACCAAAATAATGATTTGGATATAAAGATACGGTTTTACTCTGAACACCATGCCAAATGGCGTTTTTATATATGCGAACATGCAATAGGGGATAAAAAGATCGTATTGTTAAGCAACTACGATAAGAACCTAAAAGTCGTATAACCTGCATTTAAAACCTATTTTTCGGCTCCCAGCAGGGAGCTTTTTTCCAAAAAACGTTGG
>Ga0192263_1096_pt1 | contig 23036 bp, 24 predicted proteins | sample Koala_Koa23_I3_FD_131257 | JGI IMG/M metagenome (GOLD analysis project Ga0192263, IMG submission 131257) | Enriched cells from koala feces incubated with labeled cellulose particles, San Francisco Zoo, California, United States - Koala_Koa2-3_I3 ... | reverse complement strand
ACGGAAACACTGGATGCGCAGTACGTGATTATTGAAGAGGACTATGCGATCGGACTGGATATGGAAGAGGGCACAGGAGAATCTTCTGAGATTACCGAAACTGAGCTTACGGCTAATGCGGAGCAGGTTATTATGACTGGATGGATCAATGCGCCGGAAGGAACCAGCATTGGCCTGATCTATCAGATTGATTCCGATTACTATACGGCAGATATGATCGCTCAGAATGGAGGAAGCGCCACGCTTGTGCAGTCCAGAAGGAATCTGGAGCTGATGGACAGCGGCCTGATCGGGGGAACTGTGCAGAATACAGAAAAAGCCGGCTTCATCATCAGTCTGGCTCTGCCGTTCCTTGAGGATGGAACGCACACGTTCATACTTACCGTCAGCGTGGGAATGCCGGGGGCGGATGTTGAGATGATTGATTTTCCTGCCGTCACGGTAATCATTGATTCCTCGGTGCAGACGGAGGAAGAGGCCGTGCAGGACATCATCAGTGCCTGGGAAGCGGAATTCCCGGAAGAAGAGACGGAGATGGAAACCGAAAGCTCCGCAGACGACAGCACAGCGACAGAGGAAGGATAGATACAATAGATACCGATACTGAAGGCTCCGCAGATGACAGCGGTACGGCACAGGAAGGATAAAGACCGGAGAAACCTCAGATGACAGCGAGACAGCGCAGGAAGGATAAAAATGTATGAGCTCGTATCAGTATGAACCAACGATTTCTCTGTGGGATCATGATGACCATCGGAAAATTACTTTGAAAAACCGGAAGACCGGGGAAGAGTTTGTGTTTGATCTGCAGCATACCTGTGTTGCCGGGCGAAGGAAGGACGCCTGCGACATCCAGATCACTGTGGATGACAGATACATTTCCGGACGCCATGTTTTGTTCAGCATCGACGGTTCCTTCGTCTATGTGGAGGATCTGAAGACAAAAAACGGTACCCGGCTGAATGGAAATCCGCTGCTGTCCAAAAAACAGGTCAAGCCGGGTGACATCCTGAGAATGGGACGGACAGAATTCGAAGTACAGATGTGAGCAACGTAGATGGAAGGTGGGCGGCTGTATGGCGGAATTGTTGTTATCGAAAAGAGCACTGACGGTCTATGAGATTCTGGTGATCCTGGCTCTGATTGTGATTTTGATAGTTCAGTCAAAGAAAAAGAAAGCGCGGGAAGAGCGGCAGAAGATCAATGAACGGAAAAACCGCAATACCCAGTTGGAGGAACGGCTGCGGAATCCGGGTGTCCGGCTGGAGGAATCCAAAGATCCCAGGCCGTTTGATGTGCAATACAAGGGCGAAGTGGATTCCCAGGCGGCCTCTTTGCCGGATATTCAGATCGAGCTCGAAGTCTGTTCCCGGATGAGTACGAGGAAATACCTGTTCGATCTGAGCCGAGATGTGACCATTGGGAAGGATGAGCGGAATGTGCTTCCGGTCAGTGATCCGGACGCTGCGCCGAAAAATTGCACCATTTTCCAGAAAAACGGCGCGGCATATGTCAGGAATGATTGTGCTTCCGATCCGGTCTGTGTGGTGCGCGGGAAAAAGCGCAAGGAAGTGATGAACCAGATGGTGAAGCTGGAAAACAAAGACATTCTTACCTTCGGAAAGACAGAACTGCATATTTCTCTTTATAAGAATAAAAAGTAGACACAGGAAAAGGCTGTAAAAAAATAAAAACAGATGCCGGGGGATGAGCGGAAGACTTTGCCATGATGTGCATGCGGCCCCGGACGTCTGAGGGAGCGGAGGAAAACGATGGGTCTTGTAATCGCGGTATATACAAAAGAGGCGTTTAAAGAATATGTCATGCCGGCGACGAATAACGCGGACTATTCGGTCACGCTGAACAGACATGATTTCCGGCTGCACTATGATGTCTGCCTGGAATTTGAGATTATAAATGAGGTCTGGAAAATAAAAAGGGGTCAGAACTACCGGATTATTCTGGATAAACATGAGATCCGGGAGACGAATGTCCTTCAGGACGCTCAGATGTACCAGATCATGACCTATGATAAAAATCAGATCATCCTCCTGGTGAGAAGCTGCGAAGAAGTGTTCAGTGCATTCGCAAAATACGACATTCGGCGCAGTGGAAATATTTCCATCGGAGAGGGCGAGAAGAATCTGATCCACTATGACTATCAGCGTCTGATTTCCAGGGAACACGCCGAAATTATCCGCAAGGGGAAAACCTATTATATTTCCTGTAAGGGAGCAAACGGTGCATATGTAAACGCAAAACATATTACCGGGACGGAGCCGCTTCATTTTGGGGATTTTATCAATATTTACAGTCTGCATATGGTTTTTCTGGGAGACATCCTGGCGATTGATACCGCAAACGCAGCTGTGCGTGTAAACGAAAAATTTCTGGTTCCGATTGCCAGAGAGCAGGAGGAAGCCGAAAAGAAAGCGGATCTGGAGAAAAAGGCAGAGTCCGGGAAACAGGGATCCGGACAGAGCGACGGCTCTCAGGCAGAGGATGGTCCGGTGAAGATTCTGTTTCACCGTTCGCCGCGTATTATAGAGAAAATCGAGGAGGACACCATAGAGATCGAAGAGCCTCCGAAGGAGATGAAAAGCCAGAAGAAGCCGATGCTGATGACGATCGGGCCGTCTTTTACCATGGCGATCCCGATGCTGCTTGGCTCCCTTCTGATGATCGCATCCTCACGGATGAGCGGAAGCTCGACCGGACTTCTGATGTATTCCGGCATGGTCATGGCCTTCTCCTCGGCGATTGTCGGCGTCATCTGGGGCACGGTCAACATGCGTTACCAGAGGAAGACAGAGGCGGAGAATGAGACGCACCGATATGAGGCTTACAGCGAGTATCTGATCAGGAAAACAGAGGAAATCAAAGAAAAATATACACACAATCAGACAGCTCTCGGGAAAATGTATCCGGATGCGAATACCTGTCTGAGCTACGATGAAAGGTCGACGATGCTCTGGAACCGGAACGACACGCACAGGGACTATCTTGGCTGCCGCCTGGGTCTTGGAGATATGGATTTTCAGGTGGATATCCAGGTTCCGAAGGAAAAATTCCATCTGGATCGGGATGAGCTTGCGGAAAAACCGGAATTTATTGAGAAAAATTACAGGACGCTGACGGACGTGCCGATTCTTCTGGATCTGCTCGAACACAGGCTGGTCGGAATTGTGGGCGGAAAAGGCAAGGCGGGAGCGGTTCAGGCCGCAAAGCTTCTCGCAATCCAGCTGGCCGCGTGCAACTGCTACACAGATGTGAAGCTGGCCTTTATTTATGACGAAACGAATTCGGATGACCGTGGTCAGTGGGAATTCGCGAAATGGTTGCCCCATGTGTGGTCCGAGGACAAGAAAATCCGTTATATTGCATCAAGTAAGCTGGAGGCCGGCGAAGTGTTTTATGAGATCGCCAGGGTTTTCCGGCAGAGAGCGGAGGACGCCGCCGCTTCGCCGCGGGAAGGAACGCGTCCGCCGAAGCCATATTTTATCCTGTTCTTATCCGATCCGGCACTGATCGAGGAGGAGCTGATCGCGAAATATGTCTTTGACACATCGAGCCAGATCGGGCTGAGTACGCTGATGCTGGTGCCGAGTGCCGAGAGGCTTCCGAATGCGTGCGAGTATATTGTGGAGAATGATAAATTCTTTCAGGGAATCTACAACGTCTCCGCGCAGAAGGAAGAGCGGATTATGGTGCGGTTTGACAGCTTTGACGCATCGAGGCTGGACACGTTTGCCCGCCGTCTCTCCAACCTGGAGGTGCAGGAGATGGAAAACGGAGGCGAGATTCCCAGCTCCATCACCTTTTTTGAAATGTACGGGATCACCAGGCCGGATGAGCTGAAAGCGGAGGAGAGATGGCTTAAAAACCGGAATTATGACAACATCAAGGGTCTGATCGGGCAGAAGTCCGGCGGCGCTCCCTGCTATATGGATGTGCATGAAAAATATCATGGTCCGCACGGCCTGGTGGCCGGCACGACCGGCTCCGGAAAAAGCGAGACGCTGCAGACCTACATGCTTTCCCTAGCGATCAACTACAGCCCGGATGATATCGGATTTTTCATCATTGACTATAAGGGCGGCGGCATGGCGCACCTGTTTGACGGGCTGCCCCACATGATCGGCCAGATTTCAAACCTTTCGGGGAACCAGGTTTACCGCGCGATGGTTTCTATCAAGAGTGAAAACCGCAGAAGACAGCGGATTTTCACCGAAAATGGAGTCAACAATATTAACAATTACACGAAGCTTTATAAAAATAAAGAAGCTTCTGTGCCAGTTCCGCATTTGTTTATCATTATTGATGAGTTTGCGGAGCTGAAACGGGAAGAGCCGGACTTCATGAAAGAGCTGATCAGCGTCGCGCAGGTGGGCCGAAGTCTGGGCGTCCACCTGATCCTCGCCACACAAAAGCCTAGCGGCACCGTGGACGACAATATCTGGAGCAACTCCAAGTTCCGTCTTTGCCTGCGTGTCCAGGATCGTCAGGACAGCAACGATATGCTGCACAAGCCGGACGCCGCGTACATTACGCAGTCGGGGCGCTGCTATCTGCAGGTTGGAAATGACGAGGTATACGAGCTGTTCCAGTCTGGCTGGAGCGGGGCGCCATATGATGAAAATATTGAGAGCGGGAAGGCGGAAATCGCAAGGCTGCTCACGCTCAACGGCAAGACGGAGCTGATGGGCGGACATGCGCGTGCGCTTCGGAAGGAGCAGGTATTGCATGCGTGGATTTCAAAGCTGATCAAGGCACTGGAGGAGACCGGTATTCAGGAAGGGGATTCGCTGCAGAAGCTGCTTTCTTACAGGGGAAGCATGTCGGAAGCCGTGGAGGCGTTCTATGAGCGGATTGCAGCGGACGCGCTGGATTATCCGAGGAGCGAGTTCAATACGAAGCGTCTGGAGGATTTTATCCGCCTGTACGGCGAGGCAAGAGACCAGGAAGACCCTGCCGCGGCGATTGTGAAGCTGGCTGCCGCCAGGGGAGTCAAGCTTCCGGAAGCCAAAGAGCGGACGCAGCTGGACGCGGTCAAGGATTATCTGCAGAAGGTGGCAGTTGTCAACGGATACCAGCAGACGCACCAGCTGTGGATGCCGGTACTTTCCGACCACATTTATCTGAAGGAATTTGAGGAATATCGAAGCGTGGCATTTTCAGACGGGAAATGGCAGACACAGGAAGGCGAATGGGCGTTGGAAGTGCCGGTCGGCATGGTCGACGACCCGCAGAACCAGGCGCAGCTTCCGCTGGAGCTGAGTTTCTCAAAGGGCGGCCACCATGCGGTGATCGGTTCGGTCGTCAGCGGCAAGAGTACGATGCTGCAGACAATCGTGTATGGACTGACGACCCGGTATACGCCGCAGTATCTGAATATTTACGCGCTGGATTTCAGCAGCAAAATGATGTCCGCGTTCGAAGGCCTGGCGCATTTTGGCGGTATCATGTATGAAGGAGACCAGGAGAAGATCGCGAAATTCTTTAACATGATCGAGCGGATCCTGAACGAGCGCAAGAAGGAATTCCGGGGCGGCAATTACAGCCAGTATGTGCAGGTGCATGGCGTGACTTACCCGGCGATCCTGATTGTGATTGACAATTTCTCCTCCTTTAATGAAAAGACGGAGACTGCGTACGAGAAGCTGCTCATCCAGCTGTCGAAGGAGGGCGTGGGACACGGCATTTTCCTGCTTCTTTCTGCCGGCGGGTTTGGAATGACGGAAATCCCCGGGCGTATCGGTGAAAATATAAAGACGGTGTTCTGCCTGGAAATGCCGGATAAATTCGCATACAGCGATGTGCTTCACATGACGCAGATCCAGGTGCTGCCTGAGGCTGGAATCAAGGGCAGAGGCCTTGCTATCCAGGGCGGGCGCATTCTGGAGTATCAGACCGCCCTGGCTCTGGAGGCGGAAGACGACTACAACAGGATGGAGAAAATCACTGAAGTCTGCGCGCGGATGAACGAGGCATGGACGGGACGGCGCGCGCAGCCGATTCCGGAGATCCCGGCAAATCCGACCTGGGAGCTGTTTACCGATCTGGAGGATGTGGGCAGGGCGGCCGCCTCCGACCATCTGCTTCCGGTCGGCTACAATGCCGAGAACGCGGAGGTATACAGCGTCGACCTGAGCAGCGCCTACTGCTATCTGATCACGGGAGCGGCGCGAACCGGCAAGAAGAATTATATGAGGGTGATGATCGAGTCGGCTCTCATCAAGGACTGCATGCTTTCCGTCATCGACGGCACCGGCCTGATGCCGCAGTACTCCAACCAGGAAAGGGTGAGCTATGTCGGAGACGCGGAGGGGCTGTTTACCTGGCTGAAGAGCACTCTGGCTCCAGAGTTTACGCGCCGGAACCAGATCAAGAAAAAGCTCCTGGCAGAGGGTGGCGAGGAGGAAGAGCTGTATGAAATTACGAGGAAGGAAAAACCGGTTTTTGTCTTTATCACGGACATGCTTTGGTTCGTCAGCACGATCTACGACGCGAAGTATGCCATGAAGGGCGGGAAAGTCTTTATGGAAAGCCTGACGTCAAAGGGCCGCTGGCACAACATTTATTTTGTGGGTATTCTGAACCTGGAAGATAAAAATGCGGTCCGGGCATACCAGACCTTCGTGAACTTCACGTCCTATAAGACCGGGATCCATTTTGGCGGGAATGTTTCACAAAACGGGTTTTTCAATTTTGATTATCTTCCATTCAGGGAGCAGACCAGAACGGAAAAAGCCGGCGTCGGACAGGTGCCGGACATGGAGGCAGAGGTTATGGCCAGGAAGGTCATTGTGCCTCTGATGGGAAGAAAAAGGAAATCATCATGATTTTTGGGGTACTGCTGGATTCGAATGAAGAAGAAAAAAAGAAGCTTCATCATCAGCTGGGAAAACTGACCGCCCTCTACACAGACGAAAAACTGGAAATTCAGGCATTCGGCAGGAGCAACCCTCTGATGGAACGGCTGGAAGGCCTGGATTTGCTGGATCTTGCGATCATTGACGTCACACTGCCGGGGGCGCTTGAGGGCGCGAGAAAGATCCGGGAAAAATTTCGCGAGGCGGAGATCCTGATTATCGCGGATATCACGATTTCGCCGATGAAGTATATGCACCCGTCCATAAGGGCTTCCGCTCTCCTGTTGCGTCCTGCCGCATCTGAGTGGGAAGCGGCTCTTGGAGATTTTTTCGGACGGCTGTTGGAAAAAGGCGGGAAGGAAGGCCAGGACGGGGTTCTCTGGGTAGAAAACCGCGATGGGAAATTTCGAATCCCATATGGGCAGATTTATTATCTGGAGGCGCGGGAAAAAAAGGTGTTTATCCGGACAAAGGCAGAGGAATTCGGCGTCAGGGGGACCATTGAGAATCTTGCGGAACAGCTGCCGGAAAATTTCACGCGCTGCCAGAGAAGCTATATTGTAAACACGGATTATATTACCCGGATCCGGCTCTGCGAAAACCGGCTGTATCTCAGGGATGATCTGTGGGTTCCCATATCCAGAAGCTACAGGGAAGCATTTAAGAGGCGAATACATGAGTGATCTGACTTACAGGGAAGTATTTAAGAGGCGTATCTATGAGTGATCTGACTTACAGGAGCTTTCTGCTCTCCGGGCGGGAGTTTATGGTACTATCCGCTTTTATGGGCATAGAAAGGGTGCATATGCTGATCGAGCAGCAGCCGGAGCTTCCTGACAGGAAGGAATTGAGTCTGACCTTGTTTGGGCTTTACCAGAAAGGGCTTCTCTGCTGGGAGAATGGCATCTGCGGCCCGAAACCGGAAATCCGTTCTCTGTTTAGGGATATCCGCTCCTCCGAAAAGGAGCTGCAGGTTTTCCACAGAAAAGAAAATGCTCCGCTTCTGTGTTACTGGGATGAGTCTTCCGTACTTACCGAGCTGAGTGAAAACGACAGGGACAGGATCCGGCTGCACGGTCTCCGGAAAAACGATTTATTAGAAGAATTGAAAGAACGCGGCATACTTCCGGAGAAAGACTCTTCTTTGGCGGGGGATTATATGGTCTCTGCGATGGGGGACGATATGACAGCTGCAGCGGGGAATTCCAGGACGTCTGCTATGGGGAACGATGTTTCATCGCCGGTGGAAGATGCTGTACTTTCCGGAACAGAGGAACCAGGGAGCCGGCTCCTGGAAAAATGCCCGGAGCTGATGAGGGACGGAGAAATTCAGTATGTCCGGCTGCAGGAGCTTTTTGAAAAAGAGAATGAGCTGGAGACGGCTATTACGATCCATAACAGGAGCAGGGGAGAGGACGAATGCGTGATTCTGATTCTGGACTGCGGGTTGTTTGACGGCATGGTCCTGGTCAATGGCGGGACCATCCGGATGGAGTATTACAGCCAGGAAAGCCTGAGCGGGCTTCTGGCATAGGCGGCTGTGATTTTTTGCGTAAAATGGCAAAGCTTTAGTACCGGCCTGTCCGGGTTAGGAGGTGACAGAGATGATTCTGACAGATATTTACATTCCGTCCATGGATCAGTCCTTTGATTTTCAGGTGGATGAGACAGTACCGGTGAACAGCCTGATTATTGAAATCGCGGAGATGATCGGAAACGAAGTGAAGTCAGGAAAACAGTATCGGGCAGAAGAGTTCCTGCTGTGCTCGATGGATCAGGGCGTGATCCTGAAAAAGACGGAGACACTGGCGTCCAGCGGAATCAAAAATGGCTCAAGACTTATGTTAGTATAATGCATTCTGTCCTCGAAAAAGTGCGTTTTGTCACAAAATTAAGACGCGATTTTATTTTTCAGTATAATTGGGAACAGGATAAGGAGAGACAGAGATGGTAAGTGTAGAGACTGCGACTCTGAAAAAACAGCGATACGATTAAATAATTACGCCGCGAATCTCAGCAAACGCCTTTTGGGAATACAGGATACGATTTCCTGGATCCGCCGCCAGGATTTTCCTGAAGCAGGCGAGCTTCGCAGGGCGCTGGAAAAGGAATATGGGGAGCTGGAGAAGCAGAAAAAAGACATGCTGCGGCTGTCCGAGGCATTGACACGGATCAGTGACAAGTATGAAAAGACGGAGGAGAAGATTGTCATGTCGCAGAACCTGCGGACTCGGATACTTGCAGTAAGTGACGCGTCGTTTTTGGTCACGCTGCAGCCTTTGATCAGCCAGATAAAAGCATTGGGGATAGAAGTGCCGGAGGAATAGAATAGCCGGAACCAGAGTAAATCCGAAAGAGAGGGAGAAAGAATGGCAGTAGAAAAGATCCGGATAAATACCGGCAGCCTGAGCAAGACGCAGAAGGAAGTGCAGGCAGAGCTTGATAAGATTCAGTCAGATATGGAGAAGATTTCCGACGACATGAATACGCTGAATTCCATGTGGACGGGGGACGCCCATGACGCGTTTGTACAGAGCGTGTCAGAGGATCTCAGTCTCCTGACGGAGGTGTGTACCGTGCTGCAGAATATCATCAATTATGAGAGCAGCGCGGTGACTGAGTACGACAAATGCGAGCAGCAGGTCTCGGAGATTATTGCACAGATACGGATATAGTTCTCTGACATGCACTATTTTCTGGTCTTTGCTGACAGCCGTTGAGTCTGGCAGCCAGCGTCCGAACTTTGCAGCCAGCGTCTGAACTTTGCTGCCTGCGGTTGAAAAGAAAGGCTGCAAGGTGCAAAGATGATTTCGAAAATGGAATAGTCAGAATTCAGGAGGGATCGTTGATTATGGCAATTGTATTGAAAGTGGAACCGGATACTCTGGTTCAGATGGCGGAGGAAATTGAGTCACAGCTGAATGATATTCAGAATCAGTTTACACAGGTAGAGTCCGATATCAACGCTACGCGTTCTTATTGGGAGGGAGAGGCCAGCGACGCGCACAAGTCTCAGTACGACGCACTGAAAGAAGAGATCAGTGAGACGCTTGGCAGATTAAAAAATCATCCGACAAATCTTCTTAAAATGGCCGGACTGTATACAGAGACAGAGTCGGAGCTTGAGGAGCTCGCCCAGACTCTCGCGGCAGATGTCATAGTGTGAGGAGGGAGAATCAATGGCAAAGAGTGCATTAGAGATTCGGCTGGATTATAACAAGGCAAAGCAGCAGGCGGATTCCCTGAGTGAGATCGCGTCAGAGATCCGCAGCACCGCGAACAATGATCTTCAGGATTGTATTTCTCAGATTTCCGCCAGCTGGACGGGGACCAATTCCACCGCGTATCAGGCGAAATGCAGTACGCTGAAGTCTAATCTGCTGACCACGGCGGACAAGCTGGAAAAGACCGCGACCACGATCCGCACGATCGCGAAGAATACGTATAATGCCGAGATGGCGGCGCTCGAGGTCGCGCAGCTGAGGAATTATTAATTGTGGATCAGCCGTCGGCCGGTATTCTGCAACGTATATAGTATCTCAAAACAGAGATATTTATATAAAATATCAATCTTTATAAAATTAAGGAGGAACTATTCATGAGCGAAATTCAAGTAACATCAGCTACATTGAGAAGCAAGGCGGAGGAGCTGAATCAGCTGAACGAGCAGTTCAAGAGCACGTACGGCTCTTTGTCTGACGAGGAAGCTTCCCTCCGTTCGCAGTTTGAAGGCGAGACAAGCGACGCATTCCACAGTGCTTTCACGTCTGATATTACGCAGATGGGCAACTTCTACAACGCGATTGCACAGTATGTGCAGAAGCTGATTTCGATTGCGGAATCTTATGAGAAAGCAGAGTCGGCGAATGTTTCCACGGCTACCACAAGGAGCTATTGACAGAGAAACTCAGAAGAATAAAGAAAGTGAGGAAAATCATTATGGCAACAGGATATTTAAGAGTAGACCCGAGCGTTTTGCAGACTACGGCTTCTAGCTTTGAGGCAACAGCATCGACTGTGACGAATCTGACTGAGCAGATGACGTCAATCGTTACCAGCCTTACAGGGCAGATCTGGAGCGGCGAGGCGGCTACCGCATATGTGACAAAGTTTAACGGCCTTCAGGATGACATGAACCGTATTTACAAAATGATCAAGGAGCACTCCGATGATCTGATCTCGTTTGCGCAGCAGTACAGCAGTGCAGAGTCGGCGAATACGGAGCTGGCGAACAGCCTCGTGTCAGACGTGATTGTCTGAATCATGCGGCATTACGGCTTTGGGCTGCGGCGCCGCAGGTTTAAACATATTGGAAAACGCTGATGAGAAGGATCGGCGTTTTCCAGCTTTTACCTGCCCCGGACAAGCCGGAACCAGTCGCGTTTGCCATTTTGCACCATTTTGCATGAGAAATTGTTCCTAACCCGGATAAACCGGAATCGAAATTTTGCCATTTTGCGCAAAAAATCGTTTGTAAGTGCCTAAGTGCCTGATAGGGAATGACCGGCACAGGATTTAGAATCGAATTTTAAAAATGTAAGAACCTTAAGAACGGAATATGAAAAATGACAGGAAGGGAAAACCGAATGGAACAAATGCCCGGGAAAAAACTGAACGGGAAGAAACATGGAGGATGGGCAGCCACACCCATACTTTTCCTTTTTGTACTATTTTTTAGCCTGGCATTCTGTCTTTCCGGGAGTGCCAAAAAGGAGACGGAAAAAACAGAAGAACAGATCATGGAGGAGATGAGAGAACGGTGTGGAAGCATCGTGCGCGTCGAATCTATCTGCTGGGATGGGGAATCCGTTATCTATGGCACGAAATCCTTTTCAGGCGCTGTTGTGACCAATGACACATCAGGAGCCTATATCCTTACCGTTCAGGACGGCCTGACCTGGACGACGGAGGAAAAAGAAGAAATCCGTTCCCAGTACGAGCTGGAGGACAATGCGCGGATCTCCGAGAAAATAGAAGTCGTATTTGAAGGAGATCTGAGGATCGAGGCCAGCTCCGCCGGGGAGAGTGAGCAGAGAAATCTTACCGTACTGAAGCTTTCCCAGAGTGTCCAGTTTGAGGCATTCCTCACGTTTGCCGCGGAAAGCGTTTCGAAGGACACTCAGATTTTTCTTCTGAGCTTCCCGGAGTCTGTCAGTGAGGCGGGGAATCCGTATAACAGTGAGAATGTTCAGATCACCCAGGGAACCGTCCTGAAGGTTTATCAGGAGAATGGAAGCGAGTTCCTGCAGCATGACATCCAAACAGACGCTGAATCTCTCGGCGGGCCCCTCCTGGATGAGGAGGGCTCGATCGTCGGTCTGCTGCTCACATCCGGTGATGAGGGCGGTATAGCGGTCAGCGCAGAGACGATCAAATCCTTTCTGGATACCTTTGGGATCAGCTACGAGGAGCTGAGCACAGAGTCGGAGGAGAAAGGGATTCCGATCCTGAATATCATTCTGGGCGTGGTGGCGACGGTGCTTCTGGCGATCGTGCTTCTGCATGGATTCAGGACAGCCCCTGCGGCGGAAGGAAGAGGAGGGGCGCAAAACGACGCCGGCTCCGGATCATTGAAAGGGAATCCTGGTCGGAAAGACTCGCAAAAAGAAAATTCGGGACAAAAAGAGAACCCGGGGCGAAGGAATTCTCAAAAAGGAAACCCGGGTCAGAAAGGTTCGCAAATGGAAACTCCGGGTCGGAAGAGTTCTAAGAGCACGAATTCCTCTCGGAGAGAAAAAACTGCCCGCATAGACTACCCTGATGCCAAACGAGCGGCAGTGATCGGGAAGGCGGAATTTGTGATCGGAAGATCGGAAGAGGCGGATTTTGCCATCCCTGAGAGTAAGGCGGTCAGCCGCCGGCACGCAGTCATCCAGAGGGAAGGCGACAGCTTTTACCTGACAGACCTGCGGTCTTCGAACTATACCTTTTTAAATGGGCGGCAGCTGACGCCGAACCATAAGTATGCGTTGAATGACGGAGATGAAATTGTCCTTGGAAAAGAACGTCTGCTCTTTTATCTGCAGACATGAGGAGAGGATCCATAAGCTGTTTCACAGAAGTTACAGCTTGGGGCGAGGAGGGAAATGGAAGTGAGTGAATTTTCGATAAAGACGGATAAGGCCACAAGCCTTGCTGATCTTTTGGACGAGCAGGCAGCTGCCCTGGAAAATGCGGCGGGATCTGTCGATTCGATTAGAAGTAGTCTGAGTATACAGGGGACGGCAAAGACTTCTGTCATGTCTGCGATGAAAACGATCAGCACGACGATCCAGGATGAATCCTCAGCTGCGACAAGTCTGGGGAAAGCACTCCGGGAGATTGCGTCCGCTTATAGCACGGCAGAAAACAGCATTCTGGGGAACGTGTCTACGACTGCCGGAGATGGATCCGGTACGGCCAGCAGCGCGGGAGGCAGCGGATCTGACGGTGATCAGCAGACAGATGAGCAGGATGAAGGGACATCCTATGACTGGAAGTCTCTCCTGTTGAAGCTCGTGGGAAATGCGGGTATAATAGGCAGTGGGACAGCGGCGATAGCTTCCTGGATTACAGGGGGAACTACCGCGAAAGATGTGTTGAGTTTAATTAAGAACTTGACGGGCCTGGCTGGCGGTATAGCCAAGGCTGTGCCGAATTCAGGTAAATCCTTTGACTGGAAGGCATTGGTGGGACTTGATGCAGCAGTGAAAACAAATACGCCGACTTCCTGGCTAGGTGCGGATGGTACATTGGCGAAGGAGCTTTCAAAACTGAAGTTTTCCAATGCGGAGACAGCGTCGGAAAAAATCGCCTGCGGGGCAAAGTGGGCCGGATATGCACTGACGGCTGTAATTACCGGATATGATAATTTTACGGATCCCGATAATACCACATTTTCACGGCGGCTGGCTGAGACTGTGGGTGAAACTGCGGTGAAAATAGGCGAAGGTATTTTGGTGAAGACCGCAATTACAGCGGGGCTGGCAGCACTTGGGTGTGTCGGTGCGCCAGCAATAGCCGTCGGGGTTGCTTCAGTAGCTGTCATAGCGGTGGCAGACGCAGTTTCTACCAAATTAACTGGCAAGGATGTAGCGGAGCTTGTGTCGGATACAGTGATTGATGGGACAAAAGCTGTTGTCGAAGGCGTCGGAAATGCAGTAAAATCAGCGGGGAAAGCAATTTCCGGATGGTGGAATTCCATGACGGTCTCATTTGCTGGCGGGTGATGAGCTGATAGCTAGCCGGAGAACGTATTGTACTGTAATCATTAAGAAAGAGAGGTATAGGGAATGGACTTTAAAGATTTACTTCCTATAGGGAGCGTAGTACTTCTTAAGAATGCGCAGAAACGTCTGATGATTTTTGGAATAGGGCAGAGGGATGAAAACAAAGGCAAAGATTATGATTATATCGGAGTGATGTATCCAGAAGGCAGCATGGGCGAGGGATCACAGTTCCTGTTTAACCATGGTGATATTGACAGGATATTTTTCAGAGGGTTCGAGGATGAGGAACGCTCCGCATTCCTCGACAGAGTGCAGAGGATGTATGATGGCCAGAATTGATTTGAGCTGTTTAGATGGAATCCGGAGGCCGACTCCGGATGAAGTCTATAAGATCACACGCTATTACGAACATTTATATGGGAAAAACATCAGGAGAAATAAGACACTGAGTACAGTGTTTATTGTTCTTGGCCTTTTTTGCATGTGTGGATATACGGTCAGTGGGGTTGTATCCATAGTAGTTGGCGTGATATTTTTTGCAATTGCATTTGGATTTATCAAAGGGAAAAATGAGGCAAAGGCCAAACTAAACGTTTTTCGTAGTGGTGATTTTACCGTCATCCCGGGTAGTGTATGTGAAATTAAGACGGATACGACGGGGATGCTGGGTGTGAGCGTTGTGCGATTTATCTCCCATGGCGGCAAAAAGCCGGATGCGCAGTTCGAAGTCAGACGGACACAGCTTCAGGTGGGGACGCCGCTGCTCCTGATCCATGTAGATGAGGACAAGATCAGACATGGGCTGACGCGAGTGTTCACACCATTTATGCTGACCGAAGAAGGACTGGAAGGGACGCTTTTTTGATCGGAACTGAATCAGCCATATATACGACAGATCACCGATCACCTGTTGTGTATTCTGGAAAAAGCGACTCTGTGGCCGGAAGAACTGGAACATGACGTACCTGGCCTTCTGGAGCTGCCTGGTGGTCAGTTGGTTCTGTACGATACTGAAAATGTGGAGGAAAATGCTATGGCGAGTATACAACGTGTTTCCTGCAACAATATGGTAAAGGACGCGGAGGCGCTTTCAACGGCACTGAAGGGTATTCCGCAGACGATCACGCAGATGCAGGCATCCCTGAAAAATCTGGCTTCCTGCTGGGAAGGACCGGCCTGGGCGGCATTCCAGGAGCAGGTGAATAAGGATATTGAGAACATGAACGAAGTCTATCAATGCCTGACCGAGTTACAGAAAGGTCTCGGGACAGGCAGAGATACGTACCTGAGGGCAGAGTTTGACGTTTATACAGACGTAAAGACGCTTCTGATTTAATAAGGAGTGCGGGATAGTTTTGGAAACATATAGTCCTGGAAGTATTGTTTTATTTGAGCGTTTTTTGCAGGCGATAGCTTATGAAGGGAGAAAATCAGTATGGCTGCGTCATCCGGAATGTATTTGAGAGTAAATTCAGAGACTTTGCTCACTGCGTCCAGTGAGGTAGAGAGCCAGGTCGATTCTATGAGAAAGCAATTTGACCAGGTCAACGAAATTGTCAACAGGAGCAGCGGATACTGGGAAGGGGAAGGGCAGGAAGCCTATCTGAAAGCGTATCGTTCCAAATACGAAGGAATTGAGGAAGCACTGAATCGATTTTCCAGTCATGTAGTGAATCTCCAGACAATGGCCGGCGTTTATAAGGCGGCAGAAGCGGAGGCTGTGGAGGAGACGGAGTCCCTGTTGAGCGATGTGATCGTGTAAGCATTTTCATTTTAGTTTTCATTTTCATTTTAATTTTAATATTAATATTAATATTTTGGACGAGTGTCCATGCCGGACATACAAAAGAAGGAGGCGGAGGATATGGCGAGTTCAAACAGTCAGATTTACATGGACTATCAGGGTATGTGCCAGAAAGCACTGGAATTGGAGGAACTTGCTGACAAACTGGAGGCGCTCGCGGATGACAAGGTCGCGTGCTATGCGGCCAATAAGAGCTTCTGGCAGGGGGATTCCGGCGATGCCTGCCGTCAGAAGCTGACAAAGCTTGACAGTCTCATGAGAAGCCGCGCGAAAAATATCCGCAATACTGCGGACGGTCTGCGGAAGGCGGCGGAAAGGCATTATCAGCTGGAGCAGACATTGGCTGCGATTATTTCGGGATAATCGGCTATCTGCTATTGTGTAAGAATGCGCGGTTGGAACTCTGACGAATTTCTTACAGCATTGGCGGTGCAGCCTGAGATCAGAAGCCACGCTTGTATGTGAGGGCATGTATCTTATTGTTCGCGGGAATAAGGGAGCAGCTGTATGAAACGAAAACTTACATTTATTTTACTGACAGGAGTGATCATATTGGCGGCGATTATGGGAATAGAAGGATTTGTCAGTCCATCTGACCGGAGAAAACAGGCGGAGGATACGCTGAAGGAAAAATATCAGGAAGAGTTTGTGGTCACTTCTGTGAAGGAAGGATCTGCTTTTCAGGGTTATTATACGGTGGTGGCGTATTCTCAGGATTATCCGGAGCTGTTGTTTCAGGCAAGTATTGAGAATGAATCCGGAGAAATATCGGATTCCTATGTTTCAAAACGCGTATGCGACCGGCTTTCCGCAAAGGTCAGCCAGAATATCGGAAACCTGCAGAGCGGGTATTATGTTTTTACAGAGGTGATGTTGGGCGATACTTTGTTCACAGATCCGGAGATTTCTCTGGAAGACTATCTGACGGAATATCCGTCCACACGTTTCACAATTTACCTGTGTATAGAAGAAGAGGAATGCAGCACGTCGAATATCGTTTCTGCAGCTGCGCACATGCTTGATAACCTGCCGGCAATCAATGGCTCTATCGTACTCTATCTGGCAGACGCGGAAATGATGGCAAAGATACAGGACTATGTCGTCTCAAATGTTAAGACCTATACCGATTTTGACCGGATGGCGGAGGAGGCCAGAATAGGTTTGGTGGCGGTTAATAATGGCAGATTTACTTTAACAGAAGAAAATTTGAGAGAGATGGCGGGAGAACGGTTATGAGTTATTCGGATGCAGAATTAGTGATGGCAACACAGCTGGCTTATCTGGATTTTGACGGCAACAGCTATGATTCGATGAACGCGGGAGAACTGGTCGATAGCATTCTGCAGCAATACGGTACATACGACAGCTCTACCGGCACATGGACAGTGAAGGATGGGGTGAGTGCTGCAGCCGGGAAACAATTCGACTATGCGCAGCAGATTCTTACGTTGAGTGAAGAGAACAATGTAGACTCCTGGAGGAACTGGACTATCGTGGATTCGTGTAATAACGAGACAACGAGCGGATACTATGCCTGTCTGATCGATACTGGGGATGGGAGCGCGATTGTCGGCTGCCGGGGAAGCGAGAGCTATGATCTGGAACAAAAGATAAATGACTGGGTACAGGCGGATTTTGGGCGGCTGAATAATGAGCTTACGGATCAACAGGCGGATGCTACGGAATATATGGAGTATTTGTATCAAAAATATGGGGATGATTATGACACGTTCTGCATCACAGGTCACTCTCTGGGAGGCTCTCTGGCCATGCATTCTGCGATCACGGCGCCAGAAGGGATGCAGGATAAGATTGATCAGGTCGTCAGCTATGACGGCCCCGGCTTTTCAGATGAATATCTGGATGCGCACGCAGACCAGATCGACAGGGTCAAAGACAAGATGACGCACTATGAGTACAGTCTGGTAGGCTCACTTTTGCTTCAGCCGGATGGAACTAATAACGTTGTGATACAAGCTCATGATGATCCGAATTATGATGGACTTTCGGCACAGCTGAACCGGCATAGTGTGACAAATATTGAATTTGACGAAAACGGAAACGTGATTGAAGGAGAACGAACCCCTCTTATGGAGAATGTCCGCGAGATAAGTCTGACACTGGAGCTCTTTCCTACAGCTGTTTCTACGGCTCTTACAGAAATCATTTATTCTACACCAGTCCTGTTTTACATCGCAAAAACAGTGAGCGAGTTAAAGCAGGAACTGGATGAGGTGGTGACCGAGATCAAAGCAAAGATCAGCAGTTTGTATGATAGCTTTATTTCTCTGGTGGTCTCTGGAGAGTATGAAATCCACGCTTCTGAGATTGGCAGCATGGCGGATGATCTGGAAGCAGTCCGGACAGACATGCAGCAGATTGAAGATCAGATTGATGCGATCAGGAAGAACCTGCCGTATGATTCTGTTAGCGCAATTTATTACAAGAACTGCCTCAGAGTGATTGGCGTCGCAATGAGCTTAGATTGCCTGAAAGCAAAAGCAATCGCGCACGCGGCAGAAACAGCAGTGTCCAAATACAATCAGAGCGACCGCAAAGTGAGTACCTGCTTTTAGCGTTATACTGCGGGTAAAGTCTGTCGATTTCCTGGTAGGCTGCATCCTTCTGCTCCGGCGAGTCTGTATATGGTTTTATATCCAACCCCGCATATGTATCCACACCTGCATTTCGGCGCCGCCGGGCTCCTGGGAGCGATTTGCCCACATGTAGTAGGGGATGAACTTCAGAATAGTGGGCTCATATTCCGGTTTTTTCCATGGGCGGTACAAAGGTCTGGCCATTTTTGTGGGCAAATCCGCCCTGAAGGAGGACTCATATGAAACCTGCCGGAATCCGGGCCAGGCAATTTCTTTCGCCGGATTGCCGCAGATTTCGATGTCGGATATCTCTGGAACCGCATCCGGATTCAGCGCCAACAGGTGCAGATCCCTGCCGTTGTCGGCTTCTTCCACACAGTAGACAAGCGGCCCTCTCATTACGGCGGCTTTGCCGATATCCTCACGGACGCGGGGATCCGCAGCCATCAGCCGGATCCCCATCGGAAAATGAAGTTCAAAGACATCATCTTCGCCCCAGTCTTTGCTCAGATACAGATAGCCGTCGCGCAGCCATACCCGGGCATTCTGGATGCCGGAGATGTGTATGCGGGCGCAGATTTGCTCTGCCGGAGTGTCTGCCGAAACGCAGAAATCCTCATCATAAACCCACTCCGGGATCCGCAGCGCGAGCCGGAACGGCGTCCCTTTCGCCTGCACACGGATTTTTACTCTGCCGTCCCAGGGGAGGTCGGAGAAGATGGACACTTTCACAGTCTGGCAGTTTGCATTTTTGCAGTTTTCATTATCCTGGCTGTCTGTCACGGCAGAGTTCCTGGTGCCACCGAAATCCCAACTCTCGCCGCTGCAGCAGTCTGTTCTGCTGCCATTGCGGGAGTCGCTTTCCCCATAGTCAGGGGCTTTTACCCCCTCGTCATCGCCAGTTTCGGTCATAGCAGATGCCTTCTCTGTGAACCCGTCGCCAGTTCTGGCTGCGGCAGATAGATTCTTTGCGGGTATATCGCCAATTCCGGTCGTGACAGATATATTTTTCATAATCTCACCGCCTATATAGAGATGTACGAAAAGGGTATCCTTTGTCTCCGTATACGCGTAGGACGCGATCGAGGAGAGCAGCCGCGCGAGGTTCGGCGGGCAGCAGGCACAGCCGAACCATTTCTGGCGCACCGGTTTCACATGGAATTTCCGCTCATCCTTTTTGCAGGCTTCCGGGTATACCTCCAGCGGGTTCACATAGAAAAAGCTTTTTCCATCCAACGCCATACCACTTAAAATACCGTTGTAGAGAGCACACTCCATCACATCCGCATATTTTGCCTGCGGACGGATCTCCAGCATCCGGCGGGCGAAAAAGACCAGACCGATGGAGGCGCAGGTCTCTGCGTAGGCGGTATCGTTCGGAAGATCATAGGCATATGTAAAGGCCTCGCCCAGATGCGTACTTCCGATGCCGCCGGTGATGTACATTTTCCTCTCCACAATGTCATCCCAGAGCCGCTCACAGGCGCGGTACAGTTCCTCATCCCGGGTGTGCCGTGCGACATCCGCCATGCCGGAATACAGGTAGACTGCCCGCACGGCGTGTCCGACCGCCTCCGACTGCTCCCGCACCGGCCGGTCTGCCTGGTGATATGCATGGCGCGGCTCTGCTTCATGCCCGGGCTTTACCACTTCCGGGTGTTCCTGATCGAAATAATAGGGCCGGGTTCCTCGCTGGTCGATGAAAAAACGGCTCAGATCCAGATATTTCTGTTCTCCGGTCACTTCATAGAGCCGCACAAGCGCCATCTCCGCAATCTCATGCCCCGGGTACCCTTTACATTTGCCGTCCTCCGGACCAAAAGTGTTCGCCACGTAATCCGCATACCGCTGCGCCGCTTTCAGAAGCTTATCCTTGCCGGTGGCCTGATAGTACGCGACCGCGCCCTCAATGAGGTGGCCGAAGCAGTAGAGCTCATGATGGTCTCTCAGGTTTGAAAAAGCCGCATCTCTTCCATTAATAATATAGTAGGTGTCCAGATAGCCGTCCTCCTGCTGCGCCGCGCACACGACGCCAATTGCGCCGTCAGCGATCGCTTCCAGCTCCGGATCCGTGTGCTGCGCCAGAGAGTATCCGACCGCCTCAATCCATTTGAAAAAATCACTGTCCTGAAAAACGAATCCGTAAAACGCATTCTCATCCGGGTGTTCCGGGTCGTCAGGCAGTGCTTCAAACCCGCGGAACGTGTATTTCGGCTCCTCAAACGCAGATCCCTTTTCTACCTTCTCCCGATTCAGCTTACCGGCGATCCGGAAATTGCGCATACAGTAGCTCGGCGCGGCTCCCTCCACCTGGTCATTCAGCGCGGCCCACTGATAAGGAATCACCTCTGTGCGCACCAGCTCCATCTCGTGCTTCCAGAATGGGTCGGTGATCTGTACATCTCTAAGAGAGAGCGGAGAGCTGCAGCTGTATTCGGATGGTTTTGGCTGATTTTTATTCATGAGCGATATCCTTTCTGCGAAGAAGTATATGAAATCGGTGTGTCCAGGTATGTTAAACAGCACGGTCTTATTCTACCATAGGAAGATTGTAATGGAAAGAATAAATCTGTTTAGAAAAACATCGAAATGCTTCTTGACAAAGCGTTTCCCATCTGGTAACCTGTATTTAGAAAACAATCTAAATAGTTGCAATGCGCAGAGAGAACAGGAGAACAGATGGCGTTTGCGGAGACATTTAAGGCACTTTCTGACCCGGTCAGGAGGCAGATTCTGGAGCTTTTAAAATCAAAAAGACTCTCAGCCGGAGAGATCGGCAGCCATTTTGACATGACGGGTGCGACGATTTCCTACCACCTGAGTGTTTTGAAAAAGGCCGATCTGGTCACAGAGGAGCGTGAGAAAAATTTTATCTATTACGAGCTGAATACTTCCGTGCTGGAGGAAATAATGCTCTGGCTCTCCGACCTGAAGGACGGCGGATGAACGGATAAGCGGATGAACAGAAGAGTGGATAGAGGACAAGTGAAAACTGTAAAAGCAGTAAAAGCAGTAAAAGCAGTAAAAGCAGGTAGCGGATATTGGCTGTTGACCGCAGGTTGAGATACTTGTGTCTCGATGGAAGATGATTTTGTTACGAGGAGAGTGGGGAGTATGATTAAAAAATATCGCAGAATGATTTTACTTACGGGGGCTGTCACTGTTTTGCCGATGCTGGTGGGCGTTCTTGTCTGGCGCCGCCGGCCGGAGCGGATGCCGATACACTTTGGCGTCAGCGGGGAGGTGGACGGCTACAGCAGCCGCACCTTCGCGGTTCTCGGGCTGCCGCTGTTCCTTCTGGCCATGCATCTGTTCTGTTCATTTGTCACGCTTCTGGATCCCAGGCAGAAAAATATCAGCTCCAAAATGCTGACTCTTGTGTTCTGGATTTGCCCGCTGGTCAGTTGGTTCTGCGCAGTTCTGGTGTATTCAACGGCACTTGGAATCCAGATGGACGTCTTAAAGGCTGTGGATATCTTCATGGCAGTGCTCTTCATAGCGTTGGGAAATTATATGCCCAAATGCCGTCAGAACTATACGGTAGGGATCAAGCTGCCGTGGACGCTTGCCGACCCGGAAAACTGGAACCGCACGCACCGGGTGGGCGGCTGGCTGTTTGTGCTGGCCGGACTTTTCTGGCTGCTGGATATCTTCATTGGAGTGATCTGGATTCCGTTGGCGGCGACCATTCTGGCCGCGCTGATTCCATGTGTGTATTCGCTGGGGCTGTATCTGAAAAAACAAAAATAGCGGAAATGCTGCAGGCAATTTTGCCGGAGAAGGGAATAATTTTTCGACTGTATCCATCGCAAAAGCAAGCAGAAATCTACGCTAAAATAACAATGTCTGAAATAACCATGCCATAATAGATTTTGATATTTTGCTTGTTGATACTGGTTTTATGTGCTAAACTGCTCTCATAGGGTTTAGCGTATTTTTCGGACAGATGAGGAGTGGAAGGATTTATTTGCGCTGACAGTATAATTTAATCACATAAAACAGGTGAATATGGCAGGCAGAAAAGATATGTCAGATAAAATCGAAAAAGAAACAGAAATTAAAACAGATATTAAAAAGAATATAGAAAACGAAACAGAAAACAAAACAAAGAATAGTGCTGGCAAACAGGATCTGCTGAACGGCCCGGTCGCTTCGACGCTGCTGGCTTTTTCGCTTCCGTTCATGCTCAGTACCCTGCTGCAGACGCTGTATTCCACGACGGACACGATTGTGGTGGGGCAGTATCTGGGGCAGAATGGCCTTTCGGCCGTGTCAAACGGCAGCCAGCTGATGCAGATGCTGTATATGATCTGCATCGGATTTTCCACGGCCGGGCAGATCCTGATCGCCCAGGCAAGCGGGAGCGGGGATGAAGGGAAAATTCAGCGCGTAGTGGATGTCCTTCTTGTGATGGAGGTGGTGCTGTCAGTGCTGTTCGGTATCATCTGTGTGGCCGGAAGCGGTTGGATGCTGGACGTGCTCGCGATACCGGAGGAGGCCAGGGAGCAGGCGCAGTATTATATTGTGATCTGCGGTGCCGGCATGATTTTTACCG
>Ga0192263_1095_pt1 | contig 23040 bp, 17 predicted proteins | sample Koala_Koa23_I3_FD_131257 | JGI IMG/M metagenome (GOLD analysis project Ga0192263, IMG submission 131257) | Enriched cells from koala feces incubated with labeled cellulose particles, San Francisco Zoo, California, United States - Koala_Koa2-3_I3 ... | reverse complement strand
TCTATGAAATTGTACATCAGATAAACAAAAAATCCCTGAATCGCGAAGCAATACGGTACGATCAGCGGCAAATAAGTGCCAACCCATCCAAGTCGCTGATACCAGATGTATTGTGGGATCATCAATACCTGAGCCGGAAGCATCATAGAAAGCAGCACGATACCAAAAAGTGCTCTGCGCCCCCGATAACGGCACCTGGCCAAGCCAAAGGAAACCATAGAAGACGACACAATCGTGCCGACCGTCGCGGCGATTGACAGAAACAACGAGTTTTTAAAAAATGTTCCAAAAGAAATCTTAGCAAAACCTTTCCATCCATTTACATAATTAGCCAGGACAAATTTTTCCGGAATCAGGTTGCCTGCTGTCGTAAAAATCGTAGAAGACTCCTTAAAAGAACTCATCACCATCCAAAGCAGAGGGTAAATCATCACAAAGCCAAATCCGCACACCAGTATATGATATATACAGGTATATACCTTCCGTTTCCTTTTCATCTCAATATCCTCCATCATATACCCAAAATTTCCTTGTTGCAAATAAAATTGCAGTCACGACCGCTACCAGCAAAAGCATAACCCATGCCATAGCCGCGCCATATCCGGTATTGTAAAACTCAAATGACTGCTGATACATATAAACCATGTAAAAGAGCGTTGAGTCCAACGGTGCTCCTTTTGTGATGATATAGCACTGCGTAAAAGCCAGCAGACCATTAATCATCTGCATAACCAGATTAAAGAAAATTGTCGGCGAAAGCAATGGCAATGTAACCGATATAAACTGTCTGCAACCTCCGGCTCCATCTACAGTAGATGCCTCATAGAGGCTTCGCGGGATCTGCTTCAATGAAGCAAGAAAAATCAGCATTGATGAGCCAAACTGCCATACCGTTAAAAGGATTAACGTCCAGATTGCCAGATTTTTGTTACCCAGCCACATGATTGTCGTCTGAAATCCAAGTCCTTTCAGAATACTGTTCAGCAATCCATCCGTAGCAAAAATTCTTTTCCATAAAATAGATACAGCCACCGATCCTCCAATAATGGATGGTAAATAATACATGGCACGATAAATCCCCGTCGCTTTTGTACTTTTCATCAAAATCATTGCCACTGCAAGCGCAAACGCAAGCTTAAGCGGGACAGAAACAATTGTATAAAACATGGTTACATTAAGAGATTTCCAGAATTTATCATCTCCTGCCATTGTTTTAAAATTTTTCAGTCCGCTGAATACCGGATCTGACAAAATATTAAAATCGTAAAGGGCATAATAGAGGGAAATCATCATTGGCACAAACATAAAAGCCAGAAAGCCAACCATAAACGGCATAGAAAAAATAACCCCTGCTGTACTTTCCTTTAAAAAAAATTTCCTGATCATTCTTTTCCTCCTCGTATATATTCCCGCTTGATCGAACAAAAGATCATTCCTGCTGTCTATTATAAATAAAACAGCCGGCTTTCCAATCCGGAAAAACCGACTATTCTGTTCAAAAACCGATTTAGTTTTTTCCTGCATAATCTGCATCCATCTGCTGGGAGGCATCCCTGTAGCTTTCTTAAAAATCTGGCTGAAATACTGAGGATTGCCTCCGCATCCCACCATTTCCGCCACATACTGAACCTTCACATTTTTTTCACTAAGAAGAGCCTTCGCTTTCTGTATCCGCTGTTCCGTCAGATACTGTGAAAATCTTTCTCCCGTCTCTTTCTGGAATTGTCTGCTTACGTAATCCACATTCATAAACAGATGGTTCTCCGCAATATCTTTTAAAGTCATGTTCTGATCAGAAAGATGCTTTCCAACATACTCCGTCACAGTCCGGGCGATACTTCCATAGCTCCGTCTGGATTGTTCTATAGATTGTCTTGCTTTCTCAATCAATTTCGTCAGGCGCTCCTGAATGCCCTCTACTGTTTCCTCTTTCTCGATATTCATCATGAACTCTGCCGCTTCAATGCCTGAAAAAATATTCAGCATAGAAAACTGAACAGCTATATTTCCAGCCAGCCATCTCATAAATTCAATCTGAGATATCTGTTCAACAACTGTATATAGCTCTGAAAACAGCTTTTCGATATCTTCCTGCCCGGCTTCACGAAACTGTTGAAAAAGAGCATGGACATATCGGGATATATTCTGGTTATTCGTTATCATAAGTGTCCGAAAATGATAAATGGCATATACAGTATCATATCTTCTTGTCTTTCGCCAGACTGTCTCCAACAGTTCTTTAAGGCTTTCATGTTCACAAGTCTCCAGCCTGATTCCCTGATAGTTCTCTACACAGGCTCGTATTTCAAAGCTCCATAAATCATTCTTGCTGTAAAGCAGCAGCGTATTTTTCACATACATTCCATATAAACCGTTTAGTTCATTTTCCTCCGCCGCTATACGCATTTGAGTCAAAAAATCGTCCAGATATCTCTGTTCCAGAAAATACAGGTAATACAAACGCCATGGCTGATAATGAAAATCAAAATACCGTCCATAGGACTCCTCGATTTTCAGCCACTCCTTCTCGTCCGTCTGAAGGGATTCCGTTTCCATAAGAATTCCTTCCCGCAGCAAGTGATACATCGCATCCTGACAAATTCTCTCCCGAAGCGCGATCTGCTCATCTTTTTCCGTAAGATGCTGCCGGGCTTTCCTCACATCCTCTGCTACCTGATTTATAGTATCCACGATTTGTTTTTCATCACAAGGTTTCAACAGATAATGACGCACCCCATATTTCATAGCCTTCCTTGCATACTCAAATTCTCCGTATCCCGACAGTATAATACATTGAGTTCCTGGATCTATCTCGGCAATCTTTTGCACAAGCTCAAGGCCGGAAATTCCCGGCATGCGAATATCTGTCATTACAATGTTCGGCGCCGTATCCAGGAACTTATGATACGCCTCCGCACCATCCCGGCAGATTCCTACAAGCTCGATTCCCAATGCCTTCCAGTCTACCAGCCTGGATATCGTTTCTCTGATCACACGTTCATCGTCCGCTATCATCAGTTTTAACATTTCTACACTCCTGTTCCGCAGGGATAACCAGCTCTGCCGTCGCGTAATCGTCATCCTGATACAAAAGGATCCCAAAATGATCGCCATATTGCATTTTTATCCGACTATCTATATTCGCAATCCCTATTCCATGCCCATGAGGAGACCGTTCTCCATTTTTTAGCTTATCCATCAGATTTTCTTCCATTTCAGATCCCGTGTTTTTCACATATATATGCAGAATTCCTTCCAAAACAACAGCATCCAGAATAATTTCCGCACCATCAATCTCTGACTCGACACCATATGCTACCGCATTTTCTACAAGAGGCTGAACCGACAGCTTGGGAATCCGAATTACATAATAATCTGGCTCAATACGATTTTCTATCGTCAGGCGTTCTTCATACCTCATTTTTTGTATCGTCAGATAAGAAGAAACTATTTCCATCTCATCCCCCAGTGTAAAATGTCCTTCATCACTATTAAGAGAAAACCTGAGCAGAGTACTCAGCGCATCCACCATGCAAACAATATCTTCCTCTCCAATCGCCTGCGCGCGCCATTTAACAGAACCTAACGTATTATACAGAAAATGTGGGTTGATCTGATCCTCCAACATTTTCAGGCGTGTCTCCTTTTTCAAGATTTCATTCACATAGTTTTCCTGAATCAGCCGGATAATCGTCTGACACATCTCATCAAATTGACGATGCATCAGACCAAGTTCATCTTCTCTGTTCGTATAATCGCAGCCTGCCTGCGGCATTTTAGTGTTGTCCCTTTGAAATTGCTTCATTTTATCTGTCAGAGTACTAATATGAATCAATACCTGCCCCATCAGTTTTTGGGAGCAGAAAGTCATCAACAGTACAACCAACGCTATCACTGCCAGACATACCTGAAAAATTCTCTGAATACGGTTTGCAAGTGCATCATAGGATATCATGCAATAATAATCCCATCCATAGTCCGGAAGGCTGCCATGCACCACAAAATACCTTCCGTTTTCTCCCCGATACACAACATATTCCGTCACATTTTCCGCAATCAGCCCTTCTGCGGTATCTTCTGACAAATTCGACGTATGATAAATAGCCTCTCCATCTTTTGACAGAATATAAGCTGTTTCCTCATACCGTGACTCAAATTCCGTAGCAGAAGCAATAAGCTCTCCCACATCAATATTCAGCAAAATTGTCCCCAATTGATCCAGGGACGCATTTTTTATCTTTCGTATACTTCTCACCAGAAACAATCCATAGGTATCTAGATAATCTGTAATCCAGAGTGGTTTCCCTTTTTCCAGTCCAGCCAATGTGATCATTTCCTCCTGTATTTTCACTGGCGTCTCATCCGCACGCAGTATATTGGTATAGGCCGTAGATGACTGAGCATATAACGTAATATATTGCAAAATATTATCTGAATACGTCTGATAATACCCGCCGATACTTGATCGGAGGCTTTGTACTGCATTAGAGGCTTTCAGGGAATCAGGTGCTTCTTGTATTTCCGTCAGGTCTTCTTGTATGCTGTCATCGGACAAGAGCATCATGGACAGTCCCTCCATATCCTGCAGATAAGCAGAAATTTCCTTTGCGGAGCAGGAAAGGGAATATGAGATCTCCTGAAAAAGCATATCGCGGTATAGAGCAGAAACAGCCAGCACCACTATAAGGGCAGTGAATGCTGTCACAAAAATTCCCACAAACAGGATTGAAAGCATTTTTTGTTTTAATGGCATGTTATCTAATTTTCTTTTCATGATCGCTCTTTATACTTTCTGTCCTTGCTTCAGATACCTTCTGACAATTGTTTTCTTCAAATGGCAGCAATCCGTATTTTTCTTTTATTCCGTTCGTCCCATATCAAAACAAAAGCCTGAAATACTTTTGAAAATTCGGAAAGCGCTGTGAAAAAATCACAGCGCTCTTAATCCTCTTATCCGATCAGGAAGCGAGAATCGCGTTTCCTTCTTCATATAACTGTTCAGCTGCTTCCTTCGGAGTAATCTCCTGATATAAAACCTTTTCCGTCAGTCCATCAATCAGGCTGATCACTTCGCTGGCATTTTCCGGTGAGGGCGGATTAATTGTAGAACACATAGGTGTTATCACATCGTTGATATATGTCACAACCTCCTGCTCTTTTTCCGAAAGATTATCCGAAATAGACTCTGCAACTACGGAAGAAATCGGCACTCCTCTCTCTCCAAGCAGTACATTATTGCATTCTACCGAATTCGTAATATAATTCAAAAGCTGCGCTGCAATCTCTGGATATTCCGTATCTGCGCTGATACAGAAAAACTGGCTTGGTTTCAGGTAATTGGATGCCTCCGGATCATCCGTCGGCCATGTAGTAATTCCGATTTCGATCCCCTCTGGTGCCGCATTCTGCATCGCTACAAGCTGATTGGAAGCATAAAATGCGCACCAGGACATGGTCTCCGGCGAACTGCCATAAACAAGGCAATCCTGTTCTACACTGGCAGCCTGACGTTCCACATATACGCTTGGATCCACATGCCAGCCTTCCGTGATACCGATCTCCAGCAGCTCGAAAAATTCCTCAAAGTCTTCCGCGCCGTCCACGCCAAACGCACCATCTCCGTAAAGCTGCAGACCATGACTTCTCAGAAGGTATTCTAAATATGCCGTCGACGTGCTGCTTCCAAGTGTAAGACTCGTTTTGTAGCCGGTTTTCTCATAAACCTCTCTGCAGATATCTTTAAACTGATCCAGTGTCATATAGTCCGGCACTTCAATTCCTGCCTCATCCAGTAAAGTTTTATTGTACATTAAAGCCGGGGAATTGATTCCATTGCAAAGACCATATATCTTTCCATCGATTTCACCAGTACTCAGGATCGTATCCGAGACATTGCTGACATCAATTGTTCCGTCTTCAATGTAAGGGGTTAGATTCAGCAGCAGATCATTGGCCGCATACTGCTCAATATACAGATAATCCATCTGGATCACGTCCGGAATACTTCCGCCGGCAGACAAGGTTGCCAATCTCGTCCAGTAATCTGTCCCATCCGCAAACTGTCCATCAAAAGTAACTCCCGGATTCTCCTGGGCAAACATATCCAGAATTTCCTGTGTCCTTTCGTTTCGTACCTGATTTCCCCACCAGAATACCGTCATGTTTGCTTCCTCTGCCTGCGCGGAAAGCCCTCCGGAAAGGCTCATCGACATAGCAACTGCCAGCGTCAGCGTTATTATTTTTCTTCTCATTTCTTTCTCCCTTCATACATGTTATTTTGTTTTTGATAGGATAATTATAAATGAGAACATTCCATTTTCCAATTCACGAAACCGACCAGGCTGTTTAAAAAACCGACAAATCGTGAAGTTCCTTCCTTAAGCGGTGTATTACCCATTGATTCTCATCGAGAGGGCCACAGAGGTTCATTGTGTGTGACATCATGAGCTTTTACGAAACTATAATATTTCTATTCTGCATTGATGCTTTTTATTTTTCTTCTGGTATCCAATCCCAACCGCCAGAATTCGCCCGCAGGTTTTTGGTTTCTCGCCCAGCTTTCCTTTAAATCTCAAAAGCCTCTCTCCGAATTGTTTTCTCAAATTCATCCATCAGCTCCTTGTTCGGTATCTGCACACAGCCTTCTTCATAATTCAGGAAACCATACACAACCATTGCGGAAAACACTTCTTCTTTTGTATTTAAATTCATCGCTGTGGCAGCATACTCCTCTACTTTTGCTGGAACAGATTCCCCGGCAGCCAGCATAATCACATCGTCCTTCAGTCCGTCAATTTTGCCAGTATCGCCCGCAATGTACGTTGAAATCTCCGAATATTGCCCCGAGCCGGTCCAATAGCTCGACAGGTGATTATTTGTCAAGGCATATACGACAGACCGCGGATTGTACATTCTCGTTCCGGCAGCTGTATGATAACCGTCATACCAATAGCTCAATTCCTCTCTTGTAATAACCGGCTTAGCCTGAAAACTGCAGTATCTTTCGTAAAGATCGTCCACTTCTTCTTCTGTAAATCCGAAGTATTCGTTGTACATCGGCTGTGTAGCCATGGTATATTCCATAAAATTATTAAGAGTCGCGCTCTGAGAATATTTGTTCGGGAAAGCCTCGCCATTTATAGTCGCACTGTCGTGCGAGGCGAGGCCTACGTCCTGCATCAAAGGGCGATGCAGGACATATATTGGCAAAACTCCCGTCATATAGGTAAATGAAACGCAGGCTGCCCCCTTGGTCATGTTTGCCAGAAAACTGACATAACTTTTTCGATCTTTTTCCGTAAAAAAATCTCTCTGAAATATGAAATCCCATTCATCAAAAACCAGAACAAACCGTGTCCCGGTCTTCTCAAAAATTCGTTTCATATCCTCATAAGGAGTCCCCTTTTCGCGGAACCGCACTTCCGGCCAGGCTTCATGCAGATCCTCGCGCAAAAGATCTTTTATATTTGTAATATAGTCCCGATAATTGCTGCAGTCATCATCGCACTTGCTGAAATCGATATAAATAACATCGTGCTGGTTTAAATGATCCCGATATTTAGGATTGTCCGCTATCTTAAGCGAGTCAAAAACAGTTCCCCCGTCCTGTCCTTTGCTAAAATACGCGCCAATCATGGCGGCAATTACCGATTTTCCAAAACGCCGGGGTCTTGTGATGCAAAGGCTCTGATTCCCCTGCTCTACAAAAGGAATCAAATCTCCCAGCATTAGCGATTTGTCGATAAAATAGGGCATCGTTGTTTCACTTTGATACAGGATAAAGCTATCCCTGCTGTTTAAGAAATATCCCATCTGCGCATACCTCCCTGCTCACATTTTCCACCACACTGCCAGGCCTTCCTGCATTTTATTGGGCCGGCATGGCTTTTCCAGAGATTCAGACTCTCGCAGCATTTATCAAATTGTATTATACATTATGTATGCTCATTTGCAACTACACATGGCATTTTCAACGCAGCAGCTGCGCATAACATCTTCTCAATTACTGCCGCGCACAGCAACAGACCTTCCTGATCTTCCTCTGTAAAGCGCCCTACCAGAGGACTGTCGATATCAAGCACTCCTGCAATCTGCCCATTCGCGTGAAGCGGAAGCACGATCTCTGATCGGGACGCACAATCGCAGGCAATATGCCCCGGAAACTGATGCACATCCATTACGCGCTGTACCTGATCCTGCTGCACCGCTGTGCCGCAGACACCCTTTCCAATGGGAATCCGCACACAGGCAGCCCGTCCCTGAAATGGGCCGAGGACAAGCTCTTTCCCCGCCGATGAATTGTTTGCCGGCAAAGTCTCATCAGCCCCCTGCGCTGCAAGTGTAACCTGTTTATTTATTTTTTCTTTCAGGAAATAAAACCCGACCCAGTTGATATCTTCCAAAGCCTCATTAAGCAGCGCGCTTGCATTCGCAAGGTTGGCGATCAAATCAGTCTCACCCTCAAACAGGCCCTCCAGCTGCCGGGCAAGCTGACGGTACGCTTTTATATCTGAATCGTTTCTCATAATATTGCGCCTCCCCTGTTGCTATTATGATCTATTCCAGGACTATCCTTCATATAAACAGCTAAAGCATTGATTTGATGCCATCATAACACATTTTTCAGGAAAGTCTACCCGATATCTTCATCCAGTGCTTCAATCAAAAAACTGACCGGCCGAAATCCGTCATTGCAGGAGATCAACGCAGATTTTTTATTCTTCATCCATCCGCTGTATATATCCTCACCACCATAAGAGAGCGTCATTACAAATGGAGAAATGCTTTCCCACGCGCTGTCGCAAAATCCCTCCGGTTTTTGCCAGCCATTCGCGACAAAAACCTGTCCTTCCACCATATCACAGGCGTTCGGAATCGGGTTCTCATATGCTTCCATGAGATCCTTGTAGCATGCAATCCTCATGACCGTAATTCTGCATTTTTTTATCGGGTCTGCTCCTCATCATCTCATTATATGGCTCCTGGTATTCCCCCCGGCCACCTGTTTCATCGAAAAAGGCCGGTCGCTCAATAAGGTTTTGAAACAGCCGAACTTTTTGCAGGGTTGTTTACAGGGAATTTCTCAAATTTCCCCGAAGATCCATGGCTTTTGGTACCCTGACCCATGAATTTTTTTCTGTTTTCATCACACTACCGTCTCCCGGATCATTTTCCCATCCATTTCAATCGTCCGTGTCCCGGTCAGTTTTTCCTTCTTCGCATTAAAGCAGAAGCTGAGCAGCCAGCCGACAGGCTGGTTATACCGTTTCAGATAACCGCAAAGCTGTTCCCTGCCTGTCTGCTCATAGCTCTCCCCATGCCAGATCTTGGCCTCGATAATATATTGCCGTCCCTGATAATCTACAACGATATCCGTTCTGGTCTTATCAAAAAGCTCCGGCTCCATGTAGTAATTCCCGCTTCCATTGATGATCGGTTTCAGAAATGTAAGAAAAATCAGCCTGCCCTCATTCTCCAGAAAATCAGAGGTCCGGTCCGCATAGATGCTTTTATAATGCGCGGCAAAGCGATCTATAATCTCATCCATGTTCAGCCCTGATGCGGTTTTCATCTGATACTTTTCCAGATCGGCTGCCTGGTAGATCCTGCTCGTCGTCTTCTCCTGGATCAGTTTATCACAGATGATCGTCTCAAATATGCGGTTAGATATCACTGTCATTCCATTTAGTTCCTTCAGCCATCCAAACATAAACCCAAGCTTTACCAGATTATCGTTTAAATTGAAAGGCACATTTTTCCGACAGACCGCTATCTGATACACCAGATTTTTCAATTGTTTATTGGAGTCCAGTTTTTTATTCAAATCATCAAAAAGTGTATTCTGCTCTTTCAGAATAAGCTTCACGGCTCTTAAAAATCCAGCCTGTGTCCATGCCGCCCGCCTCGTCCCGAAGTCAGGATCCCGGGATACTTTTTCATCCAGCAGCCAGCAAAGTCTGGACACAAGAAATGGATAGCCGGATGTATAATTATAAATCTGACCGGCAAACCAGGCGGTATCAAAATCAAGCGCGTAGTCGTCTCGGTATTCGTTCAGCATTACCGCAATTTCATCTGCGTGAAAAGAGAGATCTATATCAAAATCCGCAGAAATATTCCAGGGTGAATTATACTGGTGTTCCTCATCCGTTCTCATTTTAATCTGAACATTTTTAATATCATATACGCCCGCCAGAATCACACTTTTAAAAGTCGTATCTTCTCCTTCGTTTGAACTGATATATTTCCTGCGCAGCATGCCGAGAAAATTTAAAAATAATTTATTATTTGAAACCGCATCAACTTCATCAATCATCAGAACAATTTCACGATCGCTCTCCGCGCAGAGCTCCGTTATGCGATTTCCCAGCGCTGTTAAGGAAGCATTTTCAGTAAATGGCTCACACCAGCCATCCAGAAGCTCTTTTTTTAATGATGTCCGCCTTAGCTGCTTTCCAACCTCCTCAACAAAAATCTGCACCAGGCCACTCTCGTATCTGGCCGTTTCTCCCAGTCCCTCAAAAGATATTTTTGCTACATAATAGTCCGTCTGCAGCGCTGCCTTCAGTCGAAAAAGTGTAGTGGTTTTTCCGTATTGTCTGGCTCTGTTGATTGTAAAATATTTATTTTGCTCGACCAGCTCCTCCACGATCTGTTGAATACGGTTGGAGGTATTTACCATATAATGTCTTTCAGGAATACAGATAGCGGTCGTATTAAACTTTTTGGGCATTCTTTACGCCTCCTCTCATCGCCGCCGCCCAGACGCGAACTTTTTTCATGGGCTGCGTTTTTGTCTTCGAACCTCAGCGAAGGGTGTTTCTATACTCATGATTCTATCATGCAAGCCTGGAAGCGGCAAGGAAAACCTGATATTTTTTCCTCCATTTTCTGCTTGACCGTGCCCCCTGATGTTATAATTCCACTAACTCAAAAAGGGATTTCGAGTAGGGAGACTTGTCCCCCACTCGTCGCGCCAGCCGCGTATGGCGTAGGCCATAAAACTCCTTACGCGACCGTGTGCATAAAAAATGTAACTGTCCTGAACAGATACGAAAGTACATATCCTGAACGGATACAAAAACACAATAGACAAACAATGTTGTACACGCAAGAAAAGTCCGGCTCCTCAAAAAGGTTTTGAGGCAGCCGGACTTTTTCATGATCGCTCGCCGCGCAGAACTTCGTTATGCGATTTCCCAGTATTGTTAAGAAAAACATATTTTTTCGAAATAGGCCTTCCATCAGCGTACTGACGAGGATTCTGATCCTCCGGAAGCTGACCAGAAAGTCGGAGAAATATCTGACAGGACAAGCGCAGTTCCGTATCTTTGCAGTGCATCCTGTACAATATCCTGACCGATGCTGCTGCTTAAATCCATACAAGAAAATTAAGATATCCAATTGTATGATTGACAATTTGGTATGGCTTATTCTGGCAAAATGCTCTTATTAAAAACGATTGGCACACGTATTTAACACGTGTATAATGAAGACGCAGTGGAGGTACAATTTTGAAATACAGCGAGTTGGAAAAAAATCAAAAAAAGAAGGCTGCCGGATTTTGCGCGAAGGAGCAAGCCACTGCATATGCTACAGCCCACTGACTGGCAAAGCATTTCCTGTAAGCCGTCATAAAACGGAAGAAGTCCCCACAGGAACTTTAAAATTCATCGCAAAAGACGCTGGGCTGTAGATTTCTGAGCCTGTTTTATATTCAGGAGGTTTCAAAATGGCAAAATACGCATATCCCGCAATTTTTACAAAAGAGGAAAATGGATACAGTATTCAATTTCCAGATTTAGAAAGCTGTTACACCAGTGCAGATAATCTAACCGGGGGAATTGAAATGGCTGCGGATGTTTTGTGTCTGACGCTGTATTGGCAGGAAAAAGAAGGAAAAGACATTCCGGCACCGACAGCTGTAAATGAAGTCGTCCATGAAAAAGAAGAGTTTGTTTCTCTGATAGCCTGTGATACTGACTGGTATCGAAGATTTTATGACAGCAAATCAGTCAAAAAACCCTTACGCTTCCCAGCTGGCTGAATGATCTGGCGGAACGAAATGGGATTAACTTTTCCAGTGTTCTTCAGAAAGCATTAAAAGCAGAACTGCACATTGGCTGAAAATGCGGAGTTTTCCATTTACTTTACAGGCAGGAACTTACGCCAGCCGGATGCGCCGTTTATCCCTGTCGAAGGACGAGGAAGGCATGCGGCGAGGGTAAGCCACAAATTTCCACACCCGGCTGTGTGCATAATAATGTATCTAAAATCCTCTGTGAGTTCCCAAAATGCTCAAAATCTTAAAGGAGTGCCAGAAATGCTGCGGCTAAGGTGCAAGTCAGGGAGGTCAGACAATTCCAGAGGATCTGCGCCTGTACTTTTCCGAGCGGGGTTGTCAGCAGCAGAAGGACGTTTTTCTTTTGCTCTTCCAGCCAGGCGCCCCAGAAGGAAAAGTCGGACCATCTGGTGGGAACCATGTCCGATGGTATTTCAAAATAATGAAAAGCCAGCCAGAATGTGACAAAAGCCGAAATGATCAGCAGACCTGCATCTCCTCGTGCGAATCCATCTTCCTTCCTGCGAGACCGCGAATCTTTTTCCTTCATGATTGTCCCTGTAAGGCGGCCGATCAGAGCCAGGGGCACAAGGAGAAGCAAGTCTCCCACAAACACAGTCAGATGATCGATGCTGACCACGGTTCCGGAGAGGGAGTGCCGCATCAGAAACTGCTCTGCCTTTCCAGAAAGGTTGTCCTTGTCCTGGGAGGAAGCTTTGAGTACTGCCTGCGTCAGTGCGTTTTCATCCGAAGCGGCGGCATTCCGGATCACGGTCGGAAATTCACTTTCAAAGGTTGCGCAGACCTGATATGCTTCGCCACTGATCCACAGATACTGACTGGACGTCTGACTGGTTCCGAAAATCGAAGCGGCGGTATTCTGGTCAAACAGGAGTACTCCCAAAAGCCCCGGCAGGAGGAAGAGGGCGGCCGCCGCATTTTTTCGAAAGCGCCTGTGCCGCCAGGCACGCGTATGACGTTTTTCTTTCACGCAGTCCTGTTCTGCCATCTGCTCACTCCGCGAGGTACAGATTGATTTTCTGCATAATTTCACTCACGGCCTCCTCCTCGCTGATCTCCCCATTCAGGCAGCGTTCCAGCTGCTCCATCACGACCTCCTTCTGCACGGCGCCGTCCTCCAAACGCACCTTGAGACTGTAAGCCGTCTCAGTCAGCCATTCCAGATCCTCCTCAGCAGGCCAGACGCCCTTTTTCGTTTGATCGTTATTTAACTGCAAACTGCCCATCGCCGGGCGCGCTAAAGCCAATGGGATTGCGGCCGGCTTATTTCAGACGCAGCGTTTTCTCAGTTCACAGCTCCAGGCTGATGGTCTGCTCTAATCTCTCGCAGCTTATTTTCACAGTCACCGGTTCTCCCGCATGGGTACGGACATAGAGGATCAGACGGCCATGATGGGTGCGTCTCCAGGGTTCCGTATAAGAGGTCAGATCGGCCAGGTCTCCGTTTTCCAGACCCAGAAGCAGACCGCCTTCCACTTCTGCGGAAATCGTCTGGTCATCGCTGCTCGCCAGACGGCCTTCGGTATCTCTAAGAGAAACCTCGACCTGTGTGATATACGGCATAGCATCTAATGTCTGCCCCCCGGAGATATGCTCCTGGGGTTTCTGCTCTCTTGGGCAGTCACTTGCTGCATGCAGCATCTGATATGCCTGCTTTGTTCCGGTGTATCCTGCAAGCGGCAGTTTCGCAGCTTCATCCGGCTGCCATACCTTTGCTTCTAACTTCACTGCGCTGCCTGTTGTCTCGAGACTGCAGGACAGACCCTCTTCCGGAACATTCCCACCTGAAATCTCATCAGAGGTATTTCCGTCATCAATCCTCTGAGCACTGCCTGCGGCGCAGACCGCCTTCAAAATCCCCGGTTCAAAAACCACGCTCCACTCAAACCGGCCATCCGTCTCGTTCCAGGATCCCATGCCCAGAGAAATGTCATTCAGGAAGAGCTCTATACGCGCCGAAGGCGAAGTCTGCGGCTGGTTTTGCGCAAAATCCACGGCCTGATCCTCCATCTGAGCTATTTTCTGATCTGTCTTTTGCTCTGCCTTTCGTTCTTTCTCCGACTCCTGAGTAAAAAGCAAATCCGGACTCGCATAACAATAAACATTCACCGTCTCTCCCGGCTCATAATTCCAGGATATCTGCACAAACCGCTGCGAACCAGAGTCTTCTCCTGTCTTCGCGTGATCTGCATGCGCGGTGAGCAGACAAAGGAAGGGGGCCTCGCTCCACCATGCTTTTCTGCGGTAATATTCCGGTTTTTCATAGCCTGCCAGATCCAGGAGTCCTGCGCCGGAACCGTGAACCGGCCAGCCCTGCGCCTCTCCCAGAAAATCAATGCCCGTCCACAGAAACTGTCCGCTGATATATGGATGGTCCGTTACCGCCCGCCATGCCTGATAGCTGTGGCTGTTTTCGCTCCCCAGAAACGGTTTCCCGGGGAAACGTGCATGGTCCTGCTCATACAGATGCTCCTTGTAATTGTATCCCACCACATCCAGCGGATCAAAAAATCCGAGCTGGGATGTCAGCTCCGGGAACGCCGCGGCCAACGTCACCGGGCGGGAATCGTCCAGCTCTCTGGCAATCCCGGCCAGGCGGGCGGCGAGCACGCTTAAACGCCGGGCATTTGGTTTGTCCGGGCGGTACATCATCTCAGCTGCCGGCTTGTCCGCATCGTTATTTCCCACCATAGTCTGGAACAGCGGATGACAATAGGGGTCATTCGGATAATCGATCTCATTTCCAATACTCCACAGTGCGATGGACGGATGATTGCGGTCTCTTAAAATCATGGTTGTCAGGTCTTCCCGGTACCACTGCGGAAAATCCTCCGCATAGCCCTCATGCTTCGGCGGATAGACATTGTGCCCGGTCAGCCACTTATTTTTCGGATTTTCCCACTCGTCAAACGCTTCATCTATCATCAGAAAGCCCATCTCATCGCAGAGGTCATACAACTCCGGCATATGCGGATTATGGCTAGCGCGGATCGCATTGCAGCCGGCCGCCTTCATCTTCAGCAGACGGCGGAGCCAGACCTCCCTGGTCACGGCCGCACCGAGGCAGCCTCCATCGTGATGGACACACACACCCTTGATCTTCATATTCTTTCCGTTCAGGAAAAATCCTTCATCCGGGTCGAAATGGATGGTGCGGATCCCGACTTTCTGCGTATCAGCAATCCAGTGCGAGTGCGTTTCAGAAAGCTCCGTCACGAGTGTATACAGATACGGAGCATCCACCGACCAGAGGTGCGAATTCTCCACGACACCTTCCAGCACAATCTCTTTACTCTCACCTGCCGCAAGCGCCAGCGGCGTCTCCCACGCAGCCGCCTCCTGCCCTTTAGCGTCCAACAACCGGAAAGCAGCCTGCAAGGAACAAGCAGCATCGCTGTCATTTGCAAATTCCGCCTGGACTACAATGTGAGTGCGCCAGACATGTTTCTTCTCGTTACTATAATCTTCCAATGTAGTGGTATCTGTTTCGCCATCTATGTCCTCTAAAGCAGCAATACCCGTTTTGCAGACAGAGCCCTCCAATGTGTCAACTCCAGAAGGCTCTTCAGAAGAATCCGATGAAAATGCCCCTTTTTCATTCTCTCCGGCATAGACTTCTGCTGATTCCTCCTGATCAGGCGATTCCACCGAAGCTGTCCGGAAGAAAATCCCATGCAATGCCGGATGCACCGGCTCCTCTGCAAGCAGCCAGACCTTCCGGTAAATCCCCGAGCCGGTAAACCAGCGGGAATCCGCCAGATCCGTATGCGTCACCTGCACACTGATTTCATTATCTTCCTCTCCAAAATTTGCAAGCTCCGAAATGTCATAGCTAATCTCACTGTAACCGTAGGGCCGTTTTCCCAGATGGTAGCTGTTGCACCAGATTCTGCTGTTTTTATAAATCCCGTCAAACACAACCCGGATACGTTTCCCCCGATATGCCTCGGGCAGCGAAAAGCGCACGCGGTACCAGCCGACGCCTCCGGCCAGATACCCTGTGCCGCTGGAATATTCCTGTCGAAATGGCATATGTACCGACCAGTCATGCGGCAGAAATACCTTCTCCCAGTCCTGATCATCATAGCCCTTATACCATGCCTCCGGCACATCGCCGTAGTGAAAGCGCCAGCCTTCATTCAATGTAATGATCTCCTGATTCATGTCCGTTTCCCTTTCTTGAAAGCTTTTCGCGTTTTGGTAAAGTGCCCCCCTGCTCCGCTTCTCTCGGACGCTGTCGCCGACTTCGTTCCTTTGTATAATAAGCTCCAGACCTTCGCCCCATCACCAGTTCTGGCAAGGACCACAAACTTCTTACAAGTCAGATTACTCGCAGCAATACCAGCTGCCCGTTGACTTAAGAAGTTCATTGCAGCATGAAGCCTGATCTTCCTGCGAGTCATAGTAACAGAAAAAATATTGTGTGACAAGTTCTATTTTTGTGGTCAAAGGCCACCTGACCATCTGAGTTTTTATATTAATTCTTATACTGCACTCCCACGCAGCGTTCCCTGCCGGATAAGCGCAGGCATAAAAGAAGTGACAAAATTTTATTTCCTGTTTGTCCCCACTAAGGAATTGCAAGGAAAAGAGTCTTATGTTATACTTCTCGCGGGTGGTTTTACCAGGTTAAAGGAAGGTGTGCCAGGTCGATAGATGGTTTACCAAATCAAAAAAGAATTACCTGATGGAATAAGGTTTTACTGCATCTATAGAGTTTTTACGGATTGAATAAATTTTATCGGGATGAAAAAGGGTCTGCCAGAGGAGGAGGTATTTTCAAAATGAAGCTTTCTATGAGGGAAAAGGCATCCTACGGCCTGGGCGCCGTGGGAAAGGATATGGAGAACAATCGGAATTTTTAACGGAACTAATGGCGTAAGGCTTGTATGTTTAGAGAAGAAGATATAATCTTACATATGTCCGAAAAAGTACATGGCACAATACAGGATTGTTTATTGAGCCAAATGGTAGTATAATTTTGCAAGATAAAAGATAAAACATAAAAACGATAAAAGGAGTCCGGAACACATGGATGGACAAATAAACGCAGAACAAAATTACCGCAAATATATGGAGGAGCAGATCCTTCCCGCCATCCTCCCTCGCCGCGAGGAGCTCTATCTCTCGCGGGAGCCGGGGCGGAAGCTTTACTGTGCCTTTTACACGGCTGACGAAACGGTGCCTGCAAAGGGAATCCTCCTCATCTCGCACGGTTTTACCGAGACAGCGGACAAATATTTTGAAGTCATCTGCTATTTTTTAAAGGCAGGCTTTCATGTGTGCATTCCGGAGCATTGCGGGCACGGACGCTCCTACCGTCTCGTGAATGGCGTTTCCTCCCCTGCGCATACAGTCCCTGCAGCCCATCGGAAAAAGTCTGGCGAGATTGCAGCTTGTGAAGGTGACCTCTCCCTCGTACACGTGGATAGCTGGAAAAGGTATATCGCCGATCTGAGATTCATTGCGCAGGCTGCAAAGAAATACTATGCGCAGAAAAGCATTCTCAGTTCTGCTTCGCTCCCGCTTTTCCTTTTCGCCCATTCGATGGGCGGCGGCATCGGGGCGGCGCTCGTTGCCAGAGACCCCGGTCTGTTTGAGCGGGTCATCCTCTGCTCGCCGATGATCTGTCCCGCCACGGGAGGCGTGCCGATGCCCGTCACGCAGCTGATCGACGCTGCCCTGTGCGCGTCGGGTCATGAGTGTGAATATGTCATCGGGCAACATGCTTATAATAGAAAGGAGACCTTCGATGAGGCTTTCGCCACCTCCCACGCCCGTTGGGCCTGGTATAAGGCAAAGACAGACGCCAAGCCGCTCTTTCAGACCTCCGGCGCCTCCTACGGCTGGCTGCGCGAGGCAATCCGCCTGAACCATTTTCTCATGACGGTTGCGTGGAAACAGATCACCGTCCCGATCCTGCTCTTCCAGGCAGAAAACGAGACGGTCGTATCCAGGGAGCAGCAGGTAATGTTCTTACAAAAGCTCGCGCAGGCAAGACAGAGTTCCAAAACCGTATGCCAACCTCCAGTTTTCCAGAAACAGAACCTCCAGAACCGTTTCTCCCGGGATCCAGTCTCATCAAAGGCTTTTTCCTCATTTGCTGCTTCATCAAAAAGTCCCATTCTCTGGCCGAATGACATCCGCTTTGTGCGGATTCCCGGTGCAAAGCATGAAATTTACCGTTCGGAGGATGAGACGACCACAAGGTTTTTAAAGGAGTGTCTGGAATTCCTGCTCGCAGAAATATAAGTGAAGTTTTCCACAACTGCCATTTTCTATAAATACAGTTTTCTGAGCAGAACGATAAAATAGCGGCTTTGTTTATCCGAACCAGGAACGGGATTTACCATCCAGATGAGAATGCGATCATATTTTTTCAAACAGAAAAAAGGAAGTGAACGAATCATGAATCAGAAAAAACCGACAGCAGCTACCTGCGCCTGATGTTAGCACTTTTCGGAGCGGCGGCTTTGAGCATTCTTTTATTCTTTGTGGTTTTTCGGTTTGACGGACTGCGAAGGGGTGTGAACACCCTGATCGATGTTCTGATGCCGTTCATCGTGGGAGCCGTGCTGGCTTATCTTCTGAAACCGAGCTGCAATATGATCGAAGAAAAGCTGACGAACGTTCTGGACAGACAGTTGAATGCGGATATTCCTGCCACGGAATCCAGACGAACTGCTTCAGGCAGTCCTGCCGCAGAAGCCAGACAAACTGCTTCTGTCAATAAGGTGTCTGACCGGGCCGTCTCAGAAACGGAAGCCACAGCAGCCACACAACCTGTCAGGGAAAACGATTCGCACCGAGAATCTCACACAGCAGCCCAACTTCCGCAGGTTTCTAAAAAAAGCACTGCCGCGGTACACATTTTAAAACTCATCCCCGGCTTAAGCATCCTCATCACAATGGCATTGGGTATCCTTGTAATCTGCATACTCCTGATCATGGTGCTGCCCACCCTGTTGGAGAGCATTTACACGATCGTCCGCCTGATTCCGTCCAGCATTGAGGCCGCTTCCGACTGGCTCCTGCAATATGCGGGGGACAATGAGACGTTGAGCAACTATATCACCGAGTTTTCTTCCAACTTCTCCACCTCGATCCCGGATTGGATCCGCTCCACCGTCATCCCCAATATTGAGGTGCTGATCGGCAATGTGTCCAACAGCGTGAACAATGTCTTCACCTTTTTCAAAAACGTGCTGATCGGTTTTATCGCCGCCATCTATATCCTGGGCAGCCGCAAAAAGTTCGCCGCCCAGGCGAAGCTGATCAATTACAGTATCTTCGGCAGGAAGTGGTCCGAGCGGATTCTTTCTGAGGTTCGCTATGCAGACAAGGTATTCGTCGGATTTATCAGCGGCCGTCTGATCGACTCCCTGATCATCGGCGTTATCTGTTTTATCTGCATGCTGATCCTGCGGATGCCCTACGCGATGCTGGTCAGCGTCATCGTGGGCGTCACCAACATCATCCCCTTTTTCGGACCATACATCGGCGCCATCCCGTCCTTCCTGCTAATCCTGATGGTCAGCCCGGTGAAGGCCGTCATCTTCCTGGTCTTTCTCCTCATCCTTCAGCAGTTTGACGGCAACATTTTAGGCCCGCGCATCCTCGGCAACGTGACAGGCCTGTCCGGCTTCTGGGTACTCTTTGCGATTCTCACCTTCGGCGGCCTCTTCGGATTTCTCGGCATGATCGTCGGCGTCCCGGTCTTCGCGGTGATCTATGATGTCGTGCGCAAGGTCGTGCTGCATGTGGCTGCGCAGCGGAAGGAAAAGGAAACCGCTCAGGCATAGCCCCCTGACCTTCCTCCGGTTATACGTGATGCTGGATGGAATCCAGAAAGTCCCTTGCCCGTTGTGTTTTGGGGTGATCAAAAAATTCTTCGGGCGTGTTTTCTTCCAGAATCGTGCCTCCATCCAGAAATACCACACGGTTCGCCGCTCTTCTGGCGAAATTCATTTCATGAGTGACCACCACCATCGTCATGCCCTCGCCTGTCAGTTCCGTCATGACCTGGAGTACCTCGCCGATCATCTCCGGATCCAGTGCACTGGTCGGCTCATCGAACAGTATGGCTTTCGGGTGCATGGCCAGAGACCGCGCGATTGCCACGCGTTGCTGCTGCCCGCCGGAAAGCTGTGCGGGCACCTTATTCGCCTGGTCTTTCACCCCGACACGTTCCAATAAGCGCAGGGCTTCTTCCTGTGCTTCCTTTCTCGACTTGTGCAGTACATCAACCGGTCCGATTGTGACGTTTTCCAGAATTGTTTTATGTGCAAAAAGATTAAAAGACTGGAACACCATGCCCACCTGGGAGCGCAGCTCGGCCAGCTTCTTCCCTTCCTGCGGCAAAGGCACTCCGTCAATCCGGATTTCGCCAGAGTCGATGGTCTCCAGCCGGTTAATGGTACGACAAAGCGTTGATTTGCCGGAGCCGGAGGGACCGATCAGCACAACCACCTCACCTTTGCAGACAGAAAGGCTGACATCCTTCAGCACATGCAGGGAACCGTAGAATTTGTCCACATGTTTCATTTCAATCACGGGGGCCAGGCCGGGTGAAGCTGACGAACCGGAGAATCCAGACGTATCGGAAAAACCTGAATGACCGGGTGAACCAGTCAAGCTCTGCTTATTTACCATATAATTGCTCACTCCTCTTCCCGCAGACTTTTTGTGGAATCGATTTTTAGGAACTAAAAAAAATTTCCTGCACAAAATGGCAACATCTGGGTTCCGGCTTGTCTGGGTCAGGAACCGTCTCGAAGTAATCTGCTCAGATTGTGCCGGATAATGCGTAAGGCATCCCTCGTCTGGAAAGTGCCACAGAGATCTGATTCAGCACATAATTAATCAGGATATAAATCACCGCCGTCACCAGATATACGGAAACCAGCGCGTCGTAATTGCTGATCAGGACTTTCGCGTTCTGCATCAGATCCGCATAATTCACAACATACGCAAAGGTGGTGTTCTTGAGTACGATTACTAATTCTGAGATCAGGGATGGAATCACACAGCGAAGCGCCTGAGGAAAAACGATCTTGAAAAACACGCTGCTATCCCGCATTCCCAGGGAAAGGGCAGCCTCCGTCTGTCCTTTCGGAATGGCATTGACGCCCGAACGCAGCACCTCCGCGACAACGCCGGCGGCAGAAATCGCGACCGGCGCAGTGATTTTCCAGAAGGCGGGCAGCTTCAGCCCGAACTGCGGGGCAATCAGAAAGAAAAAGTAAATAAATAATAAGGTCGGAACCCCGCGGGTAAACTCAATCAGGGCGATGCTGATCCCCCGGAGAATTCTATATTTGCTGATCCGTGCCAGCATCATTGCCATGCCAAGTGCAAACGCGACTGCTCCCGCAGCAAGCGCGACTTCGATAGTCCCTGCCAGGCCGCGGCCCAGAAAACGCCAGGTTGTGAAGCGTGTAAACAGTGACCAGTATTTTGGATCCAGCTGACCATTGACAGAAAACTGGCGAACCACAAGTACCACCACTACGGCAAGAGCCACAAGAGAAATCGCTGTCACAGCCCGGATTCGCCTTTGCGCCTTCGGCCCCGGCGGCTCATAAAGCACATCTTTGATGGAAGTATTCACCGCGCTCATACGGAAAGGTCCTTTCATTTCTCTAAATTCACAGATACAGGCGCCCGCCCTGCAGCATAGCTCTGGATGGGCGCCACTGGTACCCTGTATCCTGGAGTCGTTTTATATTCAGCTATCGCAGAATTCTCACCTTTCGATCCAGCCAACTACCGCAAAATTCTCACCTTTCGATCCAGCCAGCTGCCGATACGTCCGATGACCACCGCGGTCGCGCAGTACAGCAATGCTGATATCGCAAACGCTGTAATACCGCCCACCGTCCGTGTATTAATATAGGAAACGATCCCGGTCAGATCCGTCGGGTTCAACGGCACCTGCGACACCAGCGCAGTCGTAAGCATGGTCGCCACCAGCAGATTTGTCATCTGCAGCACAGTGGAACGAAGCGCCTGCGGCAGCACTACATTCTTTATCGTCTGAAAAAATGTCATTCCCAGTGAACGCGCCGCTTCAATCTGGCCAAAGTCAATCGTATTCATACCAGACATCAGATATTCCGAGCAGAATGCGGACGGAATCAGAGAAGTCGCGATCAGCACACAGGAGTAATAAGACCACAAAAGGCCCAGGTATGGAAAGGCATACACCAGAATAATCAAAAGGGCTGCTCCCGGGATATTTCTGAAAATCTGTACATAGATTTCCCCGGCCGCCCGCAGCGGGTGGATCGGGGAAATCCTCAGGATTGTAATGGCAATGCCGATGATAAAAGCAAGTGCAAACGCAAGTGCTGTCAGCTTCCATGTCATCAGCAATGCCGATAAATACTTGTCCCCATACTGGGAAGGAAGGCTCTGAACCGACATCCAATCCTCCTCGCTGTTCTATAAACGAATGCGTTCCCGTTTGATGGGCGAAGTCTTTCGCAGCTATTCTGAACAGCTACCGTCCTTCCTTATTCTCCCACTACCGGAGCCTCCGGCGCGGTGTCTATGCCAGTGCGGTCGCCAAGGCTGATCTGCCACAGGCTTTCCCATGTGCCATTGTCAATAATCTGCTGCAGAAAACCGTTTACAAAGGCGACTCCGTCCGAGTCAAGCGGCAGGCCGATGCCATAATTGTCTTCCGGTCCAAAGACATCGCCGGCGATTTCATAGACATCCGGATTCTTTACAATAGCATTTAAAAGCAGAGTGTAATCTGTGACATACGCATCCACACGGCCCTGCTCCAGCGCCGTCCGGGCTTCCGTATCGGTTTCAAACTCCTGTACAGTCGCCTCCGGAGCATACTCTTCCAGAATCGACGGGCCGGTAGAGCCTGCCTGTGTAGCGACAATCTTTCCTGCCAGATCATCCACGCCGGTGATCTCGGTGTTGCCAGCCGCTACCAGCACCGC
>Ga0192263_1094_pt1 | contig 23405 bp, 17 predicted proteins | sample Koala_Koa23_I3_FD_131257 | JGI IMG/M metagenome (GOLD analysis project Ga0192263, IMG submission 131257) | Enriched cells from koala feces incubated with labeled cellulose particles, San Francisco Zoo, California, United States - Koala_Koa2-3_I3 ... | reverse complement strand
TTTACTTGGCGCTTTGATTACTTTGCTTTTGGTAGATATTAAACATGAGCAGGGAGTACACATTAGGCAGACTTTGGAAAAACAACCGTTTTGGTTTCGCTGGAGTATTTATATCATCGCTGTTTGCGCAATTTTTGTATTTGGCATTTATGGTGCGAACTATGATGCTGTTAATTTCATTTACGGGCAATTCTAGAAGGATCAGGAGGTTTATCATTGAGAAAACATGTTTGTCAATTTTGCTCCACATGGCTTCATGCTGCAATTGTGATTGTAATATGTGTGCTTCTGCTCCTGTCTCTTTCGGCTATACTCACTCCTAAATTCCTTTATTATTTGGATGTGCTTACTCCGGAGCAGGAAACCTTTACTGATTTTTATGATTTGCCAGAGAATTCAACTGATGTTGTATTTCTTGGGTCAAGTCATATCTATAATGGTATTAATCCGGTTGTGTTTTATGAGAAAACAGGCTTTACTGCATATGATCTGGCATTTTCTTCGCTGGATATTGGAAGCAGTTATTATATGTTGGAGGAAATGTACCGTTTTCAGTCACCGAAGTATGTGGTGCTTGATTGCTATTACCTCACATCTGCGGTTTTTAAAAATGATAAGGTTTATAATCGTATCACAGCATACATGAAATGGTCTGATATAAAGTACAATTATATTCAGGAATGGCTGGATCGGGATCCTGATAAGACATTTATTGAGAAAATATTCCCGGTGTATGCATATCATCAAAGATGGAGCGATTTGTCCTATAAAGATTTTCTTTATGAGGATTACCAATATGTCGTTATGGGCTATATTCCAAGCGGAAAGACCAGAACATATTCCAGAGATTCTTACTATGAGGAGTATGAATTTAATTCAATTCCAGAAGAAACTTATGAATACTTACAAAAGATTGTGGCTCTTTGTCAGGAACATGGTTCAACCTTAATCATGACAAGTATCCCATATCAAGGTGCGCGTGAGGCGCTTACGGAGGGAATACAAGCCATAGCAGATGAAATGGGACTTATTTATTTAGACTACAATGAAGAAACGTTATTTGACAGCATTGGACTTGATTTAGAGTGTGATTTTCTGAATGCTAACCATTTGAACACATATGGAGCCGTCAAAATGACCCAAACGTTTGCAATGTGGTTTTTAGAAAACATGACTGTCGAAAATCCTTGCGCTAAAGATCAGAAGGTTAGCGAGCTTTGGAATGCTGAAGTGACTCAGTGGGAGAGAGATGAGTCTATGTATTTGCTGCTGCGTTGTGTAGACTTTAACCTGTATCTGCCGCTTTTGGAAGATGACAGATATGTGGTTTTCATGACTACAAAGAGTTTTTCTGCAGATGCTTTGTCGGAGGAACAACAGCAGCAGCTGAAGGAGCTTGGCTGTACGTGTTCCTTTGATGAAGATAACGGTGCTTATATGGGTATTTATCAATCTGGTTTAGCATTGGAGCAGGCCAATAACACAGATATTAATACCATAGAAGGTGAAATAGATGGAATCAGCTATTATATTTTCGCAGATGGTTCCAATTGCAATATTGTGATAGACGGAATAGAGTACGGGATTGATAATAGTGGCCTGAATTTTGTGGTTTATGATACAGTGACCGAACGTGTGATTGATGCTGTATGTTTCAACACATCCAACAATTTGAAGGCGTCAGGCAGCAATCGATAGTTGTTGAATGACTTGAAGGGTGAATCCTCTAAATTTTAACTATCAACGAAATCTCAGGGTTCATTAAACATCATTTTTGTGGATTTCCTGTAAATTTTTACGTTTAAGGAGGAAAAAAGAGATATGAATATTGAAAAAATGCCACGAAACATTTGTAAAAGAATGCGAAAAATCCGTTGAATAATGGGGGGAATTGTGGTATTCTTGGCAATTAGGGTGAATATGTCCATGCCTGAGAAAGATACAGAGTTTTGATTGCGATAGAAGAACATGGGCAGAAGGGATACGGCGTGGACGGTTCAGGTGCAGCGCGCAGAAATAAAACCGGAAGGGAGCCTGTTTGTAAAGTGAAGAAAGCTAGGTTGAGTGATAAATTTGTAATATTCTGCTATCGTGCAATCTTGTGTGTTATGCTCTTTTTTGTCTCCTGATTACAATCGGCACCATTTCAACCGCGTATGACAATGTATTTGAGAATCTGTTTTCTTCTAGCTTGCGGATTTCATTGCTATTATTCCTGACAGGGATGATTTGCATATTTTTAGCTTTGTTTTATAGATGGGTGGATGGCTTTGGAAAGAAACAGTTAATACTATGCTCTATCGTTTTGCTCCTTGTCATGATGGGAATTTTTGCGATTATTCTTATAAACTTTAACCCGGTTCCTAATGCGGATGCATTGAAGGTACAGGATATGGCGATGTATTTAGCTACAACCGGGGAAACAAAGGTTACCACATCTATGCCACAGGGAGGATATTATAAATATATTTCAAATAACCAGTTTATTACCATTGTCTATGTATGGTTTTTCCGGTTTTTGAAAATATTGGGGATCAGCAGCGTTGATCAACCGCTGCATATTGTGGCCACACTCGGAATTTTAGCAGCGACATTGTTTACGTATTTGATTGGAATAGAAATCGGGGGACTCGGCAGAGCAGTTAAAATCCTGATACTTTGTGTGATGAATCCGCTGTACTATATTCTGGTTCTGTGGACATATACGAATGTGCTGAGTATTCCGTTTACTATGGCAGTAGCATACTTCGGAATTCGTGTTTATAAAGCTGAGCAAATTAAAAAAAGAATAGCATTTTGTATTATGGCTGTTTTGAGTGCAATGATTGGATTTTGCATTCGTGGAACTGCCGCATTTCCTCTGGTGGCGCTTGTTATTTGCGCAGGGCTTTGGTTGATAAAGGATAAAACACGGAGAAAAAAATTTTTGCAGTGCCTTGTGGCAGGGATCATTGCAGGATTATTATCTTACGTTGGCATTTCGGGTCTGAAAGACAGTTATTTTTCAGATACATCAGATTCTACATTTCCATTTACTCATTACCTTATGCTTGGATCTCATGGAGATGGGGAAATTAATTCAGCTGACAGAAATTTTAGCAGATCGTTTGATACAACAGAAGAAATTAAAGAAGCAAATATTCAGAAAATAATAGAGAACTACAGGGCATTTGGGCTGACAGAATTTGTAGATTTTTTCTATAGAAAGCTGCTTACATCCTGGTGTTATGGCGATGGGGGCGACATTATCAGTAAGACACTTCAAGATACGAAACAGACAAAGCTATATTCATGGATCTTTGGCGACAGATCAGATCTATATCAATTATATGCATACGCGTTTCGGCTCTCAAGTATGTTTATGATGTTGTTGACTCTGGTTTATCTTTTTAAAGAAAAACAGGTGAATCCTTATCAGCTTTTATTTCTGGTAGTCTTTTTTGGCGGTATTCTGTTTCACTGTTTCTGGGAGGTAAAAGCGACCTATCAGATGCCATTTGTTTATTTTATGCTGCTTATCAGTTCGGAAGGAGGTTGTATTTTTTCAAGATACCTGGACAGAGTAAAAGTAAAGTTTTCTGGAAACAAGCCATCCTTTATTATGCTCCCGGTTTTTTCATGCATACTGTTGTTCTGTATTATTTCTTATCATTCGATGGTCTATACGGAGATTACCTTACATGATTGGTCGGTTCGCTGTACAGGCTCCTCCTGCATAGAAAATATTTCGGCAGAAGAGGAAGAATGTATTATTACACAGGAATTTTATACATCAAAAGCTTTTAACCGCATCTGCTTAAAGGCAAAAGCGGACGCGGAGGCGAAAAAATATGGGTACAGTTACCAGTTAATATTATATGATGAGGAGGGACAGGTTGTTTTTGAGACGGTATTGGATGCTGCGAATATTCCTTCAAATGGAGAAATTGTAATTGATGTTGGTGAAATCAGGCCGGATGGACGCAGTAAGTATATAATTCGGTTGGAAAAATCAGGCGAGAGCAATGGAACAATGTATTTCAGGCAACGCACGAATAATGATGTAGATATTTATGAAGGAACCCTTTCTGTAAACGGGGAGACCCGAAACAACGACTTATATCTTCGTGTATACAGGCAGTATCAGTCTATGTGGTGTTCGAAAAAGGTGGGATTGCTGATCAACGGCGGTATATTTTTTGCCGCTGTACTGCTTTACCTGTGGATGCACTTAGGCGGTGGAATGGGAAGGAAAAAAGAAGACGGTCTCAGGAACTGTTAATTAATCATTTTTATTATATGATTCCTTTTCGCAACTGCATTCCACCAATTGGAATAGTATCCTGTCATGTTTGCCGCACACCGTGGCGGGCTCCAAAGGGCATGGCAGCAGAGGCAGACGGCTCCTGCTCTTACTCGCTTTCACCTGTATTTTCAGAGGAAGGATACAGCAGCTTCTGGTTGTAAAATGTGGACTTTTTGTTTAGCTCTTCGAACATATAATCATAGCCATATTCCTCCGCTCCTGACTGCGCATAAGCATACAGCTTTAGAGGAAGTCCGGCCGATTGTGCGACCAGTCCCGCGATCGTCCAACCGCAGGCTGGCGCGACAGAAGCACCTTCTATCAAGTCAGACTGGGAAACGCTGATATAGCTCTGTGCGAGTTCCGTCATCTCCGATATGTAGTTTTCTTCCATAAGTCCGCCGCTTGCGGTGTCTTGTGTGGACGTCTCCGCGGATTCCATATAAATCCAGATCAGATTGCGCTTCTCATCAGGGAATTTGATGGAGACACTGCCTGGCTCCACATAGTTATCAGCAATGAAAGAGGAGGAGCGGATCTGGCTGGAAATAAAAGAATACAGACCGAAGGTCTGGTTTGCAAGTATGGCAGTAACCACCAGACCGGCCAGAGCACATGCAGAGCCGACACCGGCATGAAAACGAAGCAGAAAAAACTGTTCCGCTTTTTTTCTTTGTCCGTATAACAATGCTGTACAGGTATCTGGACGGGATATGGAAAGCCAGCCAGATAGCGGCAAACAGAACCACGGCGGGGACAAGACCACTTGACAGGTAACTGGTAATCAGGTCCTCAGAGGTGCCTTCAAGAGACATGCTCAATGTGAAGACGATTTCGTCCATGCCGATATTTCCATAATTTGCCTTGCCCCATCGGAAAGCAAAATACAGAAAGATAACCAGAAAGATAAACAAGTATGCAAGAAAGTGTAAGATAGATTTCTGTCGAGCCGTCTGTTTCATCGGTTGTAATGTCCCTGCTTAATTTTGTAGTAAATCGCAACAGTTATTTTTGTTTGATACTTTTTGGCCTGTTACATTCAGAAGGGATTTTCATTGTTATAGTACCCCCTGCAGCGATTTTCGCTGTATTATTACATGTAAAAGCCAGGCCGGTTGCTCTATGATTCGTCCGTGTTTTCTGAGGAAGGATAAAGGAGCTTTTGATTATAAAAAACGGATTTTTTGTTTAACTCTGTATATAAATATTCATATCCATATTCCTCTGACAGCGTTGGTGTGCCAGAGAAAAGATTCGTGCCAAGCGCGAGCCGGTCGCCTTCAATTGCAACGCCGAGACTGGCCAGCGCGGTTGGGAAGAAATCCTGTGTTGTGAATTTACGGTTCTTTTGCGCGTCAGTATCTGCAACGGAAGGATCCACGTTGATGAATGCGTTGTAGACTTTACGGACGGTCTCGCCGTTGTGTTTGTCGTAGGTATATTCTCCGTAAAAATCAGAATCCATGCTGCAGTGGTCTCCGGTGATGATAATGGTCGTATTCTCATAAAAATCCTGCTCCTGGATCCAGGATACAAAATCATATAACTGGCTGGAGGCACAGGCCCACACGTTGGCATACTGATCATCATAGGTATCTTCACAGAGATCGCAGACATAGCCGTTCTGATGGCGGGTATCCACGGTAAGCATGGAAAAGTTAAACGGTTCGTCTTCATCGGCTATTTCAAGGAGCTTTTCTTTGGCAAATTCATAGAGCTTTTCATCTTCGAATCCCCACCATACATAGTAGTCGGAATCAATCTTTCCGTCCTCAATGGCCCGGTCATAGTCGTAGATGTCATAGTTGCCATGCTGCGTAAAGTAATTTCTGCGTCCGCCGAAGTCAAAATCTGATCCGCACATGAAATAATTTTTATAGCCGTTTGCCTCGAGAATGTCTCCCAGTGTAGTTGCGCCCGGAAGGAAATAATCGTAGTTTTTCATAGTGTTATCTATGTTTTTGGCGGAATATCCGTACAGCTTCAGCGGAAGCCCGGCTGTCTGGGCGACCAGGCCGGCGACTGTCCAGCCGCTGGCCGGTGCGACCGAGGCGCCTTCGATCAGCTCTGATTGTGAAAAGCTGACATATGTCTCCGCGAGCTCTGTCATTTCAGGTATGTAATTGACGTCGAAGAGACCACCGGACTCGGTGTCCTGTGCGGAGGATTCGGCGGATTCCACATAGATCCAGATCAGGTTGCGCTTTTCTTCGGGAAATGTCAGTTCTACACTGTTGGGATCAACGTAGACTTCTGCGATAAATGTGGAGCTGTCAAACTGGTTTTTCACAAAGGAGTAAAGACTGAAAGCATTATCTGCAATTGCCGCTACCGCGACAAGACCTGCCAGAGCACATATGGACCAGAAACCGGCATGGAAGCGTAAAGGGAAGATCTGGAGTGTCCTTGTTTTTTTAGGTGTGCGGATTACAAGCCGGTAGAGATACCGGTCGGAAACATGAAAGACCAGAAAAAAAAGAACAAACAGAACTACTGTTGGCAGGAGAGCGGACCGCAGATAGCTGTTTATAAATGTCTGCGAGGTTCCCTCGAGCGACATGCTGAGAGTGAAGACAATTTCATCCATGCCGATATTTCCATAATTCGCAATGCCCCACTGGACGCTGAAATAGAGCAGAAGGACAAGCAGAATAAAGATATAAACCAGAAAATGCAGGATCCTGCCAGGCCATTTCCTTTTCGCTGATTTTGTTTTTGCCTGTTGTGTTTCCATTATTATAATTTCGCTTTCTCTATTTTACATAGTGTCTTCGTAACTGTTCAGAACAGGTCTTCGCACTTGCTGCGAAGACCGTATGAAAACATATAGCATGTAGGGGAAAGCCCCATCGCGCAGCGATTTTAAATGGGCTTTTCCTCGTAACTGTGAAGGTACTGAACAGTTACGTGTCTTCTTTTGAATTTTCTGCAGGATTTACTTTTGCAATGTTTTTCTTTGCAACACTTTCTTTTTCATCGCTTTGCCCGGCGTCAACCTTCGTGATCTGCAGCTGGATCTCTGTCCGCTTGTCGATAGCTGTGATGGCGATACCGACAATGACGGCCAGAATCAGAGAAAGGAAAAACGCGGTGATGCCATAGCGGATATCGCGGATATCCTGACTGTTAAAGACCAGCTCAACCCGGCCGAAGGGATAGAGCAGGAGCGTGGTCAGAGCGGCGTCAAGGACGGCATAGGCAATGAATTCGGCGATGCCCGTGACCAGATCCGGAGCGGGCTTTTCTGAAAGCTTTCTTACGGCAAGAAAGGTAATGGCGGCTGGACCGAAGATGTAGAGAAACTGAAACATAAAAACCTCCTCATAAAAGCTGCGGTGTCTTTTGTTTTACATAAAGTTTACAAAAATACAGAACATAGTATATTCGGATTGACGGATTCTGTCAATAAATTTGTTAGTTCGGAAATGATATGGAAGGACATAGGAAATGGATGAAATAAGTGTATCGGGAATCACAGATTTTTCTGGCTTGATAAAAAAACAGCTTCCAGGATAAAGCAGAAAAAAAGTGTACATATAAAGCCCGGGAGTTCTCCCCCCCGGGCTTATGAAGGAGCAGTCGTATGAGAACATTTCTGGGTGTTTCGCGTAACTGCCTGTTGTTTATCATGAACCTGTGCGCTGCCTGCTGATTTTCCTGATGTGGCAGAAAACCTGCATATGTTACTCAGGAGATCGTAAACGACCCACTGATATCATACAGCTGATTATCATACATGATCTGGATCGAGTAGGTATCAGCGGCCATTTCACTGAGCGGAATCGGTAACTCATAAGAATAATCATTGGCTTCGATGGAGGCCAGTGTGATGTCCGTGATATCGTACACGTAGGTATGCTCTGTTCCGTAAAACAGAATCTGCGTATACAGATGGTCCCGGCTCTGCACATACAGGATGCTGCCGCAGAGGGTGACACTGACCAGATCTTCGGATATGGTTTCGTCTGCCGTGGTTTCGGCGGTATAGTCTATTTCCACGGGGATGCGAAGAGTGCCTTTGATATAATTGTCAGAAAGCGTGTAGGTGCCCGCACAGTCATTCATGGAGAGGGAAATGGAATATCCACGATAAAACCTCTTTTTGATATTCCAGATATTCAGGATTTCCCCTGACTCGTAGTCGATCTCATAGACCTTTCCGCGGTAGTCGGAGGAGGACGGCAGGTGCGCGTTTACGGAGAACACCCGCCCCGCCTCGCTCAGATAAAAGGCATCGGAGGTAATGGAGGAGTAGGTCGTCTCGTAATTTTTCAGCTGCGTCACGGTCATGGCTTCTGCGTCCACCGAATAGATTTTCACATAGGATGCGTCGGCGTCGTCAAAGGTCGATACGGACCGATAGGCGTCGCTGTGATTGTCAAAAAGCATGATTTCTACGGTATCCGGATTGCCGTCCAGGTCCTCCTCGAGCGCGTAGGCGGTATGCTGCTGGTAATGCCACTGGAATTCTTCTGTGGCCGTGAGCACTTTGTCCTCGTAGCCGGTGCCTTCCCACACCGTTGGGTCAGCCAGAATCCAGAGAATCTCATCCGTAGACCAGCTGATGCGGATGACAGAGTGCAAATTCCGGCAGCTGATCAGAATCGAGTCGGTTTCTTCATCATAGGATACCGTGTTGGTGTGGCACCAGTCGTCCCGGTCGATGTAGGAGAGACCTTCGAAGAGCTCGTTCAGATTGAGGGATTTCACGACCTCGCCGGTTTCGCGGTCGATTTCCTGGATCATATTCTGCTCGTAGCCGTCGTTGGAGTTTGTCAGAATCAGGAAATTGCCGTCCGGGGTCATCTCCTGGATGTCGTGATGGACGCCGTTCGGGAAGTAATATACGTTGTATACACGCCCCAGGTAGTCCATTTCCCAGAATTCCGGAGAATTCGGCATGCTTGCGTTCGGATAGAGGACATTTGGCGCTTCGATCAGAAAATGACCATTTTCCAGAGGAAAGACGCCATAGTATTCCCATTTTACGGAGCTGTACCAGCGGATATCACCCATCTCGTCGAAGGCGAAGGCATATTTGGAGGAAAGTCCGGAGACCAGCATCAGCCCCATCGCGGAGCTGGTGGTATAGCTTTCGGTCATAACCGCAGTCCGCAGAACCTTGGGCAGACTGTCTGTTGTGATGGTGATGGTCTGGGTGTCCAGCACGGTTCCGTCTTCGTTTAAAAGATCAACCACAACCTCGTTGTCATATGCGGCATAAAGTTCGAGGATCGGGACGATGTGGAGGGTCGCGGCGTCAATGGTATCGGTGATGTCCATATCTTCTGTTTTGCCCTTCACAGTCACGCGGACGGCATATTCCTCTGACGTCTCAAAGGCCAGGATGGCGGTAAGAGGCGCGTTCTGGTAGGGATTCTGGATGAGCAGGGGATTGTCAAAGGTGTATCCGTTTTCTTCTACACTGGCCACGATCTCGTCTGAGATCGCCTGCGTCTGCTCGGGCATGGAGAGTTCTGTATTCAGATCTGCTGCGATTGCGATCTCCTCGGAGGTTACAACGGTCCAGGATCGGCCGTCTACCTCGTAAAGGGTCTCGGTTGCGACCAGCTGCGGCTCCGTTTCGGTCTCTGTTTCCGCTTCGGTGGTTGATTCTGATTCGGCAGCGGAAGCTTCTGCGGTTTCAGCGGATTCCGTTTCCGCAACAGAAGCTTCGGCCGTCTCAGCGGAATCGGTTTCCGCAGCGGAAGCTTCGGCCGCATCGGCAGAATCTGTATCTACAGCGGAAGCTTCGGCTGCATCGGCAGAATCTGTATCCACAGCGGAGGTTTCGGTCTGTCCGGCGGAATCTGTTTCTTCTGCGGATGCATCGGTCTGCTCGCCTGCTTCCGCATCTGCCTGGGCTGCCGCATCTGTCTCCGCGTCCGTTTCAGTGTCCGCGCCGTCGGATGCTTCCGCATTATCTTCGCCTGAAGCATCTTCGGAGTTGGATGCATCCTCCGCGATATTCACGGAGATGGAAAGCTCTTCGGACTCAAATGCGTAGACAAGGGTCAGGTCGGAGGCTTCTTCCGGAATCTCAAAGCAGATCCATCCCTCGTAGCTTCCGAAGTTTAGTGCGGTCCCGGGCAGACGGGACATTCCGAATTCGGTGATAAAGCTGTCGTCAATTCGCGTGTAACTGTTTCCATCTCCGTCTGTCAGGAACAGTTTCTCCCATTCGATGGATTCTGTACTCCCGTTTTTAACGAAAGAAAGCTTCAGCATGCAGTATTCGCAGCCGTCCGAGGCCGTCTGCTCGATATCTGTGGTTTCGACACTGGTGTAGCCGAGCTCCACGCTGACTGCGCTTAGCGTGGCGGAACGGGTGGCGTCCTCCAGAGCGATCTGCCATCCGGCTACATCATAGACCTCTGCCGACTCCTCAGCGAAAGAGAAGCTTGCCGGCAGCAGGATAAGAATACTTGCCGCTGCCAGGAACAGTGCAGTTATCGCAGTCAGGAGCAATTGCCTGACAGAGGAAAATGCATTATTTTTAAGAACCATGTATGATGGATATTTTATATTTTTCATAGGAACCTCCTTTTTCCGACAATTGAAATGGGGCATACGCAATGAAGGAGCGCAAATGGCCGCTCTGCAAATGCCCCCTCGCATTCGAGCCGGCCGTAATGATTCACGAAACAAAGTTTGCATAAAAAAGACTCAGAGATCCATGGAATAGCCGCTTTAAAGGACTCAGAATTCCACTGAGTAGCCGCTTTCATACGTCACGCCGTCCAGCACCAGATAAATCTCCCAGGTACTGCCTTCCAGACCGTCCGGAGATACCCATCCTTTAACAGCCACAGTGGTGGTGCCGTCACTCTCGGTGGTGGTCTGGGTCAGGCTGTAGACCTTCGTCTCGTCATCATTTTTCAGCACCAGGTAGCCGTCAGCCAGGTCAGCCGCAGCGGTTTCTGTGATAAAGGAGCCGCTTAAGGTTGCCTTCGTTGCGTCACGGGAGAAGGTCCAGCCGTCCGGCAGTGCTTCTGTATTTTCAAAGGAAATTTCCTCCTCCGGCTCCACGGTTGATTTCTCGCCGAGGCTGCCGAGCAGCACGCCGGTCTGGGTCACATCCAGTGCCGCGCCCTCCGTATAAACCGACAGCACAAGCGTCCGGTAAGTCTGGCTGCGGAAGGTGTCCCCTGATATGGTCAGCTCAAAAATGAGCTCTCCATCAATCAGCCGGTCGATGTGTGATGTGCTGGTATAGCCGGACGCCAGCTGGTAAATGGGGCCGTAATCATGGCTGTCTTCTTCCTCGCTGTAGAGATTCGACCCGGCAGTGATCTGCAGCGCATTCTGCGTGCCGTCCAGGGAAATGGCGCCGGAGATCCAGTCAGAGTACCATTCGGCACCACGCTCTTTTCCATATTCGAAAATCTGCTCGACAGTCATAGCTTCCGTATCTATGCGGTAAATCACCGCGCGGGAGTAGACGTCATCGCCCGTCACGCGGTTTTCATTGTCGTAATACTTCACCTTTGCAGTGCCGTTGTCGAACAGCATGATATCGCCGTTATCCAGCATGGTCACCTGATGCTCTGCGTAAAACCATTCGAAGTCGTCGCCGACCGGCGTGAAGAAGTAGCTCTCGTCGATCGTCTCCTAGCCATCCGGGTCTCCGAGGATCCACGCGAGAGTTTTGTCTGTCTTATTGACTGCGACGATCGCGTCCTTGTGGCGGGCAGAGATCAGCAGCAGGTCATTTTCCTCATCATACCAGAGAGAATTGTTGTGGAGCCAGTCGATGTCATCGGAACCGTCTGTCGCGATGGAAGCGGAAGCACCGTCGTCCGTGTCTCCCAGGACATCCTTCATATCCAGCTCCCATACAACCTCGCCGGTCTCACGGTCGATTTCGACGATATAATCCTCAACACTGCTTAAATCCGGGCTGTTCGAAGCTACTAGCAGATTCCCGTTGGAAAGCTCCTGGAAATCGTGATGTTCTCCGCCCGGGATCGCGTATTCCCGGTAATATTTGCCGCTTAAGTCAAATTCCACCAGTCCTGATTTGTAATAAGTGCCGCTGATGGTGTAGGAGGCGGGAGCCATCAGGTGTCCGTTGGAAAGCTGGTGTACGCCCTGCGTCCCGAGGCTGTTAAAATACCAGCGGATATCCCCCGCACTGTCGATGATCAGAAGCGTGCCGCCGGACTGCATGGTCAGGGTCATCGTCGAATAATCATACGCCTCAGAATCCAGCATTTCTGCTTCTATATTCCAATAACTCGTGTCCACAGCCTCCGTGGTAATCTCCAGCGTGGTCGACGTCCCATCATCCAGCGTCAGCACGACCTCAGTGGTATCGCCGTTGTACAGGCCGCAGATGGGGACGATATGGTCGGTCGCTGCTTCGAAGGTGCCGTAGATGTCATTTTCCTCACTTTTTCCTTTCACGGTAATCGTGCCGCCTGTTTCTTCGTCTGTGCTGAAAATAGCGACCGCCGTCAGGGGAGAATTGCCATAAGGATTCAGCACTACCAGTGGCGATTCAAAGGAATAGCCGGCTGCCGCCTCCTGCTGCAGAGCCGCGTCAGTCGCACTCTGTGACGCGAAGATGTCTGTTTCTTCCAGGGGAGTGGTCTCTGCATCGGTTTCGGAATCAGAAATGGCGGCCTCCGTTGATGATTCCGCTGCTGCTGTACAGGCCATCAGACTTGTGGACAGGGTCAGAGCAGCCGCCACTGAAAGAGTCTTTAACCATGTTGCGTAAAGCTTTCTTTTCATCATTTTTTCCTTTCTGTACATGTACATGATAGTCCACTGCCATCCGAAAAGATTAACAAAAATCGAGGCAGGTGTTAAAGAAGTGTTACATTATAAGAAAAACTCCTTACATTTTTATAACATACATCCACACAGATAACAAGAACTTTTTAACTGCTTCTTACATTTCTGATTTTTTGCCTGCGCTCCACAGCGAGATACGCTGCAAGGTTGTGAACAGTAACTGATTCAGAGGCGTCCGGGAGGAAAGAGAAGGAAAGAGAAGAAAGATTATGAGGTTGACGTATCTGGCGGGCTTATGGTAATCTTTAGCTATCGATCGCATCTGGCGCCGGGCGTTGGGTGCAGGGGAACTAAGAGAATAAGTAAAGCGGGCAATTTTTATATAAAACGGACAGGAGGAGAGGAAGGTATGCTGCTGTCAATTATCGTCCCCTGCTTTAATGAGCAGGAGACCGTTCCGATTTTCTACAGAGCTGTTGAGGCAGCCGCACCTGGGCTGGATACAGAGATTGAATATTTGTTTGTTGACGATGGTTCGACAGATGGTACGCTGGAGGAGATAAAGAAGCTTGCCGGGCAGGACGAGCGGGTGCATTTTGTCTCTTTTTCCAGAAATTTTGGAAAGGAAGCGGCTATTTATGCCGGTATTCAGAATGCGGCGGGCGATTATCTGGTGCTGATGGATGCGGATTTACAGGATCCGCCCGGACTGCTGCCCCAGATGCTGGAGGAGATTCGGAAAAATGGATATGACTGTGTCGGGACAAGACGGGTGACACGCAAGGGGGAGCCTCCGATCCGTTCTTTTTTTTGCCAGGATGTTTTACCGGCTGATCAACAAATTGTCGAAGACGGAGATCGTGGATGGGGCGAGGGATTATCAGATGATGACCCGTCAGGTCGCGGACGCGGTTCTTTCCATCGGAGAATGCAATCGATTTTCCAAAGGCATTTTTGGGTGGGTCGGTTTTCGGAGAAAATGGATCGAGTATGAAAACGTGGAGCGGGTCGCAGGTGAGACAAAGTGGTCCTTCTGGAAGCTTTTTGTATATGCTCTGGATGGAATTATTGCGTATTCGACGGCGCCGCTGGTGCTTTCCTCCATTCTGGGGCTGTTGCTGTGTTTTGTCGCGTTTTTGTTCATTATAGTAATCATTGTGAGGACCCTGGCGTTCGGAGACCCGACGCAGGGGTGGCCGTCTCTGGTCTGCATCATTATTCTGCTGGCTGGACTGCAGCTGTTTTTTATCGGTGTTTTGGGGCAGTATCTTGCGAAAACTTATCTGGAAACAAAGCGGCGTCCGATCTATCTGGTGAGAGAGAAGCATACGGCTGATTGTGAACATGGATCTGGAGGGATTGCCGACAGGGATGATTTCCACAGCGACCGGGGAGATAAATGCTATTAGCAAGATGTTTTTGCAGGCTTTTGGAAATTATGCCTTGCGGCTCATGTCAGTTCGTGATAATCTTTGAATAAAAAGGGGATGGATGAATGGGATATTACCTGAACTCAGCGGATGCTTTTGAACTGTATGAACGCGAAACTAAAAAACCCTATTTTGTAGATAAGACGGAGTTGTTGAAGGAACTTTTCCCGTTGGTGGAGCAGGGGGGATATGAAGAACTGAAAGACTATGTCCTGAATGATATTGATGGCGTCAGAGAGGCTGTAATGCTGCTTGTGGCGGGGGAACCGATACAGGCAGACATATCGGAATATGCCACTACGGCGCAGAAGCTGGAAAAGAGAGATGAGATTCTTTCGGTTATGACTGTATATGGCTATTTGAATTATTACGACGGCTACGTGAGAATACCGAACAGAGAGCTTCAGACAGAGTTTGATAAGATTGTGAAAACGGAACCGAGGTTTAATTATATGCGGGAATTGGAAAGAGAATCAAAGCGGATTCTTCAGGCTACTTATGATGGCGATGTGGATACGATAGCGAATGTTCTTGAATTTGTACACAATTCAGAGTCACCGTTAAAATCTTACATATCAGAATGGTATGTAAACACTATTTGCCATTCTCAAAAGATTTAGTATGAAGGATTCTATGCATCGGAGGGATGAGAAAATGGGCATCTATGTTAATCCCGGTTATGATGGATTTGAGGAAATCAGAAGAGACATCTATGTCGACAAAACCGGCCTTATTGCGTATATGAACAGTCTGATCGGGAAACCAAAGCCTCTGGTCAGCTTTAGCCGCCCGAGACGCTTTGGAAAATCTTTTGACGCCAATATGCTGTGCGCGTACTATGATAAAAGCTGTGATTCCAGATTCCTTTTTGAAGATCTGGCAATTGCAAAAGAGGGCAGTTTTGAAAAGCATTTGAACCAGTATCATGTAATATCCTTTGATGTGACTGGGTTTATCACGGATGCAAAAGAAAAAAGGACAAATGTTATTTCTGAAATCAAAAATTCTATTTTAAAAGAGTTGAGAGAAGCTTTCCCTGGTTGTATAGAAGCAGAAGAAACCGCGATTAAACAGATTCATGACAATCGGTATGATGGCGTTTTAAAAGATTATATTGGAAACCTTCTGTTGGTCGGAATTAATTACGACAAGGAGGCAAAAGGCGAAGGGGCAAAAAAGCACAGCTGTGTCATTGAATCCGTATAGGACGAAATCAAAAAGAAAGTCAGGCGCAATGAAAAACAATATTTTATCAGTCATTCTTTACGTAGATGCCAAAGAGGCATTTTCAAAAACATTATCCAGATTTGAGGACCATTTAAAATCAGATAAGGTAAAACTGATTGTGGTGGATCCTTGCACGGATGTGAAGATTGCAGCTGCCTGTGAAAAATATGGTGAAGACCGGATTTTGTATATCCGCTCGAAACACGCGCAGATGGCGGAAGCCTACCAGAAAGGTCTTGAGCATCTGCGGGGGAGCAGACAGTGGGGGAGCGGATATGTAAATTTTGCCCTGACGTCCTCCTGGTTTTCTGATAATGTATTTGATGAGATCATAAGAATTTTTGATCAGTACAGGGTCCCGATGGTTTCTGCCATGCCTCTTTATTCGGACAATGGAGTAAAACCATATGCCGGGTCGTTTCGTTCTGGGACGAAAGAACGGCTGGTAGATTTGTCAAAAGAATTTAATACGCACAAAATTCAGCTGGTATTGCAGGCTTATTTTTTTAGGGTGGAAGCGATTTCGGCATTTTCATTTAACACAAAGCTGCAGGAAGATGCGGCTTATGATTTTCTTCTGCGGGTTCAGCTGGACGCTCCGGAATATGTTTATTCAGAGACGGTCTCCTATTTCTATACTGTTCCATTGGAGGATGATACTTCAAAAAACCAGTTTCAATATCAGCCGCGCTGGTATCAGAAATCTGTGGCGGATTTCATGATACCATTGTTGTGCTCTGCCTCAGAACGTTTTGGGGCAGTGCCTGGCTTTTTGCAGACAGCAAGCTATTATCTGCTTTATGCAAAGTTTAATTGTAATTATGACGCGCGCGACAAAGGCGTTTTGAAAAACCGGCAGGAAGTGGATGAATTCGTGGAGACAGTTTCTCAGGCACTGGCCTATATAGACAATCCTGTTATTATGAAATGGGAAATCACTACGTATATGCTTGCCGACAGAAAAATCCGCGTATGGCTTCTGAGAGAAAAAGCGAAAGCGTTGGGCGGGCAGGTCAGGGTTCTGAATAAGGGGACGGCTTTTCTGGCTTTGTTGATTCCTGGAGAAGAACAGACAGAAGAGGATTACAGGGAGGAAGTCTGCTACCTGGGAAACAGCGAGCATGAAAAATTCTGGATTCGAAATCTGAATTACAGGGATCATATGATGCATATAGATGCTGAGACAGATTTGTCTGATTACTTTGAGCCGGACAGATATGAGATTTATGCGGAGCGGCCTGGGAAAAAGCCGAAAATTTATCATCCGGAATATAATGAGATTTATCCCCTGGTCAAGTGTTTTGGGATCACTTTTATGAGAAAAAGGCGGTTTCAGTTCCATCTTCCAGTGGAAGAAAAGAGGAAACAGGAATTTCGTTTTTATTACAGGCTGGATGGGAAGGATCATGTATTCTGGATCAGGTTCAGCTCCTATACCTCTCGTCTTATATCAAAGGAGCCGAAGGCCTACTGGATGTTCCGAGAAGGGTGGATGCTTCGGACGGATACGCAGGCGGTAGAACTGGTGATGGAGCCCTGCGGCAGACTGCTTCATTTAAAAAAGGAGGTGCGCTTTTGCCAGACTCTTTTATCAAAACCAGAATATAAGAGCATTTGCAGAAAAGGCATCGGCTTGCGTATTTTATACTGGATTTTAATGCCGTCTTTTAATAAAAAGCATATTTGGGTGACATTTGATAAGACCTATAAGGCTGGAGACAATGGAGAATACCTGTTTCAGTATATTCGGAAGAATCACCGGGAAATAGATATATATTATATTGTCCGGGAGGATTCTCCGGACTATCGTCGTCTTGTGAAGCAGCATGGGAAAAAGCATATTTTGAAACATGGTTCCCTGCGCTGCCAGCTGATGTGTATTGGAGCGGAATTGTTGCTGGCGACCCATGTGAATATTTCGGCTCAGTATAATCCGTCTCCAGAATATAATATATTTACAAAGGATTTGCAAAAAGGAATACTGGTCTGTATCCAGCATGGATTGTCTATACAGAAGATTGCTCAGTATCAGAACCGGTTGTTTGACAATACCCAGCTATATTGTTGTGCGTCGCCATATGAAGTGCAGAATTTAAGCCACCCGTTCTATGGTTATTCAAAAGATGTATTTCGGCTTGTGGGTCTGGCGCGCTATGATGGTCTGGTCAATGATGATCGAAAAATCATTCTGATTGCACCGACCTGGAGAAGAAATGTCGTAAATTTCAGTGTCGCAAATGTAAAAAAGACACATAACCATAATTTTAAGGATAGTGCCTACTATCGGATTTATAATCAATTGATTAATGATGAGATGCTGATCTCTTGTGCGAAGAGTCATGGTTACCGGATTGTTTATTTGCTGCATCCGGCCACGAGCGCCCAGAAAGAAGACTTTTCTCCGAATGATTACGTGGAGTTGATATCTGGAGCCGGTGATATCAGCTATGAGCGGATTCTCTGTGAATCCAGCGTAATGATTACCGACTATTCGGGCGTTCAGTTTGATTTTGCCTATATGAGGAAACCGGTGATTTATTATCATCCGGAGGAGCTTCCGCCGCAATATGACGAGGGCGGACTGATCTATGACACTATGGGATTCGGGCCGATCTGCAGGGAACACTCGGAGCTGGTAAAAGCAGTCTGCGAATGTGTAGAACGAAACTGCGTCATGGAGGAGAAGCATGTGCGGAGAGCAGACGACTTCTTTGCCTATAGTGACCGCAATAATTGTCAGCGTATTTTTGACGCAGTATGGGAGTTCTGCGAGAATTCTGAGAAAGAGAGCTGTCCTGAATGAAAATAAATGAGGGAAAAAAACACATCGCAATTACCACTTTCTGCTCCGCACTCATCCTGGTATTCTATGCCGCGCAGCTTTCGGTGCCGGTCATCAGCGATGAAACAGTGACGATGGCAAATGCGGCGTGGGTGACCGGGAGAGACTGGAGTCTGATGATTGCGCATCTGGGAGGGCTCTACTATCGGTTTGCGCAGGCTCTCATGACGGTGCCGTTGTTTGTCTGGCTGGATGACCCGGATATGATATACCGTCTTTCGATGGTTTTGCAGGCTCTGATTCAGGTGAGTACGGTTCCGGTCGTCTATCTGATCTGCCGCAGACATTTAAAAATGGAATCCTCCATCGTGGCTTCTTTAATTGGAGCGGCTGTATGCTTTGTACCCTCGATTGCATTATACACTCTGTACTACAGGGGGGATTATCTTTTGTCTGTCCTTCCGTGGTATGTGCTGCTGTTTTTCCTTGAGTCTGTACGTGCGGTGAACGAGGGGAAAAGGCTCAGACGTGCCGGATGTACTCTGGCGGCAGTCTTTGGCTGCGCGCTGGCCTATATGGCGCATACCAGAGGAATCGTATTGCTGATCGCGCTTATGATTGCCTGGCTCATTGTCCTTGGCCTGATGCGGCAGAGGTCCTTAAACTGGATCGTCTGCCTGGCCGCCGCGGCTTTTTTTGCGGTGTTGGATCAGAATGTGGGCAGCGTATTGAAACAGGCTCTCTATTCGATCAGCGGTCTGAATGCGAATGCGTTTGAATCAACGGATATGGGGGCGTATCTGAATGTTTTTTCCCTGCAGACGGTGAAAGGCCTGATTCTTCTCTGTCTTAGCTGGCTCAACACGCTTACCGTGACTACGCAGGGACTGGTTCTGGTGGGCATTTTTGCGTTGCTTGTCATAGCGTTCCAGGTGGGAGTCCAGGCTGTGGGCAGGCGAAAATCGGTTCGGAGGAGCGGAGGCGGACAGACACAGGATGCGGCTTCGCAGGAGGCGCCGGAATCTAGTGCGGAAGTCACTGTCGAGGAGCGGATTGTCGCACTGTTTTCCTTCCTGGTGTTTGCCGGATATTACGCCGTAGGCGCACTGTTTTTTAAGGGTGTTTACTACAGCCTGCTCTATGGCAGTGTGACGAATCGTTCCGACCGCCTGCTCTATGACCGCTATTCTGTCTGTGGGGCGGGCATGCTTGTTTTTGCAGCCCTTTATGTCCTGTGCTGTCACAGGGAATGGATTTCCGGGAAGCTTAAAATTTTCAGCATGGTGGCGGCTCTGGCCGTTTTTGGTGTATTTCTCTGGAAATTTCTGCCGCTTGCGGTCAAGTATACCGGTTATATTTACAATTCAATTACGCTGAATACCTTTCAGATCGTTGAGGATCCATCCACGATCCTGTCGGGAGCTTCTTATGGGAAGACGGCTCTGGTGGCTGCGTGTATTCTGGGACTTGCGCTGTTTGCGGCGGTGCTGGCGGTTTCTTCTGCAAGAAAAAAGTGGATGCCCTACGCGCTGCTTATCCTGGTACTGGTCAGCGACCTGGTGCTGATTCAGGTAAATTATGTGAAAATTCGAAAAGCATCGAATGACTATGTAAAAGAAGCCACTTCAGATGTGGCAGAGTTTTTGCAGGTACTGGAGGATGATATCGCAGAAGAGTATCCTTATATATTAAAGGGCGGGCTCTCCGGTACCAAGATCCAGTTTTACCAGCCGCAGCTTCTGGATTACAAAATGTTCGGAAAGAAACAGGAAGAATCCCTGGATCTGGATAATTATTTCATCATCAGCGAGCATGGAGATATCAATCTGAAGTGGTATGAGGAGGACTACTATTTGTTCGAAGCATTTGATTATGAAAATGCGGATTATGATATCGTCTACGTGAAAGGCGACGCGCTGGCAGAGAAGCTGGAAGAGCTGGGGTATCATATGATTCAGTATAATCCGGAAGATGCAGAAAACTGAGATTATGGCATTGCATCCAGTGTCCGTTCGTGGTAAGCTTTGAGCATAAGAAGCAGCAAAAAGTGAAAGGAGGGATCTTATGGGAGTTTATCTGAATCCGGGTAATATAGATTTCCAGAAAGCGGTCAATTCAAAGATCTATGTAGACAAGACAGAACTGCTTGCTTTTACGAATAGTGTCCTTATGACGGAACAGCTGTACATCAGCGTGAGCCGCCCCAGACGTTTCGGCAAGTCGATGGCCGCAAATATGCTTGCCGCGTATTACAGTCGGGGCTGTGATTCAGAAGAACTGTTTGGAGGTCTTAAGATCGCGGAGGATGCCGATTTTAAAAAGCACCTGAACCGTTATAATGTCATCCGGCTGAACATGCAGGATTTCCTGACAAAAGCAGGCTCTGTCGGCGGTATGGTCGAGCTGATCGAAAAGAAGCTTTTTCGCGAGTTGAACAGAGAGTTCCGGGAAGTGGATTTTGATCCGGATGATTTTTGCTTTGCGCTGGAGGAAATTTTTGCACAGACGGGGATTCCGTTTGTTTTTATTATAGATGAGTGGGACTGTGTGATGCGTGTTTACCGTGACGATAAGGCTGCGCACACGCAGTATCTGGATTACCTGCGCCATCTGCTGAAGGACAAAAGCTGCGTGGCGCTTGCGTATATGACCGGGATTCTGCCGATCAAAAAATATGGGCAGCATTCGGCTCTGAATATGTTTTATGAGTATTCGATGATGAACGCGAAGCCAATCCAGGAGTTCACCGGTTTTACGGAAGCGGAGGTGCAGGCACTCTGTGAGCAGTACAATGTCCCATATGACAGGATGAAAAAGTGGTATGACGGTTATCTGGTCAGCGGCGTCTCGATTTATAATCCACGGTCCGTTGTCGAGGCGATTCTCAGAGGGGAATTTGACAGCTACTGGACGAAAACGGAGACATACGAGGCACTGAAGGTCTACATTCAGATGGACCGCGACGGCCTGCGGGAGAAGACGGAACGTTTGATCGCGGGGGAGAGGGTTTCCATTAATCCGCTGAAATATCAGAATGATATGGCTGTGTTTGAGAGCGCGGATGATGTGTTGGCGCTGCTGATCCATCTGGGATATCTGACGGCTCAGCGAGAGCTTTCCGAGGGAGGGATTTCTGGCGAAGAGGTTTCTGAGAAAGAGGTTTCTGGGAAAGAGGTTTCTGGGAAAGAGGTTTCTGGGAAAGAGGTTTCTGAGAAAGAGGTTTCTGGAGAAGAGATTTCTGAGGGGAAATTTCCGGAAATTGACGGAAGCTCCATGGACTGTGCGATCCCAAACAGCGAGGTGCGTCAGGAATTTATCAACTGTATTGAGGACGGTGGCTGGGAAAATGTGATGGACGCGATCCGCGGCTCGAATGAGCTGCTGCGGCTGACGATTGCCGGGGACGAGGCTGCTGTCGCGAATCAGATCGCTAAAGTCCATCAGGAGAACGCGTCCATTCTCCAATATAACGATGAGAACTCATTGTCCTGCGCGATTTCGCTGGCTTATTATTCAGCGAAGAAGAGCTATACGGTGGTTCGCGAAATGCCTGCAGGGAAGGGTTTTGCTGATCTTGTATTTGTGCCGGACAGAAATTGCGCTCTGCCTGCGATGGTGGTAGAGCTAAAGTGGGATAAGTCTGTAAAGACCGCGTTAGACCAGATTCGTAAGAATGAATATGCGGATTGCCTGAAACGCTTTTCGGGAGAGATTTTGCTGGTGGGCGTAAACTATGATAAGGACAGCAAAGAGCATACCTGCAGGATTGAACGGGTCAGGAAGTACAAACATACAGGGAAAGGACGTGCAGTAAATGCTTTCAGTGATTCTCCCCGCATATAACGAGGAAAAAATGATACGCAAGGCCTCCGCGAAGATTGACGAGATCCTGACGGCAGAGCGGATTGATTATGAAATTGTGTTTGTCAATGACGGGTCGAAGGACGGGACCTGGGAAGAGATTACAAAGGCAGCGGCGGAAAATCCGCATGTGACGGGCGTCTGCTTTTCGAGGAATTTCGGCAAGGAGTCCGCGATGTTCGCGGGACTGGCCGAAGCTTCGGGGGACTGCTGTGCGGTGATGGACTGTGACCTGCAGCATCCGCCTGAGACACTGGTAGAGATGTTCCGGCTCTGGGAGCAGGGCTATGAGGTGATCGAGGGCGTGAAGCGTACGCGCGGAAAGGAGAGCGCCCTGCACCGGGCCAGTGCGGGACTGTTTTATAAGATTCTCTCGAAAGCAGTGAAGATCGACATGTCGCGGGCCTCGGATTTTAAACTGCTCGACCGGCGGGCGGTGGACGCGCTGCTCTCCCTGCCGGAGCGGAATGTTTTTTTCCGCGCACTGTCCTCGTGGATCGGTTTTCGGACAGTGACCGTGGAGTTTGACGTGCAGGAGCGCACGGAGGGCGAGTCCAAATGGAACACCTGGTCGCTGGTTGAGTACGCGGTGAAAAATATTGTCGTCTTTTCGACTGCCGCGCTGCAGTTTGTGACCTTCGCCGGGGTGATCGTCTTCATCGCGGCGGTAATCCTGGGGATCGAGACGCTAGTGCGCTACTTTATGGGGCGTGCGGTAGAGGGCTTTACGACCGTGATTCTGCTGATTCTGATCATCGGGAGTCTGGTAATGATCAGTCTGGGGATCATCGGCTATTATATAGGAAAGATTTACGAGGAAGTCAAAGGGCGGCCGCGGTATCTGATTGCGCGGAAAATTGAGAGAGGCGCGGCGCATACGGAATAAAAAGCTTTATACAATTGCCTCGATCAGAATTTTTCCGCCCAGGAATATTTCATGTACCCCGGGGACTTTGTTTTTATTAAAGCAAAAGCTGAGCATGTACCCTTTTTCCAGATGGTAATCATCCAGATATCCGATCAGCTGCTTTTCACCGCGGGTATTGTATTCGTTTCCGCGCCATATTTTGGTTTCTATAAT
>Ga0192263_1093_pt1 | contig 23417 bp, 17 predicted proteins | sample Koala_Koa23_I3_FD_131257 | JGI IMG/M metagenome (GOLD analysis project Ga0192263, IMG submission 131257) | Enriched cells from koala feces incubated with labeled cellulose particles, San Francisco Zoo, California, United States - Koala_Koa2-3_I3 ... | reverse complement strand
ACTCAACTGCAATTTATGGTCTTGCCTTGCTTTCTGTGAGGCTTGTTTTTTTAGAGCGGCTCCCCGGTGTGGATTGTCAAGTAAAATTCAAGTAACAAAAATTACAGGTTTTTACTCTGTCAAAACCCTGCACTGTTTCAGACAGAACGCGATTCCATAATGCCTGATACTCTTCGGTGACCGTTGGCTGAAGTACTGATCATACCGCAGTCTGTTAATCTGGTCGATCGCTTCCTGGGCATCCGCATTTAAATCCTTATCTTTTTTTGAATACTTAACCTCAATAATGTATGCATCTTTCTTGCGGAGATTGAACGCTATGATGTCCGCCCTTCCATTGCCTGCTTCACGCTCGGATTTAATTTCCCAGCCCTTTCTGGTCCTGAGCATTCCAAGGAGCAGGCCATGATAGAAGGTTTCCTTATCCTCGTAATTGCCTCCGTCCAGGTAGCTGACGGATTCACCCAGGTGGTAATTCAGACAGTCTTCCAGAGTCTCTGCGTCTCCTGACGTGAAAGCAGCAAAGAATTCTTTCAGCCCGTCCTCATCTTCGAGAATCTTTGCGGTAAACCAGGCGTCGATTTTAGTCATAAAAATGTTCTTCACTTCACGGTTCGGTATAGACAGGTCATAGCTCCCGTCCTCATACCGTGTCCGATGGGTCAGATAGCCTGTTGTATATAGGATACTCCATATATTCTCCGGCTGGTCCATCATATCCCTGTAAGTCAAATCCTGTACCAGATTCATGCGTACAGTCCTGCCTTCTATCAAAGCCCCAATCTGGTCGCGGGTGATACTGTCAGACTGTTCAGCGATCTGACGGATAATATCCGTCGCGCCGGAGTTTACCCAGAAATTCTGGGGAATACGATCCGATGTGTTCAAAAGCTGGTCGCACCAGTTGATCACATCCCAGGGGCAGTACACATCCTGGCCGCCAAACCGGTAGCCGTCGTACCATTCCCTCGTAACCTCGTAGTGTTCAGCCAGCCCCAGTTCATTCAGCATCCGAACGGTTTCCTCCTCTGTGAATCCAAACCATTCATCGAAGCGTTCGTCGCTGATGGAGTGAATCTTGGGGTTGTTGAGATCGGAGAAAATGCTCTCCTTTGATATCCGCATGCACCCTGTCAGCACGCTGAAAAACAATGAATCATTTGACTTTAAGGCATAGCCGAAAATCTGGCGGATGAGCCCAACCATATCATCATAGTAGTTATTCTCATATGCTTTCTGAAGCGGTGCATCGTATTCATCTATCAGGATAATGACTTTTTTGCCATAATGCTTATATAGTATCTCAGACATCTGCTTTAGACTTGCATCTAAATTTCCGGTGCCATTACAGAGCTTTTGCAGATTTCTTTTATCTCTTGCACTTAACCTGTCGCTTTCAATCAGGAAATTAAAATTATCAGCAAACGCCATAATCTGCTCCCACAGATTTTGCTCTGCCGCAGCAAACGTGGCTCCCGTCACCTGTTTCAGTGTAATCGAAATCACAGGATACTTCCCCATGTATTCTTCACACAGTTCAGTTTCCTTTGAAATCGTCAGGCCGTCAAACAGGCTCTTGTCCGTGCCAATTTCAAAGAAGTATTTGAGCATGCTCATGTTTATACTTTTGCCAAAACGGCGCGGACGTGTGAAAAGGTTCACTTCTCCCCAATTTTCCAGAAGCTCCTTTATCATGCCGGACTTGTCCACATAATAAAAATTATTTGTGCGCAGCTTTCCAAAGTCGTCAACGCCAATCGGCATCCTCAGTTTTTCCACACCGCTCACCTCCAGGCTCTCATCAAGATACAGATTGTTTTTCTTATCAGTATCTTACCACACAGTTACCTGCATATCAAGCCGACTTTTACAGTAGATTTTTCAATAAACAGCCTAATACCGGCTACCTGTATAGTAAAATCCCCTGTAGCCAGTTTTAACCGGATACGGGGGATCATATTTTATAAGCTTTAGTTTAAAGGTTTATATGTCAGAAACTTCTTCACCAGGAATGCTGTCTGCCGAATCTCCATCATCTTGACTACCTTTATTAAGATCAGCAAAAACCTCGTTCTTATCAAACTCAATAATCTGCATTCCGTATTCTTTATATTTCATTTCAGTCACACTCCTTTTCAGTCACCAAGACCCAATATTTTAGCCTCAGAAATACTACCAACATCGAACGTTGTTGCCGTACCATAGACTTTTGTGCCATCCAATGTTACATAGTAAGCCTGAACGATATGAGATGTTGATTTATTTGTATCGTATAACCTATAGGTCATAAGATAAGTTGAAGCATTGCTAATATCCGTCGGAGTAAATTTATAATTTACACTTTGTACATTATAAGTTTTATAATAAGTTCCTGTATTCTCTGAATTATTGTCCAGTACAAAATAGAACCCATCGTAATTCAATGAATCAATACTGGAGAAAAACCTCCACGCATCATAATCTTCGTCAGAATATGGCGTGTAAACACAAATCACTTTCAACACATCCGCATCCACAAACTTCGCATAAGCATCACTTGTCGGGAAGCTCGCCATTGCACTGTACTCGCTATTGCTGTAAGAGTACCAACCCGCGAAGATGTAAGTGTGGGTGATAGTTTCGTTGCTGTCATCATCGGTCTCCTTGAAGGTCTGGCTCGTTGTCGGATACGCCGATGTATTGTATTTACTGATATTCGCCGCCGATACCTTTACATACATAACCGACTCGTCCTCGCCGCTGGAGATCGTCGCAGGTACAGTTTCATCAGCTTCACCCTCATTGGTGCTGATTCCGAGATAGAACTTTTCAACGGTATATGTGGTGTTGCCATCTCCGTCAGTTGACGCAGTTGTCGGCGTGTAGCCGTCGGCGCAGTACTCTGAATCAACTGAGACAGAGTAGGTGCCGCCGGAAATCTGAAGTGCGTCGTCAATCTTTTCAACAAGATCTCCTGTAAATGTACCACCGGATATAGCCACTGTTGTAGTACATTTTAAATCGTACCCATTCGGATTTATAGCTGCTACTGCAGTTGTTCCTCTAAATGTACCACTTTTGATTGTAACGCTTATATTAGTATTGTTGTACTGAGCAATTGCAATCGCCGCGCCAGTAGTGGTAGCTCCGCTATAATTCTCGCCATAAGCAGTTGGATCTCCCGTTGCTGTGATAATCAGCGCCTGAGTGCTATCAACATCATCATCAATTACGACTGTGCCGGCTCTGACCTCGATGCCTGTAACGCCTGTGATAGTTCCACCGTAAACATACATCTTTCCGTCCTGTTGAGGATGATAAATTGCCTGTCCGTTTTTACTGGATATCGTGCCTCCGTAGATATAGATTTCATCATATCCCTGACCGCTTGAACCGTTGCCGGTGATTGCGAAGTAGTCAGTAGCAGTGATCGTTCCACCATAGACATACAGCTTGCTATAGTATGTGGAATTTTTACCATAGATGCAAATGCCATAGGATGTGCCGCTAAGCGTTCCACTATACACTTTTACAGTTGATGAAGCCGTTGCTGATGAACTTGTGCTTATTTCAACAGCTTCGTAGCTACCACTAATCTCAGGTCCAGACGATGAATCCTTAGTTCCGATTGTTACGTCAGCACCACTAAATGCCATGACGCCGCCTGTTTCTCCTGCTATCTTACCAGATTTAATAGTAGCAACTACAGAAGCGCCTTGGCACCAAACGCCATAGGTACCACCGATCGAAACATTCTCGCCGTCGATTTCCAACGTTCCACTCAAAACATTTACAGTGTAATACGAACTTATCGTACCGCCGGTGATGTTCAGAGTGCCACTACTCCCCATATAGACGCCTGAGTGAGAAGAGCCTGTTATAGTACCTTTGCTTATACTTACGTTCATTGTGCCAGAAGCCATGATACCAATCTGTTTGCCAGAGAAAGTTCCGCCGGAGACGTTCAATGTTCCAGCTGTGCCGTAGATTGCACGGTAGCCAGCATATGTACCGCCGGTAATATTCAAAGTACCTTTATTCCAGATAGCATAGCTTTCTTTTGAAGTTGAACTTGTGAATGTCGCATCGATTCCGCCTGAAGAATCCTCACCTGAATCCTGAACGGTCAAAGTGGTTCCTGAATTCACAACAGTCAATGCGTAATAAGTGCTATCTCCGCGCGAAATCGTATATCCTGCCAAATCAAGCGTGATAGCCGCAGAAGAATTGCCGAAGACAATCTGCCCTTCGTCAATTTCTACATCTTTAAGCAGCGTAATCGTTGTAGACTCTGTTGCCGCATTTGCTGCTGCGACGGCAGAAGAGATAGACGAATAATATGTCGTTGTCTCGCTGATTGTTACTGAAGCGACTCTCGAAGCAACAGCAATATCGACAACTACTGTGTTGTCTTCCAGGGAGGAAATATAGTAATTTCCACTCACCGTTGCCGCATCACCTTCTGTGTCAAATACACCATAACCATCTGCCAAGATGGAAGCTACCAGGTCAATCCCCTTTGTTGCGGTATAGGTACCACCTGTAACTTTCACAGTGTTGTTACTGCTGGAACGAGCCAACAGAGCAATGTCATTACCAGTGAACGTACCGCCGGAGATGGTGCCGGAAACAGTTACATCAGTATCAAACACAAGCGCACGAGAGCTGTTCGCACTGATTGTGCCACCGGAAATGTTCACAGTTCCGCCCTTGACCAAAACAGCCTGAGATGCACTCGATGATGCTGTCACAGTTCCGCCGGTCATTGTGAACGTTCCGGAGGTTGTAATAGCTCCACTCACTGTTCCGCCTGATACAGTCAGAGAAGTTCCCTCAGCAACCTTGACTGTGCCGGTAACACTGCCGCCTTCTACTGTGAGGCTTGCAGCTCCCTTGGTCGTTGCCAGAGTAAGGTCTGCACTGACACTGCCGCCATCAGTTACAACGTAAGTATAGCGAAGTGAGTTGCTGGCTTCCCAGTTAGTGGAATCCTCACCGATTTTGTTGTTGCCGTTGAAAACAATTTTGAAATTTGCTATGGTATTCAGCGCACCACCGCTCGGATTTGTTGCATAGTTGCATCCGGTTAGCGTAACGGTTGAATTGCCGTCGTTGTCATAAACAACCACACCGCCACTCTGATTCGTGATGTTGCAGTCCGTCAATGAAATCGTTGCCGTACCGCCTGACGCCACATGCAGGAAGTTTGCGGCAATACCGTTGCCGTCAAATGTTACGCTCTCAGCTGTGAAGGAGCAGGTGCCGCGCAGGATGTTGAACTGGTTGCCTGTTGCAGTAGCGCCGTCCGCAATTTTCACAGTTCCGTTCTTAATGGTCAGAGAACCGCCATCCAGAATGCCGAACACACGGGTGGTGTTCACCGTCAGAGTATAGCTGTTCAGATCAAGCGTTACATCGGTGCTTACCTGATACAGGCCGTTTGCGCTGTATTCGGCGTCGGTAACTGAGACGTTACCGGTTAAGGTGATTGTATCATCCGAGGTTGCCGCAGCAAACGCGGATGCGAGGGTATCATATCTGGTAGTACCGATTTTCGCAACAACAGTTGTTTCTTCTGTTGCTTCTGTAGCTTCGTCCGTTGTGTCAAGCACTTCAACGGTTTCATCTACGGCTTCACTAGAATATTCAGTATCATCCCCGGTCCCGGAGACGTCCACTGTCTCGGAGACGTCCGTATCCCCGCCCGATGTAGATGTAATCGTAAGAGTAGCTCCAGATTCATCAGAAGCGTCATCCGCATCAGCTTCCGTAAGCTCCTCGGTTTTGTCTGATTCTTCCGCCTCCTCAGAGTCGGTCTCATCCGTTTCTTCCTCCACAGCTGCATCAGTATCTGTGGTCTCCTCCGCTGTGCTTTCAGTCATCTCTTCGCTGGAGACATCCTCTGTCTCGGAGGCTTCTGTATCCTCGGCTGATGTAGAACCACCGGATTCTTCCGTAGCAGCTTCCGACTCGGTTTCGTCTGCTTCTTCCGACTCGGACTCGACGGCATCAGCTTCTTCGCCCGCAGTTACACCAGAATCTGTGGACACTTCTGTTGTGCTTTCAGTTGTCGCTTCGCCGGAGACATCCGTATCCGCCGCAAGCACCGGGGCAGCGGTCAAGGTGAATACCATCGCCAGTGACAAAAGCAGACTCAGCAGACGTTTTGACTTTCGCTTTGTCATTTTTGCTAATCCTCCATTCATAGATTTTTTTGAACTAAACTGTTCCTGTGAGCTTTCGCTCCGATGAGACATCGCCGTCGCTGTGAATATTCTCTCCGTCCGGCTTTTAGTGTCCTCTTCCTACATATATGGTCTATCTATGAAAGGTATCGTTCACTATCTTCGAGCAGGAAGGTGTAGGATACTGACGAAACGTTTCACACAATTCCAGAACATTTTATACTGATAATTTTAGTGAACATTTCACAGAAAAGCATCTTGTATTTCCATGTTTCTTGTGATATAATATTGTATGTGAAGTTGTGCTCAGAGACATATTCATCGATACAGGAAACTACACCTTCCCGACGATTTCATTTCATGATGAAAGCATTTGCCATCACATCCTCTCATACCGTTTGGCCCGATACCGAAAGGAAGACACCGCCATACCGCATTCTCTAGCTGCATTTGCGCAAGTGCTTTCGCCGGACTTCCACTGCTTGTACCAGTAGTCGAAGTTATCGGGAAGCGGAGCGGGGATTCTGCCGCACCACACGCCTCTGGCTTTCGCGGCAGCGATTCCTTCTGCCTGACGCTGACGGATGTTTGTCCTCTCGTTTTCCGCCACAAAGGAAAGAACCTGCAGGACAATATCTGAAACGAAGGTGCCCACAAGGTCTTTGCCGCGCCGTGTGTCAAGCAGCGGCATATCAATCACGCAGATGTCGATTCCCTTTTCTTTTGTAAGAATACGCCACTGCTGCTGAATTTCTTCGTAATTGCGTCCCAACCGGTCGATACTCTTTATGTAGAGCAAGTCGCCCGGCTTTATCTTTTTCAGCATGCGCTGATACATCGGACGGTCAAAGTCTTTTCCGCTCTGCTTGTCCAGCAGAATATTTTTCTCCGGCACCTGCTGTTCACGCATAGCAATCATCTGTCTCTCTTCATTCTGTTCTTTCGTGCTGACACGCACATAGCCATAAACTTCCAATTTTGATACCTCATTTCTTAATAGTCGCTCAGGTTTATCTGTGATGGCCTTAATGCACACTGTCGTCTGCAGTCCATAGTTTGTATAGACAAAAAAGAGCGCCGGAATCATTATATCCGAGGCTCAACTGCAATTTATGATCTTGCCTTGCCTTCTGTGATGCTCACCCCGAAAATAATAACGACTTACGTGTATTTTACAATCTAAATTCAGAAAACTGCTTGCGTCTTCCTGATTCTTTTGCTAAAATAAACACAGTTATAGAAAGGTTATAGAAAGGCAGGTGAACAGAATGGATAACGGCGACGGTCGAGGTCGATCTAGCGGCACAGGATGGAAATGCAGTCACAGTCGTCTGTTCTGTTTAATCTGAAAAGACACTGCCTGATTATTCTATTCATTTCCTATCCTGTTCCAGGACAAACGATCCTTATTTACAGTGGACGACAAACTAATTTTGCCGTTTCTTGCGCAGCAATGTTTGAAGAATTTTTTATTCTTCAGTCTTTTTGTTGCCTTTTAGGCATTCCCATGTGCAAAAGGCGAACGCGGACGTAAAAGGAGGAGGAACGGAAATGGAGCAGAAAGTACAGGATTATAAGTCAGAAATTATCGCAATCATCCGAAGCGATATTTCGCCGGGCGTTCTGCGGAGCAGACTGGGCGATTATCATGAGAATGACCTGGCGGAGGCGCTGGCGGACCTTTCATCCGTTGAGCAGAAGAAGCTGTTCCGCATTCTCGGGCAGGATATGCTCTCTGACATTTTCGAATATACAGATGAGGACGATACCATCACCTATCTTGATGAGATGGATGTCAAAAAGGCAGCGGGCATTTTATCCAAAATGGAAACGGATACCGCTGTGGACATCCTGAAAGCTCTCTTCCGTGAAAAGCGGCAGCTTCTGGTCGGCCTTATGGACGAAGATGCCAGGAAAGATCTTTCTATCATCTCAGTCTTTGATGAGGATGAGATCGGCAGCTGCATGACAACTAATTATATCAGCTTCCGGGAAAATCTGACCATCAAGCAGGCCATGAGTTCACTTATTGAGCAGGCGGAGAAAAATGACAATATTACCACCCTTTTTATCGTAGCAGAGGATGGAACCTTTTATGGCGCGATCGACCTGAAGGATCTGATCATCGCCAGGCAGGATACGCCTCTGGGCAATTTGATTTCCACGTCCTACCCTTATGTGTACGGACATACCTCCATCGACGATTGTATCGAAAAGCTGAAGGATTATTCTGAGGATTCCATTCCTGTCCTCAGCGATGAGAACCAGCTGCTGGGCGTCATCACCTCGCAGAATATCGTCGAGCTGGTCGACACTGAGATGGGCGAGGATTACGCGAAGCTGGCTGGTCTGGCCGCCGAGGAAGATCTGAACGAGCCTCTGAAGGAAAGCATGAAAAAGCGTCTTCCCTGGCTGTCCGTGCTGTTGGTGCTGGGTATGCTGGTTTCCTCTGTCGTAGGTGTGTTTGAGGCTGTGGTGAGCCAGCTGACCATTATCATGGCATTCCAGTCCCTGATTCTTGATATGGCAGGAAACGTCGGCACGCAGTCTCTGGCGGTGACCATCCGGGTGCTGATGGATGAAAACCTGACCGGAAGGCAGAAGCTCTCTCTGGTTGGGAAAGAGATGAGCGTTGGTCTTTGTAACGGTCTGCTTCTCGGCTCTCTCTCTGTTTTGGTGGTCGGTCTTTATATCCACTTTTTTAAAGGAGGGACCATCGGATTTTCCTTTGCGATTTCCGGATGCGTGGGATTTGCCCTGATGGTCGCCATGCTCATCTCCGGGATGGTCGGCACGTGTATCCCTCTGTTCTTTAACAAGATCCACGTAGACCCGGCCGTGGCGTCCGGCCCGCTGATTACGACAGTCAATGACCTGGTAGCCGTCATCACCTATTACGGGCTGAGCTGGATACTGCTGATTCAGATCATGCATCTCGGGTAAAGTCTGTGCATCCTGGGTGAATCTCGGGTAAAGTCTGTGCATCCTGGGTGGTGTCTGCTCTGCTCCTGACGCAGTCTGCGTAAATGCTTATCCTGCAGGATGGACAAATGCACGGTGCTTTCCCGGCATCTCCTTAAAAGAATTTAAAAAAAGCGGTTAGGAGAAACTGTTATGATAAAAACAATTGTCTTTGATATCGGCAACGTACTGATTGGTTTTGACCCGGATACCTATATAAAACGTTTTGAGTTTGATCCGGAAAAAGAAGCGTATCTGAGCAAATCCATTTTTGGCAGCGCTCACTGGCAGGATCTGGATCTCGGCATCAAGCCCTTCGAACAAATCCGGACGGAAATTGCTGCGTCTGTTATCCCCGCATACAGAGACGATGCTCTATGGGTCTTTGATCAGTCTTTCCTTACGATCAGCAGAAAAGACTACACGATTCCCTGGATCCGCTCTCTGCAGGCGCGCGGGTTACTGACCTTTTACCTTTCCAACTACTCCAGATGGATGATTGATCGGTCGGGCGACGCACTGGATTTTCTTCCTCTGATGCACGGTGGATTATTTTCCTGCGAAGTGGGGCTGATCAAACCGGATCCGAAAATTTTTCAGGTCTTCCTTGCACGCTATCCGCAGATTGTACCGGAAGAATCAGTCTTTCTGGATGACTCTCCGTGGAATGTCGAGGCGTCTCTGACACTGGGATTTCACGGTATCATCTTCGAAAATCAGGAGCAGGCCGTGCGCGAGCTGGAAGCTCTGCTGTGAAAGATTCTCCGAAATCCTTCGCCCGTGAACCATTCCATCTCGAATCATTGAACTGCCTGTTGTCGCCGGCTGCACGAAAGCTAATGGGATTGAGACCACATTCTTTCAGTCCCGAATCTGGCTGCCGGATATCGTTTTGTCTCGTTTTGTGCCTCTGTTCCCGATTATCATAACAGACAGGGATGCTATTTTTATAAGAGAAATTCCGCCATCACCGGATTGCTCAGATTCAGGCCGCGCCGCGTCAGAACAATGCGGCCATTCTCCCACCGAAGCAGTTTTAAAGATACCAGCCGTTCCAGAGCTTCGCCGTAAACCGTATCGATCCGGACGCCAAAGCGGGCGAAAAACTCCTTTTCAGACACCCCCGAGAGCATCCTCAGGCCCAGAAACATAAACTCGGACATTTCATCATTTATAGAAAGAAGCTGGAAGGTTTCCTCATCAAATGCCGATGGGCGAGACGCATTCCCACCCGAAGCGGATTTATCCTTATCTGAATCGTTCAAATCCGATCTGTCCATATCTGAATCGCACGCATCTGGTTCTCCCGCACCGTATTGCTTTTTCGATCGTACAAGTCTCTCATACTCGGTGTGATCGATCGGATTTTTACAGCGGACACTCCCCGCAGCGTACGCTTTCTTTATTTCCTGAATTTTTTTCTGTTTATCTGCACCTATACCAGCATTTGTTTTCGAAGATCCGTCCGGGCATGGCTGTACACCGTCACGATTCTTTGTTACAGCGCATTCGCTGTCAGCCGGCAGGCTTCTCAATAAAGATGAAGCACCCAGCCCGAATCCCATATATTCCGTGCCGCGCCAGTAGCCGATATTATGACGGCACTCATAACCGGGAAGAGCATAATTCGAGATTTCATAATGCACATACCCCGCCTCCGCAAGCATCTGTTCCGTCAGGGCGTACATTTGCCGCTCCTCCTCCTCGGATGGAAGAAACTGCGGCTGTTCGCCGTCCGCTCTTCGCAGGTCATCCTCATGGTATTTTTCGAAAAACGGCGTCCCCTCCTCGATGATCAGGCTATACGCCGAAATGTGTTCCGGAGCAAGAGACCGTACCTGCCGCAAAGTAGTTTTCCATGACTCCACCGTCTGTCCGGGAAGCGCAGACATCAGATCAACATTGATATTCGTAAATCCTGCATTCCTCGCCGATTCGTAGGAACGTAGAAATGTCTCAAAGGTATGAATCCTGCCAAGTGCCGCCAGTTCCGCATCATTTGCGGACTGCAGGCCAAAACTGATGCGGTTAATGCCGCAGGCAAGGTAAGCTTCCATCTCTTCTTCGTTTTTTCTTTCTCTCTCTCGGACAAAGCTATTTGTAAAACTGCCCGGATTGTACTCGTTCGAAACCCCCTCCCTGCACTCTTGAGCGCCCAAAAGTCTGCTATCCAGGGAACCCGGATTGCACTCTATTGTAATTTCCGCATGATCCGAAAAGTGGAATCGTGCGCGCAGAGCATCCAGAATTTCAGCGATCTGCAACGCGGGCAGCAACGAAGGCGTCCCACCGCCAAAAAAGACGCTGGAAACGATATAATCCGCGCCGGGCCGCGTCCAGCACAAGCTGGAGTAATTCCTTACGCGGTCCGTGTGATCGGATAGGGGAACGCTTCTCTCCCCTATCCGCCCTGCGCGAGCCGGGTGCGGCTTTAGCCGCAAATCTCCTTGCCCAGCTCTGTGCATAAAATGGGGCAGGGCGCTCACCGGTGCCCCGCCTCTGATTTCTTCAAGTAATGTTCTGACATAGCGGTCTCGCTGCTCTCTTTTCGCCGGCGCAGAAAGAAAATCGCAGTAGCCGCATTTTCTCACACAAAAAGGAATATGTATATAAATTTCCAGCTCGCGCAATTTTTGCCTCCCATCTGTAATGCCAGCCCGTCTCTGTGCAGAATACTATTTTATTGATTATCCAATACTTCAATTTTACACTGATGCTCTCTCGTCCCTTTCGGGCAGTTGATTCCGACCAGAATAATCCTTCCGGTAGTCTTCGCCGGTTCGCCGATTTTTCCTTGAAATCGCAGGGGATAGTTTAAATCTTTTATCTGTTGAAGTGCTTCTTCCGGGCTTTTTCCCACTTTCAGTTCCAGAATAATCCCATCATCTTTTCCATTACGGGGATAAAAAATAAAATCTACGTATCCCGCTCCGGCCTGATCCTCCTGGCAGATCTCATACCGTCCACGCGCTGCAAGATATGCGATTTTTACGGCCGCAGAAAGCTCTGCCTCATTTTGATAAACAACATGTGGAGAGTCCGTTGTGCGAATATATCCAATCATTTTCGCCACAGTCTGGGCGTCACAGTCAAGCGTCGCCTGTAAAAGTGTCAGCGATGCAGACTCGATCTCACGCATGGCCTTCAAATGGGGAGCCGTTCTTACCGCCTGTCTGAATTCATTTAGCAATTCTCTGTTTGGTATTTTCACACTTCCATTCTCATATGTCAGGAAGCCATAAACAACCATGGCAGACAAAATTTCATCACTGGAACTGAGCTTCATTGCGGTTGCGGCGCGCTCTACAACATTTACCTCGATCGGCTCTCCCGCAATCATCCTGAGAATACTTCCTTTGATACCCTCAATATCAGACAGGATATAATCAGCGATTTCCACATAAGAGCCTGTCTCTGTCCAGTAGCTCGCAATCTGATTATTTGACAGTGCTTCAACAACGGAACGAGGATTATAAATACGTACGCCTCCAGGCGTGCAATATCCATCATACCAGGAAGTCAGATCCTGCCGTGTCACCTTTGGGTTTGAATTATTCTGGGAATATTTTTCGTACAGAAGATCCACCTCCTGATTTGTAAATCCAAAATATTCGCTGAATTTCTCCTGGGTTGCCATAGTATATTCTTTAAAATTATTGATTGTCGAGCCGCTCGAATATTTCGCAATTGGAAGAACGCCCGTCATATAACTCAGAGAAATATATCCTTTATCCTTCGTTAATGCTGCAAGATAATTCACAAAATTTTCTTTATCATCATTTCTGATATATTTTTTATGGAAAATGCAGTCCCACTCGTCAAAGACGAAAATAAATTTCGTTTTGGTCTGCTCAAAAATCATCCCCAGATCCTGGATTGCCGTCCCATTCTTTCGGAACCTCACGGCCGGATACGCTTCACGCAAATCATCCTGGAGTGTTCCCTTAATCGTATTGATGAATTCCGCATAGCTGGTACTTTCGTTAGCCGCCTCCAGAAAATTAACATAAATCACATCATGATGGTTCATATGTTCCATGCAATGTTTCTTTTCAGAGATATTTAAGGAGGCAAATAAATGACTGCTGTCGAAGTCCCTGCAAAAAAAGTTCCAATCATCGCAGCCATCACAGACTTTCCAAACCGTCTCGGCCTTGTAATACAGATGTGATTGTTTCCTTCCTCCACTAATGGGACAAGTTCCTCCAGCATCGAAGATTTATCTACAAAATAAGGCTTTTTCGTCTCACTTTCATATAAAGAAAAAATCTGACCATTATTTAAATAATAACCCATGAATTTACACCTTCCAAGATACCACTTACACTTTCCATACATTATCTTTTTATCTTGTTGCTTTCACAAGGTGTCGGTGCCAACCCACACAAGGTAGGGGATGGCAACAGAGACTAAATGAGACTATGTAAAGGCGTCATGATGACCACCACACTATATAACCGTATCATATTCGTCCAGAAGCAGCGATCCATTCCTGCCACTGAGGTGCACAGCAAACCGGCGCTCCATTCCTTCTTCATCAGTGAAAGAAATTCCGTACGCTGTCATGTCGCCGTAAAAACAGATGGCGGCCACAAAGCAGGAATCGGTTTTCAGCTCCGGAATGGTGTACAGCTCCTCAGCCTGAATCCAGTTGCCGTCCTCATCAATGCCAAGCAGACAAAAGCTCACATTTTCAAGGTCTTCATTCGGCCGGAAAGCCAGCGTTGTCATCGCATCATCAGAATCATCCGCAATGTACTCCACATATTCCTCGCATTCCGGTATCTGATCACTGCCAAATACTGCGGTGATGGGAACCTGGCTTTCGTCCGATATCGCTTCCGCCAGGTCGACCCAGCCCGCGCCGGACTGTAATTTTCCCCACAGGTTATTTTCGAAATCCTGCTCTTCCTCCACGATCGTGAAAGTCCCGGCCGAACAAATCGTACTGACATAGCTATAATCATAGCCGGGACCCTCAAAAATGGGAAGGCCATTTCTGGAAATCCGGACGGTATAGGGGACGTCGCCGCTGCCCACCGCAGCATTTTCCGCATCAATTTCCATAGCAGCTTCTCTGATAATTTCCGTGACCAGCCCGCCTTCCACTGTCACTGTCGTGTTTTTGTAATCAAAATACAGGCCGGATAAATCTGCAGGCTGGTCGCCGAAAAAATCTTCCCAGCCATATTCCGCTCCCGGATCTGAGGAATCCGTATAATCTTTCACCACAAAATTCTCATCCAATGGCAGGATAACTTCCCCGGCCAACAGATAATTCCAGGCTCCATCGGCGTCTTCCTCATAGTATACGGTGTCCTCATCCGTTTTCAGGACATGTCCTCCGTTCGAATCCAGGCCACCGTTGATCATCAGGGAGCCATCCTCGGCATATTCCAGAGCTTTGATTATTACGGGCTCTCCATCCAGAAGGATGGTGTCCCCCGCATCCAGAAGGCTGACAGCCACCATATCAAAAAACTCTCTTTCATAGACGCTCAGGCGCACCACGCAGGCGCCGTCTTCCTCTGTATAAAAATCAGAAGCAGAAAGCTCGGCGGCGAATTCGGCGTCTCCCGCTTCCTCCAGCCATTCAAGATCCAGGCTAGCTCCCAAAGGTTCCACTGTGACAGCCGCTTCTGCGCTTTCTGCATACAGAGAAGCGGATATTGCAAGTACACACATTAAAACAGCTGGCTTTTTCATCACTTTTCCTCCTTTACAAATTCATTTTGAAACCGATACACACTGCAATTGTTTGTATCTCCATTATAAAGAAGGGTGTCTCTTATGACAACTCATTTTTTCTGAACTGTTTCTTAAATTTACAGTAATTTACAGTAAATGACGTCAGCCATTACACAGTTCTGGACGATCGGGTCTGTTTGCCTGATCCTTTCTGATAGTTCCGGAATCTCATTTTCTCATAGATACATACCCTCTATATTTCCGTAAACGAATACCTCTGCCGGATCCCAGACGCCACAATATCATAGATAATCGTCCCATCCGGCTGCACCGTCTTTTCCCAGGAAACATCCTTGTCCCTGAATTTATTTTTCAGGAATGCTTCTATATCATCAATCTCCATCTCATCAATAAACACATCCCGCATCTGGTTGTTCGGGCATTGATTGAAGATCTCCCAAACCGTTTCATAGCACTTCATACTGTCACCTCGAATAATTTTTTCCCCGCAACTATCTTTTCTGTTATTCCGGTCTCTTTATTCTTGTTAAAACGAAAGGTCAGCATATACCCGGCATCCAGATGCAATTTATCCAGATAGCCGCATAGCTGTTTTTCTCCATCCGCATGATACTTTGGCCCATACCAGAGCTTCGTTTCAATTACATACTGCATTCCACGATAATCCACTATAATGTCCGTGCGTTTTGCATCACGAGTCTCAGCTTCTATATAATAATTTCCGGTACCATTTATAATCGGTTTTAAATACATCAGAAACAGTTTTCGTCCATATTTTTCCACAAATTTCTGATCACTGTCCGTGTAGATGTCCTTATAATGATCCGCAAATTTACGCAGAACCGCTTCCATGTCCAGCTTCCCTTCCAGGACAAAACAGCTTCTGTTCAGAATCGCATCCTTATTTGTAGCATTATCCAGTTCTTCCTCGGACAAAAAGTAGTCATATAAAACCAGCTCGAAAATCCGGTTTGCTACTGCAACATGGTCCTCGGTTGATTTAATATAATCAAACATTTTTGCAAGATTCAGCACATAATTATAATTATTAAATGCGATCACTGCGCCCTCAAAAAGAATGCTTTTCAACATTTCTTTTAATTCCGGATAGTCTTCCACCTGCTTAATCATATCCTCAAACAGCGGTGTACGCGTATGCTGAATGATTTTTACCGCTTCCATAATGCCATGAGGCGTCCATGTGTCCTTCCGTTCAGGAAAATCGGACGTTCCAGGGATCGTCTCATCCAGAATTTTACAAATTTCCGAAACCAGAACCGGATATCCGGATGTGAAATCATAAATCATTCCGGATATTGCTGCAATGTCCATGCCGGTCTGGTAATCCTGTTCGTATTCCGCCAGCATCTGGCTGATGTCCTCCGCAGAGAACGCCAGATCCTCTTCGAATTTGACTGCCACATTCCAGGGACTGTTATATTTATGCTCAGATTCAGGGCGAATTTTCTGTTTGAGGTTTTCAACATCATAAACGCCTGCTAAAATTACGCTTTTAAATGTGACGTCCCGCTCATCCTCTCTGAGAATGTATTTATCTCTCAACAGACTAAGAAGCTGTATCATCAATTGGTTATCGGATGCCTTATCCACTTCATCAATCATCAGAACTATTTCCCGGTCACTGTCTGCACAAAGTCCGGTGATTCTTTCATCCAGATCCACAAAAGGCTGGGATTCATTAATTTCCTTGCTCCAGTGAAGGATCATCTCTTCTGGCATCTTTTTGACCTTTAATTCTTTTTTTACGAGACCAATAAAGCCGGATACCAGTTTGGATTCCGTTTCAAACATACCGTCTGCCCACGCAAAACTGATTGAAATACAATAATACTTCCCACTCAGCTTTCTGGCTAGCGCGCTGAGTGTCGTTGTTTTTCCATATTGTCTGCCCCGGTTGATCGAAAAATACTTCCCTGGTTCGATGTATTTTTTTATAATACGGTCAATTCGATCGGAAATATCAACCATATAATGTTTCTTTGGATTGCAAATAACAGAGGTATTAAAGGTTTTCAAAAGAATTTCCTCCCGTCCGGAACCTTCCTGGTGTGTCGTCCCCAAATCATCGCTATTTTTGTATGACCGTTCTTCCATCGGAATGTTGTTCAATCAACATGACCAGATCGTATCTCCAGGATTACATCCACTATCTGCGATGCTGCCTCTTCCTTGCTCATCAGAGCCAGCTCCTTTTGCCCGCTCTTTGTCAAAAGCGTGATCACATTTGTGTCGGTGCCGAATCCGGCTCCTTTGGTCTTCACATTATTCGCCGCGACCAGATCCAGATGCTTGCGCTCCAGCTTTTCACGCGCGTGCTTTACCATGTCCTCCGTCTCCATCGCAAAGCCGCAGAGTACCTGTCCATCCGGCTTGTTCGCGCCCAGGCTCGCCAGGATATCCTGCGTCCTCTCGAGCGGAAGGCTCAGATCATCGTCGCTCTTTTTGATCTTCTGGTCGGAAACGGACGCCGGGCGGTAATCCGCGACTGCCGCCGCCATGATAATGACGTCCTGCTCCCCGGAGCGCTGTGTCACCGCGTCGTACATCTCCTGTGCCGAGACAACCGGCAACAGCTCTGCGCCGACCGGAGTCTGTAGCTGGGTTCTGCCGGAAACCAGCGTCACCTGTGCTCCGCGCTGAATGCAGACTTTCGCAAGGGCGTACCCCATTTTCCCAGTGGAGTGGTTCGAGAGAAAGCGAACCGGATCAAGCGCCTCCATCGTAGGCCCGGCCGTCACCAGGACTCGCATTCCCGCCATGTCTTTTTCTCTGGCAATCGCGTTCAGGACGTATTCCATAATCACAGATTCATCCGGGAATTTTCCTTTCCCCTCATCCCCGCAGGCCAGATGCCCGCTCGCGGGCTCGATCAGAGTCCAGCCATCCTCCTCCAGAGTCTTCAGATTTCTCTGCGTCACCGGGTTTTCATACATCCGCGTGTTCATTGCCGGAGCGATCAGCTTCGGGCAGGTACACGCCAACAGCGTCGTGGTCAGCATATCGTCTGCAAGCCCATGCGCCAGCTTCGCCGCCGTATTCGCGCTCGCCGGAGCCACAAGAGCCAGATCCGCCCGCTTCGCCAGCTCCACATGCTCCACATTAAATTGAAAATTCCGGTCAAAGGTATCGGTCAGGCATTTGTTTCCGGTCAGGGTCTCAAACGTGACCGGCGTGATGAACTGTGCCCCGTTTTTTGTCAGAATCACATGCACATCCGCATGCTGTTTTTTTAAAAGGCTTGCCAGATTTGCCGCCTTATACGCGGCGATACTCCCGGTTACGCCAAGAATAATTGTTTTTCCTGTGAGCATAAGCTTCCTTCTTCTGCCGTTTTCGGCGATTTCTTTGTTTGCAAAGATTTTTAGTAGTCTATCATAGCCTGTATCAGTCTGTAAAACTGTGGCCAGAATCATTAGCCAGAATCATTATATCTTACTTCGGCAGATGTTACAAGTCATACCCTGATCAGTTTTGCAGAAAAAAGTTTCTTGCCTTTGCCCGGGAACTACTGTATACTGACTTATAGTTGTGAAACCGACAGTCAGACAAAACCAATGGTTGGGACAACCTGTCTCTGAATGCACCTGCACAGCGGGAAGGAATCGCAAAAATGATAAATTATTCCACTTCAAATACGTTTTCCATTGATACACAGGACATTTACGCATTGGAAAAAGAATGTGAAAGTCTCCTCGTGTCAGGGCATTATAAGGAAGCCATCCAACGCGGAGAGCTCGCAGAAAAATATCTGCAGACTCTGAAAGATATTACAGATGAAGATAAGTGGCTGAATTGTATGATCCGTCTGTCTGAGAAATTATCTGTTTCGTACCACAACCTGCATGTAAAATGTGAAAGTGACAACAAATGGGACTGTGACTTTCTCATCCTCGAAGAAAGATACCGACAAGACTCTATGTACTATATTTTGCGGTACAATACCTGCTTCACACCCATTCCGCGCAGTCAATGGGCGGCCAGAAATGTAAAGCTTTACGGAGAATATGACCCGACTCCATGGGTGAGGCTTGCAGCATACAGCTTTGCGAGCGAAGGAAAGGAGACCGTCTTCTGGAAGGCTGCAGAGAAGGAGCATCTGATTCTCCCCGGCGAGAAATCAACATTTTTTATCGCGTTTAACTACTACTCTGCCGATGTTGTCATGCAGTGGAAGCGAACGATCGGGCAGTATTTTCTAAGACATTTGTCAGAGGCGAAAGTATTACATTTTTTGGAACGCAATGATATCATGGAAGCTATCGCGCTCGAATATGCCTACTCGGTTGGAGCCTTTCCCGAAGCGAAGATTATCATTGAAAACGGCTATTGTTCATATCTTGAACTGCCCCTGCTTTATCTGATAAGAAAATATGACAGCAGGGATTTTTTCGAAAGAGCTGATAAATTAAAGCCAGAGTGTTTTCGGCACATTCAAAAGGAGCTGGAAATATATGCTCCGTATATAAAAGACGATTATATTACCGGTGAGATTAATTCCTACATCCATAATACCGTGGAAAATAAGATAAGAGAACTGAGCATCCGCCCGATCACATGGACATTCTCAGAAATGTACATTGTACTGGAGCCTGTAAAAATATCTGAGTCTTCTAAAAAAACGGAGCCTGCAAAAGTACATGTGTCTGAGAAACAAAACTATCAGATAAAATATTTGTGGGTTGCTTTTTCTGCGGATCATCATATACTCCGATTTCTGAGGTGCGGCTTCCTTCCGGCTGATGCTGATGCGAAAGCCTGTCGTGCGGATATTCTCGGGCAAATTTCCTCCGCCTGCTGTTCAAAGACATCCGTAAGGCCTTCCTTTGAAACAATACAGTGGTTATACGGATCTGCACTCGGAGAAATGGATTATTCGGATGTAGATAAAAGAACCAGAAGTCTTGTAAAACAAGTGCGCAGGTTCGCGCGCCGGACTTCTGGAAGATTTTCAAAAATCGCTGCAAATAAAGGAACGGATGTCCTGCTTCTTACAGCCATGAGTTACCGTCTTGCATATAATAGTCAGGCAACCATTTACCACTCTTATAACAGATGGGCGCCTGTACCGGATTCCTGTTATAAAGACTGGGCACAAATTTATATAGAATTTATTACTCGTAACTGTTCAGTACCTTCACAGTTACGAGGGGAAAAGCCCATTTAAAATCGCTTCGCGATGGGGCTTTTCCCTGCTAAATATACGTTTTCTTACGTCCCTCGCAGCGAGTGCGAGGGACTGTCCTGAATAGTTACTATTACTCAATAAATAAGAGATTGGCAGCCAGGTAAAATGACTAATGTTGTTATACTATAAAGTACGCCAGGCAATCCGGATCGTTTTCTCCGGTTGTCGGCGTACCCTTCAAAAACATCTGGCAAAATATGGAGACCATATCAAATGGATAAGATTTTTCAATCCCTGCGGGATCAGGGAGTGAGTCCCGCGCTTCTGGACGCAATAATGGAGTTTCGCAGGCAATACTCGATACCTGGTGCTGAAACAACTTCTTCGCGTACGACAGACAATACGGGCGGCATTCGCCGCCCCACACCGCCGGCAATTCCATACTATGGGCGGGAGACCTTTGAAATGGCTGCCTCCGCGCTTCTTCTGGGAGAGAACATTCTGCTGACCGGTACAAAGGCCACCGGGAAAAATGTTCTGGCAGACAACCTTGCCTGGGTGTTCGGACGGCCGTCCTATAATATTTCATTCCATGTCAATATGGATAGCTGCGCCCTGATCGGTACCGACACATTCCGGAATAATGAGGTGCAGCTGCGCACCGGACCGGTCTTTGACTGTGCGGTGAATGGCGGTTTCGGTATTTTTGATGAGATCAATATGGCCAAAAATGAAGCGATTTCTGTCCTGCATGCGGTGCTGGATTACCGCCGGGTGATGGATGTACCCGGTTATGAAACGATCCGTCTCCATGACGCGGCCCGGTTTATCGGAACGATGAATTACGGATACGCAGGAACGAGGGAACTGAATGAAGCGCTAGTATCCCGCTTTCTGGTGATTGAGATGCCCTCCGTGACGGAAGAGACGCTGCACGCCGTATTGGGTGAGATGTTTCCAGATCTCACATCAGAAGGAATGCGACAGGTCTGCGGTCTGTTTCTGGATCTCCAGGCCAAAGCTGACAACAGCGAAATCTCAACGAGGTCTCTGGACCTGCGCGGTCTGATTGGTGCTTTGAAAACAGTACGTGCGGGACTTTCCCCACGGCTTGCCGTACGGATGGGGATCGTGAACAAATCCTTTGACCCCTTCGAGCGCGAACTGGTTGAGGATATCGTCATGACAAGGATTCCTGAAAGCTGGAAAACAGGGGATCTGTTTGAGACGTAGTGATATGGTTCCGTTATAAATTATCCTTTTATTAGCTATAGTTTACAGGGCAACTGCATTTATCGTTCAATTTTTTCAGAAACAGAGGTACCTCCCATGTCATTAATTGAGTCCGGTGCTTTTAATGGATCTGATTTTTTGAGTGAACCAGAAACGTTTGCAAACGCAGATCGAAGGGTTCGAAATCTGATGTGGACAGTAAGCGGTGATTACACTCTGGATACCAGCCCGGATGTGAAATCCTACGCACAGTCCAAATATATTTCCCTGTACGATGCGCTGCGGCAGGGAGCTTTTGCGCGCTTTTTTGACAAAAATGAATTCAGTCTTTATCTGGTTAAAAAGATTTATTGCGGAGCCGATGAGCAGCCGCTCACAGATCTGGCCCAGCTTGCCATAGATGCGGCTTCTTTTCCCAGGGCGGCCGCCGAACGCCCCGGCGCGGCCGAACTACGGACCCGGGCGTTTTCCGATCTTCTGGATCATTCGTTTCACAAAATGAGCGCCTCTCTGCCGGGGCGAGTCAAAATTTCATGGATTCGTACCTTCCTGTCCGGAGACGATGACGGCGAAAAGCAGATTAGAGAAAGCGTTCGGCTGCTTCGGTCTCTGGAAAATGCGGATTCGACTGCCGCTATTATCCGGGTAACCGATCTTCTTTATAATCAGCTGATCGACCGGAGCTTTGAAAAAAAAGCATGGCAATCTGGCAAAGGTTCTCGCCGTGACAATTGAGGATCTTCGCGAGTTTGATTGGGGTGATTTTCTGAGAGAAGGAATTTCAGAAGACGATCTGGAAGCGTACCTGAGGCAGATGAATCAGGCGGTGCAGACATTGTCTGAAGAGCCTGATGAAAATCAGGAGCAGCCAAAAGAAGCCAAAAAGAAAATTATTGTGATCGATGAAAAGGCCGCCGCAAAAATGTATTCTTATATGGAGCTTAATTTTGGCAGATCCTATCTGAGCGCGGAGGAACAAAAAAGAAAAAACGCCAGACTCTGCCGCGGTGCGCATGCTGACTGTAGTCTGTATTATACCGAAGGGATTTTGAAAAATCCGGTCCTCTCTAACGCACAGTATGTCAATGCGCGGCGGCTGGTACAGAAAAATGAACTGCATTTTCGGAATCACTGCCACTTGATCATGCGAAGCTCCGAGCAACTCTCCGACGAGCTGCGCCGCACCCTGCATCGCCGCAGTGAGCCGGAAACATCGAATGCATATACTGGAAGCATTGTGCCGAATCGTCTGTGGCAGATCGGCCGTCTGGAAACGCCCGGCCCGCTGTTTCAAAAAAAACAGCGCCATCTCAATTCCGACTTTGCCGTAGACATTCTGATCGACGCAAGCGGTTCCCAGCGCGACCGGCAAAGTGAAATCGCCATGCAGGCCTACATCCTTGCTGAAGCCCTTTGTCTGAACAGGATTCCCCTGCAGGTAAGCAGCTTCTGCACCTTCTGGGATTACACTGTACTGCAGCGATTCCGGGAATATGATGCCCCGCGGCAGGAAAACCGGCAGCTTTTGAATTATGTGACTTCCTCAAACAACCGCGACGGACTGGCTATCCGCGCAGTCGGAGATTCATTGCTTTCACGCCCGGAAGGAGGAAAAATTCTGATTGTCCTCAGTGACGGAAAACCAAACGATATTATCGTCAACCGTCCAAACAGCCGCAATCCACGCCCATACTATGGGGAATACGCAATCCGCGACACTGCCCGCGAAATACGCGCTCTGCGTGCAGCCGGCGTCTGTGTGCTTGGTGTTTTTACTGGAAAAGAAACCGACCTGATGGCTGAGAAAAAGATTTTTGGAAAGGATTTTACTTACATCCGCGACATCGGAAGCTTCGCCCGTGTCGTAGCGCAGTATCTGCGCCGTCTGCTTGAGGAAGGCAGCGCGAACTTTTAGAGTGAAAAGAAGGGATGCAGTCAACACTGCATCCCCTTCTTTTCATTATTTCAATCAAGTGGGGAAGTTATTCTCTTCTCCCCTGACCGCGAGCCACGAAACATCACAGGTTATACAGCCAGTTATCATCACTGCGCGTCTGTCTCAGACTCTGTCTCGACTTCTTCGTCTGCCGCTTCTTCTGCTTCGTCAGCAGCCGCTTCTGTATCTGCTTCTTCTGCCTCGTCGACAGCCGCTTCTTCCACTACATCTACGGAAGTGATGTGCGGATTCACGCCCTCATACCAGT
>Ga0192263_1092_pt1 | contig 23819 bp, 15 predicted proteins | sample Koala_Koa23_I3_FD_131257 | JGI IMG/M metagenome (GOLD analysis project Ga0192263, IMG submission 131257) | Enriched cells from koala feces incubated with labeled cellulose particles, San Francisco Zoo, California, United States - Koala_Koa2-3_I3 ... | reverse complement strand
GCCAGCTCCAGCATCAGGGCTTTCTCGCTCTCATTCGCGGGGGCGAGGATCGCGGTCGGAAGAACCGTTCCTTCGGCCGCACAGTATTTTTTCAGAATCGACTTGATCCTGACGATTGTATACAAAATGTAAGGCCCGGTATTTCCCTCAAAGGAGGTGAACTTGTCCACGTCAAAGACATAATCCTTGGAGGCCTGGTTGGAGAGGTCGCCGTACTTGATCGCAGAAAGCCCGACCAGCGCGGCTGTCTGGCGCGCCTCATCCGGATCCGCCTCATGATTTTCCATGATCTTTTTGTACATCTCCTCATTGATCTCGGCAATCAGCCTTTCCAGGCGCATCACGCCGCCCTCACGGGTCTTAAACGGTTTGCCGTCTTTGCCGTTCATCGTGCCGAAGCCGAGAAACTTCAGCTCCACATCTTCCTTTACCAGCCTGGTTTTGCGCGCACAGCGGAAGACCTGCGTAAAATGCATCTCCTGCCGCTTGTCCACGACATAAATGATCTCGTCGGGGTCGTAATGCTTCACACGGTCAATGATCGTCGCCAGGTCGGTCGTCGTGTAGAGGGCCGCGCCGTCCGATTGCAGGAGCATGCCGGGCGGCACCTCCTTCGTGTCGCTCTCTTCTTTGACGTCCACAATCAGCGCGCCCTGATCCTGATAGGCGTACCCTTCCCGCTTCATATATTCCGCCATGTCCGCGATATACGGCTGGGCGTCGGATTCTTTTTTCCACAGGTCAAACTCCACATTCAGGCTGCTATAATTTCTTTTCAGATCCGCAATGGAAACATTCAGAATATGCTGCCAGAGCGCCCGGTAGCCGCGCACACCGTCCTGCAGCCTGGCTGTCGCCTCCAGCGCCTCGGCTTTATAGGCCTCATCCTCCTTCGACTTTTCACTGGCAGTCGGATAGATCTCCTCCAGCTCCGCGATCGTAAACGGCGCTTCCTCTGGATATTCGCCGTCAAAGCTCTCGTCAAAATACGGCAGATCCGGCTCTCTGTGCCGCACCTCCGTAATAATCAGACCCATCTGCAGGCCCCAGTCGCCCAGATGCACGTCGCCGATCACCTGATGACCCGCCGCCCGGCAGATCCGTTTCACGCTCTCTCCAATGATCGCCGAGCGCAGATGCCCCACATGGAGCGGCTTCGCGACATTCGCCCCGCCATAGTCGATGATAATCGTCTTCGGAGTGGAAGCCTTTTCTACGGACAGGTTCTCGTCCGCTGCCATCGCGCCCAGGTATCCTGCAAGGCATTCACCAGACACCCGCAGATTGATAAAGCCGGGGTTCACCGCCTCGGCACTCAAAAACATCGGATTTCCTGTCAGCCTTTCCACGATCTCCTTCGCAATCAGGATCGGCGCCTTCTGATATTTCTTTTTCGCCGCCATCGCGCCGTTGCACTGATACTCGCACAAATCCGGTCGGTTCGAAATGCCGGTCTTCCCATAAGAGGCGTCATAGCCGCACGCCTCAAATGCGCCCGACACCTCCCGGCTGATCAATTCCAGAAATTTTTCCATAATGTACACTCCTCTTTCTGCAGTAATCCTTTTGCAGTAATCTTGACAGTTCCTGACCCGGGTAAACCGGAAGCGAAATTTTTCCATTTTGCGCAAATAATCGTTTTAAGTCCCCTAACCCGGATAAACCGAAATTTTGCCACTTTACGCAAAAAATCGTTCTTAAGTTCCTAAGAGTGTTTCTCACTCAGCTCCGCGATAATGTGCTCCTTCTGCCGGTCAATGTGCCGGCAGGTCGCTTCGAGCGCCTTCTGTTCATCGCGCGCTTCCAGCGCCCGCAGAATCTCCTCATGCTCTTCCACCAGAATCTGGTGGGAATCCTTATCCTTCAGGTATTCCATGCGGTAACGGTACATCTGCTCCCACAGATTATTCAGGATCTGGATGAGGCGTTTATTTCCGGTCGCGTCATAGATGGCGTCGTGAAATTTCATATCCGCCTCCGCGCACGCCACCACATCATCGCGGTTCAGGGTCTCGCGGAAATCGGTCGCCAGACATTTCATCTGCGCAAGCTGCTCCTTCGTGATCCTTTTGCAGACAAGGCGAACCGCCAGCGCCTCCAGCGCCTGACGAACCTCCAGTACGTCCTCCAGATCGGAAATCGTAATCTCCGCCACAACCGTGCCTTTTCTGGGAACCGTCGTCACCAGACCCTCCAGCTCCAGCATCCGGATCGCCTCGCGCACCGGCGTCCGGCTGACGCCCAGCTTCTGCGCCAGGTGGATCTCCATCAGGCGCTCCCCGGGGCTGATCTCCCCCCTTAAAATCGCCTGCCGAAGCGTCTGAAACACGACGTCCCGCAGCGGAAGATATTCATTCATTTCCATCTGTAATGTATCAATCATTTGTCTTCTCCCATCCAGCCAGGATGATTCCCGGTCAAAATCTGTTACGGAATAAAAGTCTGTTGCGGAATAACGAATGCATCCTGTATCGCCTGACGTGCGAATCACAATCGCCAGAATTTCCGACCTGTTTCAATAGAAAGTCGTCAGAAAAACCTCGTCCGCGAGTGTTCCCCTGGAAAGTACTTCATACGCTCGCTCTGCCTTCCCCCGGTCGTCAAAAAGTCCGAACACCGTCGGGCCGCTGCCGCTCATCATGGCATTCACCGCGCCATATTGCAGCACCAGCTCCTTTATCTCGCTGATCACAGAAAAAAGCCGGGATCGTCACCGTCTCCAGCACATTCCCCATGAGAGCCGCCATCCGGTACAGGTCTCCGTCACGAACTGCCTGCACCTGTGCATCAATATCCGGATGTATCATAATAGAATTCGTTTCACGAAGATCAATCCTGTCATACACATATTTCGTGGAGACGCAGATGGGAGGCCTGGCGAGCAGTACATACGCACGGGGCGCGTCCGGCAGCCGCGTCAGGCGATCCCCGATCCCCTCCGCCAGAGCGGTGCCGCGCATAATGCAGTAAGGGACATCCGCCCCGAGCTTCACGCCGCGCTCCATCAGCTCCCGCACGGTTAAGCCCAGTCCAAACAGCTCATTTGCGCCGACCAGCACGGCCGCCGCATCAGAGCTGCCGCCCGCCAGTCCGGCGGCCACCGGAATGTGCTTTTCCAGGGTGATCTCCAGACCCTCCCGGATGTCGAACTCTTCCATCAGAAGATGTGCGGCGCGGTACGCCAGGTTGCGTGAGTCGGCAGGCACCTCCCCCTCATCTCTTTTGGAGACAGACCGGCCATCTCGCCTCCGTACGCTTCGCGCGGAGGCTGTCTCTCGCGCCGCCCCTTCGCCCTCTCCGAAGCCTGGCCGGCCGTCCAATTCCGGCACGCTTCGCGCGGGGGCTGTTTCTCGCGCCGCCCTTTCGCCCTGTCCGAAACCTGGCCGTTCATCCTGGGCATGAAACAGGCATCTCAGGGAAATGCGCTCCGCCTTCTCCTTTTGTCCGTCAGGCACGCGCAGTGTAATCTCATCACACAAATCTACCGTCTGCATGACCATGCGCAGATCGTGATAGCCATCCGGCCTTTTTCGCAGGACATCCAGTCCCAGATTAATTTTCGCCCTCGCCTTTAATGTTCGTTCTATCATGAATACGCACCATGCCTGTCATTTTCTATCAGGCAAAGCATAGCATAAAGAATCAAATTATTCAATTGATTTTTTTGCGCATCACGAAGGACACATCTTTATATTTTTCATGAGAATCAGGCAGTCTCCCTTTTTGATATTCTCCGACGTCAGGCCGTTCATCTCCATGATCTGCTGCGGTGTTGAAAAATATTCTCTGGCGATATCCCAGAGAGTGTCTCCCTCCTGAACGATGTAGCCAACAATCCCCGGCACATCCAGGAGCCGTTCCGCGTCGTAATCCTTCTCACGAATTTCGTGAATACAGCACACATGGCAGGTGCGTACGGCAAACAGGTTCAAGCCGACCGAAGCACGGATTTCAATCTCCTCGCTGTCAGACATTGTGGCGGAGAGCTGATCGAGAACCGGGGTCAGCGTGTAGCGGCAGAGCGAAAGCCCATCTTCTTTTCGTGTTTTCTGATTCATTCCCTGCGCTTCCGCCATCCTCGCGACACGTAAGCTCTCAGATTCCCCATTTCGCACTCCCAAATCCATTCCCTGTGCCTCCGCAATGTGCGTAAAAGGAATCGACCCTTCCAGCACGGCAAATGGAATACTGTCGTCGGAGGAAATGTATAAAATGGAAACCGGCAGCGCGCCTTCTATTTTTATTCCGTTTTCCACGATTTCCGTTTTGTCAATCTGTACACTCCCGCTGCTGTGGCAGATCTGGAGGATCCGCGGCTTCGCCCCCTGAATTCGTATTTTCCCCTGGGCGCGGCATTTTGATTCATTCCGGACGATGAGTGTCTCATACGTCTCATCACTCGTCTTCAGCTCCAGATCTTTTTCCGGAGAATAGACGTCCGAAAGAATTTCAGCAGTATCTGACCCATACAGGCAGATACTCAAATCCAGTACGCCCTCCAGATGGAAAATCCGCATCTCGCCGTCCATGTCCTCCTTCACTGTCAGGTCAGCTCCGGAAAGGGAGGCCTCCACATCCGGAACCAGGCCGGCCGTGCAGCCGTCACAGGCGAGGCTCCCCTCCAGGGGTACCGCCTGCTCCATCCACTGGATACTTTCCTTCTCATCCTCCGCGCGATAAAGTACAAAGACAAACAGGCTGCCCCGCACACTGACACGCCCCTCCTCCAGCTGTGTCCGGCAGCCGCGCAACTGGATATCCTCCCAGAGCACTTCGCGGATGTTCGGCTTGTTTGAAGGCAGCTGCACATCCTCCTTCAGGCGCAGGATATCCTTTTTCTGCACCTCCAGCTGCAAAAACTCCAACGATTCTCTTTTTTTGCAAAGAGCGATCCCCGGCTGCCCGGCCGCCTCGTCCTTTCGCGCCGGGTTCGACCGCCAGGAGCGCCCCGACACGTCCGCCCCTTCGCTTCGCCGGGCACCAGGCTCCCCGCCCCATTCCGAGAGGCTTCGCGCGGGGGCTCCCTGTATTTCTACCGCGGCCGACAAATCATAAATCTCCTCCACGGACGCTTCAAACCGCACCAGGGCGCGGATAGAAAGCTTTCTGGAATTGATCAGTGACACGCTCAGATCCTCCGTCTCGTGGCGCAGCCGTACATTCTCGCCCGGCTCCAGGGCGTCTACCGCGATTATTTCGTCAAACGGCAGCTTTGCATCCAGCCGGTAAAGCTGCCGCTCCTTCGTCTCATCCATGTACAAAATACCAACCTCCATAAAGCCGTCCACAAAGAGCTTTCCGCTCTCCGCTCTCGAATGCTCCAACACGATATGGCCCCTGCTCTGAATAATCATCTCCACGTCCGGCTTTGCGTCCGGCACATTCAGATCCTCATCCAGAGTCATCTGTGACATGGCATGCTTCGCCTGATGGCACATATGGATATTCTTCATCAATAAATCCATGCTTCCGCCTCCTCATTCCCCGCCAGAGGGCAATCCAGTACCTGGCGCGCCCCGCCGGCCATTCCCTTCCTGGCGCCCGCGCTATTTTGCCCCATTACTGTTACTTTACTCCATAGCTTTATTCAAAAGCTTTCATCAACGTCCTTTACCTGGCTGCCTTTATCTGGCGGTCTTTACTCAATGACCACTTCTTTTTCTGTCGCGGCAATTTTTACAACCACGTACGGATACGAAGCCCCGCCCGGATCCGTATCCTCCTGGGCAGGCCCAATCAGCCTGGTATCAAACCAGATGTTCTCCTTATCCTCGGCACATTCCGCAACCGCGACACTGTATCCTCCCTGCGTCTGTTTTCCATAGCCCCGGATCAGATACAGCTCTCCCTGGTCCGTCCAGGTCAGGCGCATCTCCTTCTCCTTATTTTCCTCAATGACCGCCAGGAGCTCCTGTGGAGTCTCTTCCGCCGTCATTATCTCAAATTCCACCTCTGTCCTCCCGCCTTCCTCCTGCCTCCGGCAGCCCGCAGGCGTGAACACAGCAAGGCAGACTATCGGCAATATCCGCCAGAATGCCGCCGGGCTGCCGCGTTTTTTCCCTCTGTGATTCCATTTCAGCTTCCTGTTCCGATTTCCTTTCTCCAAACCCGGCACAGTTCTCGCTGCGTCCTCTTTCTTTGATTTGCCCATCTTCCACATCTTCCTTTTCCTCTCACCCCTCTCTCTGGCCTTTCTCCGTATAAGAGGCCGAAGTCCTGCACTCACTACTTCCATTCTTATTTCGGAGGAAAGCAAATTATACCTGATTTTCAGTTGTTTCATTTCCCTTTCTGTGCTAAAATGGACACTAGCGTAATACTTCGTTACAGGTCGCACCTTGACCAGATTTACGTTATTTTTACCTCTACAGGTTTGACCTGTAACGGCATCCGGCTAATTAAATCGCTGCGCGATGGAGCCGGATGCCCGAAAACACTACGTTTTCACTCCGCACCCCGCAGCAAGTGCGTGGTGCGGGTCTGACCAGTAACAATGCTTCAGATCAACTGCAAAGGAGACTTCTCATGAGTACAATCGTCGCTTCCATCCCGGCTGAGCCGGCAGAAAAGCCTAAAAAGGTCCGCTCATCCGGCATTCTCGTACATCCGACTTCCTTCCCGTCCCCCTATGGGATCGGCGATCTTGGGCCGGGCGCCTATGATTTTATTGATTTTCTGGAAAAGTCCGGCCAGCACCTGTGGCAGGTGCTCCCGCTGGGTCCCACCGGATTCGGGGATTCACCCTACCAGGGACCGTCGGCGTTCGCCGGGCAGCCGCTCCTGATCAGCCCGGATATTCTGATAAAGCAGGGGCTGCTCTCCAAAGGGGATGTGGCGGACATGCCCAGATGGAATCCCGACAAGGTGGACTACGGCGCCGCGATCACTTTTAAAAATACACTTTTGAAAAAGGCATGGACTGCTTTTTTGCACACGCCGGATAAGACCATGATTGAGAATTTCGAGGCTTTCTGCGAGGCGGAAAAAAGCTGGCTGGATGACTATGCGCTGTTTATGGCATGCAAGGACGCGCAGAAGGGCATCTCCTGGCTAGAGTGGGAGCCCGAATACCGCAATCCGACGGAAAAGCAGAAAAAGGCGCTGCGTCTGGAGTTTTCTGAAGAGATGCGCTACTACTGTTTCCTCCAGTTCCTCTTCCAGGAGCAGTGGCAGGCGCTGCGCGACTACGCGCATGAAAGGGAAATCCAGATCATCGGTGATATGCCGATCTTTGTCTCTACGGACAGCGCCGACGTCTGGAGCAATAAACGCCTGTTCCAGCTCGATGAAAAGGGGCATCCCAGCCACGTGGCAGGGGTTCCGCCCGATTATTTCAGCGCGACCGGGCAGCTCTGGGGCAACCCGCTTTACGACTGGGATTATCACGAGGAGACCGGCTACCTCTGGTGGATCAGCCGGGTACGCCGCCAGCTTTCTCTGACGGATTTCGTCCGCATCGACCATTTCCGCGGGTTTGAAGCATACTGGTCTGTTCCGGCCGGCGAGGAGACGGCAGTCAACGGCCAGTGGATCAAGGGCCCCTGTGAGAAGCTGTTTCGCGCCATTGAAAAAGAGCTCGGCGAGGATCTCCCGATCTGGGCGGAGGATCTGGGCGTCATCACGCCGGAGGTAGAGCACCTGCGCGACTCGCTCGGTTTTCCGGGCATGAAGGTGCTGCAGTTTGGCTTTGGCGATATGAACGACACCACCTACATCCCATTTTATTATACGACGCCGAACTGTATCTGCTACACCGGTACGCATGACAACGACACGACCATGGGCTGGTACCAGGATCAGCCTGACAACGTCCAGGACCGTATCCGCCGCATGGTAAACGCGGATGGCAGCAACGCAGGGCATGATTTTATCTGCATTGCCATGAACAGCATAGCGAAATATGCCATTTTCCCGCTGCAGGATCTTCTTCAGCTGGGAAGGGAGGCTCGTATGAACACACCGGGCGTCGCGGCGGATAACTGGGCGTTCCGCTTTAAAAAAGGCGACCTGCACGAGGGGCTTGCCCGATGGCTGCTTGAGACGACAAAATTATACGGAAGATAAGGAAGAAGATCCTATGATTCGTTTTTTCCTGATCATATTTTTTTTGATATGTTTTCTGATCGTATCCATTCCGATTTTTCTGGCGGAGTGGCTGATCGGCAAATGGAACCCCGCCGCGCGAGACATCAGCTCTCTGCGGATTGTCCAGTGGGCGCTGAAGGTCATTTCCTGGCTTGCCGGGATTCAGCTTACCGTAATCGGTGAGGAGAACGTGCCGAAGGATACGCCGGTTCTTTATATCGGAAACCACCGCAGCTACTTCGACATCGTGGTCACTTATGCGCGCTGTCCGCTCCCGACCGGCTATGTATCAAAAAAGGAGATGCTCCGGATTCCCCTGCTCTCACGCTGGATGAAATTTCTGCACTGCCAGTTCCTTGACCGCAAGGACGTCCGCGCGGGCCTGCAGACCATCCTGGAATGCATCAATCTGGTAAAGAGCGGGGTCTCAATCACCATCTTCCCGGAGGGGACGCGCAGCAGAGGCAAAAGTGAGCTCGACATGCTCCCTTTCCACGAGGGCTCTTTTAAGGTTGCGTCCAAATCCGGCTGCCCCATCATCCCGATGGCGATCTCCGGCTCCTCCGCGATCTTTGAGGATCATGTCCCCTACGTCCGGCGCGGCCATGTCACGCTCGAATATGGCGCGCCCATCTACCCTTCCGAGCTCTCCAGAGAGGATCAGAAGGCGCTCGGAAAATATGTAAGCACCCGGATCGCCCAGATGCTTGCATCTCATACTGCATGATGAAATAAAGAATCAAACGCACAACGGGCAGAAGAGTCTGTTTCCCTCTTCTGCCCGTTGTGCGTTATCATACATAGCTTTTAGTACCTGCGATTCGCGTATCAGGCGGTGCAAGATGCGCCGCGCCGGTTTACGGTTGTTCTTCCTCTTCCCCGGCTGCCACTTTTTCGTACTCATCCAGAATAATCTGCTGTATTCTGTCCCGCGTCCGGGAATTGATCGGATGGGCGATGTCCCGGTACTCGCCATCCGCAGCCTTCCGGCTGGGCATCGCGATAAATAACCCCTTTTCTCCATCGATCACTTTAATATCGTGTACTACAAATTCTTCATCGAGCGTAATAGACACGATTGCTTTCATCTTGCCCTCTTTCGCCACTTTTCGAACTCTTACGTCAGTTATCGTCATTGAAATTCCCCCTAAAGCCGGATAAACCGGAATGGCTAAATAGTATATCTGTTATCCGATTCAATTACGATCTTCACGCCGTCCTCGCCCACGATCCGGGAATCTGCGCGAATCGTGCCCCGGCTTTCAACGATGCAGTTTTCCAGGCAGACATTGTCTCCCAGATAGACATCATTGAGTACGATCGAATTTTTGATCACACAATTGTTTCCGACAAACACTTTTTTGAAAATCACGGAATTTTCCACAGTGCCATTGATGATGCAGCCGTTGGCCACCAGGCTGTTCCTCACATGGCTGCCCGGATTGTACTTGGCGGGAGGGTTGTCGTCCACTTTTGAATGCACATCCGGATGTTCACGGAAGAAATAGTCCCGCACATCTTTTTTCAGAAAGTCCATGTTCGTCCGGTAATAAGAATCCACCGATGCAATATTATTCCAATATCCTTCCATGACATACCCGTAAATCCGCTTTACATCCTTGTACCGGATCAGGATATCCCGCACAAAGTCATGCTGCCCCTCATTTACAGCCTGCTCGATCAGCTCGATCAGCAGCCTGCGGCGGATCACATAGATGCCGCACGATACGGTATGGGACATGGCCGCGATCGGTTTTTCGTCAAGCTGGACGATCCGGCAGTCTTGATCCATCTGTACCAGGCCAAATCTGGTGACATCCTCCGTCTGCGGGAATTCCTTGCAAATCACTGTAATATCCACATTCTTTGCAATATGGTACTCCAGCACTTTCGTATAATCAAGCTTGTATATGCCATCGCCCGAAGCGATCACCACGTAGGGTTCATGGCAGTCTCTTAAGAAATCCAGGTTCTGATGAATGGCGTCCGCCGTCCCCCGGTACCAGTAGCTGTTGTCCGTGGTCAGCATGGGCGGGAAAATAAACAAGCCTCCCTGCTTTCTGCCGAAATCCCACCACTTTGAGGAGCTCAGGTGCTGGTCCAGGGATCTGGAATTGAACTGTGTCAGTACCGCCACCTTCTGTATACCGGAATTGGACATGCTGCTCAGCGCGAAGTCAACCGCGCGGAAGCTCCCGGCAATCGGCATGGCCGCGATCGCGCGCCGATTCGAAAGCTCCTTCATCCGGCAGCTGTTGCCGCCGGCCAAAATCATACCTACCGCCCTCATAGCGCACCACCTGCCTTTCTCTCATTGCTATTCTCTGCGCCATTTTCTGCGCCATTTTCTGTGCCATCCGGAATATCGCCGCCGCTGCAGCTGCCATCAGAGTCATCTTCTGAGTTGTCCGACAGGGTCTCATCCGGACCGCCGGCGGAAATCGCCTCCAGATCCAATGTCTCTCCGGCTGCGAGCCATCCTCCCGGATAATGCTCCGCCGCTGTAACGCCCGCGATGGCAGTATTTTTCCCGATACTGACATCCGGAGGGATCACGGAATTCTCACCGACAACCACCAGGCCAAACGCATAAACGGAAGGCTTTTCCCGGTTCGGCGCTTCTTCGCCAACGCCCATTTTCACATTTGCGCCAACTGTTACATTTTCGGCAATGACCGCCCTGTAGATGTCTGAGCCCGCACCGATGACCGTATTCTGCATGACGATAGAGTCCCGCACTTCGGCTCCTTCTTCAATGACCACTCCGCAGCCGATAATGGAATTGTAGACCTTTCCGTAAATTTCGGAGCCGTCGCCCACCAGGCACCGCTCAATCACAGAATTTTCGGAGGCGTACTGCGGAGGCAGGATATCGTTCTTCGTGTAAATTTTCCAGAATTCCTCATAAAGGTTAAATTCCGGAATAATGTCAATCAGCTCCATATTGGCCTCCCAGTAGGAACCAAGAGTGCCCACATCCTTCCAGTAACCGTTAAACTCATATGCCACAAGGGTCTCGCCCTTATCATGGCAGTATGGAATCATATGCTTCCCAAAATCGCAGCCGCTCTGCCGGGAAAGGGCTAAAAGCGCATCTTTCAGGGCTTTCCATGTAAAAATATAAATCCCCATGGACGCAAGGTTACTCTTCGGGTGTTCCGGCTTTTCCTGGAACTCAAGGATGCGGCCATCCTCGTCCGTCACTACAATGCCAAAACGGCCTGCCTCCGACTCCGGCACAGGCATAACAGCGATGCTGACGTCTGCATTGTGCGCTTTGTGGAAGTTCAGCATCACTTCGTAGTCCATCTTGTAGATATGGTCGCCTGATAAAATCAGGACATAGTCAGGATGGAATGTCTCCATGTAAGTAAGATTCTGATAAATCGCGTTCGCGGTGCCGGTATACCATTCAGACTTCCCAACCTTCTCATAGGGGGGAAGCACGGTCACTCCTCCCTCGTTCCGGTCGAGATCCCACGGAATACCGATGCCAATGTGTGTATTCAGGCGAAGCGGCTGGTACTGGGTCAGCACTCCCACCGTGTCAACACCGGAATTGATGCAGTTGCTTAAGGGAAAGTCGATAATCCGGTATTTCCCGCCAAAAGCAACCGCCGGCTTGGCCACCTTTGATGTCAGCACTCCCAGGCGGCTGCCCTGCCCGCCCGCCAGCAGCATCGCTATCATTTCTTTTTTAATCACGCTATCACCTCTGCAAGTCAAGATAAGAATCGTATTCTAAGGCATCCACCGGCTTCGCCGGGTCTACGCTTCGCTCCGGTCTGCGCTAAACGGACATCCACTGGATGTCCAGCGCCCCCTTAGGGCATGAGCCACAAGGAATCCACCGACTCCGTCGGTTCCCCTTGTGGCATATTATATCACAGCTTTTTTAAATAGTGAACATTTTTTACAAATATTTCTATATTTTTTCTGTGTTTTTATCCTAAATAACAGGCCGCTTTATTATAGCTGTTTCTTTTGGCGGCGAGAAGGTTGTCGTTTTTCTGTTTTTTTGTTATCTTTTGTTCACAATTCCTGTCTTCCATCAACGAGGCTGCGGCGGATACCGGGGCATGCACACAGTCGGGGTATGACCTGCAGTCGAGCTGAAGATGTGTGAAGGCGCGGAAGACATTTTTTCATAGACAATCTGGAAAAACTGAGTATAATCATAGGTAGAAACGCGGCAAAAATGGCTCGCGGTTTTTCTATGCGCCAAAACGGCAGATATTGCTGCATGGTGATTTACTATAATATAAGGAGACTATATTCAAATGTATCAGATCAATTTCAGCCAGCCGGCCCATATTCATTTTATCGGCATCGGCGGCATCAGCATGAGCGGCCTGGCGGCTATTCTTTTGAACCGGGGGTTTTCGGTAAGTGGCTCAGATTCCAGAAAAAGCGAGCTGACGGAGCATCTTGCCAGCCTTGGCGCCGAAATCTTTGTCCCTCAGAGCGCCGCAAATGTGACAGGCGATATCGGCCTGGTCGTATATACGGCGGCGATTCATCCGGACAATCCGGAGTACGCGGCGGCGGAGTCTGCCGGGATTCCCATGATGTCCCGCGCGGAGCTTCTTGGCCAGCTGATGCAGAATTATCTGACTTCGGTGGCTGTGGCGGGCACACATGGCAAGACGACCACGACCTCGATGATCGCCCACATTCTGATGGCACAGGACCTGGATCCGACAATCTCGGTCGGCGGAATTCTGCCCTCCATCGGCGGGAATATCCGGATCGGCGCTTCCGATTACTTTCTGACGGAGGCCTGCGAATATACGAACAGTTTCCTGCATCTGTCACCCACGATCGGCCTGATCCTGAATATTGACGCAGATCACCTGGACTTTTTCAAGGATCTGGACGATATCCGCCATTCGTTCCGCCTGTTCGCGGAAAAGATCCCTGCCGAAGGTACGCTCGTGATTCATGCGGACATACCAGATCTGGACAAATTTACCGAGGGGCTGCCCTGCCGGGTCGCGACCTTCGGCGTGGGCTGCGGAGACTACCATGCGGAAAATGTTACCTGGGACGACCTCGGATGTGCCAGCTTTGACCTGTATGCCGAAAAGCAGGACAAAGACCGGCTCCTCGGCCGTTTCTCGCTGCGCGTACCGGGCGAGCACAACATCGGGAACGCGGCAGCGGCCATCGCCTGCGCCGATCTGCTCGGAATTTCCGGGGAATGTGCGGCAAAAGGGCTTCTGGGCTTTTCCGGCACAGACCGCCGTTTCCAGAAAAAAGGCGTGGTCGGCGGCGTGACAGTCATCGACGACTATGCGCACCATCCGACGGAGATCCGCGCCACGCTCTCGACAGCAAAAAAATACCCCGCCAGCCGCATCTGGTGTGTATTCCAGCCGCACACCTATTCGCGGACAAAGGCTCTGCTCAATGAATTTGCGGACGCGCTTTCTCTTTCGGATAAGGTTGTTCTGGCGGATATCTATGCGGCCAGGGAGACCGACAGCCTCGGCGTGAGTTCAAGCCTGCTGCGGCAGAAGGTGGAAGAGGCGGGTACCGAAGCCTGGTATTTCCCAACCTTCGATGAGATCGAGACCTTTCTTTTAGAAAAATGCGCCCCGGGTGATCTGCTGATCACCATGGGCGCCGGAGATGTGTGGATGATCGGGGACCGGCTGCTGGGAAAGTAGGGCAGCCTGCCGGGTCTGGCGGATTTTCCGTTTTACTGAGGCTGGTGCGCCGCCAGGAATTTATGGATCCTGCCGGTCGGCGTCAGAAGGTCGCTGATGGAGCTGTCGTGATTGAGCGTATCAATCAGCAGCGCGATATACTTACTCATATCGCAGCCGGTATAGTACGGCTTCGCGAGCAGCTCCGGCGGCTGGTACACCAGGTTGGTCGTCACAAGCGTGTCAAACACGCCGTCTTCATATGCCTTATCAAACTTCTCCAGGCTCTTTGTAAAGAGGCCGAATGTCGCGCAGATCAGCACACGGTTCGCGTTTCTCTTTTTGAGCTGCTTTGATGCTGCCAGCATGCTTTTGCCGCTGACAATCATATCGTCTATGAGGACGACGTCCTTCCCGCTTAAGTCTCTGCCGAGGAATTCATGCGCGACAACCGGATGCTTTCCGTTTACCACACGCGCGTAATCACGCCTCTTGTAGAACATGCCCATATCAACGCCGAGCAGGTTCGCCATATAAATGGCACGGCCGGCTGCCCCCTCATCCGGGCTGATAATCATCAGATGATCCGGATCAATCCGGATATCGCCGGCCGCGCGGAACAGACCCTTGATAAACTGATAAACCGGCAGAATATTTTCAAAGCCATAAAGCGGAATCGCGTTCTGCACTCTCGGATCGTGCGCATCGAACGTGATGATATTCTCCACACCCATCTTCACAAGCTCCTGAAGGGCAAACCCGCAGTCCAGAGATTCTCTGCCTGCGCGGGTAAACTGGCGGCTCTCGTAGAGGAACGGCATGATGACATTGAGCCTGCGCGCCTTCCCGCCGATCGCGGCGATAACGCGCTTCAGATCCTGAAAATGATCGTCCGGCGACATACAGTTCGTATAGCCGTACAGCTTGTAGGTGACACTGTAGTTGCAGACGTCGACCAGTATATAAATGTCCTTTCCACGGACGGAATCATTGATCTGTCCCTTCGCCTCGCCGGAGCCAAACCGCGGCACTTCCGTGCTCACCAGATAGGACGGTTTGTCGTATCCTGCCAGCAGCGGGCTGCCCAGATGCTCGTGGACGCGCTCTGACCGCCAGTTTACGATGTGCGCGTCTATTTTCCTGCCCAGCTCCTCGCAGCTTGAGAGTGCGATAATCCCAAGATCCCCGACCGGAATGGAATCCAGATTCCTCTCATAACCCGTTTGAAATTCCATTGATTCTCCCTCCCGAATATTTCTCATTACAGGTCACACCCTCGCCGGGTTATGCCCCCAATCTTCGATTGTGGGGCGCGGGCATCCCACACTTCGTGTGGGATAAGCCCTGACCAGATTTACGTTATTTCTGCCTCTACAGATGTAAACAGTAACGTACTGCGTACCAGCAGAACGCGCCGGGGTCATCCGGCTCCCCGCGCCGAAATGCGCTTCTGTATGCGGATGTCGTCCCCGATCAGGCGCAGCATCCGGTAATTGCTCGTAATCCTGGAGAGTACGCGCTCCGAATAGAGATCCGCGATCGCCGCCAGGGAAAGGTTCGTCGAAATCAGCGTACTCTTCCGGCGCAGGATCCGCTCATTGAGTACCAGAAACAGCTCCGAGGCGACAAAAGAATTCGTAAGCTCTGTTCCAAGGTCATCAATGATCAGCAGGTCACAGTCATAGATATACCGGTCCATCTCTCCCGCTTCGCTCTCTTCAACACGCCCAAAGGAGGCATCCGCCAAAAGCTCAAACAGCCGGAATGCCGAAAAATAAACAACAGAGTGAGTGCTCTCAAGGAGCGCGTTCGCGACACAATGCGATAAGAAGGTCTTGCCGAGGCCAGTATCTCCTGACAAGAACAAATTATCCGCCTCCTTATCAAAATCCCGCACAAATCGCCGGCACTCATTGAACGCCCGTCTGGCCATATCGGCTGCGGTAAGCCCGGTGACGGAATCCGTCATCGTATCCGGATAATATTCCAGCGAAAACGTGGAGAAAACCTCTCCCTTCATGCTTTCGCGCAGATTGGACTGCGCATAGAGCAGGTCAATGATCGCCTGGCGGAAGCAATGGCACTTTTCCTGGCCGATGTAGCCGGTATCCTGGCAGTCCGGGCAGCAGTATTCTGGCTTCAGGTAATCCCCGGGATACCCGGCTTCCCTGATCAGCTGCGCCTTCCGGGCGCTGAGCGCATCTATCCGCGCCCGCAGACTGTAAATCCCGGCGTCCTCCGCCGTTTCCGCGCCTCCTGCCCCATCCTCCAGAAGAAGGGCACGCGCATGCGCGGTACTCTCCGCAGCGATACATGCATCGAGCCGGGCCAGCTCCGGGATGCTCCCGTAAACCTCCCGTTCCCGCCCGGCAAGACCCTCCCGCGCCTGATTCTGGCGACGCTGGTACTCTCGCATAATCTCATCATACTGCGCGTTTGTCAGTGCCATATCTGCTCTGCTATTCCTTCCTTATGACTGTCCGAAAAGCCGTTTCTCCAGCTTATCGTAATTATAGCTTCTCTGTGTAAAATTATTAAACCGGTTGGCCTGCCCGGCGCGGGCGCGACCCTGGGAGCTCTTCTTTGCAGCCTGCGCCTGCTCCCACCTGCGGTCCGCCTCCTCGACGTCCTTCATCGAGTGGACGCCGGACTCCTGCCACTGCGTCAGTATTTTGTCCGCATACTGAAAATTCGGCTCATGAGTCTGGTCGATCGTGCGGCGGCAGGCCTCCAGAATTATTTCCATTGAAAACCCGTACTCATGAATCCAACGCGCCATGAACTCCTGTTCCGAGGGGGCGGGGGCGCGGTTCTTGAGCCCAAATGCTTTCATGATCGTATAATAATTCTTATTATAGCAGCCGGATTCCTTTTTTGCATCCTGCACGGTCTTAATCCCGGACTTTACCCAGCCCTCCGCGACCTTACGCATATAATGCCGGCTCGTCGTATCCTTCGTGATACAGTATTCGAGCAGATACACGATCAGGTCGGTGGAAAAGCCCAGCGTGTGATAATAGTAGACAAAATCATTCTGCTCCGTGGCAGAAAGCGGCCGTCCAAAATACTGTTCCGCCACAAAAAACAGCTCCTTCAGATCCTGCTGCGCCTCTGGCGGGAGTGCGCTCGGCAGGGGAATCTCCTGCTCCGCCTCTCCCGATTCGTCCTGCTCCCATCCTTCTCTCGTGTGCGTCTCATTTCCACTCGCACCATGATCATGCGCAGTATTTCCGTACATATCCTTTCCGGGAACATCGGCCCCGGACACATCACCCCGGGGGTCATCAGCCCCGGACTCCTTTTTCCCGCGTATACCACCGATCCCACGCATACCGTTCTCGCGCGCATCAGACTCGTCGGCTTTCCCTGCGGAAGAGGTCTCCCGCCCCCGGAGCTTTGTCCTTGCGGGCGGCTCCTCCTGATAAGAGGCAATGCCGTCACTGTAGAGACCGGCGGCAGCCTCCGGATCCTCCCCGGGAGCCGCAGGCGTCGAGTAATAGCCCGGCTCTGTAAATGTCACCGACTCCAGCTCGCCGTCTGGATCAGTGACAACACGCAAAAGCCGCTGCCTCTCCCAGTAGGTCAGCGCGCGCCGGACATCCTTCTCCGTATGTTCAAATACATCGGCGATGGAGGAAAGCGAAAGCTCCCGGCCGCTGTCCGCGCAGCGGAGCAGATACAGATATACCTTGACAAATTCCCCATTCGCGTGGGGCATGTACTGGTCAATAAAAGAATTCTGCACAACCGTAGAACCCTCGGGTGAGTCTGTGTATATCTTCATTGCCGCGCCTTCCTTCCATGTAAGCTACAGATATCATACCATACTTTTTCTCAAAAGAGAACTATTTCTTTTTCCACACACCGGACGGCCGTCTGGCTTATTTTTCCTGTGGATTGTGTGGATAATGTGGATAACTGGTTGACAATAATGCTCCCTTAAGCCTCCTCCTGTCGATTCCGGGCGAATTTTGTCGAAATATTATGTAAATCAGCTTATCCACCAAAAGCGATGGGTTTTCCCCCGCGAAAGCTGTGCATAACTCTGTGGATAATGTGGAAAACCCGGGAAAAACCAGTAAATCGGCATCCTCCCGGGTGTGGAAAAATTGTTTGCAGTTCTATTTGTTCACCGTTCTGCTCGCCGGCGGTTATTCGCGGCAGGCCCTCAGCTTACTTTTATCACGCCTTTCACGATCTCTGCCTTATTGTCTACGCAGGAATCCAGCGCGTTCTGGATGTCATCCAGTTCAAAATAATTGGTCACGATGTCCTTGATATGGATTTTGCCCGTTGATACCGCGTCAATAGCCATCGGATAGATGTTCCGATAGCGGAATACGGTCTTAAATGTCAGCTCCTTGTCCAGAGCCGTACCGATCGGGAGCGTCATGTCGCCGGAAGGACTATAGCCCACAAACACAATGGTCGCGCCCTTTTTCGCGGCGCGGATCTGCTGCTGCGCCGTGATCTGGGATCCGGCTGTCTCGATGCCGAGGTCAAAGCCCGCGCCGCCGGTAATCTCCATGATTCTCGCGACCGTGTCCTCCTTCGCGCCGTTGATCACCTCGTCCGCGCCCAGCTCTTTCGCTTTTTCCAGGCGCTTGTCCATCACGTCCACCACAATGACCTTCGAGACGCCTCTCGCTTTCAGGGAAAGCATGGATACCAGACCGATGCAGCCCGCCCCGGTCACCACGCAGGTCTGCCCCAAATGCGCGTCGCCCTGGCACGCTGCGTGCATGCCTACGGCGAGCGGCTCGATCAGGGCGCCCTCCATCGTGCTCACGTTATCCGGGAGCTTAAAGCACAGACCGGCCTCATGTGCCACATACTCCTGAAACACGCCGTCCACCGGCGGCGTCGCAAAGAAGATGACATCCTTGCAGAGGTTGTATTTGCCCTGCTTGCAGAATTCACAGTGTCCGCAGGTCTTTCCCGGCTCCAGGGCCACCCGGTCGCCGATCTTCAGATTTTTCACATTCTCTCCGACCTCCACAACCGTGCCTCCTGCCTCATGCCCGAGAACAAACGGAGTCTCGACGATAAAGTCGCCGATTCTTCCGGCCTCATAATAATGGAGATCTGACCCGCAGATTCCCACGTACTCGATCTTTACCAGGACCTCGTCCTCCATCGGTACCGGGATCGGCCGTCTCTGAATCTCGACCTTGCGCAGGTCTGTCATAACCGCAGTTTTCATAGTTCCTTCCATTGTAAATTCCTCCTTATTATACTGTAAAAAAATTGCCGGACGCCACTGGCGCTTTTTTATTTTTTTCAGAGAGAGCCAGCCCGGCAGCTTTTGGGCGCTCCCAGATAGGATGGGAGAATCTCCCTCCCCTCCTGTTCCAGAGTCAGACGCTCCAGCGCAATGCCGGCGTCCCCGGCATAAACCGTGATCCGGTTGAGCCCTTTCCTCAGATCCACCCAGGTACTCGCCACATGCTCCTGGTCAAGCACTGCCCGGCACCAGTCGGCACATCCCGGATCGCCGCCGCGGTAGCCGTCCGGCGTAATTCTCACGGTCTCAATGTCTTCTGTGATCCCGCCGCATTCCCCGGTCCTATTCAGGGTATTCGACGATTTGACCAGTCCCATCCGGCCTACCGGAGCTGTCTGGTTTTCTGAATCTGTCCGGCTTGCCGGAGCTGTCTGATTTTCTGAATCTGTCCGGCCCACCGGAGCTGTCCGATTTTCTGAATCTGTCCGTTCTTCCATGCCTGGTGCTTTCGCCGGATTTTCCGGGGCGATTTCATCCCGGTTCACCGACAGGCCATACGCGAGCCTCCCGCCGCTGACCAGCGGATTAGCCGGAGAGGTGTGCAGCGACAGGCGATATGCGCCGGCCTCCTCGGCCCACACTTCGTAGGTCAGCCGGGGCGCCTGATCCGCCCTCCAGTCCGTCTCATCAAAGATGGCTGTTGTCGGAAAGACCTTCATCCCGGATCCGTACTTGCCATATTCCTCCAGCTTCCGGAATGCAGGCTCCACATGGGGGAATGCTTCCGCATAGTCTGCCGCGTCCCAGACGCAGATGCCGTCCTGAATCAGAAATGCTCCGTCCGGTATCCCGCCAGTATCTTTCCTTTTTGCCGTAAGAACCAATGGGACACTTTCTCTTCCGGCTCTGATCCGGAAGCTGAATTCCACCGTCCCCTCTTCGGGAAGCCGATCCCGCAAGACACGGATCGTTACCTCTGTCTGAAGCTCTGTCTCCCCCCGGGACGGCGTAATCTCGAAATACTCGCTTGTCCCTTCCACCTGCCAGCTGACGGCCCCCTGGCCGCCGTTCGCCACCTGCAGCGTCACCAGATCCGCCCCCGCGTTTTCGAAGTCCCGAATCTGAAGGGGAACCGGAAAATACTGGTTCGTGAAGGTATCTGTGCGGTCCGCGCGGGAGACTACAAGCCTTGGATGACCCGGGAGCGTCACCAGATGCCTGACCGGATAGCGGAAATCCTCATCATTCCAGTTTACAAAGCCTATGTGCTCCTCCCGCTCCATGCCGCTCCACTTTCCACCGCGAAACGCCGCGAGCTCCTCCGCAAGCGCTCGATCCCTGGCGATGCATGCTTCCAGTATCTCCCCATATCGATTCGCGACGGCCTTTCCCTGGGAGCTGTACAGATGGTTCAGACCGGCAGCGAGATGCATTTTCAGCAGATTCGCGATCCCCGCCGCCGGAAAATAAATGACGCTGTAGTAGCCGTCCGCGCAGGGCGAGCCCTGCAGCGCAGCGCGCAGCTCTTCATTCTTCTTCTCCAGCGCTTCCGCGCGTTCAAGCAGCTTTTGGGTCTCTCCATAGTGCGCCGGATGATAGACCGTATCGTTCTGTGCCTCAGCTCTGCGCAGGCTGTGAAGGCTGACGGATTCCTTCAACACCCATGTTATAGCACAAAGCTGCTCCTCGTCAACCTGTTTTCCAAAAAGAGAGCGCACCCACTCTTTCGAATAAGCGAGCGTGTTTTCCAATCCTGCCGTCCCATAGGTATCAAAATCATAGGCAAGCGCAAGAAAATATCCCAGAGGATACTCATTGAACTTGACGTCGCCGACATTGAGAATCCACACCTCGCGAATGCCGTACTCCCAGGCCTCAGTCATCTGCTCCCAGATCTTCGTAATCGGGGTGGAATTCACCCACTCATAGGAAATCGGCGAGCCATGGTAGTCCACGTGATAGTACATACCGTAACCGCCCGGGTGCGCCGCCAGCATCTTATGATTCTCCGGCATATCCGCGACCGAAGCGCCATCCCTGCACAGCTTTTCATTCATGGCCGCTTCCTGGGGCAGTGCGCGCATATTGTTGAAATTATCCTCACAGAACATCAGTGTCACATCATTTAGCTCTTCAAAGCCCCGCAGACCGGAAGCCTCCTCGTTCCCGAAAAAGTAGTCCTCCACTTCTTTATAAATCGCCAGAAGCTGCGGAACTTTTTTCAGGTCCGGGTTGATATGCTTCGCGATCAGCTTTCTCTGCTCCGTGATAATTTCCTTCAGAAGACGGACATTTTCCCCGATCGTGGAATGGTCGCCAAGCATTTTGGTGTCATTTTCGCCGCGCATACCGACCGTCGGGAATACATTCTGCCCTCTGACACGGGCAAGGCCATCCTCCCAGAATTTCAAAAGGCCCTCCTTATTCGTCACGTAGCTCCAGTCATTTCCGTAAGGCGAGTCTTCGCCCTTAAAAATTGAAAACTCCGCGCCGGAGCGCATGCACGGCTCATGGTGTGACATCCCGATATAGATACCATATTCCGTCGCCAGCTCCATCGACGCCAGCCCCGGACCGTCCAGCAAAAAGGAGGACGTCCACATCGCGGGCCACAGATAATTGCCCTTCATACGCAGCAGGTATTCAAATATTTTATCATACATCTCGGCTGTAAATCCGCCGTAATGAGAAAACGTCCAGTTTCCGAAGCAGGGCCATTCGTCGTTGATGAAAAATCCCCGGTATTTCACGGACGGCTCCCTGGAAATTCCGTTTGTAATCCGGATGATTTCCGCAGGAGCAGCCTGTGACCGCCCGCCTTCTTTTCTCGCTGAGACACCCTGCGGCTGCCAGGCTTCTTTCCTCGCTGAAACACTTGAAATATTCTGCGGCTGCCAGGCTTCTCCGTCTGCGGAAACGCCCTCCGGATAATTTTCATTGCCACAGGCAGCTTCACACGTCAGATCCTCGTCCGTTAAAATCACGCTTCTCGCAGGCGGGGGAGCGACGTCGCCCCAGAATCCCCAGGCAGTCACCCCCAACAGCTCCGATAAGTGAAACATGCCATAGATCGTGCCGATCCGGTCACTGCCCACAATCACCAGGCCTTCCTCCACCCCCGGAAGCGGCTGCTTCGCCAGATAAAAACCATAGCACTCCCATTTACCCCGCAGCGTCTCCAGCTCCGGAAGTCTCGCCGCCAGCGTGTCCGCCAGCGCGTCACGACCAAGCTCCGCGACGATGACGGCCTGCGGAAGCCTCCAGGCCGCATCCGGAACCGGTAAAATAATCTGGCTTTTTGTTCCCGTCGCCGCCTCTACGTCCGCCGCGACCTTCGCGCCGATTCTGCGGATTCCCTGCGCGGCATTTGCGTCCAGAATTACGTTGATATAATCATTCAGTCTCAATTTTGCCATCGGTATTTATACTCCTCTCTGTCCCAGAGGCTCACAGAATGGGGACACGCACAGGCCTTCCTCTCCGTAAAGAAGAATCGCGCCCGGTGTATTGCTCCACGCATAGCGGACATCGCTTAAAATCCCCGCGCGCGGCAACGTCAGCCGGATTTCGTTCCCACACAGATCAGCTTTTGCAGAAAGCCACCCCTCACCCTCCAGAAAAAGCTCAAACAGCCCGTCCGGCAGGTTCGGCTTCTCCTGATGGTTTCGGCAATCTCCGGCTTTTACTTTCCGGTCAAAAATCAGCGTCAGTCCGCCCGGCTGTTTTTCCCAGCCGATCAGCTTTGGAGCAGAGCTTACCGACTCCTCGTGATAAGCGACCCGCAGCAGCGCCAACGCCGCCCGCCTCGCGGCTTCCTTCTTATTTAAGGGGTGAAGGTCGTTGTCCTCGCCGATATCCACGTTCACCGTCACCGCCACATCCGGAAGCGCACCGGCCTTGCGCTGTGCTTCGCGAATCATCGGCCAGGGCAATTCTCCGGAAGCCGTCTCTTTTGCAATATCAATCCCACAGTTCGGCAGCTGCACCACCACAAAAGGAAGGCGCTCCTGCATCCAGCGTTTTCTCCAGTCGGCAATCATATCCGGCAGCAATCCCGCATAGTCCTCCGGTCTGCAGTCATTGGATTCCCCCTGATACCAGACGACGCCTTTGACGGAATATGGCAGGCAGGGCGCTGCCATACCGTTAAAAAGCCCGGTCGGCCCCCGGTTCAGAAAGATCTGCTCCGGCGCCGGTTCCACCCTGGCTCTCACCTGAAATTCCCACTCTCCGGCAAGAGAAACCGGAGCCGGAGAACCTCCGCAGGATCCTGGGGCTTCCTCCCATGGCGCCGCAGCCGGCGGCTTGTCAGGATTGTCGGAATCCTCGGGATTTCCCGGAGCTTTCTCCCATGGTGCCGCAGCCGGCGGCTTGTCAGGATTGTCAAAATCTTCGGCAGAAGAGGCCGTAGCGGCGAGCAGCTTCCGCACATAAGAATCGCTGCAGACATCTTCCCAGACCAGCTCCACCGGCTTGCCCTCCGTCATGCGTCCGCCGCCATTCCGGCATACCAGATGAATCAGGACCTCATTTTCCCCGGCTTTCAGCACACCCTCCGGCACCGGATACCGTCTCGGCGGATAACAGTAGCCCGTCTCGCCCACAAAGGTTCCATTTACATAGGTCTGATCCGCGTCCGTCAGTGTGCCGAGCCGCAGCAGGGCTCCTCTCCCGGCCAACTCTTCCGGCAGTGAGAATCGTTTCCGGAGAAACAGGCTGCCGCAGAAGCCATCCAGACCCGCATCCGACAGATTTCCCGGGAGAACGATCGGATTCCATCCGATATCCAGAGTTTGCATCCCATGATCTTTCACATTCTTCCTGGCAGTTTCTTCTTCTGCATTCTTCTCCGTCGCATTCTT
>Ga0192263_1089_pt1 | contig 23952 bp, 17 predicted proteins | sample Koala_Koa23_I3_FD_131257 | JGI IMG/M metagenome (GOLD analysis project Ga0192263, IMG submission 131257) | Enriched cells from koala feces incubated with labeled cellulose particles, San Francisco Zoo, California, United States - Koala_Koa2-3_I3 ... | reverse complement strand
TGCGGACGAGAAGCTGAGCCAGAAAGCCGCCGACCGCACCACGGAATACTACGCTGCGGTCACAGAGGCAAATAAGATTCTCTCTGAGATTGACACGCAGCTCGCGGCCGCATTCCAGGAAGCGCAGGACGCCACAGACCCGGCGCAGACCTATTTTGCGGCCTGTGCCGCGCTCTCTGTCGCCGGTGTCGATCTGGAATGGAGCACACAGAACAGCGATACAGAAACAGCCGCGGAAGCGGAAGATTCAGAAGCTTCCGGCACGCTCTCTTACGATGTATCCATGGCAGATGATCAGTATCTGCATATGGAGCTGTCCGTCACCTGGCCGGAATCCGGCTCAGACACTCTGTACCGCATCGTCTGCCAGGAGGTGGTCTCCAGTCAGGACTGGTCTGCCGACACCAGCCAGAACCTGTACCGGAGCAATGCGGATTAAGGAGGTATCTGTTTCGATGAGCATTGATCTGACTTCATTTTTAAAATCTGCCGTTGAGGCCGGCGCCTCTGACGTGTTTATTGTAGCCGGTCTCCCGGCCACCTATAAGGTAAGCGGCACCCTGCACCGCATCGGTGACCGCCTGATGCCCGCGGACACGGAGCTGCTGATCCGGGATATCTATAAACTGGCACAGGGGCGGTCGATCGACTCCTTCCTGGCCAGTGGGGATGATGATTTCTCCTTCGCCGTACCCGGTCTCTCCCGCTTTCGCGTCAGCACCTACAGGCAGCGCGGTTCCCTCGCGGCAGTGATCCGTATCATTTCGTTTGAACTGCCAGACCCGGATGACCTTGGGATTCCTCCCATTGTCCTCTCCCTTGCAAACGCGACAAAAGGGCTGATTCTGGTCACAGGACCTGCCGGAAGCGGAAAATCTACCACCCTTGCCTGCCTTGTGCACCGCATCAACTCCACGCGGGCAGGTCACATTATCACGCTCGAAGACCCGATCGAATTTTTACACCGCCACAGGGAGAGCATTGTCAGCCAGCGTGAGATCTCGTCGGACTCTGACAGCTATCTCAAGGCGCTGCGTGCCTCCCTGCGCCAAAGCCCGGACGTCATCCTGCTCGGCGAAATGCGCGACTTTGAGACAATCCAGACCGCCATGACTGCGGCGGAGACCGGCCACCTCGTCCTCTCCAGCCTGCACACCATCGGCGCGGCCAATACCATCAGCCGGATCATTGATGTATTCGAACCGTCCCAGCAGCGGCAGATCGCAATCCAGCTCTCCATGGTACTGCGCGCCGTCGTCTCGCAGCAGCTCGTGCCGACGAAGGACGGCAGTCTGGTGCCGGCCTTTGAGATCATGATCATGACCCCCGCGATCAGCAACATGATCCGCGACAACAAGGTGCATCAGATTGAAGGCGTGATCTACACTTCCGCAAAGGAAGACATGATTTCCATGGACAACAGCCTGCTTCAATTGTACAAATCCGGAAAAATCACTTCGGAGACCGCGCTGCAGTACTGCACGAATATTGAGATGATGAGGAAGAAGCTGTAGAACCGCTCTGTACAGTCGGCTCACGCTTCAGGCGGGGCAGGAATTCCCTCGCCTTCTCAGCAGTCTTCCCCGCGCGACACGATCTTATGTAGCAGCGGCTGCAGCCAGCCGCCGAAAATAATGCAGAACACGCCCAGAAAAGCAGCCATCACGGACGCGATTTTTGTATACCAGATGACTGCTGCCATCGCCACGATGACAATGATCCGAATCAGATAGACCCGGCGCATGTACCGCTCCCCTGCGTCCGGCTCCATTTCAAGTGCACGGTCAATCGACCGATACATATGAATCGACAGTGCTGCTGCGACCGCCACGCCAATCCACAGACCGACAGAAAAAGAAACCCGGCTGCTCCAGAACGGTCTGTAAAAGTATGAGGCGGCAAAAAAGAGGATCTGAATCATCACGCCGGACAGAATTATCCCTGTCAGGATCTCCGATAGCTTTTCATTTATTTTGGATTCCATGATCTCTCCTTGATGCTCTATGAGTTGTCAGAAATCGTTACTGATTTCACTCCGGTCAGATTTACACGGTTTCTGCCTCTACAGGTATGGCCCGCAATGGCATCCAGCCAATTAAAATCGCATCTCTGCTTCGCGCCGGTCATTACCTGCGCCCTACTATAGCATAGATAAAAGATGGCTGCCACCTTCAATTTATTAATTTTTCCATATATGCTTTGTAATAAACTCATTTTTACAGAATATTCCTCACTCCGGCTTAACCTCTTCCCAGATCTCCATAATCAGCAGCAGCGCGGCCGGTCCGAGGGCGACTCCGGCCGCGCCGAACAGATACAGCCCCACATAGACAGCAATGACCATCACAATCGGATAAATGCCCAGCTTCTGCCCGATCAGCTTCGGCTCCAGAAATTCCCGCACGATATAGGTCAGCACAAAAAGTCCCAGATATCCAAGAGAAAGCCGGTATTTTTTCTGGAAAATAAAAACGACCGCCATCGGAACCAACACCGTCCCTGTGCCGATAAACGGCAGGACGTCCAGCAGGCTGACCACGATGCCCAACAGCAGAAAATAAGGATTTCCGAGCAGCCACAGTCCCAGCGTACACAATACCATGATGACGCCGATAATCATGGCCTGCGCTTTTAAGTACATCCCTCCGCATTTCCCCATCCGCTCCGTGATATTGTGCAGATGCTGATAAATCTGGTATTTTTGCAGCTTTTCTCTGATTTCGTCATAATCCTTCGCAAGCAGCACGACTGAAATAAACAGCATCAGCACAAACAGGGCAGCGTTCGAGAACTTTTTCAGATACTTTACTGAATAATGAAAAACCCCGGGTACGAGATAGACCCGGATCTGGTCTGTAGCCGTCTCAATTCCGGAATAAATCAATTCCTTCACGGTCTCCACTTCAACGCCAAAATTATCCTCCGCCACCAGGCAGCAGCGATCAATGAACACACAGACACAGCCGTAATATTCATCAAAATGCAGCGCAATCCGGCGAATCTGGCCAACCAGCAGACCATAAAACACATAGATCAGATAGCAGCAGAGAGCCAAAAGCGCCATCAGCAGGATGGAAACAAGCACTTCCTTCTTCCAGACGAGCCGTCTGCGGATTTTCTCTGTAATGGGATTCAGTCCGCGCACCACCAGGTACGCAATCAAAAAGGGAATCACGTAAAGCAGAAGGTATTTAAACAGCAAATACACTGCCAGCGTGATTCCCGATAGATACAGCACTTTTTTCCATTCCGACATACCAGGCCTCCAGTTGAATGCTCCCACAGTTCCAGAAGATAGTATGCCTGAAAGTAAAAATTATATTTATAAAATCAAACACCACAGCCAAAAATCTCCGCGCTCGGCCGGATCGTAAATGTCTCCATCTTTTTCGTCGCCGGATGCCGGAAGGTAAGAGACACCGCACACAGGGCAAGAGAGGTCTGCCGATTATTCTGCCTGTTGCACTGCGGATTGTATTTTCGATCTCCAACAAGCGGCATCCCGGCATGCGCCATCTGAGCCCTGATCTGATGATGGCGTCCGGTCTTCAGAATAATTTCGACAAGAGCCAGGATTTTTTGTGCAGAAGTTTTTCGTGCAGAAGTTTTTTGTGCAGAAGCATCGGATATCTTTGATACGCTTTCTGCTCGATTTTCCTGCAGCTCCGAACTATTTTCCACTGTCCACTCTTTTAAAATCCGATATTGAAGCTCGGCACGCTTAGCTGACTTGTCTTTTTGCTCTGAAATACGAGAAGTGTTATTTCTCCCATCCTTTACCAGATAATCTATCAGCGTATGCCATTCGCCCGATCCCTGCTGACCATTCTGATCTGCCCGTTCTTCTGATTTCGCATGCAGTGTTTTCACATCCGGTGATTCCACATCTGGAGATTCCGCATTCTCCACATTCGGTAATGTCTCCACCACTGCCCAATACGTCTTTTTCATACTGCCATCAGTAATCTGACGGCTCAGATCCGCAGCTGCGCGCTTTGTCTTTGCAAATACAAGTACACCCTCCACCGGCTGATCCAGGCGATGGACTACATACAGGCAGGGGGTGCCATCGACTCCTGTCTGCCTGCGCAGTATGCCATAAGGATTGCCGACGTAGTCGGAGAATTCCTGATGGCTATGAGCAAAATCAGACTTCGTGGTGAAAGAGCTTTCCGACAGGTGATTCTTTAATATACTGACCATGTCCTTTTCACGCACCGACGCACTCTGCACCGGAATGCCGGCCGGCTTGTGGCAGACAATGAGATCTCTGTCCTCATACAAAATTAAGAATTCCATTCCTCTCGTCCGATCCTCATTAAGATGTGATGATACCACAGGGTTTCTCCGTGCTTCGCATTTTTTGTATTCTCACATCTTAAACCGATAGCCGACGCCCCAGATGGTTTCGATACACTCAGGCTTGGAGGACTGCTTCTCGATCTTTTCACGGATTTTCTTGATGTGCACAGTCACAGTCGCAATGTCCCCGATGGACTCCATATCCCAGATCTCGCGGAAGAGCTCCTCCTTGGTGAAGACGTGATTCGGGTTCTGAGCGAGGAAGGTAAGCAGGTCAAATTCCTTGGTCGTAAAGTTTTTCTCTTCGCCGTTGACCCACACGCGGCGGGCGGTTTTGTCGATTTTGATGCCGCGGATCTCCACAATATCATTCTCCTGGATACGGCTGTTCACCAGACGCTCGTACCGCACAAGATGTGCCTTGACACGCGCGACCAGCTCGCTCGGGCTGAACGGCTTGGTCATATAGTCGTCGGCGCCCAGGCCCAGGCCGCGGATTTTATCTATATCGTCCTTCTTTGCGGATACCATTATAATAGGTAGATTCTTTTTCTCGCGAATCTGCCGGCAAATCTCGAATCCGTCGATCTCCGGCAGCATCAGATCCAGGATAATCAGGTCAAACTCCTCCTCCAGGGAACGCTTCAGTCCCGTTTCCCCGGAGTTTTCAATCTCTACCTCAAACCCGGACAGCTCCAGGTAATCCTTTTCCAGATCAGCGATCGCGCCCTCGTCTTCTACGATCAATATTTTGCTCATACGTTTTCCCCCTGTGCGTCTGTATTGTATCTTTATATTGTAATTTTATTGTCCCTGGCCCGGACAAACCAGAGTCAGAAGTCTGGAGCCTGACGCGCCGGGACATATTCTTCCAGTCTGCTGCTTCTGCTGCTATGCGGAACTGCCGATCATATATTTTCGAATGAGAAAGTGCATCGTGGTTCCTTCTCCGACCTTGCTGGTCGCCCAGATTCGTCCGCCATGATCCTCAATTATTTTCCGCACAATCGAAAGGCCGATTCCGCTGCCGCCCTGCGCGGAATTTCGTGACTGGTCCGTGCGGTAAAAACGGTCGAAAATATTCACAAGATCCTTATTCTCGATGCCCTTGCCATTATCCTCCATCTCAGCCTGCACAAAATCCCCGGCGTCAAATACTCGCAGCTGCACTTCCTTTCTCGGCTTGTCCATATATTTGATCGAATTGCCGATGATATTGTTGACCACCCGCTTCAGCTGCTCCGCATCCGCGATGACGAGCGTACCGGGTTCTATGTTATTGATATAGGAAAAACGGATCTCCCGCTCGTGCATCTCCAGGCCTACCTCCTCCGCGCAGTCGTCAAAATACTCCACCGCATCAATCTTGTTAAAATTATAAGGAATACGGTTTGTATCAATCTTGGAGTAAAAGGTCAGCTCATTGATCAGACGATCCATATCATTCGCCTTAATGTAAATCGTGCGGATATACCGGTCCATCTTCTCCGGCGTGTCCGCGACGCCATCCATGATTCCCTCCACATAGCCCTTCACAGCCGTGATCGGCGTCTTCAGGTCATGCGAAATATTGCTGATCAGCTCCTTGCTCTGGCGGTCGAAGCTCTCCTTCTCCTCCTCCTGCATCTTCAGCTGCCGGCGCATATCGTCAAAATCCCGGCACAGCATGCTGATCTCATCGTTCCCCCTTACCTCAATTTCAAAGTCAAAGTCCTTCTCCTTGATCCGATGGGTCGCCTCACTGAGCTTTTTCAATGGGACATTGACCCCCGTATAAATCCAGATGATCATAACAAGTGCGGTAAAAATCAAAATGACAGCCACCGCAATCAGCAGATCCTGAATCAGCAGCCGCGTCTGTTTTATAATCCTCGCGGCGGATGAAATGATAAAAATGCTGCCCTCAGAACCGTCCTCAAACGCGACGTCCAGCTGCCGCACAAACGCACGCGTATCCTCTCCGATATAAGTGCTGACATCCGAAACATCACCCGCCTCCCGGAAGGAGGGCAGATTTTCTAAAAGCATTGATGTATCGTCATCCTCCGTCGCGCCATTATAATACAGCTCCTCACCCACACGCACAATCAGATACGAATACCGCTCGACCAGTTCCTCATTCACCTCATCCAGGTAGGACTCATCCAGAAAAACTTCCGCGTCCTCTTCCGCCTGCTCCTGCAGCTGGGTAAATATCTCCTGCGTCGAGCTGCTGATAATCTGCATCGTGTCGGCAATGTTATCAATCGTGATGGATACGCCATAATTATTTTCCACCGCACCCCGGTATCTTGTAAAGCTCAATATAACGATGCCGAACATCAGAAACGGCACCATCATAATAATCAGAAAGGCTATGACCAGCCTCGTCCTTAATTTCATCCCTTCACCCTGACTCCTGTAGCCGGAAACCCTGCCGCCCGTTTTCTCTCCCGGTAAGTATATCATAATACCTGTGGATTCTCATCTAAACAAAATCCTATAAATCTAAAATTTTTATAAAATCGATGCTCCCAGCGTTTTCCAGATCATCTCCCCCCCCCTCGTGCAGATGCATGCCCTGCTCTGTAATGGTGACGATCAAATTTCGCTCGTCCTCCTCGGAGCGTTTTTGTAAAACAAGCCCCATACCTTCACACTTAAAAATGACCACTCTGTTCTCACAGGTGGTCATCGTAGCCGTCTAAAAACCGGAAAATTTACTGGACAAATCCCTCCAACGCAAGCAATGCCCTCGTTGCCGCGAACATGGCGTAATAAGACCGTCCAATGGAGTCCTTTAAAAGCCCTGCGTCCACTAGAAGTTTTGATGCTTTCAAGTGTTCTTCCGCTGATTCCATTCGGTAATTTGACAGGTTTTTTCTCTTCCTATGTTGGCAACAGCAACGCCGCATCGTCCCAGAGAATCCATCTCGCTGTAAAATCCATAGGATGTCGTAGTCAGATCAGCTTCATCAAAAAATGGAATGTTATCATTAATCACCACACAGGGCGTTCCCGAATAATCCGGAATATCAGCCGGGCTTATTGTTTCGGCAGATTCTGTCGCAGCAATATCTGATTCGTAAGCGCTGTTGTCTATTGGCGTTTTCAGCGATTTTCGATTTTTAACAGCCCCAGATGGAAAGTTGTCCGTCTGAGACTGGCGCTATCGTTCCATTCGTGCGGTCATGAGCCTTTGCAATCTCAGAAATCCCCATGCCGGAATGATACTGATCAATATTACTCTTCAAATAAGAGTATGCCGCCTGCACGGCAGTATCAGAAAAAACACACATTTCCTCGTCAAGTTTCGAGTGGCCTACGCAAAAGTCTGTCGCAGTCGATTCTAATTTTCCTGTATCGTTATCCGCAGTTTCCGTTCTTACCAGTCACACCTTTTCAATCACGCAGCTATGCTTCTTCGCATTCGCTCCTTTTGCGTCTTTGTCGTAATTGATTCCCACCAGAAGCAGATTGCCAAAGTATTTCTTTAAATCTCCGCCATAGCGGTTTTCGTGTATCTGGCGGATCGCGGTGTCGGCATCCTTATTGTACTTAAGCTCGACGATCATTGCGGGCTTATCTGTATCCCTTCCGGGAAGAAATGCATAATCTGCAAAGCCCTTGCCGGTTGGCAGTTCCCTGATTACTTTATAATAATTCTTTGCCGTGTAATATGCGATATAAATGGCGCAGGCAAGGGAATTTTCATCGTTATAGGTCAATACTGAGCTGCATTCTTCATGCACCTTTTCAAGTGCCTGTGCCACAGTATTGCTCTTCTGGCGGAGTGTGGCATCCAGAAGCTCCTCAGCATTGTTTATTGCCTGTTCCACCGGCTTCCATCTTCCACCTTTCACAGCGGAACGAAAAGCCTCCGCCACTTCCTGATTTGGTATATATGCCTCTTTTTTCTTCTGGTCATAAGCCAGATATCCCAGGTGGATTAATAATGTCAGGACATCGTCCTTGCTTTCAAAAGATGTGATATCATTCTGGAACGTGTTAATATCTACATGAACACGCTGTCCGCCCAGCATTAAGACGATCGCGTCTTTTAATCCATCACGGTTTATTTCAATATACTTTTTCAGGCTTTCGAAGGATTCTGTCTGAGGCCAGTAATTTTGTATTTCCTCTTCCTGTATGGCATTCATTACAGAATTAGGACTGTAGACATGCTGCACACGGCTAAACGAATATCCGTCATACCAGGACTGCATTTCATCAAAATCCATTTGATGCTCATCACAAAGATGCTTCACTTCGTCTTCTGTAAAACCAATGTATTCTGCAAGCCTTTTAGGCGTTACCATGGAATATTCCCTGAAATCCGTCAAAGCCGATTCTGTTCCATACTTCTTGGTAGGCAAAATGCCAGTCATATAAGCAGCCGCGATCGTTTCATCCGTCGCTGTCCCGCCCTTAAAAAGTCCTCGTAAAAGTTGAATATACTCTTTTTGAAGTGCGATATCGTCTTTTGCTTCTCTGAATAGTGCATCACATTCATCTATGATAAAAATAAATTGGTTACCAGTTTTATGGCTGACTGCAAAAAGCGCATCTGCTAATACATTCTCCTGCTCTTTGATATAAGATGGATATTTTTCTCTGAGTTCCTCTATCACATTTTTCTGAATATTATCCACAACATCTTTTACAGATACTGCTGTTGAAATAAACCGGGTGATATCCAGATAAATCACATCGTACTTATTAAGATATCTCTCAAAGGAATCCTTCTTCGATATTTCCAGTCCCTCAAACAGAGAACGTGAATCACAGCTCTTATCATAATAGGCACATAGCATCTTCGCCGCAAATGACTTTCCAAATCGGCGCGGGCGGCTGAAGCTGGTCAATTTCTGAGGAGTATTGATCGTCCGGTTTACGAAATCAATCAGTCCGGTTTTATCAACGTAGGTTCCATTTAAAATTGTCCGGAATCCTCTGTTCCCTGGATTTAAATAGACTCCCATGAGCAGTAACCTCCTCTCGGCGATGTCTGATAACATACCACGATCTGACGATTCTGTCGTTAACTTATCAAGAAAAGCACGCAAGCACGCTTTTCTTCTTGTAAGTTATATTATACATTTGCAGCCGTCCATGCGCAAGTGTAGATTTATCTTTCCCGATAAACACCTGCTGTGCATCCATTCTGAATGTGACTACCCATTGTTTGAAGCCAATGGTTTTCCTGTATCGTTATACAAATCCGCTTTCGCCCGTGTCCTGTTCCCTCTTTTTGAACCTTCGATAGCTACATCCGTCACTGCCCCCAGTGCAGAGACCAGGATTCCGGCAAACATCAGCTCACCAATACGGATATGTGTTTTTCAATTTGCATACGCACTAATGATTATTGCAAATCAGTAATAAAATATTTAAGATTTTCATTTTTACCTGACCTGAGCCGAGGATTCAACTATAGTCTGGCGTATCGCAGCAGTATTTGAACTGGAGGCGTTACTGGTATTGGCACAGGCATCGATTCATTGGTCAGAAATTATAGAAAACAAAAAGATGATACATCAAAGAATGATAAATTGAAAAATGAACAGGAGATCATCATTAACAATTTTGTTATTTATTATTCTCTGTAGAACCAGATTAAAATGGAATCTGCTTTCTGTTTCCATTGAAAGAATTGATTCGACAGCTTCCGTCCAGAGAACCGACAGAGGCGCAGATCGCTCAGATGGAGCGGGCTTATGGAATGTTTCTCCATTTTGGAGTAAATACTTTTGGAAATGTAGAATGGTCGGACGACGGAATTGATGCGCGCTCTTACCAGCCAGATGAAATTGACGCGGATGGGTGGGTCAGAACAGTCCGCGACGCAGGCATGAACCAGGTCATTCTAATCACCAAGCACCATGACGGTTTCTGCCTGTGGAACACTGACTATACTGACTATTGCATGAAAAATTCCGGAAATCCAACAGATGTTGTCGCGGAAACTGCAAAAGCCTGCAAAAAATACGGGATCAGGCTAGGGTTATACTATTCTCTGTGGGATCGCAAAGAACCTTCCTATAAAGATAATTTTATGGACGGATATATGCCCTATATGCTGAATCAGCTACCCTCTCCAGGCGGTATTCCGCCCAAAAGTCAAACATTTCTCCTGGCTGCAGCACACGGAGCGTACCAGTCCGAAGCGCCTGTTCCACCCCGTCATAAAAACCTGTGGACGGCTCCCATGCGCAGTTATAGTCTCCGCGGAATCCTCCCGCAGTGATCCACATGCCGAGCCATGGAAGCTTTTCTGCATCATAGTGTAATATACAACGTACTTGAGAATCTGGATAAAAATACCCGCACCAGCCATCCCGCACCTTTTCTGCCGCATAATATTTCAACTGAGTACCGGACGATCGTGGCGGCACTCTGTGAAAATTCCATCCCGCACCGGCGCCCGGCTTTAAACCGGCAGAATGCTTCGTCCCTGCCCTTCCAAGCTCCGGGCTGTCCAGTACATTCAGAAAGCTTTCGATCTCTTCCGGGTATAAAAGCTCCATATCCTCCTCGTACCGCACCAGGCCATGCATCGTCCACAAAAAAGGAAACGGTTCCCTGCCCGTATTGGTAATCCGCCACCGGATGCGAACGCCCCCATTCAGCAGTTTCACAATCTTTTTGTAATAAAACGGATTCTCCTTACTTTCGTAATCCAGAACAAGACTATCTTCACAAATGACCGAAGAAAACGGGCTGCGCCAGATTTCCCCGTGATCCGTATAAGAAAATCTGCTCGCTTCCCCCGGAAGAACACACGGATCTATGGTTGGAAATGCGTCATCAATTCCGGAGGCGTCGCAGGCGGCAAATTCGGTATTCCGATCCGGCATGCGGTAACAAAATCGCTCCGGCTGTGCCGCCAGTTCAAAATCCGGCAGGCCGCTCCGCCGGAAAAGGATGGAGACAATCTTTCCTCCCAACTCCGGCAGGACAGCCACCCTCATACTGTTATTTTCCAGCAAAAATGCCCGCTGACCGCGCCGCCTTTCCTCCCGGATTCCGGCGTTCCCGTCCGCAAGAGAAGTCTCTGAAAACCGCTGTTTATCCATATTTTTCATCGCTACAGCCCACCCATCCTGAAACTATTATAGTAAATCACTCTGCCAGAACCTGATCAGCAAATTGTTTTATGATGTTCTCTCTCTTCCTGAAAGATCGTTTTCGATCTTGTTATTTCTTACCGGGCAGACCTCCTGCGACACAATCCAGTTCAAATCCCCTGATATGAGACATAAGTCCATGGTCGTTATAGAACCGGATCCAGTTTTTCCCCTTTTTCAAATCCACCGTAACCTCCTTTTCGCCCGCGGTCTCCCAGGAAGGGAAGCCCCATCCGGCCGTATTGTGCAGGTAAGTATGGATCGGCTTATCGTCGTTCGCCTGAATCGAAATGTCCCGGTTGTCTCCGGCCGAATACAGGATCCGGAGCACATACCGCCCGTCCCACCCGGCTTCCACGTCAGTAAAAAGGAGCTCCGTATCCCCGCCCAGGCCGCACGCAGTGGGTATGCCATCCTCGAATATAATTTCTCCGCCTCCTGTCAGATTCTCTTCACTTACGCCGTACAGCAGCGGCCGGAAGGGATTGTTGTCGATCAGTTTTGCCTTCCATATGGCGGGAGCCTTGCCCCGCAGCCGCCTGATCCGGATGGGCAGATCCCCGGCAGCGGCAGACACGATCACCGTATGCGTCAGAAATGTCCGCATCGCCCCGCTCGCGGGCATCTTTTCCACAATCACATCCGAGCCGACGTCCGCTTCCATCTCCCAGTCCTCTTCCGCCGCATAAAACAGACGGAGAGAATAATTTCCGCTCTTTTCCACCGCAGTGTGCAGCGTCATCGATCCGTTCAGCACGACGCCCCCTGTGGTATGATCCCACTGTATCTTTTCACTTCCTCCGTGCAGTCCGGCATCCGCGCATAAAAGCTCCGTATACCTTTTGCTCATATAGCCGGAGCAAATGCCTTCCGGCAGTGCGCCCGGTTTCCTGGTAATATAGACGCCCGCCCCACCATTTTGCAGCAGGCGCAGCTCCAGGGTATCTCCCGCCGTCACTTTCTGAGACCGCACAGAAATCATCTCGCCGTTAAAGCTGTCCTCATAGATTTCCGCCTCATATTCCCCTTCTCCCAGAAAATCCATTGGGAGATAAATTTCTTTCTTTAAAACCGTAATGACGCCGATCAGCCATTCCGAATCCGTCCACCGCAAAATGGCAGCGTGATCGCCGGGATATCCGGACAGCACCCTCACGCCATCGTAATGCGCCTTCGTCCTTCTGAGGAAGTCAGTCCCTTTCCAGCTCTCCATATACCGCAGCGTCAGCGCGTAATTTGTTACGCCGGAGTCAAAGACCACCGGCAGTGCCAACTGATGTCCCATCGTCGTGTTTTTGTTTGAACGGTTGGAGAACGCGGTGGGCGTATAGTCCATCGGTCCGGCTACATTCCTCGTAAACGGCACCGTGCAGTTGTGCCGCGAGTCCGGCAGATTGCTCCACTGATAGTGCTCCATTCCCATAATGCCTTCCGCGGTCAGAAAATGAGGCCAGGTGCGCCCTTCTCCCATCGGCTTTACAGAACCATGGTAATTAATCATCAGCCTGTTTTCCCTCGCCAGATCCGCGATCATGTGGTACTGCCACATGGTGTGCTGAGAATCATTTTCAAAAAAGTCAATTTTCAGACCGTCGATCCCCCAGCTCGCCCAGAGCGGAATCAGCTTTTCTGCCTTTTCAACCGTATCCAGACGCTGCATGGGAGTCCACGCCCATATTTTCACATTTTTCTCATGGGCATACGCGCACAGCTCCTCTATCCAACAGGGATCCCAGCCGCAGTCCAGCGTCAGAGCCTCAAAGCCGTAAGCAGCCGCCATGTCCACGTAATCTCTGGATTCCATATAAAGCTGCGCGCCATTCATATCCTGCCACCAGGACCACAGCGCGCGCCCCGGTGTAATCCAGGATGTGTCATCAATGACGGACGGCGGGTTCAGATTATAATTCACAGTCGAGTTGACCAGCTCATTCAGGTCGTCCGCCGCCACCACATATCTCCAGGGTGAATAAAACGGGAGAGGTGTTTTTATCGGGTTTCCTTTTTCCTCCGGAGCAAAGCCAATCGTCATGCGGCGGTGCTCATCGCCGACCAGATGGCAGGAGCAATAGCTGCCATTCGTATTCAGAACATTCGCCTCGTTAATCATGACCCAGGAGGAATCTCTGTCTGAATAAAACAGAGATGGCATCCCGAAAATCTGTCCGTTGATACTTTTATCCCAGCCGCGCGGATTATAAGGATCTTCATAGGTGGGTACCCAGTCCTGCAGCCACATGCTCTCATAACTCTTTCCAAAGCGAAACTCTGTGACTTCCTTCTCCACCATCAGCTCCGGCCGCCCCGGGGCGTCGATCTCATAGCGGAACGCGGCGCCATTGTCAAAAGCCCTCACTCTCAAAGTAAAAGCCGCCCCCTGCGCGGTAAAGCGCAGAGCCATCTCTCTGGCGCTGTTTTCATAGACCGATTTCTTCCCCGCCGGGATAGAATATTCCTCCTGGATCGATCGGTATTCTACATCTTCAAACAAAAGGTCTTTCTCAAAGCTTCCCAGATCCGTATAAATCCCCAGCCTGCTTTTCCGGATTCTGGTTTTTCCACCTTTTTTTATCTGATAACACAGGGAACCGTCTTCTTTTTGTCCCACCAGAATCTTCAGCTTTTCGCCAGGCGATTTCAACATCCACATAGACTCCCACTCCTTTTCATAAGACAATAATTTCCGCTGTTTATCCCTTGACACTGCCCACTACAATTCCTGTAGTAAAATATTTTTGTAAAAACGGATAGACCATCATCACAGGAATGGCCGCCAGAAAAATCTGCGCGGCTTTCCCTGTACGGTCAGAGATCTCTCCGAGCTGGCGAACATCAACCGATGTTTCCATGGCCAGCAGGCTGCTGGAAAGCACCTGTGTCTGAAGATAGGTCTGCAGCGGATACTGTTCCGGCGAATTCAGGTAAATCAACCCGTCAAACCAGGAATTCCAGTGATTTACAATCACAAACAGCAGAACCGTCGCCAGTACAGGCTTTGATGTGGGCAAAATGATTCGAAACAGGGTATCCGCATAGGACGCCCCGTCAACAAACGCGGCCTCCTCTAGCTCCTTTGGCAGCGAGCGGATAAAGTTCATCAGCAGGATAATGTTAAACACGTTGACTGCGCAGGGAAGCACCAGCGCCCATATGGTATTGATAAGGTTTGTGTTTCTCACAACCATATAGGTCGGAATCAGTCCCCCGCCGAACAGCATCGGAATCACAAATACCCATATATAATATTTTCTTGCGGGAAATTCATGATTCTCTCTCGAGAGAGGATACGCCGCAAGCACACAGACAGTCATGCTGATCGGAACCGCCAGCAGGATCCTTTCCAGTGAGACCAGAATAGCTCTCCAGAAGTCCGTTTTGCCCGCTATATACTTATAGGAATCCAGCGTAAAATCCACCGGAAGCAGGCCGACGGAGCCGGACGCTACCGCGCTGCTGGCGCTGAACGAAATCGCGAGCTGGTTCAGGATCGGAATCAGGCAGGTCAAAGCAAGAAAGACAAGAATCGTATAGTTAAAAAACAGAAAAACTTTTCTTCCAAATGACTTTTTCAAACTTTCACCCCTTTTCAGAACACACGATAATCTGTAAATTTATACGCCAACAGGTATGACATTGCCAGCACAATGAAGGAAACCACGGATTTAAACAGCCCAATAGCAGTCGATACACTGTACTGCGCATTCAACATGCCCATCCGGTAGACCATCGTATCCAGGATATCACCGGTGCTGTACACCTGCGGGCTGTACAGGTTAAAGATCTGGTCAAATCCCGCGTTAAAAATATTACCGATGGACAGAATCGCCATCAGCATGACCGTCGGCAGCAGGCCGGGAAGCGTTACATGGAGCGTCTGCTTCCACCGCCCGGCTCCATCAATCATGGAAGCCTCATAAAGGGAAGGATCAATTCCCGTCAGCGCGGCCAGATATACAATCGTCCCAAAGCCAAACTCCTTCCAGGTTTCCGTCAGCACCATTGTATACGGAAACCAGTTTGAATCTCCCAGAAAATAGATCGGTTCAAGCCCCAGCGCAGTGAACAGATTGCCAATGATTCCGCTGGGCGGGGATAAGATATCCACTAATATGCCGGCCAGTATCACCCAGCTCAGAAAATGAGGAAAATAAACAATCGTCTGCAGCGTGCGCTTAAATTTCACAGCAGTCACTTCGTTTAACATCAAAGCGACAATCACCGGGACCACGATTCCCATAATAATTTTCATCACGGCAATATAAAAAGTATTCCAGATCACCTGCCAGATATCCGGAAGACTGAATACATACCGGAAATTTTCCAGTCCAATCCATTGCGACCCAAAAAAGCCTTTGTTAGGATTGAACTTTTCGAACGCCATGACATTCCCCACCAGAGGAATATAATTATAGATAATCAGCAGTACTAATGCCGGAAGCAGCATCAGATGCAGATGCAGATATCGAAAATGTTTTTTAGACCTGGTTTGATTTTTTAACATTCTTTCGCTCCTTTATAAATAAGTGGGGAACTTCGTTCCCCACATCATTTCTCTGCGCCTTATTTTCCACAGGTTTTCTGCTGCCCTACTGCTCAGCATACCAGGCATTTACTTCCTCCGTAATGGTCTCGCCGCCGAGCTTATACCAGTTCGCCACGAATTCATCAAACAGATCCAGGTCTCCTTCCAGGATAATCGTCGTATAATCCTGCAGCATCTGTTTGTCAAGGGTAGACTGTTTTTCCGTCATGGTTTCGGTCGGCGCGGCGTAATAGGCTTCCTCTACATAATTTCCTTCCTCCCAGTAGGTATTCATTACACCGAGAGCACCTCCCGGGCCCCACATCTTCAGCTGATGCCAGTTGTTGTTTCCGTAGTTTCCGGCTAAAGCCTCCAGGCACATCTGATAGTATCCGTCCTCTTCCGCGTTGAGCGTATCTTCATCCGCCTCGCCATTCATTACCGCTGTGACCTTTAACGCCGCAGTAATATTTTTCATGGGCGGTTCCACCGCGATCACCGTGTACTGATACGGGCCGTATCCTTCCGGAGTAATGTTATAAATATCCGGCTCCGCACTCTCCCCATAGTTCTTCTCAAGCTGCAGGTTCAGCAGGCGGATCACCGCTTCCGGGTTCTCGCAGTCCTTGCTGATGACATAATAAGAGGAAGTCCCCATAGGAAGTGAAGCCTTTCCGGCGGTCTCTCCATCCAGAGAAGGAATCGCTACCGGCACCCACTCATATGTCGGATCGGCTACCTTCGCGTCATTGATCCAGGCCATATTCCAGTAATTTCCGAACATCATTCCGATTTTGCCCGCTGCGACATCTTCACACACCTTGCTGGAATCCTTCACACCAAACTCCGGATCGATATATCCGTTTTCATACATCTCATTCAAAACACCAAGCGCCGTTTTCACCTCGTCTGAAATGCCGCCATATTCCAGTGTGCCATCATTATTTACCCAGATCGTCGGGTAAGCGTTATAGGCATTGAAGAATCCTAAAAGATCCGCAAAGCCGGTGCCGTAAAGATCCTTCGTCACCGCCAGGCCGTAGGTGTCATCCACGCCGTTTCCGTCCGGATCTTGTGTTGAAAACGCCTCCGCTATGGCCAGCATATCGTCTACTGTCTCCGGGAGCTCCAGCCCCAGATTCTCCAGCCAGTCTGTACGCACCCAGAGCACCTCTCCGGACAGCAGCCCGGCGCCTATAGCAGGAATCGCGTACAGCCTGTCGTCAAATGTCGCCGACGCAAGTCCGGTTCCGCCGTCCGATTCAAGAACCTCCTTCGTATAGTCGGCCAGGTAGTCCGCCGCTATATCCATGATGTCCATAATCTGTTCGTTGTCATACATCAGCTTCAGCTGTGTAGCACTTACACACATGACATCCGGAATATCGTTCGACGTAATCGCGATATTCACCTTCTGATCATACTGATCCGAGCTTGTGGACCACAGCCAGTTCACCTTGATGTTCAGCTCTTCCTCATACAGTCTTGTCCACACATTGTCGTCCAGGGACTCGCCCTCTGGAAATTCAATTCCGGCCCCCAGATTCTTTACCGAAGTAATCTCCACCGTTTCCTCATAGCGCCCAAACGGATCCGTATCACTATCTGACGCTTCCGCTCTGCACACCGCCGGTCCGGTTTCACAGATACCGATCGCCATAATCAAAGCCGCGGCAACTATTTTCTTTCTTCTTTTCATATTTATTCCTCCCATTCTTAGGTTTGTGTATTTTATACAATTAAATTATAGTTCCGCCGCAATTGTTTGTATATAATTCGTTTTTTACGTTTATTATCCATTTTTTACCTGTTTGATTTGCACAATCGGATAAAGGAACGCTTCCCCCCCCCCCTCAAAGCCTGTCACAAAATGACCGCATGCCCGTCGCGCCAGCTCTGAGGAGTGACGCCTTTCATTTTCTTAAATACTCTGGTAAAGCTTGGCACGCTTTCATATCCGCAGCGATTTGCCACCTCGCTGATCTTCAGATTTGTATTCTGCAGCATATCGCACGCCGCCTCCATGCGCATCTCCAGAATTGCCTCCGAAAGAGTCCGACCCGCCAGCTCCTTGTATCTTCTTGATAAATAAGAAGCGTTCAGATGTACCTTTTCAGATAAGGCGCACAGGGTCAAATCCTCCCCGATATGTCCTCTCATATACTTCTCAAGCCTTCTTACAAAGGACAGATTCACGTTCGCCCCGTTTTCCGTGATATCCTTCTGGTCTCTCTCCTTGAAAAAATCCGCGCCCGCCATGGCGATTCTCCAGTCCGATGTCAGGCAGTCAGAAACAATGTTATACAGGTGTTCAAAGGTCTCAGGCAGCCGTTCCCATTTTGCCGGCTCCTCCTGGAACACAAAAGATATCCGCAGATTCGATATTTTCTCAATCGTTCGCTTTATATTTTCGGCCATACCTTTTATAACGGCCCTGGCATATTCCAGCTCGCCGGTTTTTGCGGGCTGTAACACCCACAGGATCACATGCTTATCCATCCATATGATTTCACTTAGAACCGCGTACCCGGTTTTTTCTTTCAGGATCATATCCGCGGCCATGGATAATTCATCTGTCCGCTCCTGCTCAATCCGCCCCGCCAGAAGCATCACATCCTCCGCCGGATTCAGCCGGATAGCCGTCTCATCAAACAACCGCGCGCGCTCCTCCTGCCGCAGATCCTTTTTCCACAGCATGCCCTGGAGCGTATTCATCCGCAGTATTTTATCGTAAATCCGTTTCCCTTCTTTTGCCTTTTCCAGAGTTTTTCGAATATCCGTATCGTGCTCAATCGCCTGAATGCACTCGCCGATCGCGCCCAGCAATACTTCGTCTCCCTCATTTTTCAGAATATAGTGGGCAACCTTATGCCGAATGGCCTGCCGCGCATATTCAAAATCCTCATATCCCGTCTGAAAAATCACATGGCACAGAGGCCATCTCCGGCAGATTATCCCGGCCAGATCCACCCCTGACATCCCCGGCATGGAAATATCGGAAATCACAATATCAAAAGAATACTCATTTAAAAGACGCAGTGCTTCCCGACCCGAATAAGCTTTGTAGATATCCAGCTCATAGCGTTCCGTTTCCTCTAGCATGCGGGCAAGGCTGTCCGTAATCATCTCTTCATCATCCACCACTAACAACCGGTACATCCTTTTTTCCTTTCTGCTGTATGTCCTCCATGGGCAGCACCAGGGTACAGCAAGTGCCTTCCCCTTCAGAAGATACAATCCGGATCCCGAACTCTTTTCCGAATTTTATGCGGATTCTCTGATGAATATTGCTTAATCCGTTCTCAACCAACTCGCCCGTCTGCTCCATTTTTTCCCGAAGCGTTTCCAGCTCTTCCTCTGTCATTCCGATTCCGTTATCCTCTACGTGTATGTACAGCCGCCCTTCCTTAAGCTCATACCAGATCCTGAGAAGCCCGCCTTTTTCTATGTCGCACAGACCATGCGCGAACGAATTTTCCAGAACCGGCTGCAGGATCAGCCGCGGGACTTTAAGCGCGGCGCATTGCGCCGGAAGCTCTTCAAACTGCACCTTTATGCGTCTGCCGAATCGCATCTCCTGGATCTGGGCGTACCGCATGGCATGCTTCACCTCTTCCTCAAGCCTCATCTCCGCCTGAGCACTTTTCGTGATGTATCTGTAATAATCCGACAGATATTTTGAAAAGGCAACGATGTCATCATAATCTTCATCTCTGGCCATACGGTATATACTGAAAAAACTGTTATACAGAAAATGAGGATTAATCTGTGCCTGCAGGTGCCGCAGCTCCGCCTGTTTCACCAGAATTTTCTGCCGGTAATTGATCTCAATAATATGCTGCATGGACTCCGCCATCCGGTTGAACGCCGCGAACACATATCCAAATTCATCCTCCCGCCCATCTGCCGGGATCCTTACGGACAATTCTTCCCGCTCCATCTCCCTCAACGAATCAACCAGTATCTGAATCGGACGGTTGATCAGCAGGTGGAGCGCCACCACAAGGAAAGCAAACAGGTCCAGCAGAAGAAACAGAAATACCACAAAAATCTCCCTGTAGACATTAAGTTCTCTGTAAATTTCTTCATCCGGAATATAGGTAAACAAATCCAGGCGCAGATACGACGATGCAGTAAAAAGGATGCTGTACCTTTTCCCGCTCGCGGCGTCTCTCATTTTCTTTATCGCTGTACCCTCCACGGCCTCCGATTTGAGCTCCGTCTCCGTTAAGTCCAGTTTTTCTCCTGTGCTCAGGCTGTACTGGCTGTTTTGAGCCGCCAGCATCACTCCGCCTCCGACATATTCACACAGCACCTCCAGTTCATTTTCCAGCTCCTGTTCCGAGATCAGAAGTACCAGTGTATAAAGAGAAGAACCGTTTGCCTGCACCCAGTTTATGGGATATGACGCTGTCATATAGATAGAGCCCTCCTTACCATAGATCAGAGTATCCCAGAGGTTCTCCTGTTCTCTCCAGAACGCGTCTTCCCATTCATCCGACAGCACGACTCCCTCCTGAGAGGATATCACTCTGCCTAAACCAGGAATATCCAGGATCGCCTCTTCAATATAAGGGGAGCTCTTCTGCAGAATATCTAGCCGATCCAGTATGTCCAGCATTCCCTGCACCTTTTCAGATGTTGATAAGATACCCCACGCGTTGATCGTATAGTAGAGGATCTCCTCGTTCAGACACTCGTACTGCAGAGTCTGTATCCGGTCGATCTCTTCTTCAAAAGTGTCCATAACATTAGAAGTTCCGGTATACAGAGCCTCCGATATTTCACTCGTGATAATGCGGTATCCGGTCATATAAATACCCAGATAAAGAAAGAAAAACAGGATCAGAACCAGAAGAAAAGCCAGGATCACTCTCAGGAAGATCGGTCTTTTGCACAAATCCTTTTTCCGCGTCATTCTGATCCTCCTTCGGTAGATACCCGACTTTTCTGCAATGTCAGGACTTCACCCTGACTGTTTTGATTTCAAAAGCCCGGAAGGAAAGCTCCATCTCGCCGTTTTCGAATGGAATTTCTTCCAGTATGTTTTCCATCATGTCGCACACATACGCTTTTTTCCCGAGCCCGGTAAAGATTCTGGTGGTCGTCGCCGCTTTTTTGCTCTCATAGAAGCGCAGGATTATGTCTCCGCTTCCATCCTGGGTGGGCTTCATGGTATCCAGGATAATATTGTCCTTCTCTGTCGAAAGATAGCTGCGCTTCGCAAGGCTTCCCTCCGCCAGTCCGGGCCGGACGTTCAGCTCATAGCCCTGTCTGACCACATCGCTCTTCATGAAGCTGCCCTCCCACGCGGTAAAAGAATAGGTAAAATGGTGCTTTCTGTTGTCCGCCCGCATTTCCGGCCCCGCGGATGCGCGCAGGAGTGTGAGCTCCATGGAATTGCCGTTCATGCTGATCCCATATTTGCAGTCATTCAATACTGCCGCTCCGTGGACGGAGTCCGCCAGCGCGCTGTAGCGATGGTTGCAAACCTCAAACCGATCCCGGTCGTACTGTCTTGAGCGGTGCGTTGGGCGGTTCACATAACCAAACTGAATTTCGTTGATGCCGTTCTCTGCATATACCTCGACCGGGAATGCGGCTTTCAGCAGACGGTGCAGCTCTTTCCAGTCAATGTCTGTCTCAAACTCCAGGTGGGCGGACTCTGCCTCAAGCCGGATTCGCTGTGTATAGGCAGACTCACTGATCTGCCCTGTCACCTCCAGGACCGCTTCTAGCCCCTGCTTTTCAATCCGGACGCATACGTCATGGGCGGCTTCAATTTCCTGTTCCGTGTAATTCGAGTCAATATCCCAGGCGTCGAAGAGGCGGGGAACATCCTTGTAGAGGTGCAGACGGTTTAACGGCTCCGCCGCGAACTCTCTTCCGGACGACTTCAGAATAAAGCTGACCACCTCGCCCTTTCGGTTGATCCGGGCAGTCAGGTATTTATTTTCCACCACAAAACCGTCCTCGGCCTCACGACAGAATGCCATGGGGTATTTCTCACAGCTTACCGCCTCTGGTGCATTCGCCGCAAGGTCTTCCGCACAGCCCGTCATCTCTGACATACTTGCAGCAGGGTGTTCCGCACAGCTTGCCGCCTCTGGCGCATTCGCTGCGGCGGACATATTCTCCTCGGACAGCACGACCGGCATGCCCTGCGGTACCAGCGTCAGGACGCCGCAGGGAGGGAGTGTCACAAGCGCCTCAACAACGTAATTTTCATTTTTAGAATGCTCCGCATCGGGCACAGCGGATATTTGTATCGGTACGGCTTCTCCCTCTGATGTGGCCGCTCCCCCTGCGAAGCGCGCCGGGAGCTTTACCAGTGCGGTCCGCGGAAAGCTCAGGGAGTTAAACAATGTAACAGCCCCGTCCCCGTCAGGCTCTGTCAGCGCGCTCATCGCTTTTTCATTCATCCGGCATGTCGCAGCAATCACGCCCTCTACTGCCTTCTCTGCTTCCCGGTAAACCTTACCAATCGAAGAGCCCGGCAGGATATCGTGGAACTGATGCAGCAGAAGCTCTTTCCACAGGGCGTCGGCCTGCTCAAAGTCATACGCGAACCCATTTTCTCCGGCGATGCTGCTCCACATCTCCATCTCCCGCAGAGCCAGCTCCGCGCGTCTGTTGTTCTGCTTTACCTTTGCCTGAGAGGTATAGGTGCCCCTGTGCGCGGCAAAATACAATTCCCCCACATACGTATTCTCAGGCGCCCCCTGCATTTCCTGGATATCTGAGAAAAACTCTTTCGGTCCCGCAAACTTTACCTTTGGGCAGCCTTCCAGATTCTCTTCCCTCTTTACATACTCCACAAAATCGCGTGACGGTCCACCGCCTCCGTCGCCATATCCATAGGGCACCAGAAACGCTTCCAGATCCTGCGCCTGTGCACGGTTTTTCCAGATTTCATTCATCTGCTTCGGATCCGTCTGATACGTATAGCTGGTTGGCAGGAAAGATACAATCCTCGTGCCATCCATGCCCTCCCAGTTAAAATAATGGTATGGGAATCTTTCTCCGTCATTATAAGACCAGAAAATTTTCTGTGTCACCAAGTATTTCATATTGCAGCCCTTCAGGATCTGTGGCAGAGCGGTGGAATACCCGAAGGAGTCCGGAAGCCAGAGAATCTCACTGTCGACACCGAATTCTTCCTTATAATAAAGGCGTCCCAACAGCAGCTGACGGATGAGTGCCTCGCCACCCGAAAGATTCGTGTCAGGCTCAACCCACATACCGCCCTCCGCGATCCACTGGCCGCGTTTTACCGCCTCCTTGATCCGCGCGAACAGCTCCGGATAATACTTCTTGCACATCTCATAGGAGGCCGGCTGACTCTGGATATACTTATACTCCGGATATTCGTCCATCAGACGCAGCTGCGCGGCAAATGTCCTCGCAGTCTTACGATGTGTTTCCGCCATGGGCCACAGCCAGGCGAGATCCAGATGAGAATTCCCCACAGCGTAAAACACCGGAGCCGTGGAGCCATTAACAGCCTCCAGGGCAGGCTGCAGCACCTTCCTCGCCTCCTGGTAAGAAGCGATCCGCCGCTCCTTCTCCTGTTCAAACTCAGCCACCAGAGTAAACTGCTCCAATGCTTTCGCGATCTTTGCGGCACGAAGCGACGTCTCATCCTGTGCCTCCAGAAGACTGTACAATGTCGCCGCATCCATATACAGCTGATACGCGTCCTCATTCCATATGCCATAGGTGCAGACTCCGAGCGTCCTTCTTGCGCCTTCCTTTAACGGATCCTGAAAAGCTCCCGGAAGAACAGGTCCCGTCCCGCATGAATCTGTATTCGGAAAATAATGCCCCGCGTAGGTTTCCATTAAAATATCATAAGTCTCTCCCGGCTTCCCGCAGAAAGAAATCGTATTATCCTCCATAAAATGATGCGGCTGTGCAACCCAGTCCGCGCGGTAGGTTCCAAATTCCCGCCCATTGACAAAAATAGTGGATTCTCCATCCGGATTCAGATTCAGAACAATCCGCTTCCCCTCCGCCGCGTCC
>Ga0192263_1088_pt1 | contig 24035 bp, 20 predicted proteins | sample Koala_Koa23_I3_FD_131257 | JGI IMG/M metagenome (GOLD analysis project Ga0192263, IMG submission 131257) | Enriched cells from koala feces incubated with labeled cellulose particles, San Francisco Zoo, California, United States - Koala_Koa2-3_I3 ... | reverse complement strand
CATATCCACCTGACACAGGAGCATGTAGAGGCATTGTTCGGGCCGGGCTATCACCTCACCAGGCGGAAAGAGCTGATGGGAGGACAGTATGCGGCCAATGAGACAGTGACCATTGTGGGTCTGAAGCTGAGGGCGATTGAGAACGTCCGCATTCTCGGCCCCGTGCGCAAAGCGTCACAGGTAGAGGTGTCCGCGACCGACGCGATTAAGCTTGGCATGAAGGTACCCGTCCGGGAGTCCGGCGATATCAGCGGCAGCGCGCCCATCGCGGTAGTCGGCCCGAAGGGAGCTATTTATCTGAATGAGGGCTGCATCGTGGCGAAACGCCATATCCACATGTCGCCAAAGGACGCGCAGATGGCGGGCGTCCATGACGGAGATATTGTCAGCGTGAAGGCGGATAATGATCGCGGCACGATCTTTGACCAGGTAAAAATTCGTGTGGACGACAGCTTCACACTTGAGATGCATATCGACACGGATGAAGCCAACGCGGCGCTGATTGCCACAGGAGACACCGTGACGATCCTCAGGTAACTGAAACAGGAAGAAACTTGACCTGACCCGCCATGGGGATGGCGAAGGAGCGTGTGCCCGGAGCCGCCCCATGGCAGGAGAGACGTAAAAATGCACAAAGGGAGGCCCGTCATGATAGCAGGCAAGGTAGTGGGAAGCGTTGTTTCCACGCGCAAGAGTGAAAAACTGACAGGAAGCAAATTCATGATTGTGGAGCCCGTGCGAAGTATGCAGACGCAGGAGATCCCTGCACAGATTGTTACGATTGATCTGATCGGGGCAGGGATCGGTGAATATGTGCTGGTAGCGCAGGGAAGCGCCGCACGCATCGGGTGCGGGATGGAAAATGCGCCGGTAGATGCGGCGATTGTCGGCATTATTGATGACGGCAGCGAGCTGGATCAGATGCAATAACAGGATTTCGGATTGGAGCGGGACCATGGAATTGAAAGAACTTCAGAATATAATACAGTCAGCAGGGGTGGTGGGAGCCGGCGGAGCCGGATTTCCGACTTATGCGAAGCTGACGGATCGCGCGGAGATCATCCTTATGAACTGCGCGGAATGCGAGCCGTTGCTAAAGCTGCACAGACAGCTTCTGCAGAAGCACGCGTATGAGATCATGAAGACATTCTCTCTGATCGCGCACACGCTCGGTGCTTCAGAGGCGGTCATCGGGGTCAAGAAATCCTATGTGAAGACAGTAGAGGCATTGAACGCGCACCTTGAGGAGTTTCCCGGGATGCGTCTCCAGCTTCTTGAGGAGGCTTACCCGATGGGCGACGAGGTCGTCCTGATCTACGAAGCAACAGGGCGTGTGGTAAAACCCGGAGGACTGCCGATCGAGCAGGGAGTCGCGGTATTTAATGTTGAGACCATCTACAATGTTTACCGTGCGGTGGAATTGCAGAAACCGGTGACAGACAAATATGTATCGGTTGCGGCGGAGGTAAGCCGCCCTGTGACGGTGCGCGTACCGCTTGGCTGCACCCTGGACGAGGTGGTGGCGCAGGCCGGGGCGGTTACCGTAAAGAATCCTGTATACTATGTAGGCGGCCCGATGATGGGGCGCATTGGATACGGCGATGAGCCGGTTACAAAGACAACCAACGCGATTCTGGTTCTGCCGGAGGACCATTCGATTGTCATGAAGAAGCAGAGGACTTCCTCCCTGGATTTAAAACGCGCGGCATCCATCTGCTGCCAGTGCAGCACCTGTACCGATCTTTGTCCGCGCCACAACCTGGGACATCCGATTGATCCGGCCAGATTCATGAGAGCTGCTGCCAACCAGGACTTCCGTGATCTGAATCCTTATCTGGATGCGGCATTTTGCAGCTCGTGCGGGGTCTGCGAAATGTATGCCTGTCCGCAGAGCCTTTCACCGAGGACGTTGCTTGCGGATATGAAGCTGGGCCTGCGCAAGGCCGGAGTGCGCCCGCCGCAGGATCCGAAGGTCTCACCTGTGAAATCTTCCAGAGAATACCGAAAGGTTCCCGAAGAACGACTGATGGCCCGCCTGGGGCTTACCAGGTATAATGTGGATGCGCCTCTTGTCGAGACTCTGGTGGATGTTCCCCGGGTGAAGATCCTGTTGAGCCAGCATATCGGCGCGCCGGCGGCGGCTATAGTGAGCATGGGTGAGAAGGTGGCCAGGGGGCAGCTGATTGCGCAGCCCGCGCAAGGCTTAAGCGTCGGCATTCACGCGTCGATTTCCGGGACCGTGACGGAAGTGACAGAACGGTATATCGTAATCGCGGCAGGATGAAAGAATTTATTACAGGGATTTTGGAATGCCCACCCGCAGAAGTGAGACGGCAGGATATTGATTGATTTTAGACGGTGGCTGGTTCATCGGATTCAAATAGGAAAGGACGAGCGCGAACAATGAGCAAGGCAATAGGAATGATTGAATTTAAGACGACTGCGGCAGGCATCACGGCGGCGGATGCCATGGTAAAAACGGCTGAAGTCGAGATCATCGAGGCGCAGACCGTGTGTCCTGGAAAATATGTGGCGATCATTTCCGGAGATTTGAGTGCGGCGCGGTCAGCGGTCGACGCGGCAGTCACCACTTATGAGGAGAAATGTATCGACAGCTTTGTACTGGGCAATCCGCACGAGTCCATCTTCCCGGCGATTTATGGCACATCACAGGTGAAAGAGATCAGCGCACTCGGAATTCTGGAGACCTACGACGCGGCTTCCATTATTGAGGCGGCGGACCAGGCGGCCAAGACCGCGATAGTGGAGCTGATTGAGCTGCGCATCGCGAAGGGGATGTGTGGGAAATCCTACATGCTCCTCACCGGAGAGGTGGCCGCTGTCGAAGCGTCCATTGAGCGTGCAAAGCAGCTCGTCGCTGAAAAAGGGATGTATCTGGATTCCTCTGTCATTGCCCATCCGGATCAGAGAATGGTGGAAAAGATTCTTTGACGGCTTTTTCGTTTATGCAGCGGAGGGAGAGAGGAATGCTTGCTATTGAAAGACGAAATGAAATTCTCGAAAAACTGCAGATGGAAAAACGAGTGATTGTCTCTGAACTGAGCCTGCAGTACGGCGTATCCGAGGAGACCATCCGCCGGGATCTTGACAAGCTGGAGAAGGAAGGCTACGCTACGAAAAGCTATGGCGGAGCTGTAATCAATGAAAATATGAGCATTGATCTGCCATTTAATATCCGGAAAAATCAGAATGTGCACGGCAAGCAGATTATCGCGGGGCTGGCTGCTTCTCTGGTGGAAAATGGGGATCATATTATACTGGATGCCAGCAGCACGGCTGTTTTTGTGGCAAAGGCGCTCAAGGAAAGCAAGGAGCGCCTGACTGTGATCACGAACTCGATGGAGGTTCTTCTGACCTTGAGCGATGCGCCGGAATGGGAGATTATCTGTACGGGAGGTGTGATGGATGAGCGATATCTGACATTTCTTGGCACGGATGCGGAAAGCTCGATTCGAGCCCATTACGCGGATAAAGTGATTTTCTCCTGCAAGGCATTCAGCCGCGGGCAGGGTTTCATGGAATCAAAGGATTCTCTTGCGGGTATCAAAAAAACAATGCTTTCTTCTGGCAGGACAAGAATTCTTGTGGCAGATAGCAGTAAATTTGACCGCAGTGCTTTTTCTGTTGTAAGCGACCTGCGCGATGTGGATGTCGTCGTGACGGACCAGAGACCCTCCGAAGAGTGGATGGAGCATTTTTCGCATGCAGGCGTTTCCTGTGTTTTTCCGGGCATCGACTCAGAGAACGGGCCAGCGTCCAGGCCAAAACCAACAGATGTCATGGATACGGATGCCTTTTGACTTCGGAACCATACCTCATTTCCGGCTCTGCGGCTGGCGAATACTGCGTTCGCATTGTTCTGATCTTAATATCACATATGGATGCTTCATAATATAAAACATCATAAATGAAAGTGTCATATAAAAGTACTATAAGTCCTGGCCGTCCGATCGGATGCCGGGATTTATTAAGATTTTCCTAACCTCTGGACAGACAAAAGGAATGTATGTTAGAATAAAACTAATTTTGCAGAAACTGGAAACCTGGAAATTTAGAGGGGAGATTAGAAGACATAATGAAGAAACGACTGGTTACTTTACTTACTGTTGTAATGCTCGCTGCTTCTGCTGCGGGGGTCAGCACGATGGCTCTGGCTGCGGAGGAGACAACTGCGCTGGAAAGCGGTACGGCGGCCGTCCCGGTTGAAGACGAGGCCACGACCGAGGCTCTGGCGGAGACTGATGCGGACGAGGCTGCCGTGAGTGATGAGACCGAGACGGATACAGAGACATCCGAAAGTGAGGAAGCTGCGGCGGGATCCGCAGATACAGCAGGTGACGGGATCGAAGCAGAGACAGAGACTGCTGCTGCAGATGATGAAACTGCAGCCAGTACGGAGACCACAGCAGCAGGCGATGAGACGGATGCGGAGACGGAAGCTGTTGCGGCTGAGGAGACTGCGGCGGAGGCCGAAGCTACATCGGACAGTGATAGCACTGCGGAGACTCCCGCGAGTGGTGAAACCGTGGTAACAGAATCGACGGACGAGACTTCTTCTGATGATGCTACAGCAGATACTTCATCAGGAAGCTCGATCGCGGATCAGTCTGGCATTTCGACGGCATCTGAGACATCAGGGATCTCAGAATCCGCCCAGACGGCGTCCGCTGTGTCAGAGACCGACGCGGCATCCGAGAGTGATACAGAGACGGAAAGCGAGACTGAGACGGAGAAAGTACTGCAGGGCCTGGTAGAGGCAGATGGTTTTATTTACTATTATGAAGATGGCGCACTGAAGACCGGCTGGCAGACGGTAGACGGGAAGACATATTATTTCTATGCTTCAGCGACTACATCCTCGGCGGGCAGCACGATACCGAAGGGAGCGGCCGCGACCGGCCTGGTCAAGATCAGCGGTTACCGGTACTATTTTAGCGCCGACGGCGTGATGCAGACGGGTTGGAAGACGATAGACGGATATAAGTATTATTTTTACACGAGTGCCAACAGCTCTTTCCCAGAGGGAGCGGCCGCGACCGGTCTCAGGAAAATCGGCGACTACCGCTACTATTTTAAAACGAATGGCAGAATGCATACCGGCTGGAAAACGATCAATGGCTACAAGTACTACTTCAGCCCGACCGGCAGCGGGGTGAAAAAGGGTCGTGCCATCACCGGCCTGAAGAAGATCGGAGATTATCGTTATTATTTTAAAACCAACGGCAGGATGTTCACCGGGTGGAAAACGATCAATGGCTATAAATATTATTTCAGCCCGACCGGCAGTGGGGTGAAAAAGGGTCGTGCCATCACCGGCCTGAAGAAGATCGGCGACTACCGCTACTATTTTAAGACAAACGGCAGAATGGTCACGGGTTGGAAGACGGTCAACGGCAGCAAGTATTATTTCAGTCCGACCGGCAAGGGCGTGAAAAAAGGGCGTGCTCTGACCGGGTGGAAGACGATCAGCGGGAATAAGTATTATTTCTCTTCAAATGGCAAGATGCAGACAGGCTGGGTAACCATCAGCGGCTCGACCTACTATTTTAACAGCTCGGGTGTGCTGCAGACCGGAGGAATCGTGGGTTCGTCATCGGAGGGCTATGGCGTGGTTGACAGTACCGGAAAGCGGACCGGCAGCGCAGATTCCGGGGCAGTCGCCATGCTGAATAAGGCGTAGTCTTACTCAAGCAGTACTAAATGGATGATCCTGGTTAATTCCTCGACGAACCGGGTGGGTATTTTCTATGGCTCTTACGGGAACTGGACATTGAAGTATCACTGGGTCTGCGCGACCGGCAAGGCCTCCACGCCGACAGTGAAGGGCTCCTATACGATCGGGTCAAGAGGCCTGTCCTTTGGCACGACCTATACTTGTTGGTATTATACCCAGTTTTATGGAAACTATCTCTTCCACTCCATCCTGTATCAGCCGGGCAGTATGACTCAGGTGCAGGAAAGCGGACTGGGTACCAACGCATCGCATGGATGCGTGCGGCTGTCTCTTGAGAACGCGAAGTGGATTTACAACAATATCCCGTCCGGGACAAAGGTTATCAGCTATTGACGCAGTGACTGTCGGGACGGATTATGTTGACAGGATGCACTGTAGTGCGAATAACCCCCTCCCCGATTTTTGGAGAGGGGGTTTGAATTCTATGATACGCAGGGACACAATAAATACAGTTTATAGATTTTTGAGAATATTTTTCGTGCATTTAGGAAAAGAATGGTGTATAATTGCCTCAGCGAATGGGTTTCTCAAAGAAAAACGTTGGCAAAAATGTACATATTATGATCATGGAGGTAAAAAAGATGGCAAAAAGCAGGTTAATCGGTGACTATCCTGTTATCGGGATTCGCCCGACCATTGACGGGCGGCGCGGAGTATTGAAGGTTCGTGAGTCGCTGGAAGAGCAGACGATGAATATGGCGAAGTCTGCTGCAAAGTTATTTGAAGATAATCTGAGATACTCGAACGGCGACCCGGTAAAGGTAGTCATCGCAGACACGACGATCGGCCGCGTGGCGGAGGCTGCCGCGTGCCAGGCGAAGTTTGAAAAAGAGGGCGTTGCGATTACGCTGACTGTGACACCATGCTGGTGCTACGGTTCTGAGACCATGGATATGGATCGAAATACGATCAAGGCAGTCTGGGGCTTCAATGGTACAGAGAGACCGGGCGCGGTCTACCTGGCTTCCGTGCTTGCCACCCACGCGCAGAAGGGACTTCCGGCATTTGGCATTTACGGACATGAGGTCTGCGAGGCGGATGACACATCCATCCCGGCAGACGTAGAGGAGAAGCTGCTCCGTTTTGGGCGCGCGGCAGTTGCGGTGGCGACCATGCGCGGGAAATCCTATCTGCAGATCGGGTCCGTTACAATGGGTATCGGCGGCTCCATCATGGATCAGGATTTCATCGAGTCTTATCTCGGTATGCGTGTAGAGTCGATTGATGAGGTTGAGATCATCCGTCGCATGTCTGAGAATATTTATGATGAAGAAGAATATCAGAAGGCTCTGAAGTGGACGAAGGAAAACTGCCCGGAGGGCTTCGACAAGAATCCGGAGTTTATTCAGAAGTCGCCAGAGCAGAAGGAGAAGGACTGGGAGTTTATCGTTAAGATGATGTGTATCATCAAGGATCTCTACAATGGCAATCCAAACCTTCCGGAGGGCTGCGAGGAGGAGGCCGTCGGCCACAATGCGATCGTGGGCGGATTCCAGGGACAAAGACAGTGGACCGACTTTTATCCAAACTGCGACTTCCCGGAGGCAATGCTGAATACATCCTTCGACTGGAACGGACCACGTGAAACCTATGTACTGGCGACTGAGAATGACGCACTGAATGGTCTTGGCATGCTGTTCATGAAGCTTCTGACAAACCGCGCGCAGATGTTTGCGGATGTCCGTACCTACTGGAGCGCAAGCGCGTGCAAGAGAGCGACCGGCTATGAGATCACTGGCAAAGCCAAAGAAGCGGACGGCTTCATCCACCTGATCAATTCCGGCGCCTGCTGCCTGGACGCCTGCGGCGAAGTGAAGGATGAGAACGGCAACGGCGTGATCAAGCCATGGTATGAGATGACAGAGGAGGATATGCAGGCCTGCCTGAAGGCGACCACCTGGAACGCGGCGGATAACGGCTATTTCCGCGGCGGCGGCTATTCCTCCCGGTTCCTGACCCGTGCTGAGATGCCGGCGACCATGATCCGCCTGAACCTTGTCAAGGGACTTGGCCCGGTGTTGCAGATCGCGGAGGGTTGGACCGTGAACCTGCCGGATGAGGTATCCGACATTCTCTGGAAGAGAACCGACTACACCTGGCCGTGCACCTGGTTCTCACCGCGCTGCGACGGCAAGGAAGGTTCTCCGTTCAAGACTGCCTATGACGTGATGAACAACTGGGGCGCGAACCATGGCGCGATCAGCTATGGCCATATCGGCGCAGACCTGATCACCATGTGCTCGATGCTGCGTATCCCGGTATGCATGCACAATGTCCCGGAGGAGAAGATCTTCCGCCCGGCTGCGTGGAATGCGTTCGGCATGGACAAGGAAGGCGCAGACTACCGCGCCTGCAAGAACTTTGGGCCGTTCTATAAGAAATAGCGGGACTGGCCGCCGGTGCAGGGTATTGTATTCAGAAATAAAGAATTCAGGACAAGATGTTCTGAAAAAATGTAGAACTCTGTGCAAAACGGACTGAAGAATGAATTGCGGAGCCCCGGCAAGTGTGTCATGTATACACTTACCGGGGCTTTTAATACGCACGGCCGGGCAAAGTGTTTTGCGGCTAAAGCCGCCCCTGTCGGCGAGGGCGGACAGGAGTCGGCTATCCGTCTCCTGCTCGATCCTGCAGATCCAATCCATGGAGCAAAATTCAAAATTAAATGGACTTAATTTCTTTTTCAAATATTTAGTTCGACAATAACGAATTTACTTTACTTTTTTGCGAGAAAGTACTATACTATTACAAGAAATATTTCATATCAGACTTTTTCGGCACAATTTTGAAAATGCTAAAATCAGATAATGGATTTAAAACAGCAGGGGAGGCAAGGCGCATCATGATAAAAAGAGAACAGTATTTATCCCATATTCGGGGGTTTTATCATACGGATCTGATCAAGGTGATTACCGGGATTCGCAGATGCGGGAAATCAGTCCTGTTGATGCAGATTATGGAAGAACTGCGGGAGCAGAGTGTAAGAGAAGACCAGATTCTGTATCTGAATTTTGAAGATTATGATTATTCATTTATACATTCGGGGAAGGAGCTGCACGAATATATTAAGTCGAAAGTAACGACAGAGAAGAAGTATTATTTGTTTTTTGATGAGATTCAGATGGTTCCAGATTTTGAACGAGTAATCAATTCCATTCGAATGAAGTATAATACCAGTATCTTTATCACCGGGTCAAATGGGAAACTGCTTTCGGGAGAACTGGCGACATTTCTGTCTGGCAGAACCGTCAGCTTTCGTATGTATCCTTTTTCCTTTGCTGAGGCATGTGAATGCAGAGCTCTCCAAAAGGACGCCGTCACGGACGAAATTTTGCTGGATTATATGAGCTGGGGAGGCATGCCGCAGCGCTTCCAGATGGAAAACGAAGAGCAGACGAAAACATTTTTGCGTGATTTGTTTGATACAATTGTTTTGCGCGACATCGTACAGCGTGCCGGGATTAAAGACATTGCTCTGTTTAACCGGTTGGTTGAATACCTGGTATGCAATCCTTCACAGACTTTTTCCGCCAGCGCTGTTTCGAGTTATTTTTTAAGTGAAAACCGAAAGGTTTCCAAAGAAACCATTTATAACTATCTGGAACATATTACCGCGTCTCTTATAATGCAGCGTGCAGCCAGATATGATATCCGTGGGAAACGGATTCTGACTAAAATGGATAAGTACTATCTGACGGATATGGGATTGGGCAGAATTCGAAATTCCGGTTACAAGCTGGAAATGGGCGCACTGCTGGAAAATGTTGTTTATAACGAGCTGTTAATCCGTGGATTTGATGTCTATGTGGGAAAAACAAGAAAAGGAGAAGTGGATTTTGTTGCAATCCGTGAGCAGAAAAAAGAATATTACCAGGTGGCATATTATCTTTATGATCAGAATGTGATAGACCGCGAATTTGGCGCGTTTAAGGAAATTGACGATAATTACCCGAAATATGTCATTTCTTTTGACAAGATGGATTTTTCCAGAGATGGGATCATTCATAAAAATGCAGTATCGTTCCTGCTGGAATTACGATGAAGGGTTAACAAGCAGGCTTTGACTGTATTACAGCCAAAGCCTGTACTATCAGGTGAAAAGCGGCGGATCCTCAGCTTTTCACTACTCCTTTGCGCAGGATCAGATTCGCGTAGATAGCGGTCTCACCGCTCATAATGACGACTCTGGATTTCGCGCGGGTCTTCTTGTAAAAATCCCATTTATTGATCTCTTCAAAACAGGTAGCACCGCGATCATCATACTTTGCGACGATTTCCTTATAGGTGTCCCAGATCGGCGTCTTAGCATCGTCGCCGGGTTCAACCGCCATGAGCGTACAGGGCGGAACCATCACGCCGTTCTCATCCGGGTAGGTATCCAGCGGGAAAACCTGCAGGATGGCATCCAGAATCTCCGGCACGCCATGACCGTCCATGCGGATGACCTGGGTGCCGAATGAATGGCCGGGGAAATTGCCGTCTCCAATGGTCAGCTCGTCCGTGTGCCCCATTTCACAGAGCACCTTCAGCAGCTCGGGGGATAAAATGGGTGGAATTCCTTTTAACATAGTGTTCTCCTTTCTTGAGTGCAATGCATATACACTTCACATTCCTTTTTTTGCTAATAGTAATACACAGAAATTTTAATGTCAATGAAAAAACTTGCTCATTTTATGGCCACGAAAACAAAAAGACTGGAAGCGAAAAGGTTGAATTTTAGCTGAATTTGTTTATATTCATGTGAGAGCACTGTAGGTGGCTTTAAAAGACTAAATATGTATATACAGGGCTCAGCGGAATTTAAGCATCACCGATCTGTCTTTCTGGTATCTTAAATAAATGACATTTTTGTTATAGAATGAAATCGCCTGAGACAAGGGAATGGCAGATTGCGATTTCTAAATTTAAAAACAGGAGTATATTAAAAATGGAGACAAGGACAATGAAAGGGGCTGTTCTTCCCGGAAACAGCACAGTAGAACTGAAGGTTTTTGAAATCCCGAGGCCTGGATATGCGCAGGTTCTGATCAAGACGAAGGCCACCACGATCTGCGGCAGCGATATCCGCTGCATTTACCGGGAGCATGTAGGGAAAGGACCGGAGGCTTATATTCCGGGGATGATTGCAGGACATGAGCCCTGCGGTCAGATTGTGGAGGAAGGCGAGGGGCTGCGCCGGTTCAAGAAAGGCGATCGGGTAATCGTTTACCACATTTCCGGCTGTGGCGTCTGCAATGACTGCCGGCGCGGGCAATCGCAGATGAATTTGCAAAACGTGAGGAACTTTTCATCACATCCAAGGTATGGAACGACAGGCATGGAGAGGGACAGGTACTGGATTCCTGCAAAAAGAGCCTTCAGGATCTGAAGCTTTCGCAGATTGATCTGTATTTTGTTCACTGGCCCTTCCCCAACTACCATGCGCCTGGCTGTGATGGGGATTCCAGAAACCCGGATTCCCGTCCTTTTTCTGTGGACGAGTTTATGGTTGCCTGGAGACAGTGCGAGCAGCTGGTGGATGAGGGACTGGTGAGATATATCGGCATGTCCAACATGACGATTCCCAAGCTGGAGGCAGTGCTTCCCCTGTGCCGAATCAAACCCGCTGCTCTCGAGATGGAGCTGCATCCTGCTTTCCAGCAGCCGGAGCTTTTCGACTACGCCGTGTCGCATCAGATGCTGCCGATCGGCTTTTGTCCGCTTGGCTCACCGTCCAGGCCGGAAAGAGACCGGACGCCGGAGGATGTGGCTGCCATGGAAATGAAAGAGGTTGTGGAAATTGCTGCAGCTCACGGAATCCATCCTGCTCTGGTGTGTTTAAAATGGGCTGTTCAGAGAGGCCAGGTACCGATCCCGTTTTCTGTCAAAGAGCCGCAGTATACCAGCAATCTGGCCTGTGTCACTGAAGATCCCCTGACAGACGAAGAGAAGGAGAAAATTCGGAGAGCGGACAGACACTGCCGTCTGGTGAAAGGCCAGGTGTTCCTGTGGCCCGGCGCGAAAAGCTGGGAGGACTTATGGGATGTAAATGGGTATATAACGAAACCCGCTAATCAAGCTCCGCGGCCGTAGCGTCGCCAAAAACAGATTTCCAGTCAGACTGGAAGGCTTCTACGGCATCCAGGATATAGGGCTGCTTCAGTGCCGCAAGCAGAATGGACGGATCCATGGTCGCACTCTGCGCCCCGGCTTCAAAGGCGCGCTCTATCTGTCCGGCATTTTTAAAGCTGGCGGCCAGAATCTCTGTCGGATACTCATATTCGCCGATCATCTGCGCGATGGCTGCGATCACACCGTCAGAATCCAGCCCCATGCTCTCCATGCGGTTGTAATAGGGCGCGATATAGTCCGCACCTGCTTCCAATGCGAGAAACGCCTGCGTCTTTCCATACACTGCGGTCGCGGTAACAGTGACGCCCTGCTTTTTTAATGCCTGCATTGCCCTGAGGCCTTCCATGGTAACGGGGATTTTTATACATACCTGCTCATCAACACGGTTCAGGATCGCGTCCGCGTCCCGGAGCATACCGTCCGCGTCTGGAGCGGTGACCTGGATATGGAAGGCTTTTTCCCGGCCAATCACGGTGCGGATTGCATTCATATGGGCAAAAAAATCCGGCTTTTCTTTGAGCTTTGCGAAGGAAGTCCTGACAATCGAGGGATTGGTAGAGACTCCTGAGATTGGGAAACTCTCACTGCAAAAACGGATTGCTTCCAGATCCGCGGTATCCAGCAAATATTTCATATTTAATAACCTCCTGAAAAATTTTTGCTTCTGCTTCATTTCTTAATAGTCTTAATAGTAATACACGAAATTCTGAATGTCAATGAAAAAACATGGCCTGAAGCAGGCGCTGAAGCAGGCTGCCCTTTGGGCCTGAAGCAGGCTCTTGTTACTATACACGGCGAACCTGTCACTTGACGTCTGCCTGAAAAATAAAAAAATCTAAAGAAGAAGATTTCCTACAAGTTTTTGTTGAATATTTACGAAAAGCGTGTATAATGGAAAGAAGTTGGAGGGCATGATTAAAAAAATGCAGGGCGTCTGCCTGATTTTTTGTGGATATTGGCAGACAGACTCCGGCTGTTTCCTAAATTCTTTTATGAAACCGGGAGGGAATCCAGTGGACAAAATCAGAAACAACACAATCGTCAAAAAGGTTGGCTTCAACACAGTGGTTCTGTTTTGCGTACTTGTACTGCTGTTTGTCTTATTTGCCATCCTCACACCCATCATGAAGCCGAATACGACCTTCCTGAGCTATTCGCGCATTGTGAGTATTTTTAATTATGCTTATTTTCTTGGATTTCTTGCGCTGGGAGTCACATTCGTCATCGCGACAGGGGGGATTGACTTCTCAGTAGGACCGGTGATGTTCTGCTGCGCGCTTATTTCCGGACAGCTTCTGACGAAGAGCAGCTGGCCGGTGGCGGCCTGCCTTCTGGTGAGTGTGCTGGTCGGTATGGCGTTTGGCACGATCAACGGTGTTCTTGTGGCGTATGGCGGTCTGCCATCCTTCATCACATCCATGGCGAGCATGATGATCGCAAAGGGCGTTGGCAGCGTGTTTACCAGGACGCAGTCTGTAAGCTGGCCGGGCGGCTGGTATCAGAACCTGATTAAGGTGCAGGTGGGCGGTGTACAGGTTCCTACCGGTATCATTATCCTGGTATTGGGTAGCGCAATCTGTTCGATCGTCTTACATAAAACAATGCCGGGGCGTTATATCCTGTGCATCGGCAGCAACCGCGAGGCGGTGCGTCTCTCCGGAGTCAATACAAAGAAATGGGAGATGCTCGCCTATATTATCAGCGGAGGGCTGGCAGGCGTGGCCGCGATTTTCTACGTGGGCGTCTACACGACCGTGCTTCCGGGCGGCGGCGATACCTTCAACAACGATGCGATCGCGAGCTGCGTCATGGGCGGCACGTCCATGGCGGGCGGCGTTGCTTCGATCGGCGGCACTTTTATTGGCGTAGTGATTATCGCGCTTCTGCAGGTCGGGATTCTTGCAATGGGCTATCAGAGCCAGTATCAGTATGTGATTACCGGTGTGATCGTGCTGGCCGTTGTCTACGCGGATCTCCGCAGTCGGCGCAGGCGCAACTAAGCAAAGGGGGATCGTAGAAGATGGGCGACGTGATTTTAACCATGAAAGGCATCGACAAATCATTCCCCGGCGTGCATGCGCTGGATCATGTGGATCTGGAAGTCCGCAGAGGTGAAGTACATGCGCTGATGGGAGAGAATGGCGCGGGAAAGTCCACATTGATGAAGGTTCTGACCGGGATTTACAAAAAGGACGCCGGGACGATCACTTATGAGGGGAAAGAAGTCGAGTTTTCGAATCCGCGCGAGGCACAGGACGCGGGTGTTGTGATTGTGCATCAGGAGCTGAATATGATGGGGCACCTGACTGTGGCACAGAATATATTTATCGGCCGTGAGATTATGCGCGGCAAATTCATTGACGATAAGAAGATGAACGAGGAGGCCAGGAAGCTCTTTGACCGTCTGGGCATTGACATCGACCCGACAGAGACCATGAGCCGTCTGACCGTGGGCAAGCAGCAGATGTGCGAGATCGCCAAGGCGATTTCCCATGATGCGAAGGTTATTATTTTCGATGAGCCGTCCGCGGCTCTGACAGAGGCGGAGATAGAGGAGCTGTTCAAGATCATCCGTGATCTTAGAGACAGGCAGCTTGGGATTGTATATATCTCGCATCGTATGGACGAGATCAAGGTCATCACGGACCGCGTGACAGTCATGCGTGACGGCGCCTATGTAGGGACGCTGATCACGGAAGACTGTACGAAGGACGATATCATCAGCATGATGGTAGGCCGCGTGATTTACGAGGAGGGCAAGACCGAGAGCCATGTGGCGCCGGATGCGCCTGTAGTGCTGAAGGTGGATCACCTGAATGCCGGCCGTATGGTGCAGGACGTCAGCTTCGAACTCAGAAAGGGTGAGATTCTGGGATTCTCCGGACTCATGGGCGCGGGCAGGACCGAGACGGCGCGCGCTTTGTTCGGGGCGGATCCAAAGGAAAGCGGTGATATTTACGTCAATGGACAGAAGGTGACGATCAAATCGCCGCAGGACGCGGTGAAATGCGGCATTGGCTATCTCTCGGAGGATCGGAAACGGTATGGGATCGTCGTGGAGAAGACCATTGCGGAGAATTCGACTCTGGCGACATTGAAACGCTTCATGAAGGGAATCTTTATTGATAATAAGAAGGAAAACGAGGCAGCTCAGAATTATGTGGATATTCTGAAGACGAAGACGCCGGGTGTGGATCAGCTAGTCGTCAACCTCTCCGGAGGAAACCAGCAGAAGGTGGTTATCGCGAAATGGCTGGTGCGGGACTGTGATATCCTGATTTTTGATGAACCGACCAGAGGAATTGACGTCGGTGCGAAGAATGAGATTTATCACCTGATGAATGAGCTTGTCGACCAGGGAAAATCAATTATCATGATTTCCTCGGAAATGTCGGAGATTCTTCGAATGAGCGACCGGATTGTGGTGATGTGCGAGGGACGCAAGACCGGGGAACTCGGCATTGAAGAAGCGACGCAGGAAAAGATCATGCACGCGGCGACGCGCAGGGATTAGGAGGGGAAGGATCATGGCTGACAAGACTGCAAATAAGAAGACGGGGAACGCTTTTACAAACAACCCGCTTGTAAAGCTGATCGGAGTACAGAAGATCGTGGTTCTGCTCGTGCTGATTCTGCTGATCGTGTTCTTCCGTGCAAACAGCACCGCTTTTGGAAAGTATTCGACACTGCTCAGTATTATGGATTACACCTATTATCTGGCCTTTCTCGCGATGGGCGTGACCTTCTGCCTGCTCACAGGCGGCGTAGATCTCTCCATCGGCACTGGGATGTTCTGCTACGCGATTATCGGAGGCTATCTGATCACGCACAAGGACATGCCTGTGATCGTGGGCATCCTGGTGACCATGCTTCTGGGGTTGGCGATGGGGACGATTAACGGACTGATTGTCACAAGAGGCGGGCATGCCCCCTTCCTGGCGACGTTGTGTACCATGATGATTGCCAGAGGGCTTGGCGCAATTGCCACGAATAGTACCAGTGTGACCTGGCCCGCGTATTCGGCAGCGAATGGCTGGACCAGAAGAATATTCAAGATTACGATTGGAAATACGAAATATCCGCTCGGCCTTTTATGGGTGATTCTCCTGATGATTGCCTTCAGTGTCTTTCTGAACAGGACAAGACCGGGTCGTTATATTACCGCAATCGGGAGCAATGAGGAGGCTGCCCGGCTCTCAGGCGTTAATGTAAAGAATTATAAAATGCTTGCCTACATGATCTGCGGCCTGTGTACCGGCCTTGCGGGACTGGCTTACAGCTCTGCGTTCCAGTCCATGGCGCCCAGCGGCGGAGGCGGCATTGAGCTGAACGCGATCGGCGCGGCCATCATCGGCGGCACATCCATGAGCGGCGGCTCCGGCAGCGTGGTCGGCACCATCCTGGGCGTGTTCATCATGTCCGTGCTGCAGACCGGCCTTCCCTATATCGGCCTGCAGGCAAATTACCAGCAGATCATCATTGGACTGGTGCTGATTGTGGCAGTATATATTGATGTATTAAAGAATAAACGGCTCGCCCGCTGAGGCTGCCATTTATGGAAGATGGCAAACACCTTGCCCATCTGTAGCAGATTGAAGCTTCGATGTCAGCCGTCATGAGACGGTTTACATAAAAATCACACTATTTTAAAGGAGGATTTTACAACATGAAAAGAAAACTTATGTCAGTGATGCTTTGCACGACAATGGTAGCTTCCATGCTCGGGAGCGTTGCGGTAAAGGCAGACGAGGAAGTGGATTATTCCGGAATTACGCTTGAGATCGTATCCAAGGGTCTGCAGCATCAGTACTGGCAGGCAGTGCTTCAGGGCGTTAACAGCAAGGCGGAAGAGCTTGGCGTTACCGTGAACTTTGTAGGCCCGGACAGCGAGTCTGACATTCAGCAGCAGGTGACCCAGCTTCAGAGCGCGTTGGACAGCAACCCGAGTGCAATCGGACTGGCTGCCCTGGATACCAGCTCGGTAGAGGATCTTCTGACACAGGCAGCTGAGGCAGGCATCCCGGTAATCGGCTTTGACTCCGGTGTTCCGGATGCTCCGGAAGGCTCCGTATACGCGACTTGCGCGACAGACAACTATGCTGCAGGAGAGCTTGCGGCAGAGATGGTCTATGAGGCGATCCAGGAGACCGTTGTAAACGCTGAGAGCTCCGTCCGCATCGGCGTGGTGGCTCAGGATGTGACATCTGAGTCCGTTGTAAACCGCGGCCTTGGCTTCATTGACAAGATCGGCGAGCTGGCAGAGGCAGATGGCAAGACAGTCGGCCTTGCAAGCAACTCCAATGAAAAATACATCACAGATTCTGCTTTTGAGGCAGATGACGATGCAGACGTGATCATCGAGGTTCTGGTTCCGGCAAGCGTTACCTCTGAGCTTTCCGCTACGGACGCAGGCACTCTGATGGACAAGGAAGACACAATCGCGATCTATGGCTCCAACGAGCATTCCGCAAACGCTATGATCACCGCAAATGAGAACCGCGGCGTTCTTGGCACCGGCGAAGGCCAGATCATCGCTGCGGGCTTTGACTCAGGCGCTTCTATCAAGGCGGCAGTCGCTGACGGCACGTTCCTTGGCGCAATCACACAGGCTCCTGTAGCAATGGGCGAGACTCTGGTAGAGCTTATGGTAGCTGCGGCACTGGGCGAGGAAGTAGAAGATGTTGATACCGGATGCCAGTGGTATACGGCTGAGAACATGGACGACGAGGAGATCGCGCAGAACCTGTATGACTAATCATCAGGCAGACGGCGGATTAAGTATCATCTAAAAACCAGAAATTCCTTATGCGTATCCGCGCATAGAAAAGGGCTGCTGCGGCAGCCCTTTTCTGGGCTATATGCTTATTGCAGCGCGTCGTTTTGCCCATTCTACGCAAGAAAAATATAGCCCATTGCAGATAAATCTGCATGGTCTATATTTCTATTTTATGCATGGCGAAACTGGTGGTGCAAATAAAGACACTTTTTCTGACAAAAGAAAGTCTTAACAGATGCGGCTTCTTATAGTATAATTTTCATTGACAGTTCAGTACAGCAACGACTGAAGTGAAGCTTAGTTTGGTGGTTTGATGTTCTGAATAGATAAATTTTACATGCGTGCTGCTTTATAACAAAAGTCTGCAGTGTGAAATAGCAAAAATTACAGGAAATGACAAAAGACATCGTGCTTATAGCGCGCGGCAAATTTCAGGAGGTTTTACATGTCGGTTTATTATCTTGCGGTGGATATTGGCGCATCCAGCGGGCGTCATATCCTTGGACACATCGAAGATGGAAGGATTCAGCTGGAGGAGATTTATCGTTTTGAAAATGGTCTTGTAAAAAAGGACGGTGAGCTCTGCTGGGATTATGAGCGCCTTTTCCGGGAGATCAAAAATGGTCTGAAGAAATGCAAAGAGATCGGGAAAATTCCGACGAGCATGGGCATTGATACCTGGGGAGTAGATTTTGTGCTTCTTGATGAAAAGGATCAGGTCATTGGAAACACAGTGGGATATCGCGATCACCGTACGGAAGGCATGGACGAGGAGGTCTACAAGATTATTTCTCTGGAAGATCTCTACGCAAGAACGGGTATCCAGAAAGCGATTTTCAATACAATCTATCAGCTGATGGCGATTAAGAAGAACCATCCGGAGCAACTGGAGCAGGCGCAGACACTTCTGCATGTGCCGGATTATTTCCATTATTTGCTGACTGGGAATAAGACCTGCGAATATACAGAGGCGACGACCGGGCAGCTGGTTTCCCCGGTCACAAAGGACTGGGATTACGAGCTGATTGAAATGCTCGGATATCCAAAGCGCATTTTCCAGAAGCTGATCATGCCGGGCACCGTAGTCGGGACTTTGAGCGAGGCAGTGAAAAAAGAAGTCGGGTTTGACCTGGCCGTGGTGGCTCCTGCGACGCATGATACGGGCTCCTCTGTGCTGGCTGTTCCTGCGAATGACGATGATTTTATTTATATCAGCTCAGGCACCTGGTCGCTGATGGGTATTGAGCGGCTGACGCCGGACTGTTCGAAGAGAAGCTGTGAGCTGAACCTGACGAATGAGGGCGGGTATGCAGGGCGGTTCCGCTATCTGAAGAATATCATGGGTCTCTGGATGATCCAGTCCGTGCGCCATGAGTACCAGGATGCCTACAGCTTCGGCGAGATCTGCGACCTGGCGGAGGAGGCGAAGGATTTTCCGTCCAGGGTGGATGTCAATGACGACTGCTTCCTCTCCCCGGAAAATATGACGGAGGAAGTGAAAAGCTATTGCCGTAAAACGGACCAGGCGGTTCCTGAGACGCTCGGGGAGCTCGCGACAGTTATCTACGCGAGCCTGGCAGAATGCTACGCAAGGACTGCTAAAGAACTGGAAGAAATGGGTGGACGGGAATATCACCGCATCCACATCATGGGCGGAGGCTGCAATGCGGAGTATTTAAACGAGCTGACCGCAAGGGCGACCGGAAAGGAAGTTCATGCCGGGCCGACCGAGGCGACCGCAATCGGCAATATTCTCGCCCAGATGCTCAAGCAGGGTGAGTTCAATTCGATCGAGGACGCACGCACCTGTGTTCACGAATCGTTTGGCATAAAGATTTATAATGAGAAGACACTGGCTTAGGAGCTTAAGAACAGTTTTCTGTACAAAATGGCAGAATTTTGGTTCCGGCTTGTCCGGGCCAGGGCTAAGTGTTTAGAAAAAGGATGCAGCTGACAGGCAAAAGTTTAAAAGGAGGAAATGATCATGCTTGTAGAAACAAAAGCAAGAGTAGGCGTATTTTCGATCGCGCTGGGCGCGTATCTGCCACAGTTCCCGCAGCTGGTGCCGGAGTTTGAGGCACAGTTTGAGGCGTTCAAAAAGACGCTGCCGGAAACGGTGGAGATTATTGACGGCGGCATGGTGACGACAAAGGAACAGTCCCAGGCGGCCGGGGAGAAATTCCGTGCGGCGGATGTTGACCTGGTATTTTTGCAGCTTCTGACCTACGCGACGTCTTATAACATGCTCCCGGCAGTAAGGGATCTGGATGTACCGGTCGTACTGGTGAATGTGCAGAAGCTCAAGGCTCTGGATTATCAGCACACGGACATCGCGTCCTGGCTCGGTGAAGGCTATGCCTGCGGCGCAGTCGGCGAGATGGTAGCTGACCTGGAGCGCTTTGGCAAGAGACATGCCGTGATCACTGGTGTGGTAGAGGGCGGCGACGCCGGCGTTCAGGCGGAGATCGAGGACTGGTGCAAGGCAGCACAGACCAGGCGCCGCTTCCGCGATACGAATATCGCACAGATTGGCAGACCGTATCCGGGCATGATGGATCTCTATATTGATGAGACGAATCTTTACCGCAGGATGAATCTGTACACCAAGCAGTTTGACTGGGAGAAAATGTGGATCATCGCGGACAACATTACCGATGAGGACGCGATCCGCGCGAAGGCACAGGATATCCTGGATACTTTTGACATCGAGGGCGGTGGCACCATCGAGAAGGTATGGGAGATGGCGAAATATGTCGTAGCCTTTGAAAAGTGGGTCGAGGATGAGAAGCTTGGACTGATCGCTTCTCATTATGACGGACTGGCGACAGGAAAAGCCGGCGTACTCGACAGTATGCTGATCCCGGCATTCTCCATGCTGATCAAGCAGGGCGTGGCCTGCGCGGTAGAGGGTGACATGAAGGTCGCGATGGCCATGAGCATCCTGAAGACCATTTCCGGAACCGGCCAGCTTGCGGAGATGTATTCCATCGACTTCAACGACGATATCGCGATCATCGGTCACAGTGGATCCGGCGACGCGGACATCTCCGACAAGAAGCCGACCATGAAGATCGTAGAAGTCTTCCACGGAAAGACCGGCGGCGGCTACCTGACCCAGTTCTATCCGTATTTAGGACCGGTGACCTACCTGGCGATCACGCAGGATGGCGATGGACACTTCAAATTCGTCGTGGCAGAGGGTGTAAACGAAGAGGGCGAAATCCTTTCCTTCGGTGATACGAATATGCGCACCCGCTTCACCTGCGGTGCGAGAGAGTTCGTCAATCGCTGGAGCGAGTGCGGTCCGACCCACCACTTCGCGGCAGCTACCGGCAGACACATCGACACGATCCTCAAGGTGGCGAAGATCTTCAATGTGCCGGTGGATATTGTTACCAGATAACTGATAGCTATATGAGGGGGGAGAGCCATGAAAATTCTGGAAACGAGATTTATGCAGGGCTTTATCAAGATGGCAGACGATGGATTTCATCAGGGCTGGCACGAGCGGAACGGCGGTAATCTGAGCTATCGCCTGAAGCCGGACGAGGTAGAATTGATTCGGGCGAGGCTGAACGCGCCGGGAGAGTGGGAGCCGATCGGCACGGAGGTGCCGGGACTGGCAGGTGAGTTTTTCCTGGTGACCGGCAGCGGCAAGTATTTCCGTAATATTATCGTCGACCCTGAGGTCTGCCTCGCTATCATTGAGTTGGACGACGCGGGCGTAAATTACCGGATCCGCTGGGGACTGGTGGAGGGTGGCCGGCCGACCAGCGAGCTGCCGACCCACCTGATGAACCATGAAGTGAAAAAGAAACTGACCAACGACCGCCACCGCGTGATTTATCATGCGCACACGACGAATATTATCGCACTGACCTTTGTACTGCCGCTTTCGGATAAGGTATTTACCAGAGAGCTCTGGGAGACCGCGACGGAGTGTCCGGTGGTATTCCCGGACGGCGTCGGCGTCATCGGATGGATGGTGCCGGGCGGTCGTGAGATCGCAGTCAAGACGGCGGAGCTGATGCAGAAGTATGACGTCGTGATCTGGGCACACCACGGGATGTTCTGCTCCGGCGAGGACTTTGACCTGACCTTCGGACTGATGCACACGGTCGAGAAGTCGGCGGAAATCCTGGTCAAAATCCTTTCCATGAATCCGCGGAAGCTGCAGACCATCACGCCGGATAATTTCCGGGATCTCGCAAAGGGATTTCATGTGACGCTGCCGGAGGAATTTCTGTATGAGAAGCCGTGAGACGGGATACTGCCTGAGAATGCATGTACCCTGCGTAAATGAACTCTGAGTTCATGCATCCTGCAGATGCACGGGGAAAAAGATTTATACTGTGAAGTCAGAGTATCGGAGGCACATTATAAAAATTGCCTCCGATATTCTGTTGGAGTAATCTGGTATTTCTGATAAAAAATCCGTGAGAACTCATCCGGATTCTGGAACCCGCAGATTTCCGCGATCTGATAGATGGTATAATCATGATTTTCCAACAGCTCTACTGCCCGCTCCAGACGCAGCTCATCTATAAAATCCTGCAGACTTCTTCCGGTATGAGTTTTCAGATGATCATTCATCAAAGAAGGAGTGAGCATAAAATGTCCGGCGATTTCCCGGATACTTTTTTGGCTGAAATTGTCGCGCAGGTACTGCAGCATCAGACTGGTATCCTTGTCCACTCCGCTATAGCTGAATTGCTCCGAATTTGCCAGATGGCTGAACAGGAGGAGAAAATAAGCTTCCAGCGCGAAGGACTGATGAAATTGATTATCCGCGTATTCCTGTATGATCGAGGTTAAAAAGGTCTGAGGCTGCAGGCTGTGCCCGAGGGAGAAAAAGATGAAATTCTGCCCGGAGACGCCGACTCCGTTGATAAAATCGGAAATCAGATTCTTTTCTTCTATAAATGCACGCAGGGTGCGGTGAAAGAGCTCGGGCTTCAGACAGAAATTGATCAGCACTGCGCCCGGCTGCGTACAGCACAGCGCATGTACCGCACTGCGGTTTAAAAATACCAGATCTCCGGCTGTCATATAGATATCATGGTTGTCGATCACATTGATCAGTGTACCGCTGCACAGGTAATTTAATTCATAATAGCTGTGCGAGTGGTTTGGGAAATCCTCTGTTACCGTGTGTGTCAGGATATAGAGGTTTTCATCGGCGGGGAGTTTCTCTGAAATCTGATGAAGACTCTGGATTTTGTAAAGATTTTAAGTGATCTCCTGACTATAATCCAGAAGGGTTTCTGGTGAGACGGAATTTAAGCCGGAACCGGTGCCGGAGACGGATTCCGGCATCGCAATCGCGACCAGAGGTCTGGCTGCGGGAATACTGGCGCCGGATATTCCACCGGACGTGTAGGGAGTATGGTATTCTTTTTGAGCAGGAATGCGAATCTGCACATCGGTGCCCTTTCCGATGGTACTTGAGTAGCTGAGCCCATAGCTTTCCCCATAGAGGATCTGGAGACGGCGGTGCGTATTGTAGATGGCAATGTTTGTACCGCCGGACGCGCTCTGGCCGGTCCCGTACAGAATGTTTTTAAGCGCTTCCTGTGACATGCCTATGCCATCATCGGAAATCAGCAGAATGATGTCCTCCTCCTCCATCCATCCGGTGATCACGATGGTTCCTGATTTGCTGTCTTTTTCAAGAATCCCATGTAAAATAGCGTTTTCTACCACCGGCTGCAGTGTGAGCTTGGGGATCAGATAATCCATCAGGTCGTCGGGGATATCTGTAATCAGAGAAAAGCTGTTGTGATAGCGCATATTCTGGAGGCGGGCATAGATCGTGACATGCTCGACTTCGCTGGCGATCGTGGCGATGGTCTGCTTCCGGCTGAGCGTGAGCTTATAAAAACGGGAGAGATCCTGTACCGCGTTGCTCACTTCAGAAGTGCGTCCCTGCTGCGCCAGCCAGTTGATCATATCCATCGTATTGTAGAGAAAATGAGGATTGATCTGTGCCTGCAGGGAATTAAATTCCGAGATGCGCAGATCCTCGGCGGCCCTGGTCTGCTCGGTCAGAAGGTTGTTGATCTGCGAGGCCATATAGTTGTAGGTATCAATCAGATTGCCGACCTCATCATGCGCGTCCGGAGGCTCCATAGGCTGCGGAGGCCCTTCCCGGACAGAATTCATCTGGCTGCTGACAGAGGAAATTCTTCTGGTGATCGAATGGGAGAGAAGGGTCGCAAACAGAATAGCAGCAAGAACTACCGCGAGGTAAAGCAGCGCAAATTGCCGGATAATGCGGTTACTCTGCGCGATCAGAGGATCAGAGGGCAGAATGGTCACCATAAACCAGCCGGATTCTGTGATACTGTAAAAGCCGACATAGACGGTCTCATCCAGAATTATGCGCTCAATAAA